>Ga0181519_10002154_pt1 | contig 16926 bp, 13 predicted proteins | sample PEATcosm2014_Bin_26_FD_121102 | JGI IMG/M metagenome (GOLD analysis project Ga0181519, IMG submission 121102) | Peatland microbial communities from MTU Mesocosm Facility, Houghton, MI, USA - PEATcosm2014_Bin02_10_metaG | ecosystem: Environmental > Terrestrial > Soil > Wetlands > Peat | place...
CGACCGCCCCTACAACAAGTCGGCGCGCACCACCGGCGACACAACCGGCCGCTTCCATCCGCACGGCGACATCGCGGTCTACGAAGCGATGGTGCGCATGGCGCAGGACTTCTCGATGCGCGCGATGCTGATCGACGGCCAGGGCAATTTCGGCTCGGTCGACGGCGACCCGCCGGCGGCCTCGCGCTACACCGAGGCGCGGCTCGAGAAGATCGCGATGACCATGCTCGACGATCTCGACAAGGACACCGTCGATTTCCGCCCCAACTACGACGAGAAGCTGCTCGAGCCGACCGTCCTTCCGGCCCGCTTCCCGAACCTGCTGGTCAACGGCGCCGGCGGCATCGCCGTCGGCATGGCGACCAACATTCCGCCGCACAATCTCGGCGAGACGATCGACGGGCTGTTGGCGCTGATGGACAAGCCCGACATCGGCGTCGAAGAGCTGATGGAATTGATTCCCGGCCCGGATTTCCCCACCGGCGGCGCCATCCTCGGCCGCGCCGGCATTCGCTCCGCCTACGCCACCGGGCGCGGCTCAATCATCATGCGGGCGAAAGTCGCGGTCGAGGAGCTGCGCAAGGACCGCGAGGCGCTGATCGTCGCCGAGATCCCCTACCAGGTCAACAAGGCGGCGCTGATCGAGCGCATCGCCGAACTGGTGCGCGAAAAGAAGATCGATGGCGTCGCCGACCTGCGCGACGAGTCCGACCGCGACGGCATGCGCATCGTCATCGAGCTCAAGCGCGACGCGGTCGCCGACGTCGTGCTCAACCAGTTGTGGCGCTTCACCGCGATGCAGTCGAGCTTCGGCGCCAACATGATCGCGCTGAACGGCGGTCGGCCGGAGATGCTGACGCTGAAGGACATGCTGGTCGCCTTCCTCGACTTCCGCGAGGACGTGGTGACGCGGCGCACCAAGCATCTGCTGACCAAGGCGCGCGACGGGGCGCATATCCAGGTCGGCCTGGCGATCGCGGTCGCGAACATCGACGAGGTCATCCGCCTCATCCGCACCTCGCCCGACCAGGCGGCGGCGCGCACGGCCCTGATGGAGCGCGCCTGGCCGGCGCGCGACATGGCGCCGCTGATCGCGCTGATCGCCGATCCCCGCCACGCCTTGGCCGAGGACGGGACGATGCGTCTCTCCGACGTCCAGGCGCGCGCCATTCTCGACCTGCGGCTGGCGCGCCTGACCGCGCTCGGCCGCGACGAGATCGCCGACGCGCTGAACAAGCTCGCCGCCGAGATCGCCGATTATCTCGACATCCTCGGCTCGCGCGTGCGGCTGATGAGCATCATTCGCGACGAGCTGACGACGATCCGGACCGCTTTCGCCGATCCGCGCCGCACCGAGATCCTCGACAGCGAAGCCGACATGGAGGACGAGGACCTCATTCAGCGCGAGGACATGGTCGTGCTGGTGAGCCACGGCGGCTACATCAAGCGCGTGCCGCTGTCGACCTATCGCGCGCAACGGCGCGGCGGCAAAGGTCGCTCCGGCATGGCGACGCGCGAGGAGGATTTCGTCGCGCGGCTGTTCGTCGCCTCGACCCACCAGCCGGTGCTCTATTTCTCCTCGAAGGGCCAAGTCTACAAGGAGAAAGTGTGGCGGCTGCCGCTGTCCGCGCCGCAGTCGCGCGGCAAGGCGCTGGTCAACCTGCTGCCGATCGAGCCGGGCGAGCGCATCACCACCATCATGCCGCTGCCCGAGGACGAGGCGAACTGGGAATCGCTCGACGTGATGTTCGCCACCACCCGCGGCACCGTCAGGCGCAACAAACTGTCGGACTTCGCCCAGGTCAACCGCGCCGGCAAGATCGCGATGAAGCTCGACGAGGGCGAGAACATCGTCGACGTGCAAATCTGCTCGGACAAACACGACGTGCTGCTGACGACGGCGAAGGGCCAGTGCATCCGCTTCGCGGTCGACGACGTGCGCGTGTTCAAAGGGCGCGACTCGATGGGCGTGCGCGGCGTCAGCCTCGCCGATGGCGACAGCGTGATCTCGCTGGCGATCCTCAGGCCGTTCGACGCGACCAGCGAGGAGCGCGTCGCGTATTTGAAGATGCGCCGCGCCATGGCGGGCGAAATCGGCGAGGAGCCGAACGGCGGCGAGGCGGAGGGCGAGGGCGAAGCGGAGACCAACGGCGACGCCGCGCTGTCGCCCGAGCGCTACGCGCAGATGTCGGCGGCCGAGCAGACGATCCTCACCGTCTCCGAGAACGGCTACGGCAAGCGCACCTCGTCGTTCGAGTACCGCTCGACCGGACGCGGCGGCAAGGGCATCGTCGCGATGGCGGTCAATCAACGCAACGGCAGTCTCGTCGCCTCGTTCCCGGTCGAGGAGGGCGACGAGATCATGCTAGTGACCGACGGCGGCCAACTCATTCGCGTGCCGGTCGGCGGCATCCGCGTCGCCGGCCGCGCCACCCAGGGCGTCATCGTCTTCGACACCGCCGAAAAGGAGCGCGTCGTCTCGGTCGAGCGCATCACCGAGCCCGACGGCGAAGACGAAGAGCCGAGCGAGGCGGGGGATTGACGCTTCGCAGCAAGAACGCCGTCATTGCGAGAAGCGAAGCGACGAAGCAATCCAGGGGTCAAGGGCGCCGACCTACGAACGCTGGATTGCTTCGCTTCGCTCGCAATGGCGCCGTCACCGGCTAAGGCGCCGCCCGCCTCAACCTGGCTTCGACAGCCGGCGGGCGCTTCAACGTCTGCAGCACGACGCAATAACGCTCGGTGAGCTTCAGCAGCGTTTCGAGCTGCTCCGGCGTCGCGTCCGTGTCGAGGTCGAAGGTCAGGCGAATGTCGCTGAAGCCGACCGGCGCGTCCTTGGCGACGCCGAGCGTGCCGCGAAAGTCGATGTCGCCCTCGGCGCCGACCCGGCCGGAACGGATGGATACGCCGATCGCGGTCGCCACCGCCTTCAGCGTCACGCCGGCGCAGGCGACCAGCGCCTCGAGCAGCAAGTCGCCCGAACAAAGCTCCATGCCGGTTCCACCGGTCAAGGGATGCAGCCCCGCCGCCGCTATGGCGCGGCCGGTCTCGACCTTGCAGGCGATCAAGGCGTCGTCGAGCGCGCCTTGCGCCTTCAGCGTCACTTTCGCCGCCGCCGGCTCGGCGCGGTAGCGATCCTTCAGCGGGGCTTGCAGCGCCCGCAAGTTGTCTGCGTCCACGGTTCCCGTCTCCCTTTCCACCCCAGCATCTGACCCGCGCCGCAGCGCCCGCGCAAGCCGCCCCTTGCCGGCGGTCCGGGAGCGGGCTACGCCTTGACGATGACGCGCACGGCTTTCTATTCCGGTTCGTTCGACCCGATCACCAACGGTCATCTCGACGTCATCGTCGGCGCCGCCGCCTTCTGCGACAAGCTGACGATCGGCGTCGGCACCAACCCGAGCAAGGCGGCGCTGTTCTCGGCCGAGGAGCGGCTGTCGCTGATCCTCGAGGCCGCCCGCCCGGCGCTCGCCGCGACGAGTTGCGCGCTCGACGTGGTCGCCTTCTCCGGCCTGGCGATCGCGGCGGCGCGCGCCGCTGGCGCGACGATCATCGTGCGCGGCTTACGCGACTCGACCGACTTCGATTTCGAGATGCAGATGGCGGGCATGAACGGAGCGATGGCGCCGGAGATCCGCACCGTCTTTCTGCCGGCCTCGTCGCCGGTGCGGCCGATCGCCGCCACGCTCGTGCGTCAGATCGCCGCGATGGGCGGCGACGTCGGCGCCTTCGCGCCGCCCAACGTGGTGGCGGCGTTGCGGGCGAAATTCCAATCCCGCAAGTAAGCGCTTAGCCGCCGGCGAACGGCCGGCAGGTGCCGCGGCCGCAGCAGGCGTCGATCGGCGCGCCGCAGGGGGCGAGCGCCGGCTCGCCGTCGCCGCCCTTTGCAGGCGCGGCGATCCGCGACAAATGCCGCTGGAGATCTTCGCTCTGACAGACCGTGCACGCCGGCGTCTCGTCGCCGGTCACCAGGGTCTGGAATTCCTCGCCGCAGGTGCGGCAGCGATAAGCGTAAATCGGCATCTTCACGTCCGCTCGATCAGTTTCGGCGCTTCGCCTGTCCCGCAATTCGGCGGAAAACGCAAGCGCGAGGGCTTGACCACCGCCGCCGCGTGTGGCGCTTCGTCGCCGATGGACGCGCCGCTTCCGCCTCTTCTCGCCGCCGGTTTTCTGCTTGGCTGGTCGGTCGCCTGGCCGCCGGGGCCGATCAACGCCGAGAGCGCCCGCCGCTGCCTCGCCAGCGGTTTCTGGGCGGGGTTCTCGCTGCTGCTCGGCGCTTGCTCCGGCGACGCCTTGTGGGCGGCGCTGGTGTCGCTTGGAATCGGCGTTCTGTTCGTCGCGCCGCTGGCGCGCGCCGTCATGGGATTCGTCAGCGTCGCGCTGCTCATCGCGTTGTGTCTCGTCTTTCTGCGCGGCGCCTGGCGGGCGCTGAAAGCGCCGCGCCCCGCCGCCGTCGCGCCGCCGCGCTTCGACTCGCGCCGCGCCGGCTTTCTGCTCGGCGCCGGCATGGCGCTGACCAGCCCGTGGAACGTCGCCTTCTGGCTGGCGGCGATCGGTCGGCCGGAGATGTCCGGCTACCGCCTGGCCGAACTGCTGACGATGGCGGCGGCGGTGCTCGCCGGCGCGTTGACCTGGGGAATCATCTGGGCGAGTTCGGTCACGCTGCTCGGCCGGCGCGCCAGTTCCGGCGATTCCGGCCGCTGGTGGACCTTCGGCGTCGATTTGGCCACCAGCGCGCTGATGGGCGCTTTCGCCGTGCGTTCGGCGATGCGGCTTCTGGTCGGCTAGAGCGTTCCGCCGTCTTGTGGGATCGGCAATTTTCCGTCCCGCGCAGGGAGACGGAAGCCGCCTCTTGATTTCGTCGCCGAGCGTTCTGGCTGCTGCGGCCAGCCCCGACAGTGGGTCAGTTTGAACTTCCGGAGTTGGCTCAAAGCGGAATGGCGGCTTCGGCCAGTCGAAGCCGCGAAGCGGACGCTCGCTCCGGCATGGCGTCGCCGTGGCCCTCGATCCGGATCGGCGGCTTCGCGCTTTTCCGGGATATCGAATTTTCCCCGGCGCCAAATGGATACGCGTAGGCTGTGCAGGAAAGCCGTCGTCAGTTGGCGCGCGGCGCAACGGCGTCGCGGTTGGGGCCAAGCTCGACCCGCCAAAATCCAAATGGGCGCGCGCCGACCCAATCGGGTTCGGATCGCCGCGCGTTGGCGCCGCGGGCGCGACACGGGTCGAACCGTCAGCGCGGAAGTCGAGGCGCCAGCGTGGGATAGAAGGCGTCGCCGTCGGCTCGGCTCGGCCTCTTGCCGCGATCGCTCGAAAATTCACGACCCCGCGACATTTTGGGTTGACACAAACGATTCAGAGGACCAGTAGGCGATTGTCGGCGCGAAATTCGTTTCGGGCGGCGTTCTTTAACTCAACTCTAGAGACATGGGCAGTACCATCTCGGGCGGCGCGATCGTGGACAGGTTTGTCGACCCGTCGCCGTTAGACATCGATAGCGTCCACGGGCCGGAATCCCGTGCGCGAGGCGTTCGCCGGGCCTAAGGGCCCTCGGAACCTCGTCTTCCGGCTTTGGGCGAAACCAAAGATCGGAGGCGAGCCATGAACCAGCTCTCCGTAATCCAGATCGATCGCCGGGTGATCGATCTCACCGCGCGCCGCCGGGCGGCGTCGAATGTGCGTCGCTTCGCTGGCGCGCGCGGTAACTTGCCCGCCGCGCCCGCCGCCTTCCTTGCCTGCCATTGGCGGCGCAATCCGGAGACCGGGGCGCTGCTCTGCGTCTGGGCCGTTTCCCAGGGCGCGCGCGAGCCCGCTTCGCCCGTTCCCTTGCGTCGCGCCAGCTGAAGGACATCCCCAATGGACAACGGCCCGAGTAGGCCCGTTGGCGCGATCTTCAACGCGTCGGCGGGCGGTAAATCCAAGCAGCAATCCCAGTCTACCGCCTCGAGGGCGAAGCGAGACGCAGGCTTCTGAAGCCGCCCAGCTCGCTCCCGCGCCAAGAGGCAAAGGAGACGAGCCATGACCGCCAAAGCCAATATCGCGGAGCCGGTGACCGCCGTCCTCGACGACGCGCACATCGGCCACATCCGAGGCGCCTTCGGCACCATCCTTCAGGGCGACGTCGCCCCGCGCACGACCTGGAGGCATCGGCTGACGACGCTTCTCGCCATCCTCGGGCCTGGCCTCATCGTCATGGTCGGCGACAACGACGCTGGCGCTTTCGCGACCTATGGCCAGGCCGGCCAGAACTACGGCACCATGCTGCTGTGGACGCTGGCGCTGCTGATTCCCGTTCTCTACGTCAACCAAGAGATGGTGCTCCGTCTGGGCGCGGTCACCGGCGTCGGCCATGCGCGTCTCATTTTCGAGCGCTTCGGCAAGTTCTGGGGCGCGTTCAGCGTCATCGACCTGTTCCTGCTGAACTCTCTGACCATTGTCACCGAGTTCATCGGCATCTCGCTCGCGCTCGACTATCTCGGCCTCGACAAGACCATGGGCGTCATCGTCGCCGCGGCGCTGGTCATGATCGCCGTCAGCACCGGCGACTTCCGGCGCTTCGAGCGCTTCGCGATGGTCCTCGTCGGCGCCAGCCTGCTGCTCGTGCCGATCTATTTCATGGTCCATCCGCCGTTCGCTCAGGTCGCGCGCGACTTCGTCGTGCCGCAGATGCCGCAGGACGGCAAGCTGAGCGACGTGACGCTGCTCGTGATCGCCATCGTCGGCACGACGATCGCGCCCTGGCAGCTCTTCTTCCAACAGAGCTATGTCATCGACAAGCGCATCACTCCGCGTTTCATCAAATACGAGCGCCTCGACTTGTGGATTGGCATCGCGCTGGTCATCGTCGGCGCGGTGGCGATCATGGCGTTCACTGCGGCGGTTTTCAGCGGCCAGACCGAGTTCGGAAATTTCACCGATGCGGGCGACATCGCCGCCGGCCTCGACAAATATGTCGGCAGGGCGGCCGGCGTGATGTTCGCCATCGCGCTGATCGACGCCGCCCTGATCGGCGCTTCGGCCGTGTCGCTGTCGACCGCTTACGCGATCGGCGACACGTTTTCGGCGCGCCATTCGTTGCATCGCAAGGTCACCGATGCGAAGGGCTTCTACGCGGTCTATTGCGGGTTGATCGTGATCGCCGCGGCGATCGTCCTGACTCCCGGTTCGCCGCTTGGGCTGATGACCTTGGCCGTGCAGGTGCTCGCCGGCGTGCTGCTGCCGAGTGCGGCGGTGTTCTTGCTGTTGCTGTGCAATGACAAGCCGGTTCTCGGCCCATGGGTGAACCCGCGCTGGCTGAACTATCTCACCAGCGCCGTCATCGCCGTGCTGGTGGTTCTCTCGGTGATCCTCACCGTCTCGGTGCTCTTCCCCGACGCCACCAGCGATCAAGTGATTCTCGGCATTCTCGGCGGAGGCGGCGTCGTCGCTCTGGTCGTCGCACTGGTGATCATGGCCTTGAGCCAAAACGGCGGCGCCGGAGCGCCGACTGAAGAGGTCGCCGCCGCGGCGTTGTCGCGCGACGCCTGGCGCATGCCGCCGTTGGAGCAACTGCCGCCGGCGAAGCTGTCGCTCGCCGCCAAGACCTGGATGGGCGTGTTGCGGCTCTACCTCGTCGTCGCGGGAGGCATGGTCCTGTATCGCATCGTCATGCTGGCGATCGGACAGGGGTAGCGCGCGGGCGTTCGAACCGTGTGCGAAAACGTCGCCGCCGCCCCGATGACGCAAGCCGTCGGGGCCGTGGCGCGGCGCAAAGCGGCGGTGCCGCCGTGACGCAAGTCCGACCTTTCTTTGCTGACCGTCTCAGCGGCGTCGCGCATAGCGGCGCCGTTCTTTGGACTTTCCCGCTTCCGCGACGGTCACCAGCATCGGCTAGGCGATCGCCGATCCGCTGGAGCGCACGCGACCGCGCCGGTCTGCGGCGTTTGTTGCGGACCCGGGCGAGGCCAAACGACTTGACTGGCGGAGTTTCCGTCGAACCTCGACCAGAGCGGGGCGGACTCAATTTGCGGCGATCAAGTTCGCTGGCGTGAGCCTTTCCCCCGCCCGCGCCGGGCGGATAGGTCCTGGGCCTCCGCGCGGACGCGCCTGTCGCACAGGCGAGGCGGCGTCCTCGGCCGCAGCGCCTACATCAGTCCCGAGACGGCGCCAAAGACGCCGACCGCGGAGACGAGGGTCGAGACGCCGACCAAGGCCCAGAGATAGACGCCGCGCAGCCGCAGCGGCGCCGGCAGCGCCGTCGCCGCCAAGGCCACCAGGAAGCCGATCACCAGCGGCATCAGGAAGGCGTTGAGAACCTGCGCCGCGATGTTGAGCCACACCAGGTCCGGCGCGAAGCCGACGACGGCGGCGCAACCGACGACGGCGAGCGCATAGACGCCGTAGAACCATTTCGCCGCGAAGGGACGATATTCGAGTGAACGCCGGTAGCCGGCTGCCTCGCCGACCCCCCAGGCCAACGCCAGCGAGCACACAATCGCCGCCACCATGGAGGCGCCGAGAACGCCGACGCTGAACACCAGACGTCCGAAATTCTCGCCGAGAAGCGGCGACAACGCGCCGCTGATTTCGCCGACGCTGTTGAGGCCCGCCGAGGCGCCGCCGGACGCCAGCGTCGCCGCTGCGGCGATGAGCACCGCCCCGGTCAAACATTGCGTCAGCACGGCGCCGAACGCCGTATCCCAGCGGGCGGCGTTGAGGCATTCGGGCCGAAGCTTTTTGTCGGCGATGGCGGACTGTTGATAGAAAATCATCCAGGGATTGAAGGTCGCGCCAATCACCGCCGCCACCAGATACATGAATTCGCGGTTGCCCAGCGGCAGGTCGACCGCCTCCCTGGCGAAAGTTTCGATGCTCGGGTGCGCCGCCCAGGCGACGGCGAAGAAGGCGAGTTCGAACAGGCCGATGACGATCGCGGTGCGCTCCACGCGCCGGTAGGAGCCGGTGGCGACGATCGCGAGCAGGGCCGACGCGGCGAAGGGCAAGGTAAAGCCGCGCGACAGGCCGTAGAGCTCGCCGATCCCCGCCACGCCGGTGAATTCGGTGATCAGCGAGCCGATCACCGCCGCCGCCAGACCCGCCGTCGACACGCACGCCCATCCGAAGCCGAATTGTTCCTTGATCAGTTCGCCGTGGCCGCGCCCGGTGTGCAGTCCAAGTCGCACCGTCAATTCCTGCACCATGTAGAGCACGGGAATGAGCAGCAGCAGCAGCGGCAGCAGCCGATAGCCCCATTGGGCGCCCGCCTGGGCCCCTGTCACCACATTGCCGGCGTCGGTGTCGGCCAGCATCACCAGCAGGCCGGGGCCCCAGACGGCGATCCATGCGAGAGGGGCGAGGGTTCTCGGTTGCGGTTGGGCGTCGCCGTCCATTCTGCTGCTCTCTCCGGCTCGAAGCCGACCAAATCCGTATCGGCGGGCGCCAACTGTGACAAGCATCAATAGGTCGCAAGAGGTCGGATGGACGACGAGCCGCGCCCCTGCGCTCCGCGCTTCGCTTGGACCGGGCGAGGAAGCGGGCGAACGCTTTCGGCGTTGTTTCCGAGGCATGGCGCTCCATGCCTTCCGCATCGCTTTTGGCGGCCTCGACGGGGACGCCGCCAGCGAGAAGCAATTCGACCATGAGGCGACGCCGCGCGCGCACGCGATCGGCGAGTTCCCGGCCCAGCTGCGTCAGAAAGACGCCGCGATAGGGGCGGGACGCCGCCAAGCCCTCCGGCTTGAGTCGGGCGATGGTGTTGATGGCGCCCGATGCGTGACGCCCGGACGTTTGGCGATCTCGCCAGCACGAGCCTCGCCACGGAGCGCCAGGAGATCGGCGATGAGTTCCACACAGTCCTCCAGCAAGGCGGCCGCGCGCGCCTTACCGAACCGAAGCGCCTGGGTGGGGTCCTCGGGCGTCTTGACCTCTACAGCAGGCCGCGCCGCGGCCGAGGCTCGTCTCACCCGGTTTTCTCCCGTTTGCGTCGTCGCACGGCCGCCAGCGCCGACTTGGACCGACCGCTCGCCGACGAAAGGCCGCTTCCTCTCCGAGTCGAGGCGGCCGAAATCCGTCGCATCTCGGATCCAAGCGGATCTTGGTCACGGAAAATTGCGCCGCGCCATCATGCACCCCAGCCTCCAGAGCGGACCCACTGCTTTTCCAGATTGCCTATTGACATAATTATAGCCGTGGCTACATTGTAGCCAAATCGTCGACAGGACGGCAGGGAAACGCCGCGACCGCGCACTCTGGAGGCATCATGAGCGAGAACACCCTGAACCTCGGAGTTTCGGCGCTATCTGCGAGCGGCGACGGACTGATCACGCACGAGGACATGCTGCGGGCGCAGGATCGCCTGAAGGTTCTCAAGAGCCGCGCCGCCAAGAGTTCGCTACGGCTGCTTTGGCTGCTGGCCGGTCCGGGCGTGCTGGTCATGCTTGGGGAAAACGACGGCCCCAGCATGGTCTCCTACGCGACCACCGGCGCGACTTACGGGATCGGCTTCTTCGCGCCGTTCATCCTGCTCACCTTCCTGATGGCGTTCGTGGTGCAGGAAATGACGGTGCGGCTCGGCGCGGCGACGCATCGCGGCCACGCCGAACTCATCTTCCAGCGCTTTGGCCCGTTCTGGGGCTATTTCGCCATGGGCGACCTCGTGTTCGGCAATTTGCTGACGCTGGTCACCGAATTCATCGCCATCCAGGCCGGCGGCCTCTATTTCGGCGTGTCGGCGTGGGCCTCGGTGGCGATCGGCGTGGCGCTCGTTCTCGGCTCGCTGGCCTTTCGGCGATACGCGACCTGGGAGCGCGTGCTGATGGGGCTGGCCGCGTTCAACCTGCTGTTCATTCCCGCGGCCTTGCTCGCGCATCCCAACGGCGCGCAGCTCGCTCATGCGATCGCCACCTGGGGGCCGCTGCCGGGCGGTTTCACCACGGCGTTTCTGACGCTGGTCCTCGCCAATGTCGGCGCGACCGTGACCCCATGGATGATCTTCTTTCAGCAGAGCGCGGTCGTCGACAAGGGCATCACTCGGGCCGACGTGCCGCAAAGCCGGACGGACACCGCGATCGGCGCGATCTTGGCCGCCATCGCCGCGATCGCGACGCTGACGGCGGCGGCGCCGCTGTTCGCCGCCAAGGCCGATGTCTCGGCGTTCGCCAACGGCGCCGATTTCGCCACGGCGTTGGTTCCGTTGATCGGCTCGACCGGCGCCACCCTTTTCGCGCTCGGCGTCCTGGAAGCAGGGCTGGTCGCGGCGATGACGATCTCCACCAGTTCGTCCTACGCGTTCGCCGAGACGGTGTCGGCGGCCGAAAAGGCGCCGGCGCGGCACAGCCTCAACCTCGACTTCGCTCATGGCCGCCTCTTCTACGGCGTGGCGATCGGCTCGACGATCCTGGCGGCGGGCGTCGTGCTGATCCCTGGCGCGCCGCTGCTCGCCATGACCCTGACGGTCAACGTCATCGCCACATTGCTGATGGCGCCGGCGCTGCTTCTGCTGCTGCTGCTGGCCAACGATGCGGAGATCATGGGGGATCTGGCGAACGGCCGGTGGGCCAATTTGGCCGGCGGAACGACCGTCGTCGCCATCGCCGTGGTCGGCGCGCTCTACGGCGTGATCACGGTCTTCCCGAACCTGTTGCCCAAGTGAGAGGAATTTCCATGACGTACGATCCCGCGCTGGTCAGCGCGCTCGAACCCGACCAACTGGTGGCTGCGACGAAGCGCCCGTACCCGCGCCGCAAATTGACCAAGGGAGTTCTGTCCCTGCTCGTCGTGCTGCGCGTCTTCATCTTGATCGCGGTCCCGATCGTCATCTATGCTTTCGTTCACGCATTACTCGTGCCGCAGTCCTAGCGACGGCGGATATTTGACGAACAAGACATCGTCGGCGCGCGCGCTGGGTTTAGGGCCGTCTCTGGTTGGCAGGTTTAATCGACGGGATTATGCGGCGATTGTCGGGCGACGCGTGTGCGTCGTCCGACAATCAACAATCTTTGAATGAGACATGGGCGGCCGCAGCTTCGGCTTCGCGCTACTCCGCGTCGCGGGCGGCTGGCGGGCGCGATCCGCGATGTTCGAGTCGCAACGCGGTCAGGATCGATTCGACGATCTGATCGGGCGAACCGCCGATGTCGACGGTGATCACCGGTTCATCGTCGCCGGGCTCCTCCAGCGTCGCGAACTGGCTGGCGAGAAGGCTCGGCGGCATGAAATGGCCCATTCGCTGGGTTATCCGCGCGGCCACCAATTCGCGCGCGCCGTGCAGATAGACCAGCTCGACGGCCGGCCGGCCGGCCCGGATGCGCTCGCGGTAGGCGCGCTTCAAGGCCGAGCAGGTGATGATCCCAGAGACGCCCTCGGCGCTCCAGCGGTCGATGAGCGCAGCGATGGAGTCGAGCCACGGCAGACGATCGGCGTCGGTCAGCGGGACGCCGCGATGCATTTTGTCGACGTTGGCCTGCGGATGAAGGGCGTCGCCTTCCTGGAACCTCCAGTTGAGCCGACCGGCAAGCATGGCCGCCACGGTCGTCTTGCCAGAGCCTGAGACCCCCATGACGATCAAGATGGTCGGCGGCGTCGCGGCCGCAGCGTCTTCGTTTATAGCCGAGTTCATGGTTGCGAAGGATCCGCAATCGGCTCGATCTTCCCGAGGACGAACACGTACGACAGGACGCCGATCGCCAATACGACGCCGGCGATCAGGAACGCGTTGCCGAACGACTGCGTTTCGCCGACCACAAACCCCGTGACCGCCGGAGCGATGACGCCCATCATGTTGTTGGCGAAGTTCATGACGCCGCCGATGGTCCCGGTGCCGCCCTGTGGGGCGATCAGCGAGGGGATCGACCAGCCGACCGGCGCCGCCGCCGACAGCCCGCTGAGGGCGACCGAAATCCACAGGATCGCCCACACCGGATTGGTGGTCTGGGTCGCTCCGAACACGGCCAGACCAACCAGCATGCCGCAGATCAGCACAGTCTTGCGGACCCTCGATTCGTTCATGCCTCTGGCGACCAGATGGTCGATGAGCCAGCCGCCGACGACCAGATCGGCGATCGTCGCGCAAATCCACGGAATGGTCGAGAAGCCGGCCGACGTCAGGATGCTCATGTGCATCGTTTCCACGAGATATCCGGGCAGCCAAGTCAGGAACAGATAGAATGTGTAGCCGTAGGCGGCGAAGCCGATCGTCAGTCCCCAGACCTTGCGGTTGGCGAGCAGGTAGCCGAGCATGCGGCCAGCGCCGCTATCGGACTGGCCCTCAGGAGTGGCGCCGCCCGCGTGGATGTAGTCGCGTTCCGCCTGGCTCAGTTTGGGGTCCTCATTGGGATCGCGGTAGTAGATCAGGAAGGCGAGAAAATACAGGAAGCTTAAGGCCGCGGTGAAGCCGAAGCCCCAGCGCCAGCCGAAATGGACGCTGACAAGGGCGACGACCGGCACCCCGATAACATTTGAGAACTTCGCGGCGGCGTCGAAGATCGCCGTCGACAGCGCGCGCTCCTGGCGCGGGAACCAATAGCCGGTCGCTTTCGAGTTGGCCGGAAAGGCCGGCGCTTCGGCGACGCCAAGGATCACGCGAGCGGCGAGGACGCCGCCAAGTCCGCTGGCGACGGTGATCAGCAGCGTCGCGGCGACCCACAGGAACGAGCCGATCCGGCCGACCAACGTCACGCCGAAGCGGTCCAGCACAAGACCGGTCGGGATCTGCAGCAGCGCGTACGACCAGAAGAAGGCGCTGAACAGCAACCCTACCTCTGCAGTGCTGAGGCCGAATTCCTGCTGTAGTTGGGGCGCGGAGACCGACAGATTGATGCGGTCGAAATAGTTGACGAGTATGCCGGAGCCAAGGAGTACGCCAATACCCCACCGCCGCCGGGGAATCCGCTGTGCTTGATCTGACATGACATCCCCTGGGCGGACCTGGTGAGCGGTTAGACTACCCGCCCTATCCGAGTTCGACCAGATGGCTGTTGATCGGCGCGAGGTCCGAACGCCGGTCGGCGTCGCACTCTCCGGATTGGCGTCGCTGCGGTAGGCTCAATCTTCGGCGCCCGTCGACATTGTGTCCGTCCAGGCGGCGCCGCGTCCGAGAGTCGCTGGCGCCCTCGTCGCGGAACGCTTTAGCCGGATTGACGACGAACCGCCCGCAGCAGAGGGCGGCCGACGAGCGCCTCGGCCGCAATTGGACACGGCGAATGGCCCGCACAGCGCGCCCGCCGATTGACGCCGGAAGCCGTCGCGCCCGGTTGAGCGATGATTGTGCGGCCGCGTCGCCCGCGGTTGCGCCTGACCAGCCCGGCGCTCGCCGACAGCCGCGGTGATCGCGCCGCCGCCGTCAGGCCAAGCAACAGGCCGCGTCCGCGCCGCTAGACGCGAGCGTCGGTCATGGAGCTGATTGCCAACCAAACTGGCGGGGAATGTCTCTTTCGACCGCCTTCAGCGCAGCTCCAATCGCTTGATGCATGTCCCAGTACCGGTAAGAGCCGAGGCGACCGCCGAAGTGGACGTTGGGCGCGGTTTCGGCGCGCGCCTTGTAGCGCAGGTACTTGGCTTTGTCGGACTCGGTGTCGACGGGATAGAAGGGCTCGTCGCTGCGCTTGGCGAAGCGCGAGTATTCGCGCGCGACAATGGTCCTGTCGACAGGATAGTTCCGCTCCGGGTAAAAGTGCCGAAATTCCAGGCTTCGCGTGAACGGAACGTCTTCGTCGGCGTAATTCATCACCGCCGTTCCCTGAAAGTCGCCGACCTCTGGCGCCACCCACTCGAAGTCGATTGTACGCCAGCCGAGTTCTCCCTCGGCGTAGTCGAAATAGCGGTCGATCGGTCCGGTGTAGACGATAGGGAGTCCAGGTCTCAGCAACGTTCTCAGATCGGCAAAATCGACAGCGAGTCTCGAGTCAATGAGAGGGTTTGCCAGCATGCGTTGAAAGATCGCCGTGTAGCCGTCGCTCGGCAGGCCCTCGAAGGTGTCGGAAAAGTAGCGGTCGTCGAACGTGTAGCGAACTGGCAGCCGCGCGATCACGTGTGCGGGCAAGTTGCGTGGATCGGTCTGCCATTGCTTGGCGGTGTAGCCGCGGATGAAGGCTTCGTAGAGTGGTCGGCCGATCAACGAAATCGCCTTCTCCTCGAGATTGCTCGGCGCGCGGCCGCGCAGCTCGGTCGCCTGCTCAGCGATCAGCGCGCGCGCCTCAGCTGGTGTGAAGGGGCGATCGAAGAACTGGCAAATGGTCCCGAGATTGATCGGCATCGCATAAACGCGCTGGCGATGGATGGTGAACACGCGGTGCCGATACGGAGTGAACTCCGTGAAGCGCCTCAGATACGACCACACCGCTTCGTTCGACGTGTGGAACAAATGCGCGCCGTACTTGTGGACCTCGATGCCGGTTTGCGGATCGGCTTCGGTGTAGGCGTTGCCCCCGATGTGCGGGCGGCGATCGATCACCACGACGCGCTTGCCCAAAGCGTTGGCGGTTCGTTCGGCGATCGTCGCGCCGTAGAAGCCGGCGCCGACGACCAGCAGGTCACAGCGCGAGAGGGCGTCGGCCAGGTTGGGTTGAGCGCTGATCATCGCTGCGAGATCGTCCGCTTGGAAGCCGCCAGCGGCAGGCGCCCGTCATTTTCAGGGCGCGCCACGCCGACCACGACCAAATTGCCGATTGAAGCGTTGATTCGCAATGACGTTCGACGGCCTCAGCTCTCGCTTCCATCGCCCGCGGCGATTCGCCGGCGGCCCCGGCGAAGCGACGCTTCGCACGGCCGCGCCGACGACGACGGGGAGGACCCGGTCGCATAATCTCCCCTTCGCGGCTGCGGCACGCCGCTGAGGGGGCGACGCTTTACCGCATGCCATACAGAATATCGCCATTGACGCTGCGAATCGCGCCGCGCCGGTCAGCGTCATGCATCTTTTTGCGATTGCCGGGCGATAAATTAATTCGGATTTAACTCGGCGCCGCTAAACCCCGGTTAGGCGTGAAGCAGATCTCCGGCGCAGGGGAAGGTTCGCGGGTCGAACCGGAGCGTCGGCGCAAGGCTTCTCGCCCTGACGCCAGAGTCGGATGCGGCTTGTTGCCCGCGACCGACAGCATGACGCTCTTCTGGCGTGATGGCCCGCTCGAGCCATGTCACTCGCAATTCTTGTTCTTAGCGACGGGAACGCGGCGCGTTTCCTGGCGCGCGCAGACCCGCCGCCGGGAGACTGCGCCGTCCAAGCGCCCCGCACTTGTCTTCCGGCGCGCTGGACGCAAACAAAAGGGCTCGAGCGCCAATGTCGATCATTTCCTCCCTCTCCGTCTCGCAGATCTCCGGCCTCTCCACTAACTCCATCGCTTCGCTGGCGACTTCGGACATCGCGGCGTTCACCACGGCCAAAGCGGCGGCGCTGTCGTCCTCGCAGGTCGCGGCTTTTACGACGACAGACTTTGCCGCGTTCACCAGCACTCAGATCAGCGCATTGACCCTCAACGCCCTGGCCGGCATTTCGACGGCGCAGGTTGAAGTGTTGACGACGGCGGAAATCAGCGGATTGCTCACGTCGCAGCTCGCGGCGCTGACGACGAGCGACATTTCGGTCTTGAATTCGGGCCAGGTTGTTGCGCTGAGCACCAAGGACGTGGCGGCGCTGTCGACGGCCGACATTGCGACGCTGAGCGCGGCGGATCCGGCGGCGTGGACGACGGGTCAGATTGGGGCGCTGACGACGGCGCAGGCGGCGGTTCTGACGGCGGGCGACGTGTCGAGTTGGAGCACGGCTCAGCTTACGGCGCTGAGCACCAAGGACGTTGCGGCGCTGTCGGCGGCCGACATCACGGCGCTGAGCTCGGCTCAGCCGGGTGCGTTGTCGACGACGCAGATTGCGGCGCTGACGACGGCGCAGGCGGTGGCGCTGACGACGGGCGACCTTTCGACCTGGTCGACGGGTCAGGTTGCGGCGCTGAGCACCAAGGA
>Ga0181519_10002160_pt1 | contig 16906 bp, 15 predicted proteins | sample PEATcosm2014_Bin_26_FD_121102 | JGI IMG/M metagenome (GOLD analysis project Ga0181519, IMG submission 121102) | Peatland microbial communities from MTU Mesocosm Facility, Houghton, MI, USA - PEATcosm2014_Bin02_10_metaG | ecosystem: Environmental > Terrestrial > Soil > Wetlands > Peat | place...
CCGCTGATCGAAGCCGGCCCGGCGGCGCTCTTCGTTGCCAATCGCACGGCCGAACGTGCTGATGAACTCGTCGCCCGCTTTGCATCGGCGGCGCAGCGTCACGGCGTTGCGCTGGCGGGGGGCGGCTGGGACGCCACTCCGGCAGCGTTCGACGTCGTCGTCAATGCCACGGCCGGTAGCTTGCAGGGCGACGTGCCGCCGTTGCCGGCGGGCGTCTACGCAGCCGGGTCGCTGGCCTACGACATGATGTACGGCGCGCAGCCGACGGTGTTCATGACGCACGCGCTGTCGGCCGGTGCGGCGCGCGCCTCGGACGGTCTGGGCATGCTCGTCGAGCAGGCGGCCGAAGCGTTTGCCGTATGGCGCGGCGTGCGGCCGTCGACCGATGTCGTGCGTGCAGCCTTGCGCGCTCGGCTCGCCGCCAAAGGCTGATTGTCGTCAATGGCCGCGCAGCGAAGCACCCCGCGCACGACCCGCAAACGCCGCTGGGGACCGTGGCAATGGACGGCCTACGTCGTTACGCTGCTCTTCGCGGGGGTGCTGGCCACGCAGCTCTACTACTTCTTGCAAATCGGCTGGTGGGTGCACTTCAATCCGGAGTCGACGGCGTTCATGCGGGCGGCGCAGGCGCGTCTGCGCGAGACCGATCCGAACGCCACGCTCCGGCACCAATGGGTACCGTACGATCAGATTTCGCGCAACCTGAAGCGCGCGATCATCGCGAGCGAGGACGCCAACTTCGTCAACCACGACGGCTTCGAGATCGACGCGATGCTCGGCGCGTGGGAGAAGAATCAGAAAAAGGGACGCATCGTCGCCGGCGGCTCGACCCTCACGCAGCAACTGGCCAAGAATCTGTTCCTCTCGAGCGAGAGGAGTTATCTGCGCAAGGCCGAAGAGCTGAGCATCACGTGGATGCTCGAGTTCTGGATGGACAAGCAGCGCATCTTCGAGATCTATCTCAATTCGGTGGAGTGGGGCGAGGGCGTGTTCGGCGCCGAAGCGGCTGCGCGTTACTACTACGGCATTCCGGCATCGAAGTTGTCGCCCTGGCAGGCGGCGCGGCTGGCCGTGATGTTGCCGCGTCCGCGCTATTTCGACACGCATCGCAACTCGCCCTATCTCGCGCAGCGCGCCGGCGTGATCGCGCGTCGCATGGGGGCGGCGGAGTTGCCGCAATAGCGCAATAGCGCAGTATTGCACTAGCGCGGCGCGCTGCGAGAGCCGACAGACGATCGCGGCATTAGTGTCGCGGTTGTGCGGCGTCCGACATTGTCTGTGCGCTCTGCGCCGGCACCTGCATGATGGTGCGTGTCGGGAAGGGAAGCGAACAACCCACACTCTCGACCGTCTCCTTGACCCCGCGCTGAAGATCCCAATAGAGACCCCAGTAGTTCCCGAGCAGCGACCACACACGCACGTTCACGATCACGGCACTGTCGCTGACCTGCTTGACCATGATTTCCGGCGCCGGTTTGTCGAGCACCCGATCGTCATCCGCGACGCGGGTCCGCAGTGCGGCCATGGCGGTGTCGAGATCGTCGTCGAGCGCAATGCCCACGGTGATCTCCATGCGACGCGTGGCATTGCGGCTGTAGTTCGTGATCGGCTGCCCCCAGATCTGGTTGTTCGGCACGCAGACGTAAATGCCGTCGGCACTGGTAAGCGTGGTCGTGAACAGGCCGATCTCTTGCACCGTACCCGCGACCGACGCGCCGGCCGTGATGTAGTCGCCATTGCGGAACGGGCGCAGCACGAGCAGCATCGTGCCCGCCGCGATGTTCTGCAACGTCCCCTGTAACGCGAGACCGATCGCCAGACCTGCGGCACCGAGCACCGCGATGATGCTGGCCGTCTGGACACCGAACTGTGCCAGTACCGCGATGAGGGTGATGATGCGCACCGACCACAGCACGACCGACTCGATGAGCGGTTTGAGCGTGGCGTCGAAATGCGGTGAACGGCTAAGTGTGCCGTGAACGAAGCGCGCGAGTCGTTTCGAGATCCAGAAGCCGATCAGCAGGATCAGCACCGCCTGCACGAACGACAGACCGTAGCGAATGGCGTTGCCTGCCAGAAAACCCATCACCGCGTCGAAGGACGCGAGCGGGTTCGTGACGTCATTCATGTTGCTTTTCTCCCTGTCGATGGGCGCATGAGCGCGCCGATATCTAAGTTGACGCAGAGTGCGTAGATTGGTTCGATCAGCTTGCCACCGTTCCCCGTCCGATGTGCCGACGTCGTCGACTTTAGGAGGATGCTTACGAGCGAATCCTCCGGAGACTGACGACCCGGGCATGCCGTCTCACGGCGCACGGGTCGCCGCCCTTGGCGTGTCTGTGGCGTGACTGCTACACTTGCCGTCGCCGCGTAGCAGGGAGAACCTCGTTTGATCAATGCCTTTGTCATCCATCAGGGCCGCCTGCAACAGGTGACTTGTGACCACCCCAGCGATCTGGCCAGCGTCTCGCCGGTTTGGGTCGATCTACATAGCGAATCCGAAGAGGAGCGTCGCTGGGTCGAAGAGGCCTACAACGTCAAGTTGCCATCACGTGACGAAGTGACCGATATCGAGGCGTCGGCACGTTATTACGAAGACGATAGCGGCGTGCTGCACATCCGCACGGATTTCCTGCTCGACGACGAAGAGCAATCGCGCAACGTGCCGGTCGCGTTCGTGGCGCTCAAGGATCTGTTGATTTCCATCCATGACGAAGATCTGCCGGTGTTCCGACTGGTGCGCATGCGTGCGCGCATTCGTCCGGGGTCGGTGCGCGATGCCATGGACGTGTTGCTCGACCTCTACTCGACCGACGCCGAGTATTCGGCCGATTCGCTCGAAGGGGTGTATGCCGCGCTCGAAGAGGTGAGCAAGCGGGTGCTGGGCAAGAATCTCACCGATGCGGACGCCGCCAAGGCACTGGAGAGCATCGCCGCACAGGAAGACTTGAACGGTCGTATCCGCCGCAACGTGATGGATACGCGTCGCGCGGTGTCGTTCCTCATGCGCGCCCGTATGCTTAAAGACGAGCAGTATCAGGAGGGCAAGCAGATCCTGCGCGATATCGAGTCGCTCGATAACCACACGGCGTATTTGTTCGACAAGATCAACTTCCTGATGGATGCCACGATCGGCTTCATCAACATCAATCAGAACAAGATCATCAAGATCTTCTCGGTGGCGGCGGTCGCCTTTCTCCCGCCGACGCTGATCGCCAGTATTTACGGCATGAACTTCCAGATGATGCCGGAGCTGCATTGGGAAGTCGGTTATCCGTTCGCCATTGGGCTGATGATCCTCTCCGCGATTGCACCGTTCCTGTACTTCCGTCATCGCGGCTGGCTCGATTGAGTCCTGTCGGCGGTGCATGAAACCGGCGCCGGGCCGCTTTGCGCATGGCAACCGGGGGCGAGGCCGCCGAGCAGGTAAAATAGCGGCCTTGCTGGAAGGAATCAGCCTCTCGAATCACCCTCCGTCGGAATACTGCCGCCGGAACCCCGCCGGAATCCCGTCATGACATTCACCGAAGTTCTCAACGCCGCCTGGACGCGCAACAATTCGCTGCTCTGCGTAGGCCTGGACCCTGAGCCGTCGCGCATCCCTGCCCATCTGCAAGGTCGGCCCGACGCGATTTTCGAGTTCTGCCGCCAGATCGTGGACGCCACCGCGCCTTACGCCAGTGCGTTCAAGCCGCAGATCGCCTACTTCGCCGCACATCGCGCCGAAGACCAGCTCGAGCAGCTGATTGCGCATATCCACGCCGATCATCCGGGCTTGCCGGTGATTCTCGATGCCAAGCGCGGCGACATCGGCAGCACCGCCGAGCAGTACGCACGTGAGGCGTTCGAGCGCTATCGCGCCGACGCCGTGACCGTGAATCCGTATATGGGCTTCGACTCGCTGGAGCCGTATCTGGCGCACGCCGACAAGGGCGTGATCGTGCTTTGCCGCACTTCGAATCCGGGCGGTAGCGACCTGCAATTCCTCGATGTCGACGGCAAGCCGCTGTATCAGACGGTGGCGCGTCTTGCGGCAGGGCCGTGGAATACGAGCGGTCAGATCGGTCTGGTGGTCGGGGCAACGTTCCCGGCGGAAATCGCGGCCGTGCGCAGCATCGTCGGCGATATGCCGTTGCTGATCCCCGGCGTGGGCGCGCAGGGCGGCGACGTCGAGGCGACGGTCAAGGCCGGTCGCACCGCCAACGGCACGGGCATGATGATCAACTCCTCGCGCGCCATCATCTATGCGGGGCGCGATGAGCAATTCGCTGCCGCTGCGGCAACGGCCGCGCAGAAGACGCGCGACAGCATCAACGCCTATCGCTGATCTGCCATGGTGATGAGTCGGGCATCATCGATCATTGCGTAGCGGCAGCCACATCGGGTTCGCCGCGACGCCATCGGGAGATGGTGTCCACCAAAAAACAGCGCCTTGCGAATGAATCGCGGGCGCTGTTTTTTTATGGATATTGATGACGGCAGGCAGCCAGCGTTGTGTCGGCCTCTTCGATCGTTGCGCGGAGTTGCGCGAGTTGAGTTCGTGAGCGACTCAAGCTGCTCAACCGACTCAACCGACTCAACCGACTCAACCGACTCAACCGACTCAGCCAACTCAGCCAACTCAGCCAACTCAGCCAATCCAGCCAATCCAGCCAATCCAGCCAATCCAGCCAATCCAGCCAATCCAGCCAATCCAGCCAATCCAGCCAATCCAGCCGACTCAAGCGACTTGAGCGCAAGTGAGAATTACGCTTCGGCCTTGTCGAGCAACTCGATGACGCCGCGCAGCGCGTATTGCGCCGCCTGACTGCGCACCTGCGTGCGATCACCCTTGAAGTGCTTCGTCTCGACGATGGTCGTGACGCGGTTGCTCCACGCGAAGCACACCATGCCCACGGGTTTGTCGGGCGTACCGCCGCCGGGGCCGGCCACGCCGGTGATGGACAGTGAGATCTGCGCGCGGCTGTTGAGCAGCGCGCCTTCGGCCATGGCGCGTGCGACGGGTTCGCTCACGGCACCGTGCTTGTCGATCAATTCGGCCGGAACGCCGATCATCTCGGACTTGGCTTGATTCGAGTAGGTGACGAAGCCACGCTCGAACCAGTTGCTGCTCCCCGAAATGTCGGTAATCGCCGCGGCAACGAGACCGCCGGTGCACGACTCGGCGGTCGTCAGCATCAGGCGTTCGTCACGCAGACGGTTGCCGACTTTTACCGACAATTGGGCCAGAAGATTTTGTTCGGAAACCACGGGACGACGCCTTCAAAAAGTCTATCCAACGAATACGTAACGAACGCCTGCAAGTCACTTGCGGCGCATCCGTCAAGGCGCTGTCTCAGTGCATGGCGCACGGGTAGCGAGTCAGCGAAGCAATGAAGCCGGTCAGATCGAGCGCCACAGCGCGATCACCAGCAGCGTGCAGAATGCGGCGACGAGGTCATCCAGCATGATACCGAGGCCGCCTTTGACCGTGCGGTCGAAGTAGCGGATGGGCGGCGGCTTGACGGCATCGAAGAAGCGGAACAGGACGAACGCGAGCAGTTGGCCGCTGAAGCTCGCCGGGGTAATGAGCAGCAACACGATCCAGAACGCGACGATCTCATCCCAGACAACTGCACTGGGGTCCTGCGTGCCGAGTTTGTGCGCGGTATAGCTGCAAATCCAGACGCCGCCGATAAGAGACGCCGCGATCAGCACACCCCATCCGGTGACCGTCAGATACAGATTGAGCACCAGATACGACGCCCAGCCGAAAAGCGTTCCCATGGTGCCCGGCGCGAATGACGACAGACCCGTGCCGAAACCGAGCGAAAACAGGTGGGCGGGATGCGACAGCAGGAAACGCGAGGTCGGCCGGCGCGGGCCGCTGCCCGGATTGACGGCGGCCGTTTGATCAGTGCTCATTGGAAATGGTCGAAACTTTTGAAATCGGCAGCGACAGACGCGCCGGTATTGTCATGAAGATGCAGCATCGTCTGGCGCGTGTCGGGAATCGCTATTGTACCGATACGCGTGAGACGTATGCCGAGTTCGTCGCCGATCGCGGCGATTCGATGCCGTTGCGTGCTGTCGGCGCAGAAGCACAGTTGATAGTCGTCTCCGCCCGCGAGTGTGCAAAGTCGCTGAATCGCGGCGGTTTGCGATGACAGAAGCGGGGAGCGAGGCAGGTCGTCGACGTTGACCCGCGCGCTCATGCCTGAGCGCTCCAGAATATGGCCCAAGTCGCCGAGCAAGCCATCCGAGATGTCCAGCGCCGCGCGTGCGACGCCCCGCAGCGCCAGCCCCAGCGCTATCTGTGGCTCGGGCCAGTCCATCGCGCGGCGTGCGAGCGCGAGAGCGTCGTCCGGCAGCGACCATTCGCCGCGCAGTGCCCCGAGCGCCAGCCGGGCATCGCCGAGGGTGCCGGAGATCCAGATGTCGTCACCGGGTTGCGCCGCATCGCGACGCAGGGCCTGGGCGCCCGTCACGCTGCCGAAAACCGTCACACAAAGATTGCGCGGACCGCGCGTGGTGTCGCCGCCGACGAGCGGACATGCGTAACGGTCGGCCAGCGCGGCGAGCCCTTGCGCGAATGGTGCGAGCCACGCGGGATCGCTGTCGGGCAGCGCGAGCGCCAACGTGAATCCGATAGGCCGCGCGCCCATGGCCGCCAGATCCGACAGATTGACGGCCAGCGTCTTGTGACCGAGTGCGCGCGGATCGACATCCGGGAAGAAATGGCGGCCTTCCACGAGCATGTCGGTCGAAATCGCGAGTTGCTCACCTGCGGGCGGGCGCAGCAGGGCGCAATCGTCTCCGATGCCGAGCGCCACATGCTCGCCCTGATGCGTTGCATGGGCGAAGAAACGGTCGATCAACGAGAACTCGGACAGCGGCGAAGTTGGCGGCAAAGTGGACGGGGATGTCGTGGTCATGGGCACCGGCACGGTTGCCTGCTTTGGCCGGGCGCTTTGCGTTGCAGCATCAATGCAGTGCAACGGGGTGCGTCAGGTGGCGGGCGATCAATAAAGGGCTGCGGGAATGCGCAGCGCAAGTCCCTATTCTAAGAGGCCGCCAGCGCTTTCCCAAGCATACAAACGTGGGGGTATCCCGATTTCAGCCGATCTCTCATGATCCTCTCGGACAATACCTGAGCCATATTTCATCCCTGGTCTGAAAATGCGAGGCATGGTGCAATGCAGCGTTGAATTCGCATGGATTTCTGGCCACTATCGTGGGGAAATCACTGCCTTGCGGTTGCAGCCCTTATCCGTTTTTTGCATAAATGACGTGAATAAATGGGGCTACAATTCGCAGTGAAAATTTGATTCATTCTGTTCGCCCAAGAGCCTTTCCTCATGCCCACGCCGATCGATCCGAAACTGCGCGAAGCTGCGCTCGAGTATCACGAATTCCCCACCCCCGGCAAAATCGCTATCGCGCCGACCAAGCAGTTGCTCAACCAGCGCGATCTGGCGCTGGCGTACTCGCCGGGTGTTGCTGCCGCGTGTGAGGAAATCGTCGTCGATCCGCTCAACGCATCGCGCTATACGGCGCGGGGCAATCTGGTCGGCGTCATCACGAACGGCACCGCTGTGCTCGGTCTGGGCGACATTGGTCCGCTGGCATCGAAACCGGTGATGGAAGGCAAGGGCGTGCTGTTCAAGAAGTTCGCCAATATCGACGTGTTCGATATCGAGATCGACGAGAAGGACCCCGAAAAGCTCGTCGACATCATTGCGGCGCTCGAGCCGACCTTCGGCGCGATCAACCTTGAAGACATCAAGGCGCCCGAGTGCTTCATCGTGGAGCGCAAGTTGCGCGAGCGCATGAAGATTCCGGTCTTCCATGACGATCAGCATGGCACGGCCATCGTGGTCGCCGCCGCACTCATCAACGGCTTGAAGGTCGTTGGCAAGGATCTGAAATCCATCAAGGTGGTCACGTCTGGCGCGGGCGCTGCCGCGCTTGCCTGCCTCGACCTGCTCGTCGACATGGGCCTGCCCATCGAGAACGTTTGGGTGACGGACCTCGCAGGCGTGGTGTACGAGGGCCGCACCGAACTGATGGATCCGGAGAAGATCCGCTTCTCGCAAAAGACCGACGCGCGTAGCCTCGCGGAAATCATCGGCGGTGCCGACGTGTTCCTCGGGCTGTCGGCCGCCGGCGTGCTCAAGCCGGAAATGGTCAAGACGATGGCCGATAAGCCGCTGATCTTCGCGCTGGCCAACCCGAATCCGGAAATCACGCCGGAACTCGCGAAGGAAGTGCGCCCGGATTGCGTGATGGCGACCGGCCGCACCGACTATCCGAATCAGGTCAATAACGTGCTGTGCTTCCCGTTCATCTTCCGCGGCGCCATCGATGTCGGCGCCACCACGATCACGCGTTCGATGGAAATCGCCGCCGTGAACGCGCTGGCGGAACTGGCACGTCAGGAGCAGAGCGATATCGTGGCTTCGGCATACGGCATCAAGAATCTGTCGTTCGGCCCGGAATACCTGATTCCCAAGCCGTTCGATCCGCGTCTGCTGGTCAAGGTCGCGACCGCCGTGGCCGAGGCGGCGATGGCCGCAGGTGTCGCCACGCGTCCGCTTACGGACGTGGATGCCTACTCGCAGTCGCTCCAGCAGTTCGTGTACCACAGCGGTGGCCTGATGAAGCCGCTGTTCTCGGTGGCGCGCAGCGTGCCTGCCGACCAGAAGCGCATTGCGTTCGCCGAGGGTGAGGAAGAGCGCGTGCTTCGCGCGGTACAGGTGCTCGTGGATGAGCGCGTCGCCACGCCGATCCTGGTGGGGCGCCCCGCCGTGATCGAACATCGCATCGAGCAATATGGCCTGCGTCTGACGCCCGGTGTCGATTTCACCATCGTCAACCCCGACCACGACAAACGTTATCGCGATTACTGGGAGACGTATCACCAGTTGACCAACCGCAAGGGTGTGACGGCGTCGTACGCACGTGTCGAAATGCGCCGCCGTACGACGTTGATTGCCGCCATGCTGGTGCGCAAGGGCGAGGCCGACGGCTTGATCTGCGGCACGGTGTCGACGCCGGGCCGCCATCTGCACTTCATCGATCGCGTGATCGGCAAGCGTGAAGGCGGCCACGTCTACGCGGCCATGAACGCGCTGATTCTGCCGAATCGTCAGATTTTCCTGGTCGATACGCACATCAATCAGGACCCGAGCGCCGAAGAGCTGGCCGAGATCACGCTCATGGCGGCCGACGAGATTCGCCGTTTCGGCATCCAGCCGAAGGTCGCGTTGCTTTCGCACTCGAACTTCGGTACGAGCGATGCAAATTGCGCCCGCAAGATGCGCGAAACGCTGGCAATCCTGCAAGAACGTGCGCCGGAGCTGGAGGTCGATGGCGAAATGCACGGCGATTGTGCGCTTGACCCCGAGCTTCGTGCACGCATCATGCCGGAGTCGACGCTGATCGGCGCCGCCAACCTGCTCGTCATGCCGAACATCGACGCGGCAAACATTGCCTACAATCTGCTCAAGACGGCGGCGGGCAATAACGTCGCGATCGGGCCGATTCTGCTGGGCGCCGCAAAGCCGGTGCACATCCTGACCGAGTCGGCCACAGTGCGCCGCATCATCAACATGGCTGCGCTGGTGGTGGCCGATGCGGCAGCGCAGCAACAGATGCGCTGACCTGACGAGTGCGCGGGGCGGTTCGCCGCTGTTCACCACACGTTAACGACAAAACGCCGCACCCATCCGGGGCGGCGTTTTGTTATTTCAGTGACGTATTTTGCGCATCGTATATCTTCATGTGTGCGCTCACTGTCGTAAAAACCCCTGTGTTTTCATAGATTTGTTGACTAGTTTGGTTGCAAAATGTAAGCCGACATTGATTCTCGTGAGCAATAGCGATAACCTTACGGCTTCACCCACCAGAACGAGCCCGCAGCGCAAAACGGCGTCGGGCGACAGGCTAGCTATGACAATGGCACGTTGGCTTCATCGGGGCATCGTGGCGCTGACGGCGGCTGGTAGTGTTTTTCTGGCGGGCAATGCCGTGGCGCGCGAAACCGCGCCATACGTCACGGATCAAACGGTAACGGTGTCCGTTGCCGAGTTGCCTCGCGAAGCGCAGCGCACGCTGACGCTGATTGCCCAGGGCGGGCCGTTTCCCTATGCCAAAGATGGCATTGTTTTCGGGAACTACGAAAAGCGCCTGCCCAAAAAGCCGCGCGGCTATTACCATGAATACACGGTGCGGACTCCCGGTGCCCGCAATAGGGGTGCCAGGCGCATTATCTGCGGCGGTGATCAGCGCGCCGTGGATCCGTGTTATTACACCGAAGATCACTACAACAGCTTTAGACGCATAAGGGAATGACAGCAGTATGAGTGAGCCGGTTTTCGCACAGGAACGCGGGAAAGATCTTATGGCAGATCCATTCGGTGCGGGCGAGCGCAACTTGTTCAAGCAGGTGCTCGGCCTGCATGCTGTCGCGCGGGCTGGCCGCCGCCATACCTTATCGGAAGAGGGAGATATGAGTCTTTTCAAGACCGTCAGGCCGAATATTGTGCAGTCGATCCGTGCATTCCGCGTGCCGGAACTGGCCGCAGAGGCCGAGCGACTCGGGCAGCACTTCCTGTACGCCAATTGTTCGCAGGCGCAAAGCAAGGCCGAGGTGCTGGAGACGATCGCCACGTCGTTCCTCTTTCCCAAGCATTTCGGGAAGAACTACGATGCGTTGCACGATTGCCTCACGGATCTGGTCAGCCACTCGGGCCCGCAACCCGGTTTCGTGGTCGTGCTGGAGGGACTGCCGGTCGTGACGAAGTTTGACAAGGATGGCCGGGAAACGCTGCTTGACGTCTTCCGTGATGCCGCTGAGTTCTGGTCGGAGCGTCGTGTGAGCTTCCGTGTTTTCTACTCGTTTGCCTGACATCCCATGGTCTCATCGGCGGTGAATTTTCGCGAAAACACCGTCTGACGTCGCCAAAATGCCAAATGAGCGCTCTGATATGATCCCACGTCATATCGCTTGGCAAGAAAAAGGTCCGCATTGCGGACCTTTTTTCGTTTCCAGACGTAGGCCGATCGCTTAGCCGGTGTGTCCGCCGAGGAATTTCTGCGCAAGGCTTGCCAGATCGAGTTGTCCCTGCGGCAGGTCGCCATTCGGTGACAGGTGATTGACGACCTCAGGCAGAAGCGACGACAACTGCTGTGCGGCTTCGTCCTGACTGATGCCGGCAGTGTCGGCCAGTTGTTGCAGATGACCGCCGGGGCCAAGTGCCTGAGCCACCTGATCGGCCGAGACCGGCAGATTGCTGCCCGTGCCAACCCACGAACGCAGGGCGTCGCCCAGACCGCCGTTTTCCAGCATCTGCGTGAGGCCGCCCAGACCGCCTAGCGCGCCGACCAGGTCAGTGGGTGAGGTCGCCGGGACACCGGCGCCTGTCGACTGCGGTGCTTGCGCGCCGCCCAGCAAGCCGCCCAGCAGACCGCCAAGACCTCCGCCAGCGCCGCTACCGCCCGCTGCCGCACCGCCGCCCAGTATTCCGCCGAGTGCACCGCTGAGCGAGCCAAGCAGGTCGCCGCCCTGAGCGCCCTGGCCCTGCGTGTTGCCGGAGCGGCTGGCGATCATCGCCAGCAACCCCATCAGCAGCAACATCTTCGTATTGCCGCCGCCGCTGGCGCCACCGGCCTGATTGCCGGACACGCCGCCGAGAATGGAATCGAGGATACCCATGAGGAATTACTCCTTTAGGCTTGAGAAGCCGTTATTCGAGTCATCTATGCTTACCAACCGCCCCAGCGCGCGGCCAGCGCCGCGAGTACCGCCATGCCCGCCGTTTCGGTTCGCAAGACACGTTCGCCCAAGCGAATTGCCGTGAAGCCGGCCTCCCGCGCGAGCGTTTCTTCCTGAGGTGCCAGCCCGCCTTCCGGGCCGAAGAGCAACACGCCGGGTTCAGACGGCGCTTCCCGCGGCAACGAATCGAAACCGCTGTCTGCTCTAGGTGACAATAGCACACGCCATCCGTAGCTCGTCACCGCATCCTGTGCATCCAGCTCTCGCAGCCATGCCGCGATCGGACGGATCGGCAGGATACGCGGCACCCGGTTTCGTCCGCACTGTTCGCAAGCGGCTTGTGCCAGCGCTTGCCAGTGCGCAATTCTTTTTGCGGCGCGCTCCGCGTCGAGGCGGATGACCGAGCGCTCGGTCGCCAGCGGCTGAATGTCCGTCACGCCGAGTTCGATCGCCTTCTCTATCAGCCAGTCCATCTTGTCGCCGCCAGCGATACCCTGCGCCAACGTCACGCGGTAGGGCGCTTCCGCTTCACGCGTGTCGTGCTCGCCGAGCTGCGCCGTGGCGTGACGCTTTTCCAACGTCGTGAGCACCGCGGGGTACTCGCCGCCGGTGCCGTTGAACAGCGTGAGCGCGTCGCCCGTCTTCAGGCGCAATACCTGGACGTGACGAACCACGGTTTCGGGAAGGTCGAGCAGGGCGCCGGCGTGCAAGGGCGCATCGGTGAAAAAGCGAGGCATACGGGCGGACGGGACGTAAGGAATGTAAGGGATGTAGGGGACGAAAGCCGAAGAAGGGCGAAGAAAAGCTGCCGGGCGCGGCGTCGGGGACAGAAGCATACCCCAACGCCATCGGAGATCGTGCTTAGCTGCGCGGTGAGACGGGCCGGGCGAAACCCCATCGATACCCGTCCGGGTCTTCCAGTTGGCAGAACCGATCTCCCCAGAATTGATCGCTGGGTGGTATCACCCCTTTCGCCCCGGCGGCGATGGCGCGTGCGTACAGCGCATCGACGTCTTCCGTATACACATAGAAACTTTGCGGGGCTTCCACGCCGGAGGTGCGCGGTGTGCGAGCCGTCGTGCCAAACGCCCCTTCGGGGGCGAACATCAGGATCAGTTGCCCCTGATAGAACATTTCGACGTGCATGACGGCACCGTCGTCGTCCACCATATCGTGCACCGTGAAGCCGAACGCCTGCTCATAGAACGTCGCGGCCGCGCTGGCGTCGTGCACGGTCAGATAAGGCGTCAACCACGGCACATGGGACGGGCGGGGATCGGACATGACTGGGCTCCGGTAAGTCCGCAGGCGGGGAGGGCAAGGGGCGCGCGTTCTGAAAATGGGCGGGCGAACGGGCGAACGGGCGGCTGCCGACGGTCGTGACTAGCCCCCAATATACAAGGAACGCGTGTGCGTTTCACCCGCGGTGCGTCGGCTCATGGCGGGGTGATGGGTCCGTCATCGAGCACGGACGTGAGCTCCGGGGAGATGTCGAATAGTGCGGCGTGCCGGGACGGCGCGTAGTGGCGCAGGTGTCGTAGCGGAGCGGGCAAGGTGTTGACGGCACTGCCGCGCACGTCGAGTGAATCGCTGGCGAAGGCCAGCGCCCATTGCGTGCCATATAGCGGCACATACGTCGTCATGGGTTGAACGCAGGCGAACACCGAGCGCAGGGCATCGAGCATGCATCGCACCTGATCGGCTTCGAACCACGGGGCGCCCAGTTGCAGGGCGATGCCGCCACGCGGGCCGAGCAGGGCGCGGACTTTGGCGAAGAACGCGGCATCGTGCAGCGAGGCCGCGTCTGCGTCGGGTTCCGTCAGGTCGAAAATTACGGCGTCGAATCGCTCTGCCCTGTCGAGCGCGGCATTCACGAGATCCCGTGCGTCGCCGATGACGAGCGTGGTGCGCGGATCGTCGAACGCCCCATCGGCCAGCGCCGGCATGTGTTGCAGGATCGCGGCGGGCACCTGAGGATCGAGCTCCGCGACGACGACCTCACGCACGCTCGCATGGCGCAATGCTTCGCGAGCCGAGCCACCGTCCCCGCCGCCGAGTATCAGCACCCGCTCGGCGTGGCCGTGCGCGAGCAAGAGCGGATGCGCCATGCATTCGTGGCAGATATGGGCGTCGGCAAGTGAGGCCATGAACCTGCCGTCCAGCCGGTACGCTCGCCCGAGCGTGCCGAACGCCGCCAAGTCCACGATTTCGATGTGCTGATAAGCGGTCGTCGTGGCGAATACCGGGCGCGCGGCGAACGCGTAGCTGGCCCACGGCCCGAGCGGCGCCGTGTAAGGGGGCGGCGCGGTGCCGGATTCGTGTACGGGGAGATCACGTTTGGCGGGCATTGGCAGGGCAACTTCCTCTAATTTGGGGCGATCACGTGACTTTCCCGCATGATTCCACGTTCCCGCCGGTTGGGGAAGTTCGCTGCGAGCGACCCGGGCAGGGAGCGTATCTGTTAAAATCTCGGTCTTTCTCTGCATTTGAATTTCGCGCGGCAGCTCGCGGCAACGGGGGCACGCCCGCCTCTTCCGGCAAGTCACCATGACGAACTCCTCTTCTGCTACGGCGGCACTGATGGCCTCTGCCATTCGCGTCCTCTCCATGGACGCGGTCCAACAGGCCAACTCCGGTCACCCTGGCGCGCCGATGGGCATGGCCGATATCGCGGTCGCTCTCTGGGGCCGTCACCTCAAGCACAACCCCGTCAACCCGCACTGGTTCGATCGCGACCGCTTCGTGCTGTCGAACGGCCACGGTTCGATGCTCATCTACTCGTTGCTGCATCTGACGGGTTATGACCTGCCGATCGAAGAGCTCAAGCACTTCCGTCAGTTGCACAGCAAGACGCCGGGGCACCCCGAAGTGGGTATCACGCCGGGCGTCGAGACGACCACGGGCCCGCTGGGTCAGGGCATCACCAACGCCGTGGGCTTTGCGCTCGCCGAGGCGCTGCTCGCCAAGGAATTCAACCGTCCGGGCAACGACATCGTCGATCACTACACGTATGCATTCCTCGGCGACGGTTGCCTGATGGAAGGCATCTCGCACGAAGCCTGCTCGCTGGCGGGCACGCTGCGTCTGAACAAGCTCATTGCGCTGTATGACGACAACGGCATCTCGATCGACGGCGACGTTGAGTACTGGTTTGCCGATGACACGCCGAAGCGCTTCGAAGCATACGGCTGGAACGTAATTCGCGGCATCGACGGTCACAACGTCGACGCTGTCGACGCCGCCATTGCGCAAGCCAAGACGTCGGATCGTCCGACGCTGATTTGCTGCAAGACGCTGATCGGCAAGGGCGCCCCGAACAAGCAGGGTGGTCACGACGTGCACGGCGCACCGCTGGGTGGCGATGAGATCGCCGCCACGCGTGCAGCGCTGGGCTGGACCCTGGCACCGTTCGAAGTGCCCGCCGAGGTCTACGCCGCATGGGATGCCAAGGCCGCCGGCCAGCAAGCCGAAGCTGCGTGGAACGAACGCTTTGCCGCGTATCGTGACCAGTTCCCGGCAGAAGCCGCCGAATTCGAGCGCCGCATGAAGGGGGAACTGCCGGGCGACTTCAAGTCGGCCGCTGCCGCGCTCATCGCCAAGACCAACGAGAAGGCCGAGACGGTCGCTACGCGCAAGGCATCGCAACTCGCCATTGAAGGTCTGGCGGCGGTGCTGCCGGAATTCCTGGGCGGCTCGGCCGACCTGACCGGCTCGAACCTGACGAACTGGAAGGCCAGCAAGGCCGTGCGGGCAAACGCCGAAGGCGTGCAGTTCGGCAACCACATCAACTACGGTGTGCGCGAGTTCGGCATGAGCGCCATCATGAACGGCATTGCGTTGCACGGCGGTTACATTCCGTTCGGCGGCACGTTCCTGACGTTCTCCGACTACAGCCGCAATGCGCTGCGTATGGCGGCGCTCATGAAGCTGCGTTCGATCTTCGTGTTCACGCACGACTCGATCGGTCTGGGCGAAGACGGCCCGACGCACCAGTCGATCGAGCATGTCTCGAGCCTGCGTCTGATTCCGCAAATGGACTTGTGGCGTCCGTGCGATACGACGGAAACGGCGGTCGCGTGGGTGGCGGCGGTGGAGCGTCATGATGGCCCGTCGAGTCTCGTGCTCAGCCGTCAGAATCTGCCGTTCGTCTCGCGTGACGACGCGCAGATCGCCAACATCCGTCGTGGCGGCTACGTGCTGCGCGACGTGGCGAATCCGCAGATCGTGCTGATCGCGACCGGTTCGGAAATGGATCTGGCCCTGAAGGGCGCCGAAGCGCTGGCTGCCGAGGGGATTGCTGCGCGTGTCGTGTCCATGCCGTCGACCAATGTGTTCGACCGTCAGGACAAGGCGTATCGCGAGAGCGTGCTGCCGCGCGGCGTGCCGCGTGTGGCCATCGAAGCCGGCGTAACGGCCTTCTGGCACAAATACGTTGGCCTGGAAGGCGGCGTGGTCGGCATCGACACCTTCGGCGAGTCGGCCCCGGCCGGCGTGCTGTTCAAACACTTCGGATTCACCGTCGACCACGTGGTCGCGACGGTCAAGTCCGTGCTTGGCTGATTTCGTTAGACCTTACGGAGATACCCCCATGACCATCCGCGTCGCTATCAACGGCTACGGCCGTATCGGCCGCAACGTACTGCGTGCCCACTATGAAGGTGGTAAGAAGCACGACATCGAAATCGTTGCCATCAACGATCTCGGCAATGCACAGACGAACGCTCACCTGACGCAATACGACACGGCGCACGGCAAGTTCCCGGGCACGGTGTCGGTCGATGGCGATTTCATGGTCGTCAATGGCGACAAGATCCGCGTGCTGGCCAACCGCAACCCGGCCGAACTGCCGTGGGGCGAACTGGGCGTGGACGTCGTGCTCGAGTGCACGGGCTTCTTCACCACGAAGGAAAAGGCCAGTGCTCACCTGAAGGGCGGCGCGAAGAAGGTCATCATCTCGGCCCCGGGCGGCAAAGATGTGGACGCGACGATCGTGTTCGGCGTGAACGAAGGCGTGCTCAAGGCGACCGACACGGTCATCTCGAACGCATCGTGCACCACGAACTGCCTGGCACCGCTGGTTCAGCCGCTGCACGAGAAGATCGGCCTGGAAACGGGTCTGATGACGACCGTTCACGCTTACACCAACGATCA
>Ga0181519_10002161_pt1 | contig 16898 bp, 18 predicted proteins | sample PEATcosm2014_Bin_26_FD_121102 | JGI IMG/M metagenome (GOLD analysis project Ga0181519, IMG submission 121102) | Peatland microbial communities from MTU Mesocosm Facility, Houghton, MI, USA - PEATcosm2014_Bin02_10_metaG | ecosystem: Environmental > Terrestrial > Soil > Wetlands > Peat | place...
ATCGTCACGAGCTTCATGACCGAGCCCGGCTGATAGACCGAGTTGGCCGCCAGGTTCTGTTGCGCCGGGACGACTTTGCCATGGGGCTCGGCGACGAGATCGACCATCGCCAGGATCCCGCCCGTGCGCCGGTCTTCGACGATCGCTATCCCATAGGTCGCCTTCGTCGCGACGATCTGCTGGGAGAGGAACTTGGTCACCTCGAACTGCAGCGGCTCGTCCAGGGTGACGACCAGGCTCGTGCCCTGCCGCGCGCGGACAAGGTCGGTCGGCGAGCCCGGGATGTTCTGGCCGCTCGGCCCGGTCGGCACGACCTCCGACCCGGGCGTCCCGGCCAGCAGGCTGTTCTCCATGTACTCGAGCCCGGACAGGGCGCGACCTGCGAACCCGACGACGCCGAGAACAGGAGAGAACAGGTTGCCGTCCGGATCACTCCTCGCGAGGTCGGCGGGGAAGCTCACGTAGGGCAGGTCAAGGCTTGCGATCTTGTCCTCCATCGCCCCGGCGACCTGGCGGGCGAGCGGCACATAGCCGCTGTGCTCGCTCAACTTGGCCTTCAAGGTGGCGACGGGAATGTGGAGCACGGCGGCCAGGCGTGCGAGCCCCGGGTACCCCTTCGGTACGAGGTAGTCGTCCGCGACGACGTCGACCCGCGCCAGGGAGGCCGCCATCAGATTGCCGTTACGGTCGTAGATCGCCCCGCGTAGGGCCGGGAGAGGCACACGCTCGAAGACCTCTTGCGACCCGTAAGACGCGTAGTGGACCGCGTCGACGCCTTGTATCTGCACCAGCCGGGCCGCGAGGCCACAAAGAGCGAAGACCGCGATCGCGACCATCACGCCAAGGCGTCGGCGTATCCGGACCGGCCGCCTCGTTGCGACCCGCGTCGTTGCGACCCGCCTCGTTGCGACCCGCGTCGTCCTCCCCGGGCCCGACGCCCGGGCCGGTCGTGCCCGCACATCGCCGGCCGGGCGGGCCCGGCTGGCTCCCGCACGGCTGCCGGCGGGACGAGCCTGCGTGCGGCTGCGGGTCGCTTGCCTGGGCGCAGGCGGGCCCGACTGCCTGCCCGGGCGGGTCCTCGCCCCCCGGCCGGACGACGACAATCCGCTCATCTCGCTCGGCTGACCGCTGCCGATTGACCCCCGGGGTGCGAGCTCGCCGAAGTCGCGGTGTTGCGTCTGGCGATTCCCGCCGCTCCCCCCGCGGGCAAGCCTGACTTGGACCTCTGGCCGGCGGCCGAAGCGGCCATGGCCGCTTCGGCTCCAGCCTGTTCGACTGATGGGCCGGGGTTCACGGGCGACAGATAGGTCACCGAGCCTGGCGAGACCATGCCCAACTGGTGCTCGGCGATGGCAAGCACCCGGGAGGGGGACTCGAGCTCGGCCCGGGCGACCTGCAGCTCCTGCTGGGTCGCGAGGGCCTGACCGAGCTGAACCTGGAGGGCGTCTATCCGCTGCTGATCGGACGCGACGAAGGTGTGGGCCGCCGCGGTCACTCCGAAGGCTCCGAGCACGAAGAGCGCCCCGAGGGCCTTGAGGACCTTTGCCTGCCTCCTCGTCGAGCTGGAGGCTCTGATGCGTCGGTCGACGACATCCAGCGTGGGGCGTGCCGCGCCGGGATCAGGCCGCGAAGACGGGGCCTCCTCGACTGGCAGCCCGCGGGTGCCCGCGCTCGCGTCCGGAGCGGCGAAAGCCATCAGGCCGCCCCGGGCTCGAGTCGCTCAGCGGCCCGCAGCCTGGCACTGGAGGCCCGCGGGTTTCGGGCGATCTCGGCGGCGGTGGGAAGACGAGCCCCACGCGTGAGGACCCGCATAGTCCCGATGGCGCCACAGACACAGGGAAGACCGGGCGGGCAGACACAACCGCCACTCGCGGCATCGAGGAAGCACTGCTTCACGAGACGGTCCTCGCCGGAGTGGTAGGACAAGACGACGCACCGCCCTTTCGGCGTGAGCAGCCCGAGAGCGTCTTCGAGCCCCGCAACAAGAACGTCGAGCTCGTGGTTCACCTCTATGCGGAGAGCCTGGAAGACCCGCTTGGCGGGGTGACCCGGTCGTTTCCGGGCGACGCCGGGCAGGTACCGGTCGATCACCGCGACCAGCTCCGAGGTCGTCGCAATCGGCCGACTCGCGACTATCGCCTCTGCGAGGCGACGGGCGAAGCGACCTTCGCCGCTTGCCACCAGGAGCTCGGTCAGCTCCTTGACGCTCGTGCCGTTCACGAGATCGGCAGCTGTCGTGGCGCGATCGCGGTCCATCCGCATGTCCAAAGGACCTTCGAATCTGTACGAGAAGCCGCGCTCGGGCCGGTCCAGCTGTGGCGAGCTCACGCCTAGATCGAAGAGCACGCCCGCGACCGGTGCCGCCTGGGCGTAGGTCCTCACCAGGGCTGCCAGCTCGTCGAAGCGGGCCTTCAGCACCCGGGCCCGGCCGCCGAAGCGGGCCAGCCGTGCGGCCGACTCGGTCACGGCGTCATCGTCGACGTCGAGCCCTATCAGCTCGTGGGCGGGCAGCGCCGTCAGCAACGCGTCGGCGTGCCCGCCGCCGCCGACGGTCGCGTCCACGAGGATGCCCGGGGGGACGGGCTCGAACATCGACACGACCTCGGCGACCATCACCGGTGTGTGCTCGAACTCCTGGGTCATCCGCAACCCCCCGACCAGATCGAGGGAAGGGCATCCCTCGAAGTGAGGATGAGACAGGGCGGAGAGGGTTGGAATGCCATCCGGCACTTCGGCCGAGGGGCTGCGGACAACCCAGGAGCTGGACCTGGAATTGGAATTGGAATTGGAATTGGAACAACGATGGAGACGAGACCGCGGCGCTCGGACGTGGCTCGCATGACTCACGGCCGGCCCTCGCGGACCGCTTGCGCCGACATATCTGGGCGGCGGGCGGACCAGCTCGCGGGCGACCAGAGCTCCACGCGATCCAGGACTCCGACGAAAAGGACCTCCTGTTCGAGACTGGCGAGGACGCGGAGCTCCGGAGGCACGGGCATCCGGCCCTGGCGGTCGAAGTCGACCTTGGTCACGAGCGCCGCCCAGTCACGCAGGTCGTTTCGCGCCTCGACGCCCAGGGAGTCCTTCGCGTGCTGGCGCTCGGCCTCGAGCTCGAACTCCTCCTCCGGCCAAAGGGCCAGGCAGCCGTCGGCGCCCGGAGTCAGGTAGCCGTGGTCCTGGAAGTGGGCCCGCATGCGCGACGGGAGGATCACCCGGCCCTTGACATCGAGCGAGCGGGGGAAGTTCCCGACGAACTTAAAACCTGGCGACAAAGCAACCTTCGTTCCCACTGTCACTGGGGCAGCCCTCCCCGGGTCCCCACTTCACGCCACTCTATGGTCAATTCCCCCCCCAGTCAACCACCTTGTTGCGCCCTTCCCCACTCCGAACGCGGTCAAGCGCCCGCAGGGCCGTCGAGGATCCACCCGGGCTCGCGGACGCCTTCCCGCCACGGCAGGAGCCCACCGGCGAGGCTCGTGCCGGGTCCTCCGCCGGACAGGGGGCGCGGCCGGGGCGGGGCGGCACGGGTGCCGGGGCGGGGCGGGCGAACGCCGGCGCCGGCGCCGCCGGGGCCGAGCCCGCCGACGATCAGGTCCGGGAGGGCGCGACGGGCTGCTAGGGCAGCCGGCTGAGAAGTTCCTCGGTCAACGGGGCGACGAGATGTCCGCCACCGGGGAGCCCGACCTCAGCCAGCACGGCTCTCGCGCCCGAACGACGTTCCGGGCTGCCGCTCAGGACATCAGCCAGAGCCGCGCCCTGGTCGCCGACGAGTGCCATCGAGTGGATCCAGGACCCGGAGCGGTCGCGTCGCTGTGACATCCCCACAACCTTGCGACCTGCAACCGCGACCTCGCCGGCGCCAAACCCCGCGTAGCACAACACTTTCGACCAGGGACTTGTCCGCGTCGGGCCACGGTTCACCTCGACGCCGGCCGACTCCCTCGAGGTGCCGAGCACGCTCGCGATCGCCTCGGCGAAGACCTCACCCAGCCAGTGGAACGACTTGCCCACATCAGGCTGGGAGAGGGCATCCCCTGCCGGGACGAACAGGTCCAACCACACCTGCCGGTCGGGACCGACGAGGACGGCGCCGCCGCCGCTGCGACGTCGCACGAGCTCCAGCCCGGCACTTGTAAGCCTGTGGGCGTCGAAGTCAGCGGCCGGCTGCGCGCTGCCGATGACGACTGCCGGTCTGAGCGGGACACACACACAGGCGAGGCGCCGACCGCCCGGGTCCGGTACCTCGCCGTGCAGAACCGAGGGCGGGGCCCGGCGCTCGAGGACGGGCCACGCCCGAACATCGCCGGAGGTGGCGCGGGGGCTCAGAGACCGACGGCGCGGTCGAGCACGGGCTCGACGTAAGGGGCCCACTCGTCGCGTACCTCGCCGCTCGCGGCGAGCAGCCACAGATGAGAGCGCGGGGCACGGGGCGTCTTGACGAGCCGGAAACCAGCCTCGTCGAGCAACCTGTCCTCCTTGCGGCTGTTGCAGCGGCGGCAGCACGCCACGACGTTGTCCCAGCTGTGCGTGCCGCCCCGGCTTCGCGGGACGACGTGGTCAATGTTCTCGGCCTGTGCGCCGCAGTACTGGCAGCGATGACCGTCACGCACGAACACCGACCGGCGTGTGACAGCCACGCGTGCCTGATGCGGCACGCGGACGTAGTTGACGAGCCGGACGATGGAGGGCTCGGGGAATCTGGCCCTGGCGGAGTGCAGATCGTTACCGGTGCCGTGAAGCAGCTCCGCCTTGTCTGCCAGCACGAGGACCAGGGCCCGTCGCGAGGCGACGACCGAGAGGGGTTCGAACGACGCATTCAACACGAGCGCCCGGCCGACCATCTCAGCCTTCTTGTCGTCCCGGAACAGACATCAGCCGGAGGCTACCGCAACTGCGCTCGGCGCCGTGACAACCGGCACCAGTCGAGCCATGCCAACACGTCTTCGGCGCTGGGCCGTGCCGAAGAGCTCCCATAGGCGGTCTCCATGCGGAAAGCCAACCAGGAAGGCGACGGAAGCGGTGAGGGCGGCCAGCGGCGCCACCATCGGCGCGGCACCATCGCGACCGCCTCGACGAAGGCAACCGGCCACAGCGCTGGTCGGCGGCCTACAGCCCGGAGGGCCCCGATCCACCAACGGCCACGAGGCGAGGGGGGCGTCAGTCTCGGTTACCGAAGCGCGACCGCAGCCGCCGGCGCATCTCGGACAGCTCGTCGCCCATGCCCGAACGCCGGGCCGAGCCCTTCAGACCTCCGAAACGGGCCGAGTCCGATTGCCTGGCCTGGTGGACGTAGACCACTGCCGCGCCGAGCATTACCAAGAACCCGAGGCTCCCGAGCAGAAGCGAGGAGCGGAAGGCGACGAGCAGCAGCACGAAGCCGGCGATGAAGGCGATGATCCATCCGCGACCGGAGTGAGCCGACGGGCGGCGCGGCGACTTGTTGCTTACGCGGTTGGCGAAATCCCGGTCGTGCTCATACAGCTTCTGCTCCATCTCGTGGAGGATCCGCTGCTCTTCTTCCGAAAGCGGCATCGTCACCCCCTCCTGGATACCTTTTGCTGCACAAGCTCAATCATTTCACACCCAAATAGGCCCTACAACGGCGCGGGGGCCTCCCCGCCGGTGAATCGGCCTCCGACCTAGAGAACGCTCCCGATTCCAGGTGATTCCCGAAACGGCGTGGGCGAAGCCGGAAGACGGCTTCGGTGGCTACCGGGAAGGGCCCCACTGGGAGTCCCCCACTTGTTTCAGGCGCAATCCGGAAGCACCGACCAGGGCCGCCGGGCCGACCGAGGCCACGCCGTAGCGCTCGCGGATGGCATCGACGACCCCGTCGAGATCGGAGCGAGCGGCAGAACCGGCATGGGCGTGGCCATCGGAGTCCTCCTGCGGGTCCCACAGTGCGAGCTGCTCCGCGCTCTTCGCCGCGCGTTTTTCGAGCGACGAGACGCCGACCCCGAGCAGTCGGACGCCCGGGCGGACATCTGTGGACGACAAGAGCGCCGTCGCGATCTTCACGAGCTCGCTCGAGGAAGCGACGGGCCGAGCCGACGAATGCGACCGGGTGATCGTCGTGAAGTCGCCGTAGCGAAGCTTCAGCGTCACCGTACGACCGTGGAGACCGTTCGCCCTCAGCCTGCTGCTCACCGAGTCGGCCATCCGGACCACTTCCAGCCGTAGCCGCTCGGGGTCGTGGACGTCTACGGCGAAGGTCTCCTCGTGGCTGACCGACTTCACGGGGCGTCCCGGCACAACCGGCCGGTCGTCCTTGGCCCACGCGAGCTCGTGGAGCTGGGACCCTGCCGCCCGGCCGACGAGGCGGGAGAGGAATGCGGGATCGATGCCGGCGAGGTCGCCGATCGTGGCGATGCCGTAGCGCGCGAGCCTTTCCGCGGTCCGCGGGCCAACGCCCCACAGATCGGAAACGGGCTTGGGGTGCAGGAACTCGAGCTCGTGCTCGACGGGCACTACGAACACGCCCGGTCCCGGTCTCGGCCCTTTCGGCGAGGCGACCGGCTTGGCAGCTCTCGAGGCCAGCTTGGCAAGCAGTTTGCAGCGGGCTAGCCCGACCGAGCACGTCAGCTTCAACTCCGCGGTGACGCGGGCCCGAATGGCCTCGGCGATCTCCTGGCTGGTACCGAACAGCTTGTGGCTGCCCGAGATGTCCAAGAAAGCCTCGTCGAGCGATATCGGCTCGATGAGCGGCGTGAACACCTCGAAGACCGCGTTGAGCATGCGGCTCACCTCGCCGTAACGGCCGTGCCTACCTTCCAGCACGACGGCGTGGGGGCAGCGCCGGCGCGCCTCGACCATCGACATGGCCGAGCGGACCCCGGTCGCCCTCGCTTCGTATGAGCACGAGGCCACGACACCTCTGGCCCCGGTTCCGCCGACGATCACGGGCAACCCTTGCAGGCTCGGGTCGTCGAGGACTTCCACCGATGCGAAGAAGGCGTCCATGTCGACGTGCAAGATGTCGGTTGCCGATGTCATCGCGCGAGCCAGACCCTCCGGAAGGGCTCCGCGTAGCCGGCGCCCACCTCTCGTCCGGCATCCTGGGCGCCGTCGCGCAGGGCGCTCGCGATCCAGTCGCCCGCGTCCGCGAGCTGTGACCGGTGGCACGAGACCGCCTCGATCTTGCGGTCGATCGTCGATGTGACGTCAACCCAGACGCTCGGTTCCAACGAGCCTGACAGATACGCCGTCGTGACCTGGTGAGCCGCGCCCGTCCCGACGAAGTAGCGCGGCAGGGCGGCAGCCGGGGCCGCCGCGTCAAGGGCGGCCCAGCCGACGACCCGATGATCCCGGTGGTTGTAGTGGTGCTCGCCGAAGAAGACGGCCAGCGGGTCCGGGCTGACGATCGCCTCCGGCCTCAGATCTCGGATGATCTGCACCAGCTCGCGGCGTAGCGCGCTGTCGTTCTCGAGCTCGCCGTCAAGGTGGCCGAGAAAGTAAGAGGCACTGACTCCCAGCACCGCCGCGGACAGCTCGGCCTCGACGATCCTCGAGCGCGCGAGAGCCTCGGGATCGGTGTCAGGTTCGGTCGTCCCCTTGTCGCCCGCGGTGCAGATGACCACATGCACCGTGCTTCCCGCGGCTGCCCAGGAGGCGAGCGTTCCCCCGCAGGAGATCGCCGGGTCGTCAGGGTGGGCGTAGATCGCAAGTGCGCTCGCGGGCGGCTCCTCGAGCAGGGCGTCACTCATCGTTCGTTGCCGGGGCCGGGCCCCTGCCCGGACTGCCGTTGGTTCGGGACCTCCCCGCGCGTGTCCGGATCCGCGCCTTTGTTCAAGAGGCCGACTTCGCGCGCGAAGTCGTCGACCTGTTCGAAACCCTTGTACACGCTGGCGAAGCGGACAGCTGCCACGTCGTCGAGCCTCCGCAAGCCCTCGAGCACCGCCAGGCCGACCTGCTCGCTCTGCACGTCGGGGCCGAGTGACCAGGCTGTCTGTTCCACCGCTGCGGCCAGGGCCTCCAGTTGCTCCGGCTCGACGGGACGGTTCTTGCACGCGGCACGGGCGCCGGCGATCACCTTGCCCCGATCGAACGACTCGCGACGACCTGATCGCTTCACGACCCACAGCACGGCGTGGGTGGGGCGCTCGACGGTGGTGAACCGGCGTCCGCACGAAATGCACTCGCGGCGGCGGCGGACTGCCTCACCAAGTTCCACCTCGCGAGAGTCCACGACCCGGTCTTCGGTCGCCCCACACCACGGGCAGCGCACGAGTTGACCGTAGCGCCGATCGGCGACCATCGGGCGCGCCCGCCTTGTCGGCACCGCCCGCCGCCCGGACGTGCACCTTTGCGGCAGCCGGTTCCAGGTGCCGACGCATCCTTCGGCTCAGGGCAACCGCAGCTCGTCGCCCGGTATCAGCTGCGCGCCGTGAAGCTGCTGCTCTAGCTGGGCGACGAGTGGCCTCGGGTCGCCGCCTGGCTCGAGGCCGGAGGCGATCGACCACAAGGTGTCGCCGGGACGGGCCGTGTAGACGTAGCCGCCGGGGACCTTCACGGCCGAGGTCGGAACCGACAGAGCCGGGCGGTGCACACCCGCGAGCGCCCCGGTGCCGAGCCAGGCGCCCGCCAGCACCGCGAGGGTGGCAGCGCCGGGGAGGAGGCGCCGCAACCCTCGCGGTCGGGCCGTGACCCGCCGATGGCGGACGGGAGCCTGAGGCCGAGGCGCGAGTCGGGCTGGCGACGGCGCCAGGGCGGGCCCGGCGAAACGGGTGCCCTCGCACCATCCCTGTTCGCCCGGGTGCACGGTGGACGGACTGCCCGCGACCGCTGGAGGAAACGGGACCAGCTCCTCCGCGAGCACATTCCAAGAAGGCCGGCGTTGCGGCTTCGGACGGCGCCGGCCCGCGGGCACGGGACGTGCCGGGTTCTCGTGCGGCTCGGCAAGCCGCCTGGTCGCCGTCCCCTCGATCTGTGCCAGCGCTCCCATTTGACCCTCCTCGAGCCTTCGGGTCCGACATGTGTGGTCGCAAGTGTGCCCTCAGGCTGTGTCACGCCCGGCGAGTCCTGCTCGATTCGCCGGCGCACGTATGTTCGACGACGTCATCACACCACGAACGCCTGTTCGGTGTCAAGGTCGACTCGAACGTTTGTTTCACGAACGGGTGTTTGCATTCAGCTCGGCGGCGGCTTAGCCTCTCGCGGCGGAGACCGGAACGGCGGTCTGGACGGGAGGAGCACGCATGTCCGAGGCAACCCTGGCAGGAAAGCGCCGCAGGATCCTCGAATTCATCGCGGAGCAGATCCGCGAGCGGGGCTATCCCCCTTCGGTGCGCGAGATCGGAGAGGCGGTCGGCCTGACGTCGCCCTCGACGGTGCACACGCACCTGCAGGTGCTTCAGCGCGAGGGCTACCTGCAACGCGACCCGACGAAGCCGAGAGCCATCATCGTGTCCTGGGAGCCGTCCTCGGGGGCGGCCATACGGGTGCGGCCGGTGGCACACGTGCCGCTGATCGGGCACGTCGCTGCTGGAACAGGGGTGCTGGCCGAGGAGTCCGTGGAGGAGCTTCTCCCGATCCCGCTGGACTTCACGGGCTCGGGCGACCTCTTCATGCTGAAGGTCAGGGGCGACTCGATGATCGACGCCGGCATCCTCGACGGCGACTTCGTGGTCGTGCGCAGACAGCAGGACGCCGAGACGGGCGACATCGTCGTGGCTGCGATCGGCGACGACGAGGCAACTGTCAAGACCCTCCGCAAGCGGCGCGGAAAGGTCGTGCTCGTCCCCGCCAACCCCGTCTACGAGGAGATGGAGGTCACAAGCGACCGGGTCGTGATCTACGGCAAAGTCGTCACCGTGCTCCGCCGCCTGTGACCTGAACGAGGGCTGGCCACAGAGCCGCTCGGGGCCCATCGCGGCCGGCGGCGGGGCCGGCTGGCGCGGCTCAGGCGCCCAGCATGAGAAGCCTCTCGAGGCCAGTCGCGACGGCCTCGAGGTCCTCGCGGCCCACCCACTCCCCTGCGCTGTGGGCAAGGGTCGGGTCTCCGGGCCCGAAATTCGCCGCCGGGATGCCCCTCGCGCTGAAGAAGCTGACGTCGGACCAGCCGAGCTTCGCGCGGGGCGGCTGTGAGCTGGCGGCGACCAGAGCCGCCAGCATCGGGTCGTCGAGGTTGGGCGCCGCGGGAACGGCGAAGTCCTCGAGATCGATCACGTCTCCGTGAGACTTGTCCACCGCCGGCGCCAACAGCTCGCACAGCGCCTCGAAGGCTTCGTCCATCGTGCGGTCCGGGGCGAAGCGATGGCTGAGCACGAGACGCGCCTCGTCGGGCACGACGTTGTTCGCCACACCTCCGACCACCCGCACCGCCTGCAGGGACTCGCGGTACTCGCATCCGTCGAGCACCGGCCGGCGCTCGACGAAGGCGTCGACCCGCTCGAGCAGGCGTCCGAGCCGGTGGATGGCATTCAGGCCCATCCAGGCCCTCGCGGCGTGCGCCCGCTCGCCGCCGAGGTGCACGGCGACGCGCAGCACGCCCTGGCACCCGGCCTCGACGGCGGCACCCGTCGGCTCTCCCAGAATTGCCGCGTCGGCGGCGAGAAGGTCCGGTCGGGCGTTGTCGATCTCGAGCAGGCCCGAGAAGCGCTGCTCGACCTCCTCGCAGGCGTACCAGACGTAGGTGACGTCGACCACCGGCTCGGACACGGTCCGGGCGAGCTCGAGCATGACCGCCAAGCCGCCCTTCATGTCGACCGCGCCGAGCCCCGAGCATCGATCCGCCCCGACAAGCGCGCGGTCGTTGCCGTTGGGCGGCACCGTGTCGAGATGACCGGCGATGAGCAGGCGGCGGGGGCGGCCGAGCGAGGTACGTGCGACGACGTTGTCGCCAATCCGCTTGATCTCCAGGTGACCCAGGCCGGCGAGGGTGCCGGCCACGAACTCTGCAGCTCGGGCCTCGTTGTGACTCACGGACGGGATGTCGACGAGCTCGGCGGTGAGGTCGAGCAACCGGGCGCCCGAGATGCTCACGCCGAGCCTCCGTGCTCGCGGAGGATCTCGTTCAGCATCGCCTTGTCGTGGCGTTCGCCCGGGGTGAGGTGGCGCACGACGAGCACGCAGGGCAGGAAGAACTCGCCGCCGGGGTACTCCTTGCGCCTCATGGCCCCGAGGGCGACGCTCCAGGGCGGGACGTAGCCGCGCCCGAGCTCGTCGCCCGACCACGCGTCGATCACGGGGATGGAAGGGTTGAGGATCGTCCCCTCGCCGAGCACCGCCCCCTCGCCCACGCGCGCCCCCTGGGTGACCATCGAACGGCTGCCGATGAGCACCTCGTCCTCGATGATCACCGGCCTCGCGTTGGGAGGCTCGAGGACGCCGCCGATCCCGACGCCGCCCGAGAGGTGCACACGGGCGCCGATCTGCGCGCAGGAGCCCACGGTGGCCCACGTGTCGACCATGGTTCCGGCCCCGACGTGCGCACCGATGTTCACGTAGCTCGGCATGAGGACCACGCCCCGACCGAGGAAGGCTCCGCGCCTGGCGGACGATCCCGGCAGGGCCCTCACGCCGGCGGCCTGGAGGTCCCGCTTCAACGGCAGGGCGTCGGTGTACTCGAACGGCCCGTGCTCGACGGGCTCGAGGCTCGAGAGGGCGAAGCGGAGCAAGATGGCCTGCCGCAGCCACTCGTGTACGACGACCTCCTGGCTCGCAGGATCGATCTCGGCCACGCGGACCTCGCCCGTGTCGAGGAGCCCGATCACCTCCTCGACCACCTCGAGGGCCCCGGCGTCGCCGGGCGGGAGGTCCTCGCGGTGCTCCCACAACTGCGTGATAGCTGAGCTCAGGTCGTCCATCGCTCCGAGGCTACCGGGCGCTCCGAGGCGACCGGGAAGCTCATCGGTCGATCGTCGCCCGGGCGAGCCTCTCGGCGACGAGCAGGAGCCGTTCCTCCGGCTGTACGAGCGCGATCCGGACGTGTCCGGCGCCCGCGGGACCGTATGTGTCACCCGGGGCGACGAGAGCACCGCCCCACTCCGCGAGCCACCTCGCCAGGGCCCAGCCAGGGTTCGGGTCGCGCCCGGTCGCGTCGCAGAACCGTGGGGGAACCGCTACCCAGAGGTAGAAGGAGCCCTCCGGCACCCCGGCGCTGATCCCGGCGCCGGTCAGCAGCTCGGCAAACCGGGTCAGCCGATCAAGGTAGACAGCCCGTTGCCGGTCCACGTGCACGTCGTCATCGAGAGCCACCGCGCCGGCGTGCTGGACGGGCCCGGGAACCATGAACCCGGCGTGCTGGCGCAGCTTCGCGAGGTAGTCGACGATCTCCGCGTCGCCGGCGTAGAAGCCCGCCCGCAGGCCGGCGAGATTCGACCTTTTCGACAACGAGTGGACGGCTACGACCCCTTCGGGGCCGTCGGCGAGGATCGTGCGCGGCTTGCCCGCCCAGGTGAACTCGACGTAGCACTCGTCGGAGAAGACCGGCACTCCTCGAGACCTGCCCCAGGATGCGGCGGCAGCGAGGTCCTCGAGCCGGCCCCCCGGGTTGCCCGGGCTGTTCACCCAGAGACACAGCGCCCGCGCCGCGTCCTCCGGCGAGATCGACGAGAGGTCCATCGTCCCGTCCGGCCGCGCCGGCACGGAGACGGCCCGGCAACGGGCGAGGAGCGCCCCCATCTCATAGGTCGGATAGGCGAGCGAGGGACATAGCACCGTGTCGCGCGCCGGGGTCCGCAGGCGCAACCAATGGGGCACGCCGGAGACGAGCTCCTTGGTGCCAACGCACGCCGCGACGGCGACAGCGGCCGTGTCCACGCCGAGGCGGCGGGACATCCATCGCAGCGCCGCGTCTCGGTACTCGCCGGAGCCCATCGACGAGGGATAGCCCCGCTCGGCCGCGGACCCGGCGAGAGCCGCGAGGACCTCCGCCGGCGGAGCGTCGCACGGCGTGCCGACGGAAAGGTCGACCGTGCCGCCCTCGTGGCGCGCCGCGAGGCCGGCCAGCTCGCCCAGCTTGTCGAACGGGTAGACCGGGGGCACGAAACCGACCTCCGCCTCACCCGCCTCCCCGCTCACCTCCGGCCCCTCTCCCCCCGTGTCGCGCGCCCTTTACCGGTCACGACCGCAGGAACTCCGCATAACGGCGCACGGCGCGCTCGTCGAGTCGAGCCCTCAGGAGGACCTGCTCGCCCTCGTAGTGTTCGCCCAGCACCTCACCTTCGCGGTGAATGGCGGCGACGACGTCACCGCGGCTCACGGGCACAGCGAGATCGACCAGGTTGTCCGCCACCCTGAGCCTGTCCCCTATCGCCCGGAGCAGCTCGGGCACGCCCCGGCCCGTGAGAGCCGAGCAGGCGATCGACCCCGGGTGCGCGGCCATCAGCCTGCCTGCCCTGCGCCGGTCGAGGTCAGCCTTGTTGAACGCCATGAGCTCCGGCACCTCGGCGGCGCCGATCTCCGCCAGCACCGTGTGGACCGCATCGATCTGCGCCGCAGGATCGGAAGCCGACGCGTCGACGACGTGCACGAGCAGGTCCGAAGCTCCGACCACCTCCAAGGTGGCGTGGAACGCGTCGACCAGCTGATGGGGCAGCTTTCGCACGAAGCCGACCGTGTCCGAGCACAGCACGGGCTCGCCGCCAGGCAGGTCAAGGCGACGGGTGCGCGGATCCAAGGTGGAAAAGAGGCGGTCCTCGACGAGTACGCCGGCGTCGGTGAGCACGTTGAGCAGGGTCGACTTGCCGGCGTTGGTGTAGCCCACGAGCGAGACCGTCCGGAGAGCGCCGCGCTTTCGCGCCTTGCGCTGGGTCCGCCGGGTCCCTTCGAGGTCCCGGAGCTCCACCTCGAGCTTGCGGATGCGCCGCATGATCCGCCGCCGGTCCACCTCGAGCTGGGTCTCGCCGGGCCCTCTCGTCCCGATGCCACCTGCCTGCTGGGAGAGCGCCAGCCCCCTGCCCCGAAGGCGCGGGAGCCGGTAGCGGCTGAGCGCGAGCTCCACCTGCGCCCGGCCCTCTTGGGTATGGGCATTCTGGGCGAAGATGTCGAGGATGACGGCCGTCCTGTCGATGGCGGTTCTCCCGAGGATCTTCTCGAGGTTGCGCTGCTGGGCGGGTGTCAGCTCGTCGTCGAAGACCACCGTGTCGGCGTCCACGGCCTCGGAGATCCGCCGCAGCTCCTCGGCCTTGCCCCGCCCGATGTACGTCGCAGGGTCGGCGGCGCCGCGTCGCTGCACAACCCGAGCCGCTTCGTCGGCGCCCGCGGTGTCGACGAGCAGAGCCAGCTCGTCGAGGCTGGTCTCCACTTCTTCCAAGGTGCGGGGCCACGCCACCATCCCGACGAGCACGATCTTTTCCCGGAACCTCCGGTCGATCAGCGTCGTGCGCTCCATCGTCACGAGGCGGCCGACGCCCTTCCAGGCCCATCGAGCTCGGCCGGGTCGAGCTCGATGTGGGCCACGCGTGAGACCGGACCGGCCAGCTCGGCCGAGACGGCGTGCGGATCGTCGCCCGAGAGCTCGATCTCGGCGATTCCGCCTGGATTGCGCACCAGGACGCGCGGAGGCGCTATCCCCGCGGAATGAAATGCCGCCGCGGCGGCCACGCTCCCGCTCCCGCAGGCGAGCGTCACCCCGGCGCCGCGTTCCCAGACGACGAGCGAGATCTCGCCCTTGGTCGGGTCGTACGTCGCGAGCTCCACGTTCTGGCCGCCGGCACGCTGCTTTTCGAGAGCAGGGCCGATGGTCGTGATGGCGACGCCCTCCAGGGAAGGCGCCAACAACACGAGATGCGGATTGCCGGTGTCGACCGACCACGACGGCCAGGGCAGGGCCCTCGAGCCCGGAAGCGCCACGTCCGCCACCGGGTTCGACCGTACGACCTTCACCTGGCCCATCTCCACCGAGACGTCTGCCGACCCGGGGCCAAGGGGGCGGCGCAGCACAGCTCGGCGCAGACCCGCGTCAGTCTCCACGGCGACCTCCGGGCCGGCGAAGAGCCCGGCCTCGACGACGGCGAGCGCGAAGCAGCGCAGGCCGTTCCCGCTCGTCTCGGCGCGGCCGCCGTCGGCGTTGCGCAGCTCCATACGGACGTCGCCGCCCGCGTGGGCGGCCCGGAGCACCAAGAGGCCGTCGGCGCCGACCCCCCTATGGCGGTCGCAGACCGCCCGGGCAAGGCCCGCCAGCTGATCCGCAGGGCCGCCCTGCGACCCGGATCGGGATGGCGTCCCGCCCGCGGCCACTGCGGCCGAAACGTCGTGCGCCCCGCCGTCGAGCGCCCCGCCGTCGAAGGCGATGAGAAAGTCGTTCCCAAGGGCTTGGTACTTGACCAGCGTCAACATGGACATCAGTGTCGCACGGCCCCGGCGGCGGTGGTGTCGCCCAGAAACGACCGGACCGCGTCGATCAGGTCCGGCCGGTCGGCCCGGAACCAGACGACACGGGGGTCTCGCCTGAACCAGGCCTCCTGCCTCCGGGCGAAGGACCGAAGCCGGCGCAGGGCCTCGTTTCTCGCCTGGTCGAGCGGCAGGCCCTCCTCGATGTGGCGAAGCAGCTCCCGGTAGCCGATGGCCTGCCGGGCCGTGCGGGACAGTCCGCCAGGCCGCTCCGCAAGCGCCCGGACCTCCTGCAGAAGACCGCTGTCGAGCTGGTCGTCGAAGCGGTCGGCGAGCCTGCGGTCGAGCTCGGAGCGGTCGAGCTCCAAGCCGATGAGAAGCGAGCTGACGGGTGCGTAGGCGGTGAGGCCGAGCCCGAACGAGGAGAACGGCTGCCCGGTGCCGAGCGTCACCTCCAGCGCCCGCACGATCCTGCGCCGATTGGTCGGCTCGACTCGCCCGGCTGCGACAGGGTCCAGCTCGCGGAGGCGCCCGAAGAGCCCGGGGAGCCCGTCGGGTTGATCCGCCTCGCGTTCGAGCTCCGCGGCAACCTCGGGGAACCTGGCCGGGATCGTGAGCCCGTCGAGCACGGCACGGTGATAGAGCCCGGTACCTCCGACGAGCAGCGGGACCCGTCCCCGCGCCTCGATGCCAGCGAGGGCACTGCGGGCCAGCGCCTGGAACTCGGCGACTGAGAACTGCTCGGAAGGATCGACTATGTCGATGAGGTGCCAGGGCACCAGGGCCTGTTCGTCAGGAGTCGGCTTGGCGGTACCGATGTCGAGATGCCGGTACACGGCCATGGCGTCGACGGACACGAGCTCGTAGGTTCCCGGCGCAAGACGCGCCATCTCGAGGGCCAGGGCGGTCTTGCCGGTGGCGGTCGCACCCACGATGACAACGCGCGGAGCGGCGGGCGCCGCGCCGGGATGGGGGCTTCGGGCGACGCTCAGTCCAAGAGCTCCGCTGGCTTTTGGACCGTCTCGCCGTGGCGAGGCCTGGACCGGTGCACGAGGCGGTCCTGCATCCGCGTCAGCCGCTGCGCCTCCTTGCTCATCGCCGCCTCGAGGGCGTCCTTGGCCAGATGTCCTTTCGCCCTTGCGCGAACTGAGCGGCCCCGGGCGACGACCAGCACCTCGCACGAGACGTAGCCGTCGTCGCGCGCCGCGTGGTCCTTCGAGAAGAGGATTTCGGCCTTCTGGGAGCCTTCCAGGAACCGCTCCAGGTGCCGGGCCTTTTCTACAGCAGCCTCCCGAAGCTGGTCGCCGATGTCCAAGTGACGGGTGTGCACCGTGATCTCCATGGAGCAGCTCCTTTACGATCAGGCACTCAGTCGTTGAACTGATGACGGGCAAACGCGGCTGACCTGGTCTTTGACCCCACACTCGCCTGCTGAGGGTGTCCCGTGGCCGATGCGGGCGGACGTCTTGGCAACGCCCCTGCCACACCTGCGGCCATGGTTGGTCCCTTCTCCCGCCGGCACCGCCAATCGGCGCCGCGCAAGGCAGGTCTTACTTCTAAACCGCACCATGCTCAGCGACCACGAGTCGCCTTACGTGGGTCGTTTCGCCTGCGACTGGCATCGA
>Ga0181519_10002164_pt1 | contig 16878 bp, 14 predicted proteins | sample PEATcosm2014_Bin_26_FD_121102 | JGI IMG/M metagenome (GOLD analysis project Ga0181519, IMG submission 121102) | Peatland microbial communities from MTU Mesocosm Facility, Houghton, MI, USA - PEATcosm2014_Bin02_10_metaG | ecosystem: Environmental > Terrestrial > Soil > Wetlands > Peat | place...
GAGTCCCGAGGCGACGATGGCGGCGACCAGGCCCACGACGACCCCGCCCCAGCTCGCGACGCCCAACACGACCACGAGGTACGCGAGGAACACCGTGGAGAGCGAGACGTTCGAGCGAACCTGGGTCAGGGCTAGGGTCAACAACGGCAGGAGCGCGGCCGCGGCGAGCAGTCCACCCACCTGACGTCGCCACGAATACGCGCCGATCCGGCGTCGGCGCCACGTCCGCTTGGGTTTTTCACCGCCCACCGCGATGATGTGTACGTCCAGGTCTCGTGCCTGTCGCAACACTTTTTCGATGACCCCGGTGCGCTGGATCGCCTTGCGGTTCCGACTCGATCCCATGACGATCTGCGTCCCGCGCTCGGAACGGGCGAAGGAGACGAGCGCCGTGGCGATGTCCTCGTCCATGATCTCTTGAAAGGTGCCTTCGAACTCGACCGTGAGCTCACGCGCGAGGGTCGTGTCCGCGCTTCGCTCCTGGAGGGCCCCCGAATCGATCACGTGCACGGCGAAAAGCTCGGCACCGGTGCGCGACGCCATGCGCGCGGCGCGGCGCAACAGCGCTTCATCGCTGTCCGAACCCGTGACCGCGACGATCAAACGCTCCCGGGTCTCCCAGCTCTCCTTGATGTCGTGGTCGTCGAGGTACTTCTTCAGCGAGTCCTCGACCCGGTCAGCGAGCCAGAGCAACGAGAGTTCACGAAGCGCCGTAAGGTTTCCGGACCGAAAGAAGTTGGACAACGAGGCGTCGATCTTCTCCGCCGGATAGATGTTGCCGTGCGCCATGCGCCGACGTAACGCCTCGGGAGTGATGTCGACGAGTTCGATTTGTTCGGCCTTGCGCACGATGGCGTCGGGCACCGTCTCTCGTTGCACGATTCCCGTGATCTTCTCGACGACGTCGTTCACGGATTCGAGGTGTTGGATGTTGACCGTCGTGATCACGTCGATACCCGCGTCGAGCAGGGTCTCCACGTCCTGCCAGCGTTTCTCGTTCTTCGAACCGGGCGCGTTCGTGTGCGCCAGCTCGTCGACCAGGGCGAGTTGGGGACGTCGAGCCAGCACCGCGTCGAGGTCCATCTCTTGGATCTGGGTGCCCCGATATTCATAGACCCTGCGCGGCACGACCTCCATGTCGCGAATCTGAGCCGCGGTGAGGGGCCGGTCGTGGGTCTCGACGAAGCCAACGACGACGTCCGCGCCCCGCTCGCGGCGCCGCCAGCCCTCGTCGAGCATACGAAAGGTCTTTCCCACGCCCGGCGCCAGGCCCAGGTAGACGCGTAGGGTGCCTCGAGACATGGACTAAGTATCGTCGCTCGAGCTCGGGTGGGTCGCGCCTCGGCGTTCGTTGGCGAGCGCCCCCGCGGCCAGATTCGCCAAGGACACCGCGACCACGCGCCGATCGAGCGACACGGGCTCGCCCGGCGTCGGCGTGAGCACGAAACGACCAAACGCCTCGCCGCGCCACTGGGCGAGGATCTCGGCTCGGGGCCCGGGAATACCGAGTTCCTTGGTTGGCCATTGCAGGCCCACGTGCACGACCGTACCGTCGGCGATGATGCGCGCGTAGGGAAGACCCGACGGCGTGGACTCGAACGTGCACTCGCGAAGCATCAGTACGTCACGTAGGCACTGGCAGGCGAACTCAATGACCTGCGCAACCATGACGTCACCGCCCACCATGACCGCCATCTGGTGCGTGGCTCGCACGTAGTCCGACTCCTGGCTGGCCCGTCGATACGAACGCCGATTGGCGGCCGCGAGTTCGTTCACGATCAGACCCACCGCCACGATGCAGATGGTCGTCTCAAGGTCCGGGCGGTGGCTGATGGTAAAGAAGTCGTAGGGCTTGGTGAGATAGAAATCGAACCAGATCGCCGAAGACGCAAGAGCGAGCACGCCGCACAGACGATTGCCGAGTATGGCAATGGCGGTGATCACGGCGAGGAAGGTCAACGCCGCCGCGGTGTTGGCAAAGGTGCCACGAAAGGGTACGAGCGCCAGAGCCAGGCCGAAGGGTACCAACAACGCCGCGACCCCCACCACGGAGAGGCGGTGCTCACGAAGGCCCCGCCTCACCGTGGCGACGACTTCGAGCGGCGAACCCACGTTTCGCGCCTATTCCATCTTGGCGAGTGCCGTATTGAGCTGGAGGACGTCGATGTAGCTCGTGCCGAGGAACCCGAACTGGGCGGAAGTTGTTTCCTTGGCGATGAGTGCACGCAGAACCTTGGGCGACAGCCCGGTGGCCTTGGCGACCATGGGGATCTGCACGATCGCGTCCTGCGCGGAGATGTCCGGGTCATAGCCACTGCCCGAGGTAGTAATCAGGTCCGGCGTCGGATTGACGCCTAGCTTGTGCCAGTACGCCACGAGCGCCTTGGTGTCAGCGAGCAACGTCTTGGAGCGGGGTCCAAGGTTCGTGGCTCCGGACTCGCCGCTCACGCCATTGGCGACGAGCGGGTTGTCACCTCCCGAGACGTGATTCTTGGCGCTGGCGGCGTAGGGACCCGCGTCGTCGGGCCGCCCGTGAAAGAACTTGGGACTGGTCCAGTTCTGTCCGATCAACGTCGAACCATTCGCGGTGATCGAACCGTCCGCCTGGTGCTTGAAGAGCAACTGCGCGACTCCGGTACCGGCGAAGGCGTAGACGAAGCCGAAGAACACGAGGCAAATCACCGCCATCACTAGCGAACGTCGTAGATGTACGAGCATGTCAATCTCTCTTTAATAGGCGTGCAACGAAACGAGCACGAGGTCAATGAGTTTGATGAAAATAAAGGGGATGATCACGCCACCCACGCCATAGATCCAGACGTTGCGTCGCAGTATCGCCGCCGAGCCCGCGGCCCGGAACCGTACACCGCGTAGCGCCAACGGGATCAGCGCCACGATCACCAGCGCGTTGAAGATGACCGCCGACAACACGGCACTTTGTGGGCTGTGCAGGTGCATGACGTTCAGTGCCTTCAACTGCGGGTAGGAGACCGCAAACAGCGCGGGAATGATCGCGAAGTACTTCGCGATGTCATTCGCGATCGAGAACGTCGTCAAGGACCCTCGCGTGATGAGCAACTGCTTGCCGATTTCGACGATGTCGATCAACTTCGTGGGGTTCGAGTCGAGGTCGACCATGTTGCCCGCCTCCTTGGCCGCGGTCGTGCCGGTGTTCATCGCCACGCCCACGTCGGCCTGCGCGAGCGCCGGCGCGTCGTTGGTGCCGTCGCCGGTCATCGCGACCAACTTGCCGCCCTCTTGCTCCTTCTTGATCAGCGCCATCTTCGCCTCAGGGGTCGCCTCGGCGAGGAAATCGTCGACGCCGGCCTCCTGGGCAATGGCCGCCGCCGTCAGTGGATTGTCGCCGGTGATCATGACCGTGCGAATGCCCATCTTGCGCATCTCGTCGAACTTGGCCTTGATGCCTTGCTTGACCACGTCTTTGAGTTCAATGACGCCCAATATCTCCTTGCCGTCGGCGACGGTGAGCGGCGTCGAACCGGCTCGAGATACTCGCTCGACGATCACGTCGAGGTCACTCGGGGTGACGCCACCTTGGTCGCTCACCCACTTCTTCACCGACTCGGACGCGCCTTTACGAATCTGGCGCGTACCCATGTCCAGTCCCGACATGCGCGTCGTGGCGGTGAAGGGCACGAACAAGTGGCTCGGGTCGAGCTCGCGTTCGCGGATGCCAAAGTTCTCCTTGGCGAGGACGACGACCGAGCGGCCTTCGGGTGTCTCGTCGGCGAGGGACGCCAACTGGGCGACGTCGGCGACTTCCTGTTCGGTGTGTCCCGCGACGGGAAAGAAGTTCGCCGCCATGCGGTTACCGAGGGTGATGGTTCCGGTCTTGTCGAGTAGCAGGACCTGTACGTCACCCGCCGCCTCAACCGCGCGTCCACTCATGGCGAGCACGTTGCGCTGGACGAGGCGGTCCATGCCCGCGATGCCAATGGCCGACAGCAAGGCCCCGATGGTCGTCGGTATGAGGCATACGAGCAGCGCGACCAGCACGATGATCGAAACCGTCGCACCGCTGAAGCCGGCGAAGGGCTGAAGCGTCACCACGACCGGGATGAAGACAATGGTCAACACGGCGAGCAAGATCGTCAGGGCAATCTCATTTGGTGTCTTTTGGCGGTTCGCACCTTCGACCAACGAGATCATGCGGTCGATGAAGGTGTGACCCCGCTCGGCGGTGATGCGCACGACGATCCGGTCCGAGAGGACCTTGGTGCCACCGGTCACGGCGGAACGGTCACCGCCGGACTCGCGGATCACCGGCGCAGATTCTCCGGTGATGGCCGATTCATCAACGGACGCGATGCCTTCGATGATCTCACCGTCGGAGGGGATGAGGTCGTTCGCCTCGCAGACGACGAGGTCGCCTTTTTGAAGATTCGCCGCGGGCACGAGCTCCTCGGTCCCGTCAGGGCGAAGGCGACGGGCTTCGGTCTCCGAGCGCATCTTGCGTAGCGTGTCCGCCTGCGCCTTGCCGCGACCTTCAGCCATCGCTTCAGCGAAATTCGCGAAGATCACCGTGAGGAAGAGCCAGACGGTGATCGACCAGGCGAAGGTGCTCGGGTGCGCGATGGACTCGATGAAGGTGATGATCGAACCGACCAGCACCACGAACATCACGGGGTTGCGAACCTGGACACGCGGATCGAGCTTCTTGATTGAATCCTTGAGCGCCTGGCCGAGGATCTCGCGGTCAAAGAGACCGCGGGCTTGTGCGACGCCGTGACCGCTCGAATCGGCGCTCGGTGGGGTGAGAACGGTGGTCATTAGAAGAACCTTCCGTGACTAAGTTGTTCGACGATTGGGCCAAGGGATATTGCGGGGAAGAAAGTGAGTCCGCCGATGATCAAGATGACACCGATCGTGAGGCCCACGAACATGCCGTTGTCGGTGCGGAAGGTTCCGAGCGATTCGGGCACGACGTTCTTTTCCGCGAGCGAGCCGCCCAGAGCGATCGCCGGGATCATGATGCCAAAGCGACCGATGAGCATGTCAATCGCGCCGATGACGTTATAAAAGGGCGTGTTGCCCGTCAACCCACCGAAGGCCGATCCGTTGTTGTTGCCCTGGGAGGTCAGCGCGTACAGGATCTCACTGAAGCCGTGGGGTCCAGCGTTCAGCGGACCGGCCTTTCCCGCCGCCAGCGATACCGCCAGTGCCGTGACGATCAGCACCGTGATAGGCATCACCAGGGCCCCCAGCCCCGCGAGTTTGACCTCTCGGGCCTGGATCTTCTTCCCTAGATATTCCGGTGTTCGTCCGATCATGAGTCCGCCGATGAACACCGCGATGATGGCGTAGATCAGAAGGGTGTAAAGGCCACTCCCGACACCTCCCGGTGTCACCTCACCCAGCATCATGCCCGAGAGCAAGCCGAAACCGCCAATGGGTGTGAACGAGTCGTACGCGGCATCGGCCGAGCCAGTGGACGTCGACGTGGACGAGATCCCAAAGAGCGCCGTCGTGGTGTCGCCGAATCGAACCTCTTTACCTTCGGTGTTGCCAACGGTCGAATGGATGCCCGCTGCCGCGACCGCCGGGTTGTTCTGGTGCTCGGCGGCGGACGTGAAGCCTACCCACACGCCAAAGAGGATGACCATCACTGACAACAGCGCGACGCCGTGGCGGACGCTACCGACCATTTTTCCAAAGGTGTAGGTCAGGGCGACCGGTATCGACAACAGCAGATAGATGGAGAAGAAGTTCGTGAGTCCGGTCGGGTTCTCGAAGGTCGTCGCGGAGTTGGCGTTCAAAAATCCTCCGCCGTTGGTACCGAGCTGCTTGATGGCCTCCATAAAGCCGATCGGTCCGCGCGGGATCGTTTGGGTGACACCGTTCAGCGTGTCCTTGATGCTCACCGTGCCCGCCAGGGTCTGGACCGCACCTTCTCCGACGAAGATGATGCCAAAGATGAAAGCGATTGGCAACAAGACGTAGAAGAGGCAGCGCGTGATGTCGACCCAGAAGTTGCCGACCGTCGGTGAGTTCTTACGCGCGAATCCCCGCACGACGGTAAGGGCCACCGCTACACCTACCGCGGGGGTCACGAACTGCTGGACCGTGAGCGAACCCATTTGCGAGAAGTACGACATCGTCGTCTCGCCGCCGTAGTTCTGCCAATTGGTGTTCGTGACGAACGACGACGCGGTGTTGAAACTGAGTGCGGGACCAACGGCGCCCAAGTGCTGGGGGTTGAGGGGCAACGAACCCTGGATGCGCAGGATCACGTACGTAAACAAGATCGAAACTGCAGAGAACACGATCATCGCCCCGGCGTAGCGCTTCCAGGTTTGTTCCTGCTCGGGGCTCGTGCGCAGGGCCCGGTAGATGGGGCGCTCGATGAAGCCCAAAAAGTGGACACGTCCGTTAAAGACCGCCTCCATGTACGAACCTAGGTAGCGCCAGGTGAGGCCTAGCAACACCACGAGGGCGAGAAGAGTGAAGAAGAACCCCATTTAGAACTTCTCCGGTTTGAACATGGCGTAGCCCAAGAAGAAGAACATCGCCACGGCAACGACCAAAAGGATGATCTGAGAGAAACTCATACTCGGTCCAATGCCCAAATGAGGCCCAGCATCGCCGCCGCGAAGGCGATGATGCCCAATGCTGAATAGATATCTGCCATGAGGACAGTCTGGCCAAGGCTTTCTGTAATGGTTCTTAAAAGCCCTCGTTAGTTCTTCATAATTTCTGAATAAACGTCACGTCGGTCATTCAATTCATAAGGTGCGAGACTGTGTCCGTGCGCGCACGCCTGCTTGTCTTGCTTCTCGGAGTCAGTGACTCTCTCGCCTTTGGCGCACTGATGCTCACCCTGCGTTCACACGTCAGTGCCACGACCGTGGCACTGGTGTTCGTCATCCCCGTCGTGGCGGGCGTGGTCTTTGGTGGCCTCTTCATGGGTTTTGTCAGTACCGTCACTTCCGCGCTGGTGTTCGACTTCTGGTTCCTTCGTCCCTACGACACCCTCAGCATCGGCACCACACAAAATTGGACGGCACTTTTCGTTTACGTCATTGTCGTGCTGCTCGTGGCCCGCGTGGTCTCGGCCCTGAAAGTAGCGAGACTCGAGGCGAACCGGGGCGGCGAGGCGATGCGTCGGGTCTTCGAACTTTCGGAGCTTCTCGTCCAAGACCAGTCCGTGGAGGACCTGCTGCGCACGATTGTCCAGGCGGTCCAGACGGTCTTCAACATTCCCGGCGTTTCGTTGCTCGTGCTCGAAGACCAGCGCCTGAAGATCGCGGCGTCGGTAGGTGAACGACTGTCCGAAGAGGAACTGCGTCAGCTCGACCCCCAGTCTGGGCTGCCCGTGAGTCTTCGATCCCCCGTGGGTTCGTCCCGCGGTCTTCGCACGGTGGCGCTGTCGGCCTCCGGTCGACCCGTCGGGATCCTGGTCCTTCGTGACGTGCCGATGTCGCCCACCGATCAGGCAATTCTCGTGACCTTCGCCAACGACGCCGCCCTCGCCCTTGAGCGGACCCAACTGCGTGAACAGGCGTTGCGCTCACAATTCCTCGAAGAAGTGGACCGGTTACGTCAAGCGCTGATGGGAGCGGTATCGCACGACCTACGCACTCCGCTCGCCACGATCAAGGTCGCTTCATCGACGCTCGCCAATCGTGCCAACGTGCTCTCCGAACAAGACGCGCACGAACTACACGAACTGATCGAAATTGAAGCGGACCGATTAACGCGTCTGGTCACCAACCTGCTTGACATGACCCGCATCGAAGCGGGGGTCCTCACGATCCAACAAGCGCCGACGTCGGTGAACGAGATCATCAAGGAGGCCATCAACATCATGAACTCGAGTGTGAGAAATCGCCAACTGCGCCTCGAGGTCTCAGACTCGCTTCCCATGGCGAACATCGACCGATTGCTCATCATTCAGGTGATCGTCAATCTGCTCGACAACGCACTACGACACTCACCAGATCAAGGCCAGATCACCGTGAGCGCGGAACAACGCGGTTCGTCACTCGTGCTCGCCGTCGCCGATCAGGGACCGGGCGTCGCCATCGAGGATCGCGAAGCGATCTTTAACCGCTTCGAACAGTTCAACACCGGCGGCCGCGCTGGACTTGGTCTCACCATCGCCAAGACCTTCGTCGAGGCCCACGGCGAGAAGATCTGGTACGAGGACGCACCCGGCGGCGGCGCCCGTTTCGCGTTCTCCCTGCCAGCCGTTGCCGCGACGGCGGCCTGACGTGGCTCGGGTACTCGTCGTTGACGATGACCGGTCGCTCTTGCGCGCGCTGCGACTCGGCCTCCAGTCAGAAGGTCACGAGGTCACCACGGCCGAAACCGGCGAGCAAGGGCTCTCCCAGACCGCGCTACTGGGGCCCGACGTCGTGGTCCTCGACATCGGACTACCGGACATCGATGGACTTACCGTCTGTCGACGGATCCGCGAATGGAGCGACGTACCGATCATCATCCTCTCGGCGACCGGCGAGGAGAACCGTAAGGTCGCCGCCCTCGACGGCGGGGCCAACGACTACGTCACCAAACCCTTCAGCATGGCCGAACTCGAGGCGCGAATCCGCGTCGTGGTGCGAAACCGAGTCATTGAACCCAGCGATGGTGAGAGCGAGATTCGCTGCGGTGACCTCCAACTCGACTTGATCCACCACGACGTGACCTACAAGGGCCGGGACGTCGCTCTCACCTCCAAAGAGTTCGAGGTCCTCTCGTTCCTCGCTCGTCACGCCGGACGCACGTGCACTCACCAGATGATCCTCAGTGCGGTATGGGGAGTGGGCTACACCAAAGAGGCCCAGTACATCCACGCCTACGTGCATCGACTTCGCCAGAAACTCGACGACGAGCAAGGCCTCGTGTTGTGCACGGTACCCGGCATTGGGTACTACCTCGAATGTCCCGGTGCGGTCGTTAACTCAGGCGAGTGATTTCGACACTCACCCCTAGGGCGCGCGACGGGGCCCCGTGATAGATCCCCTTGAGTGGCGGCACGTCGCCGTAGTCGCGGCCCTTGGCGACCACGACGTGACTCAGTCCGATGTCGTTGCCGTTGGTCGGATCAAAGCCCACCCAAGCCCCGCAGTAATACTCGACCCAGGCGTGACTCTGACCCACGACGGTCTCGCCAATGGCCGCCTCAGAACTTGGATGCAGGTAACCCGAGACGTAACGCGCGGGCACACCCTGGCCACGCAAGAAGCCGATCATGAGGTGCGAGAGGTCCTGGCACACGCCGGTCTTTTGGTTCCAAGACTCCAGGGCGGTCGTCGTGACGTGGGTCGAACCTGGCACGTAGGCCACTCGCTCGCTCACCGTCGATGAGACGAGCGCGACGAGCGCGTCCAGGTCGTCGCTCTTCACCCGCGACGCCAATTCCCTTTGCAACCGCTCGGGTAATGCGGTGCGTGGCGTACTCGAGAGGTACTCGGCGTAGGTGTCGAGGATCTTGGTCTGCCTGAGGTCCCTCAGGTTCAAGAACGGTTGCTCGTGCGGGGTCGCCACCACCTCGACGAGCGCGTCGGCGGTCACCTCGAGTTGGTTGTGCCGGTCGTGCAGGTCAAAGGCGGTCACCGCCGAACCGAAGTAGTCCATGTAGGTCAGTTGGGTCGCGTTAGGACTGGTACGCAGCGTCGCTTCGAGGACTTGTTGACGCGACGAGGTGAGCGGCGTCATCCGAGCCTCGTTGTAGGAAGACTCGGCAAAACCGTCGTAGACGAAGCCGGTGACGTGGCGAATGGCGAGGCGCGAGGTGCTCGATCCGTTCATACGCCGGCTTCCGTCGCCCACGGCTCGGCTATGACTTGGCGAAAGTAGCGTGTCGTGATTTCGTCGTTCGCCGAGGCGCAGGTCTGTTCGATGAAGTCGAGCAGTTCAGGTAGGTCGGCCACCAGCGTCGTCGGATCGAGGTACTCGAGACGGTTTCGAGCGCGACCTATCGTGCGCCGGGCGTTGGACGTGTCACCGACCCGGCTATGGGTCGTGGTGAGCAGTTCGAGCGAATTATCCGCGACGTTCAGCGTGTGATAAACCGAGCGCGGAAACAACCGGTCGAGCAGGAGGAACGAGCCGAGCGATTCCGCGCTCGCGCTGCCGTGGAACTCACGCAGGTAGGACTCCATCGCCCCAGCCGCGCGCAGCAGCGTCAGCCAGTCGGGGGAATTGTGAATCCCCACCAATTGCGCGTCGAGCAGACGACAGGTCATGTCCACCCGCTCGATGCTTCGTCCCAGCACGAGGAAGTGCCAACCTTCGTCGTGACTAATGGTGGCGTCGCTCAGCCCAGCGAATAGGGCGGCGCGGTCCGACACGAACTTGAAGTAGCTCGCGGCCCCTACTTTTCGAGCGTGGCGGTGGCGCGAGGATAATTCGTCGAAGGTACCGTTGATGCAGACCCACATCTCTGAGGAAATGACCTCGCGCGAGCGCCGAGCGTTCTCGTAGGCCGCACGCAACGAACCGGTGATCGCGCTCGGACTCTCGTGGGAGAACACCAGGTCATCGAGCACCACGTCGGTCGTCGCGGGTCGGTCCTCGTCGAGTTCGATGCCCAGGATCGCGAACAGTGACCGGCACGCGCTCTCGGCGTCGTTGAAGGGATTCTCGGCGATGCGGTGGATGTAGGCGTTGATGATCCGCGCCGTGCCGTCGGCTCGCTCGACGTAGCGGCCGATCCAGTAGAGCGATTCAGCGACGCGCGAGAGCAGGCGCTGGTCGCTCACTGCTCGGCCTCGCTGGGGTGGCGCGGATCGACCTGGCGCGCTACCGCGTTCGCCACGGGTCGCAGGATACGTCCATTGGCGTGGGAACCGGGCGCGTCCTCGAAGGTCTCGGGGCTCGCGAGCACCCAAGTGTCCTTTGATCCCCCGCCCTGGCTGGAGTTGACCACGAGCGCGCCCTCGGGCAGGGCCACGCGCGTCAGTCCCCCCGGCAGCACCCACACGTCTCTCCCGTCGTTGATGGCAAAGGGCCGAAGGTCGACGTGGCGTGGGGCGAGTTTTCCCTCAACGTAGGTCGGCAGCGTCGAGAGCGCGACCGGTCGCTGAGCGATGAAGCCCCGGGGATTGGCCGCCACGTCCCGACGTAGGTTGACCAGCGTCTTTTCGTCCGCCTGTGGTCCGATGACGATGCCCTTGCCACCTGATCCATCGACGGGCTTGACCACGTAGTCGCCCAGGTGTCCTATGACGTCAGCCAAGATCTCGGGGTCGTCGAGTCGATAACTCTCGACGTTCTTGAGTATCGGTTCCTCGTTGCGGTAGTAGCGGATGATGTCGGGAACGAAGGTGTAGATCAGCTTGTCGTCCGCGACACCGTTACCGAGCGCGTTGGCGATCGTGACCGTGTTCGACCGGGCGGCGTTCACCACTCCCGCGACACCGATCAACGAATCGGGTCGAAAATGCAGTGGGTCGAGCCACTCGTCATCGACGCGCCGGTAGATGACGTGCACGGGTCGCTCACCTTCGGTCGTTCGCAAGAGCACTCGGTTCCCGACGGTCACGAGGTCGCTTCCCTCAACGAGTTCCACTCCCATCAGACGGGCCAACAACACGTGCTCGAAGTACGCGGCGTTGTGCACCCCGGGGGTCAGGACGACCACGGTGGGGTCGCGTACCTCTTCGGGCGCCGAACGACGAAGGGCGGCCAGCAGACGCTGCGGGTACTCGTCGACGGGATGGACCCTCTGGTTCGAGAAGAGCGAGCCGAAGCTCTGGGTCATGGCACGGCGGTTCTCGATGACGTACGAGACCCCCGACGGGATGCGCAGGTTGTCCTCGAGAACACGAAAATTCCCGTCCTCGTCTCGGATCAGGTCGACGCCCGACACCGTGATCCTCGCCGAGTGCGAGGGAACAATACCCACCGCTTCACGACAGAAGTGCAGACTCGAGGTGATCAGACTGCGAGGAATGATCCCGTCGTCAAAACAGACCCCGTGCTGATACACGTCGCTCAGGAAGGCTTCGAGGGCCAGAACGCGCTGGCGGATGCCGCTCGCGAGGACGTCCCACTCGACCGCGCTGATGATCCTGGGGATGAGGTCTAACGGGAAGGGACGTTCTTCGCCGTCGTGGGCGAAGGTGACCCCGCGCTCGCGGAATGTTCGACCTAACTGGTCAAAGCGCGTTTGCAACTCGCCCTCGCCGTAGCGTCCAACCTCGTCGACGACACTGCGATAGATCGGCCGAGGCTTACCCGGGGAACTGAAAACCTCGTCCCAGGCGAGTTTGGGATCGATGGCCAGGTGCGTCGTCCCCATACCCAAAGTTACCGTTTCCAGTGTTTCGGGAGGATTTCAAGAGGTGTGGGCGACGATCTTGGACGGCGGGCCTCGACACGCACTCGAGAGGGATGAAGGGCACAGCGACTTTTAGCGCGAAAGAGCGACCGCGAGGTCAGCGTCTCACGCCGCGGTTGACGCCAGTGACGCACGAGCAGCCTTGTAGGAAAGCCAACGCCCTTGCTCGAAATCGTAAAGCTTGCACGTGCGAGTGCTGTGTCGAAAATCTTTAAACCGCCAGGGCGTGTCGTGCACTACGTCGGGGTACGCCTTCTCAATGGCCCTGGCCGCCTTTTCCAAGTTGTACATCGGGATTCGCATGTCGACGTGGTGAGGGGTGTGGATCATGATCCAGTGAAAAAAGAAGTTCAGTCCCTTGGGCACTCGATTCACCGTCGTGCCCTCCATTTGACCCTTGAACTTCGTCCACTCCCCGCGCTTCCACCAACGGATGTCGGGCTGGACGTGGTGCACGTGCACCACCGAACCAATCATCACGCAAAAGCCGACGAAAGGCAAGACCTCGACGCGTCCCACGAGCCACAACGCTCCCCAGATCGAATGAGTCCGCGCGTAGCCCAACGCGCCAAATCCGAGGGCCATGAGTACGACGAACGACATCGTGAACAAACGGTCCCGACGGATCGCCTTGATCCAACGCGCGGGAGGCTTAAAGGCGATCATCTTGTGCCACCAGACCTCAAGGAAGTAATACAGTCCCGTTCCCATCCAGGACCATTCGATGCGGTGCATCAACTTGGCGTATCCGCTCTTGTCGGCGTACTCCTGTGCCGTCACCGGGTGCCACACGAAGTCGTAACCCTGCCGCACGGTGAAGGCGTGATGGATTCGATTGTGCCCGAGCACCCAGGCCTCAAAGACGTGCCACGACGGGAGCATCGCGAGCCGTCCTATCACCGAGTTCTTACGCTTCGAGTTGAACAGCGCGCCGTGCGCGGAATCATGGGCGACGACGAACAAACCAGTCACCGCCAGTATCGTCAGAACCTCGATGGGAATATCGATCCAGGGATTGGCCACGAAGACGAGCAGTGCGACCATGCCCGCGTAGATGACCAGATCGCGAAAGAAATATCCGAGACCCTTCCAGGTCGGGTTGAGATACACCGACGCAGGAATCACGTCAAGGACCGGTTTGAGCGACCCCTCGCGCTCGACCTGCACCATGTCGTCTACTGAACTGTCCGCCACGCGACTCCCATCCATCCAGAACCCGAGCTGACGCGACAGAACACTGCGGTCGAGAGCACCCCTGTTGTCCCAAGGCTACCGAGTGCGCGTCGGGACCCTCTAAGGACTTTGGTCCTTGAACGCAGCGACGCGTCGCTTACGCACGTTCACGGGTGCTTGTGAAGTGCATCACAATCAATCTCGCCAGCACGCCGCAACGAATAAGTGAGGTGACCAACCTCTCTGCACTCCTGCGCCAACGTGCGTCATCAAAGCGACACGCTCGTGCCCTCGTGACGATCATCATCGGAGCCCTGCTACTGCTCACGACTAGCTACATTCACTGGCACCTGTGGGACGCCCTCGGCTATCGCCACGTGCCCACGATTGGTTGGCTCTTCCTGCTCCAGGCGATCTCGGGGCTCGTGCTGGCCTTGGTCGTTGTCCTCGTGCGCGAGCTTTGGACCGCGATCCTCGGCGCCGGGTTCGTCGCCTCGACGGTCGCCGGTTTCCTCATCACGGTGACCCGCGGTCTCTTCGGTTTCCAGGATTCGTGGCTCGCGCCCTACGCGCGCACCGCGTTCATCGTCGAGACCGCGGCATTCGTCGTCTTGATCGCCGGAGCATTCCTCATATGGCTCGATTCGCGACCGGTGAACTGACCTCGACCAGCCACGACTCAATCAGCGACGGTGCCCGAGGCGACCATCGCGTTGGTAGGTGTCGGTGAACCACCCGAGGGCTCGACCGTGATGCCAAGAACCGTGGGCTTGGTGCCCGACACGGTGAAGGTCACGCTCGAGGGCTTGTCGCCCATGAGGCCAATCGAGATTGGCTTGCCGTTGATGAGGCCCCACAACTGATACGTGCTACCCGACGTCAACGTGGGGAGTTGTGAACGCACGAGGTAGCCACGACCGTCGGGCAGCAACACGAACTGGGCCAGGTCCTTTTTCGTCGAACTGGCCAAATCGACGACCGTGTGCCCCGGCGCAGACAAGGCCGCGGACGCCGCGTAACTATTGCTCGCGAGTTGGCGCTGCAAATTGGCGACGTGGTTGGACGCGCTCGCCAGGCTGATCGCCAGCACGACAATGGCCGCCGCCGCGACGCTGGACAAGGTCGCCACGAAGCCTTTGGTAAACGTACGGCGTCGCCGCGACGAATTGGCGTCAAGGGCAATCACGTTCGCGCCCAGCACGGGCATGGGGTGCGCGTCGTCGTCGGCGTCGTAGATCCGAGAACTGATACTCGTCCACAGACCCTCGGGTAACGGCTCGACCGAATTGCCGAGGGCCCCGGCCACGTCCAAGAGGGCGTCGAGCTCGCTACGGCACTTGGGACACTCGAGGACGTGCGCCTCGATCGCCTCCCGCTCGTCTGTCTCGACGGCGTCCAATGACAGCGCCGCGAGAAACTCGTACGCCTCGTCGTGATTCATGACTCCACCCCCTGAACGCCCGCCTCGATGAGGACATTACGCATGCGCCGCATGCCGCTTCGAATTCTGCTCTTCACGGTGCCCTCGGGTTGGTCCAACAGAGCGGCGACCTCGACGTAGGTGTGACCTTCGAAGTACGCCATCTGGATCACGCGTCGTTCTTCTTCGGGTAGTTCCTCGAGCGCGCGCGCCACCTGGTCGGCGAGCGAGAGGTCCCACGCCTCGTGCTGCATGTCATAGGCCCCGCGCGCGGTCTTGGCGGCGTCTTTGATCTCTCGAGCACGCCTCGCGTTGAGAGAGCGGATGGCGTCAACGGCTCGCGCGTGCGACTGGGCGAGCAAGAACGAGCGCAACGAGCCTCTCGACGGATCGAATCGGTCGGGCTGGTTCCACAAACGCAGGAACACCTCCTGGGTCACGTCCTCGGCCTCGATGGAACTGTTGAGCACGCGTCGCGCCAAGCCGTACACCGCCCCCCCGTGACGTCGGTACACCTCGGCCAGTGCTACCTCGTTGTAGCGGCCGATTGAGGTCACTAGTTGGGCGTCGCTCGCCTCGCTGATGTCTTCCATACGTCAGTTATTCGTCGCCAGGGGCGAACGCGGATGTGAGTTCTTGATACGTCGAGCGTATTGGTCCCCGCCATGATTTCGCCCGCGTTAACTCGGGGAGATTTTCGACAACCCGTCATCCGCGCTCGTTCACACTCCGAATAGTGGAGGAACCTAGCCAAGGAGGACCCCCCATGAATGTAGATCCGAGAGCGCTCCACGAGTTGCTCGAAGAGTCCCAGGACTTGCAGGCCGATGCGCTGCGCCCGACGCGCGAGGCGCTCGACGAACTCGTCGAGGTGAGCCGCAGCGCGACGACGCCGGACCCGAGCGAGAACACCACCTTTCACCAAGACCACCGCGACGGAGTCTTGGCGAGTCTGTCGAGCGCACCGTTGCTCGCGGCCGCGGGTGGCTTGGCGCTGGTTGGCGTACTCGCGTCGTCGGCGTCGGCCTCGAGTTCACAGGACATCCAGATCTTGCAAACCGCCGCGTCGATCGAGAACCTGGCGGTGGCGACCTACAAGACCGCGTTGACGTTGCCCTACATTGGGAGTTCCTCGGCGAACGCAGTCGTGAACAAGTTCGCCCGGGTCACAATGAACCAGCACGCCCAGCACGCTGACGCGTTTAACGCGGCCGCACGAGCGTTGGGCGGCAAGTCCCAGACCAAGCCCGATCCCGCGTTCGTGCCCGTGGTGAACAAAGCGGTCGCAAGTCTGTCGGGAGCCTCCGCCGCACAAGGGACACTGGGAGTCGTCGGGCTCGCGCTCGAGCTCGAGAACATCGCCGCGGAGACCTACGTCAAGGACACGGTCATGGTGAGTGCTTCGACGAACAAGGCGCTGTTCGCCAGCATCATGGGCGTCGAGGCCCAGCACGTCGCCGTACTGCTGGCCGTGCAGGCCCTACTCAACGCCGGTGCGCCTCAGCTCATCTCCCTAGCGCCGGGTACCGCCGCGTCGTTACCGGCCGCCGCGGGCAGCGTCGGATTTCCCAATGCCTTCTATAAGACCAACAACGCAGCACCAGCCACCCAAGGAGCCGTCAAGTGAAAAAGAACAAGAACATCGGATTCGTAGGAACCGAGAGCGAACTGGTCGCGATGACCAAGGAACTCGACGAACTGCACCACGACGTGGGTATGCCCGCAATGTGGGAGGGCGTGTCGAACATGATCGACAACCTGCACTCGGGAACTGCGACGCGTTCGACCAGTCGGCGCACGTTCCTCGTGGGCGTCAGCGGCGCGGTCGCGGGAAGCGCGGCCCTGCTCAGCGTTGGTCTTAATCCGCTGCACGCTGGCGCGGCGACCACCCAGAAGCCTTCGCCAAAATCCATCCTGACGTCATCGGCCTTCCCCCCGGCGGGCTTGAAGGGTGACCTGGCGGTGGCGGCGGTGGCGGTGA
>Ga0181519_10002165_pt1 | contig 16873 bp, 14 predicted proteins | sample PEATcosm2014_Bin_26_FD_121102 | JGI IMG/M metagenome (GOLD analysis project Ga0181519, IMG submission 121102) | Peatland microbial communities from MTU Mesocosm Facility, Houghton, MI, USA - PEATcosm2014_Bin02_10_metaG | ecosystem: Environmental > Terrestrial > Soil > Wetlands > Peat | place...
CCCAGGACCGTTCCCAGTTAGCTTCGGTCAACCACGGCGCTCCCGGAACCACGGCGATGTCGAACGAGGGCTCCTATCGCCAGGTGGCGCAGCAGCACGCGCAGTCCCAGCCCATCTCGGCCGCGGACCGCACGGCCGGCCGCAACTACAGCCCCAATAATCGTGAAGCCAACCAGGACCAGCGCATCGCCAACGGCCTGCGCGACGGTCAGATGACCTCCGGCGAAGCGTCCGGCGCTGAACGCACGCAATCGAACATCGACAAGCAAGTCCATAACGATCGTGAAGCGAACGGCGGCCATCTGACCAACCAGGAACGTCAGCAGATCAATCGCGAGCAGAATCGCGCGAGCCGCCAAATCTACAACGACAATCACAACGGAAACACGGTGAAGCCAAACGAAGTCGACAACCGCGAGGCCAACCAGCAGCAGCGCACCGCCAACGGCCTGCGCACCGGTCAAATGACCTCCGGCGAAGCGGGTCGCTCCAATTCCAATCAGTCCAATGTCGCTGGGCAGGTCCACAATGAGCGCACGGCAAACGGCGGCGCGCTGACCCCAAAGCAGAAGCAGCAGGCGAACCGCGAAGAGAACCGCAACAGCAAGCAGATCTACAACGAGAAGCACAACAACAAAACAGCCAATCCCCGGCGTTGAAGCGAGGGGAGCACTGGTCTATAGCAATTTCACAATAGCTGTAACCATTCCGTGCCCCACCCTTCGCCGGCAATAAACGAAGGATGGGGTACCCGATGTCGCGGTGAGTTTGCTTTCTGAAGATCTAAGCCTCACTTGATCGGAGTCGCGTTACTGAGGTCCAGCGTTATGGAGTTTGCTCCGGCCTTGAGCTGCACGGCCTGGCCCCAGGCGAAGGGTTGGTTGTTGTAGCGCGTGGAGATCATCAGGTAGTAGACGCCCGGCGGCACGCCGGGCAACGTGCCTCTGCCGTTGGCATCGGCGCGGACTGCCGAGGCGGCGTCTGCATTGATGGCATTGATGATTTTTTGACAATCGGGCGTTCGATTGGCGCAGACCGTGCCCACATACACATAAGGCGACACTCCGGGCGGTACAGAGACGCCGGCATTTGCGATGGCGTCAGCGTAGCTCGAGCGCAGCAGCACATAGGGATGACCGGCGAATGGATTGGGCGTGCCGGGCTGCGCGGAAAGTCCGGGGATCACCGACAAAACGGCGTTGCCCAGTGGCGCGGCCGGAGTGGAAAGTCCACCCCCGCCAGCGGCCGGACCTGAATTCCCTGCTCCAGCGTTCATCGTCGCCGGCGCGCCCCCGCTCGAGGGGATCTGCTGGCTCGGGACGAGCACGGCAAGGTTGCAGGTCAGCTCCATGGGAGCGAAGGTGAAGTCGTCGTTGTCGTCCTGGCCGGTCACGATGCGCCCATGCACCTGGTAGGCGCCGGTGCTGCCCGGGTCGAGCGATCCATCCGGCCTGAAAGCCAACGCCAGCGGGTGATCGGGCGCGGCAATCTTCACCACTGCGCCCGCTCCGCCCACATCCACGGTGTAGGGATAGGCGCGTGCGGCGTCAGGTCCGCAGCCCAGAATCACGGATTCCGGAAAGAACTGCACGCTGAATCCGGTAGACGCGGCGGCAAAGATACCGTGCATGCGAATGCCCGCCGGAGTAGGAGGACCCTTGTCGCCGCCAACCATGGATTTGAGCAAATCGGTTTCCATGGTCTGCACGCCCACGCCCGTTCCCTTTGAAGTGAGATTGATCGCGGGGCACGTCACGCGTTTCGGCGCGAACCGGGTGTAGCCGTTGTTGGCGTTTCCGGCCACGCGATTGCCGGCGGAATCGTACAGGTTGCCGTATTGGTCCTTCTGCGTGGCGCCCGTCCCCGCTGCGCCGCTCACGTAGCCCGCAGCGATCACGCCGTTAATGGTCACTGGGCCCGGCGGGCCGGTGATGGTTCCATCGCCGTGAACAGCGAGCACGAGAGGCCTGGGCGTGGTGTCGATGGTGAGCGTGGCGTGGCCGTTCTTCAGGTCGAGCGTGTAGCTCTCCTCGTTGGGCGACAGGTCCGCGCAGTTCACCAGCACGCCCTCGTCAATAAAGTCGAGACGCCAGTACCCGGTGCCCTGGAAGACTCCGGCCATGTTGGGGCCGGGCTGCTCGGGCTTCTTGTCCGCGCCGGGAAGCATCTGCGACACCATCTGTGTGAACGCGCCCAGCAGCCCGTTGCCGGTGCATGTGGAAGCGGGCCGGCCTGACGAGACGCAGCGCCGCAAAGCGCGCTCTTCCCCGTTTTTCGGCGGTGTCACCTGCGCAGGATTCACGCCCGCCTGGTTGCCGGAACCGGGCTGTGAGTTCTGCGCGGCAGCCTGCGGGTTGGCCTTGGCCACGTTTGCGTCGTAGATCTCCTGCTGTTTTTTCTTGAAGGCTTCTTCCCGGGCAATTTCCTGCGCAGTAGGTTGCGTGCAGGTGGGGAGCAGTTTTTTCAACGTGCCGCGGGTTTCGGTTGTGTAAGCCATAAAGCCGTTGTGTTGGGGACGGTCTGGGTGGGCGACCTGGCAGGTGGAGGTGTCAGAGAGATCGCGGATGTTGCAGCTCTCCACGTACATGCGCTCTCCGTTGCACACATAGGTCACGTTGAGCTTGATGTCCTGTGCGTCGGCACGCACCCCGGCCAAAATCGCCGCGGCAAGAGCCAGCGCAATAACGATGATTCGCAGTGTTCTGCGGTGCATCTTCTTTGGCCTCCAACGAATCCGGGACCGGGCCCCGGAGCCCAGGCGGGATTGCGGGGACGAGGAAGTTGGAAATACGTCTCAGGGCGCGGAGGAAGAGAGACACGGAAAGATTCTCCGGCCTGAAAGGGAATGTCAAGGAGTTTCGCAGGACACTGTCGACTTCGCCTGAAACGACGCGGTGAATCAGTTGGAACAGACAAACCAGTTTTGGGCCTGTGATCCAGGGATCTGTGGCTGCGACCAGTCCCGTTGAATCCCCTTTTTGGACGCTCCTCCGAGGTTTGACTGGACAAGTTTTCAACAAAACCCCGCATCTGCCTTCATGAGGAAAGTCTGCACGCCGAGGTATATTGGTAGGGAATTCAGGAATCTTCTCCGGGTAAGGAGAAGATCCTCCCCTGAGGTCCTCAGTTACGCCAACCGGGCTCCTGATGGTCTCCGATTTTGCTCTGAGGTTGGCCGCTAAACGAAGCTCACACCGCACCCTCTGGAGCATGCGCCAAATTGGTAGTTGACTTGCCTTGGACCTCCAATAGAAGTCGAGGACGTTGTGCGCTCTACCGTTCCGCTGCGCCATAAGCTCATCGCGGTGGTCGTGGCTGCCGCCACCGCCTGTGGCCTCTATGCCTTTCTTCTCTATCGGGAGGCACAACTGGCCTCAGCCGCTTCGCTCTCTTTCGACTCCGCAGCGGCACAGCAACTGGACCCCAACACCGCGCGCGCCCTTCATCCCGCTGTCGTCCTCGGCCAGTCCATTCTCAGCGACTCTTTCGTCGCCACACTCATTCTCCATGCCGACCTCGCCGAGCCCTCCACAGCGCACGCCATTGGCGAGTTTCGCACCCGCGTCGAGCTGACCCAGCCGTCCGCCGGGGTTCTTTGGATACGCTACCGTGATCCCGATCCCGGCCAGGCCGTCGCCACTGCCAATGCGGTGGCCCAAGCCCTCACCGGCTGGGCGCCTCCGACTACCGGCACTTCTGCACCGGCCGCGCCCGCATCAGCCGCCGCCCCCCAAGATGCCCCTCCTGCTGAACCGTTGCCAGCCACCGCCCCACGACCTGCTCCTGCTGCCGAGCGGTCGCTGGCCACCGCTTTGGGGGAATTACAGGCTCAGCTTTCTGCCGCCGATCAACGAGCCGACCCAGAGTCATCGTTGCAGACCGAACGCGATCGCCAGAGATACCTTGAGTCCCAGGTCCGCGACGCCCAGCAGAAACTGGATGATCTGCGCAACGAGTTCCCGCAATCAGACTCGGCGTCAGGCGGGCAAGTCCACCTGGATGCCATTCAACACGCACTCGCTCTCTTCTGGCCTTCTACCGCTGGCCTCAATGCCGCGGGCACCTCTGAAGAGCAGCTCGACTATGAGCGCGATCAGCTCACGCGCGACATGAACGTCATCGCACAGCAGCGCCAGGCAGCTCAGCGCGAAGCGGCCGCCAATGCTGACTCTGTCAATCAACCCGCTTCGGCGGCCGCTGTGCCATCGCCACTCGCTCCCAGCGCCACCGGGAATCCGCTCCATCTGGAGCGCATGGCCCGGCTCCCCGCGCAGTTGGCCCGGTGGCCTTCCGCTCTCATTGGCTTTTTCTGCGGCTTGCTCTACTTGGGACTCGCCTTTGCCCGCTATCATTCCTCCGCCGAGTCCGATGACCTGCTCGATCTGCCCCATGCGAAGGCCAATTCCATTTACCACCTGTTCGACACCGATGCGCGCGGCCCAGCCGATTCCGACGAAATACCGATCGACGCTGATGCGGTCAAAACACCCTCCCGCAAGCATGCCTTTTTGACCTTGAATCTAGGTTCCATTCCTGCTCCTGCCCGGGACCAGCCTCCGTCCTTCGAGCCAATCCAGGGCTCTACGCCAGTCACTGTCCTCGATAGCCTGGCGGAGACCGCACCGGTCTCGGCCCACACCGAAATGGCTCAAGCCGCTTCCGCCGCGGATGCCGTTGCTCCCCTGCGCGCTCCGGAGCAACAGGACGAAGTTTCCCCCGAGGGAATGATCGGAACTAGCGATTCCTGGGAAGAAGAAATCCGTATTCGCTTGTCTCAAACCGACATTGCTCGCATCTTGAATTCGCAGATCGTCGCAGAAAATATCGCCACCAAAGGCCCCAACCGCGATGTCGGACCACCTCCATCAGAGACCGACCGTCTCGCCAGCTGACCGGCACTCGTGGCATCGAAGCTCCTGCATTTCACGCGGATGGTATTTTGACGAGGCACAGCTCCCCAAAGGCGCTACTTCCGGATTAGCGACGATCCAACCAGAGCTCGACTGAAATGGCGTCGTCGGATGAACCGCTCTGGGCGCCTTCAGTTCGCGTCCCAGCTTTGTGGAACATTCACATACGAACGATCGAGCTCGGTGACGGACGCGCAACCGAGCAGCCGCAGCGTGCGGTCGAGGTCGGTGCGCAGAATTTCGATGGCGCGATCGACTCCGGCTTCTCCCGCAGCAGCAAGACCGTAGGCATAGGCGCGTCCGCAGAGCACGGCGCGTGCACCAAGGCAGAGGGCTTTGGCGATGTCGGTACCGCGGCGAATACCTCCATCCATAAGGATCTCGGTTTGCCCGTGGACGGCCTTCACGACTTCGGGCAACGCGCGCAAGGAAGAAGAAACGCAATCGAGTTGGCGGCCGCCGTGATTGGAGACTGAAATGGCCGCGGCGCCTTCATCCACGGCGTGGCGTGCATCGTCTCCGGTCAGGACGCCTTTAACGACAATAGGACCGCGCCACAGTTCGCGAATCCAGGCGAAGTCGCTCCAGTTCACAGCCGATGCGGCGAGGGCGGCAGTGATATCGACGAGCGCCATAGGACCTTTGCCCGGAATCACGACGTTGTAGAGCGGTGGGGTGCCTCCATCGCGCAGAAAACCCGCGAGCCAGCCGGGCCGCGAGAGAATCTGCGGCAGATAGGGAATTTTTTCAAAGGGACCGCCGCTGACGAGTTCCTTCATTCCGTTGCGGAAGTCGCGCTCGCGAATTCCGGAGACGGGCGTATCGATGGTGACGACGAGCGCGGAAAACCCGGCGGCGCGGGCGCGTTCAATTGCGGCTTCGGCCGCGCCGCGGCCGCCCATCAGATACAGCTGATAAAAAACGGGGCCGGTCGATGCGGCCCTTACATCTTCGAGTTTGTGCCCGGAGATAGTCGAAAGAATGTAGGCGGTGCCCGCGTTGCCGGCGGCGCGCGCCGCACCCACTTCGCCCACCGGGTGCATGAGCCGGCTGTAGCCAACGGGAGCCAACAGGAAAGGGACAGCGAGCTCGAAGCCAAGAACGCACGTGCGCATGCTGCACTTGTCGAACGCGACCGCGTGCCGGGGACGGAAGGTGACGTCCTCATAGACGCGGCAATTCTCGCGCAGGGTAACCTCGCCTTCAGAGCCGCCATCAAGGTAATCGAAGACGGAGCCGGGCAAGCGTCGCTTGGCGATGGTCCGGAAATCTCCGATGCTGACGACGCGCGGAGAGGCGACGGAACGGGCAGATCGAGTCATTTCTGTTTGTTATACCAAGGCGGGGAGTTCGTTCACCGGGATTTCCTTTTTCGACCCCCAAAACAGCTGCCATTGTCTCCCCAATCTCATTGGCAGTAAGGGGGTAGATCCTCCTCCGGCTCCTCGCGGAGCACGCCTTCGTCCATGCAGTTGAAAGTCTGCTGGGCCGATATTTCCCCGTACACTGTGCCGGGATCACCCGCATAGCCGCTCGGGACAACCCAGCCCATCGGGGGCAGCGGTGGTGTCGCGGGCTTGAGAATGGCCATGAGCGCAGCCTGGGACGGCCTGTAACTGGAGAGTACGGCTTCGGCTGTGGCGCGCTCCTGAGCGGCCAGCGAGACCGGAATTGTAGCGTTCATCCAAAAAAGCTTGTAGACGCCGTTGCTGTCTATCGGCAATGAACAGAATCGCGTCTCGAAGTTCTGTGGGCCTTGCGCATTCGTCAAGCTTCCGAGGAAGATGCCGCACTGAGCGATTTTGCCGAGCGGCACGGGTTTGGCTGAGGACACGCTGACGCGCGCACCTGGAAAACCTGAGGCGATGGCCGCCTCCTGCCAGACAGCCTCGAGCTTTTGCGTAAGCGTGGCCTGGTTGGGAATCATCATCGGGTTTTGACCAGCCCTGTACGCACCGCTCCGGATCAAGAGCGTGTTTCCGACGGAGATTGCCTCGCCATTCGGACCGGACATTTGGATTTCGGCAGAGGCGGCCTTGGTCACCCTCCACCCGGCAGGTACGCCGACGGTCGCGCTCCCATCAGGCGCTGAGTAAGTTTGCAAGGGAGTGGACGGAGCAGGTGTTGATTGTTGCGCGGTGGCCAGGGAAGCGCCGGCGATAAAGCCCGCCGCGAGTGCCGCGAACTTCAGGAATTCGGAACCATGTCTTACCTTCATAGGGAATTTCATCCTTTCGCCCCGAGGGAAGATTGGGATTTGATGCGCAACTCTATCACGTCGCAAGCTCTGCGAGCGAACAAAAAATTGACCGCAGATCGCTGACCACAGCGCCTCGCGGCATTCGCGGCATCCTGCCCTTCGCCAGAGAAATGCGAAGGATGCGGCGGCCGAAAAAAACTTCCCGCGATTTGCATATAATTTCCCCTTCCGGCGCACAATAAAAACATCAGTCAATAGCCGGTAACCAGTAGCTGGGAGCCTGTCTCGCGGTAGCTGCCTTCTTGGTCCCTCGTTCCCGTGCTCCCTGCCTTTCCACCCCCCTCCCCCCTCCCCCGGTCCTGACACCCGAAGCCTGAAACCCGCACCCGGGATTTCCGCCGAAAATCCGACTTGTGAAACTGTGAAGTCTGCAAGTCACAGCAAAATAAATACTTACACGCACAAACCCTGCAGTCTCACAGGGAATGTGTTTCTGTGAGTCTGTGCCGCAAAATCGCATCGCTTTTTCGGGCAGAGGTTTGCTGCCGATCACGATTCACGATTCGCGAATCACGAGCTGAAATCTGACAGCTGATTTCTTATTCCGCGTGGAAGATGGTGTCGAAGAGCAGAAGGCTTGCGGTGGTGAAGATGATGTCGTAGCCGAGAAGCATCTTGATCCAAATTGTGGGATCGCTGTCGCCGGTGAAGATCGCGGTGGTGGATTGCACCATGGCCAAGAGCGCGGGAATGAAGATGGGAAAGAGAATGAGCGAGAGCAGCAACTCGCGGTTGCGGCTGCTCATGGAGAGCGCGGCGAAGAACACACCATTGCAGACCAAAGCCCATGTTCCCAGCGGCAGCACCAGCGCCAGCAACCACGCGTTGCCTGTGATATGCAGGTTGTAAAAGATGAAAAAGAACGGCGCCAGAACGACCTGCACGATGGTGACGAAGAGAAAGTTGGCGATGGCTTTGGCGAGAAAGAGCTCGGCTGCGGGCGCGGGAACCATGCGCTGCGCATCCATCACTTGATGCCGGATTTCGCGCGCCCACGCTTGATTGAGCGCGCTCACCGAAGCGAACATAGTGGCGACGCAAAGCACTCCGCCTGAGATCTGCTGCGAGAACTCGCCGCGCGGATCGAAGGCGATGGAGAAGAGCACAACCACCAGGCCCGAGAAGAAAAGCATGGAGATCATGGCGTCGAGTGTGCGCCACTCGATGCGGAGATCCTTGGCGAGATGCGTCCAGAGAGCGCGGGTCATGAGCGGCTCTCCGCGGTGACAGGCTTGGTGTCTTTGGTCAGATCGACAGTCTGGACAGGCTCGCCGATAGCGGCCGCGGCGCGAAGATAGTCGTCGGGAGCGAGGATCAGTTGCGTGCCGCGCGTGCCCGCGGAAACGCTGATGGTGTCGAAAAGAATGGCCGTTTCGTCGACGAAAACCGGATAAGGTTTTTTCGCCCCGAAGATGGTGACGCCGCCGCGAATGTAGCCAGTGAGCGGCTGCACGTCTTTCAGCGGGGACATCTCCGCTTTGCGCCAACCTGCGGCGCGAGCGAGTTTCTTGAAGTCGAGCTCGGCGTCGCCGGGAATCACCGCGAAAACATAATCACCGGAGCCAGTGGTCGTGAGCAAGGTCTTGAAGACTTGTTCTGCAGGCATGCCGATCTTCTTCGCAACCGTGATCGCGGTCAGATCGTTGGGATCGACCTCGTACTCGCGCAATACAAAGGCGATGCCGAGCGATTCGAGAGAACGCGCGCCGTTGGTCTTCATAGCGTCGGGCTCCCAGGCTCAAAGGATGCGACGCGTCCAGCGTGGAGGGTGAGCACCCAATCGGCGATGGGCGCGGCGAGGTCGCGCTGGTGCGTGGTGAGGACAATGGTGCGATCGCTCTGGCGGAAGCGGGCGAGGAGTTCGACCATCTGCCGCGCGCTTTCCACGTCCATGTTGGAAAAAGGCTCGTCGAGCAGCAGAAGCTCTGGCGAGGGAACAAGAACGCGTGCGAGCGAGGTGCGCTGGCGCATGCCCTGCGAGTAATGACCGAAAGGCCGGTTCAGTTCGGGATCGAGGCCGACCTGGCGCAAAGCTTCGGCAGGCGCGAGGCATTCGCGTCCTGGATAGAGACTCGCGAAGTAGCGCAGATTCTCCTGGGCGGTGAGCTCGTCGTACAACATGGGCGCATGACTCATGTAGCCGATGCGGGCGCGTTCCTGCTGCGGCTCCGAGTCGCCGAAGACGCGCACCGTGCCGAAGCTGGGGCGCAGCAATCCTGCAAGGATGCGAAGCAGCGTGGATTTGCCGGCCCCGTTTTCGCCGAGCAGCACATAGCAACGGCCAGGCTCCAGTTCGACTGTGACCTGGCGCAGCGCGGCAAAACTGCCAAAGAGCTTGGACACCTGCTGAAGCTGAGCGCAGATATGGACCCGGGCGCCATGCGTTGTAGGTCCGGCAGCGGAGACGTTCGCGGTCATGCCGTCAGTTGGAAGCGGTCTGGGTTGAGGAGGTAGTAGATGGCGCAGGGTTGGATGCGCTGGCCGGCTTGGTCGGGGCGGCAGCAGGTGGCTGCGCGCCGGGCTGCGCCGGTGCGTATTTGCTGGCGCACTTGGCCTGAAGCACCGTGGCATGAAACACGCCGTCGCGGCCGTAGGTGCCCATGGCCAAGGCCTGCGCATCGTCCTTGAAAGTGTCAGGCGGCGGTTCGGCTCCCTTGTAGCTGACTTTCAGGAGGCGTCCGGAGGGGGCATTGGGCGAGTGGCTCTCGAATTCATTGAGGACGAAATCGACATGCGGCCCATTGCGCTCGATGGAGCCGGGCTCCACGAAACCCTCGACGCGCAGATTGCTGTGGTACGCCTTATCGCCCATTCCGCCGAGTTGGGCGATGGTGACGTAATAGCTCTTGCTGGACCCATAACCGGTGAAAGCCAACCAGGCGATGGTGCCGAGGATGACGGCGACGGCAATACTGACCTGCAAAGTTTTCGGGGATTTTTTCATGGTCTCTACCTTTTTAACGATACGAGCCTGCAGGACCATGGTCAACCAGAGACGGGGGCTGGGGATGTGATTTGGCTCACATGATGGCAGGAAGGGGGAACCAGGGACCAGGGGCGTAAGACGGCCGGCGCTTGCGGGAGAAGATTCGACGAGTGGGTGCTAGCGCGTGCGGCGCGGCACCGAGCCACGGCGATTGTTGACGCGGCAAGGCTCGAGCGAGGTGGCAACCAGCGGGACGACTATCATTGCGATCAGAATCAGTTCGATCACAAGGTCCTTCATGAACAGCCCCCAAGGCGTACACAATTTTGCGTGCGTCGGACTTCTTAGAGAGCCCGATGCTGCACCATAGCTCCGCGAAAGGACGATAGGGAATCACTCCAGAGTGGGAGTGGGCGTGGTTCCTTGGAGGCACCTGCTGCGCAGCAGAGACTGCAAGAGAAATCGTCAGGTCGGCGAGTTTCTTACGGGATGATTTTGTTAACGGGTTTAAAATAAGATAGTTAACTAGAGTGAGAATTATAACGATCTTGAATCGTTGATCGAATTACCGTGGTAACACAGTGCGGCCAATTCTACTTTCAGTGAACGGTTTCGAGGACGCTGGCGGCACGGTTGAGTGCCTGCGTGAGCACCTGCAACTGCTGCGCGGCCCGGTTTGCATCCTGAACGTCGATGGCCTCGTTGACGCCGGGAATAACGACGGCGGCGTAGCCTGTAACCTCGCCGGGGGCGAAGATCGTGTGCCGATACCACGGCCGATTGGGAAGTCCCGCGTCGGAGAGCAGCGCTGTCTCGGTTTGCCGCAAGGCGAGATTCAGCCGGCCCAGATCTCCGGAAGGCGCGGACTGGAGCGCATACGCGCGCTGGGCCGCCGCAGAAAAGCGCACAGCTGCTGCCTGGGCGGGAGCAAAGTCGAGCGAGCCGAGACCGGCATCCGGGGCCCTGTGTTTGGCGGCCTCGAGATAGAAGGTGACGGCGCGCGCGTAGGCAATGTAGTCGTAGGGCAGTAGGTCGGCATCGGCCATGCGCATGGCTTCAAGGCCGAGGACGCGCGCCATTTGCTGCAAATAGAGAAAATGCGGATCGGCATTCTGCGTGAACCAGGCAAAGTCGTCGAAGGCCGAGTGATAGACGCCATACGGGCCGCTGGATTCAACATCGGTGGCGGGCACGCCTGCGTGTTGCAGGAAGGGCGAATAATCCGATCCGGAGCCGAGATCGCCCAGATGCACGTCTTCTCCCGGAATAAGCGGCGCATTCGAGTGGTGTTCACTGTCGACGGATGGTTTGAGACGCCAGAGCCGATACACGGTGCCGCCGAGGGGGCTGGGAACGGAACGCGTGACGTTGCGAACGAACTCCTTGAGCGAGGGGACGGCGGAGGCGGTAAAGTCCGGACCCGAGACGCCCACGTCGATATTGAAGTAGGCCGCGGCGTGGTCGAGGGCGCGGCCCTGCTGCTCGACCCATTCGGTTGAGCCGATGAGGCCCTCCTCTTCGGCGTCCCAACTGCAGAAAACGATGGTGCGCCTGGGGCGCCAGCCTTGGTGAAGCAGCGTACCGATGCCATGCGCCGCTTCAAGCATGGCGGCCGTGCCGCTGTTGGGGTCGACTGCGCCGTACACCCACGCGTCGCGATGGTTGCCCACGATGACCCATGAATCCGGCTCCTGAGAGCCCTCGACTTTGCCAATCACGTCCCAGATGATGCGGCGCTGGTAATCCTGTTGCGAAACCAGGTGGACTTTTTCCCCGCCGGGACCAATGTGGTAGCGGAAGGGCAACGCGCCCTGCCAACTTTGCGGCACACTCGGGCCTTTGAGCGCTTGCAGAATGGGCGCGGCATCGTGATAGCTGAGAGGGATCGAGACGATATACGGTTCGCTGCCGCCGGATCCGGAGGGATTGGGAATGCGGGCGGAGTCGGGCAGGTCGATCGTGGAGGCGACGCCAGGAGTTTCAGGATCGCCGGGATACTTGAAGAGAAATTGTACCGAGCCGCGCTGCACGCCGGTCTCAGGCCGCCACGGACCGTTCGGCCAGGGATCGCCTTTGGCATAGCCGTCGTCCTGCGGGTCAGAGTAGAGGAGGACACCCACTGCGCCGCGCTGCTGGGCTAGGTAGACTTTGACGCCACGAAAGTTGGAGCCGTAGCGGCAGATGACGATTTTGCCGTGCAGATCGATGTTCCGGGCCGCAAGCTCGTTGAAGTCCTCAGCGCGGCCGTAGTTCGCATAGACCACTTCGCCGGTAACGTCACCTGAACCCGAGGAGCCGTTGAAGGGCATCACCACGCGGGGATTGTCGGCGGCGGGATCGCCCTCCACATGTTCGGGTGTGGGGCCACTCATCAGCAGATGGCCGGTCTCGTCCCAAGCCTCGACGCGGACGACTTTGGGCCAGTTCAGCAGAACGCGATAGGGAACGATCTCTGTCTGGAGCCCGGCGGCGCGAAACTTGCCGGCCACGTATTCGGCGGTCTTGCGATCTTCAGGCGTTGCTGCTAAATGCGGCTCGAGGGTGAGGGTTTTGAGTTCTTCGCCGGCAAGTTGGGGATCGGGCACGGCCATGAATTTCTCTTCGAGCCGGGCTTCCGCGCTGAAGTCGGAGTAACCGAACGAAGCAGGCGGCGTAGCTTGCGCCGTCAGCCGGCTTGATGGGAGCACGGTGGAAAGAACAGCCGGCAAAGCAAGAAGAGCAAGCCTGGTGCGGAGTGTCATGCAATCGATCCTTCAGACATGGTTCATTCGCGGTCAGGCGACGGGTTGAGCGCAGTGCGCGCAGCGCTTGGCGGCCAGCGGAATGTCGCTGAGGCATTCAGGGCAAGGCTTTGTGGTGGGTTCGGCCAGCGTTTCGGGTTTCTTGGTGCGCGCCAGCAAGGCGTTCATGGGCAGAACGATGGCGAAATAAACCACGCAGGCCACGATCAGGAACGAAACCGCCGCGTTGAAAAAGTTGCCGATCTTGATCTGCCCGCCGCCCACATGCAGAATGACGCTGCTGAAATCAGGCTTGCCGATCGTGGCAGCAATTAACGGGTTCAATACGTCGCTGACCAACGACGTCACAATGGCATTGAACGCGGCGCCCAGAATCACGGCGACCGCGAGGTCCATCACGTTTCCGCGCAGAATGAAATCTCGAAATCCCTTCAGCATCGCTTCCTCCGGTGCATGGTGATTTCAGCCGCTGCGGCGAGAGCGCAGGATTCAGCGGCTGAGTTTGCACTCTGCCCATGCTACACGGCGAAAGGGCGGACGCGCAGCGTGGATTGTGGGCTGAGGCGAGGCGGACCCGTGGCGCTACGGCACCGCAATAAGAACCACGATGCCAGCGAGGATCATGAGGTCGGTATAGAGCAGAATCAGTATGCCGGCGTGGTAAAGACTCCATTCGCGGCGCAGGCAACGGGCCGTTTCTGCCATGCCCCAGGTGGCCACCAGGAGGGCGAGAAACTGCCAATGCGAGCCGTGCAGGTCGTTGATGTTCGGGAAGCCTGCGAGGCGCAGGCTGGCGGCAAATGCGCCCAGGGAAAGGAGCATGGCGCGCAGCAGCGATTTTTGCCGCACACGGAAGATGTTCGAAGAAAGGCGCACCACCTTTCACTGTACCGTGGCGGCATGATGTGAGGGATGTGCCAGATTCGGGCCATTGGAGAATCTTGCAGATAGGCTTCTGGCCGCGACTTTTAGACCCAGAAAAGCATAGACCGCAGCCAGGCCCCTGAATGGAGCAAACGTGCTGAAGGGAATGGAATTCGGCATGCAATGGCCGCGCAAAAAATAATGTTCGCGCCTCGGGAATTGCGTTAGACTGCCTGCGAAGGCTTTGGGGTTTCGAAAAAATGAGAGGTACATCTACATCGCTGTTGGTCTGCGCGGCGCTCTTGCTTTGCTGGCCAGCTCTCGCATTTGCCCAGATGGTTCCGGATCCGAATGCACCGCCGCATTCGGATGCTCCGCCAGCCGCGCAGGCCCCCGATGAGGCGCAAGAGCCGGCGCCGGAGACTGCTCCGCAACCTGACGCTGCGCAGATGCCGGATACGCCGCCGCCTCCGCCCGCAAACTTTAAGAATCCCATCCCTGCCGATCAGCTTGCGTTCTTGCGGGACTACGCCGACAAATCGCTGAAAGAAATCCAGAAGGACAAGCGCTTCAAGAACCTTGAGAAACAGATCACGCCGTCAGCGCGCTATTTTTACCACTACGATAAGTCGCTCTCCGAGGCGAGAGATGAAGTGCTGAATAATGAGCCGCTGCCGGTCACGGTGCGCGACGACCGCTACGTGATGGTGAGCAGCGCCGGAGGCGGCGATCAGCACGCCCTCGGACGGGGTTTCCTCTGGTTCGACATGCAGACGGGGATCGGGCTGGGTGGAATCTATTTTCATCCCACAAATGGAGAGCCTTCGCCGACGCTGGCGGTTTTCTCAAAGCAACTGACGGATACGGATCTCAGCATGGGGCAATTGCCGCCGGAGTTCTATGAGGATTTTGGGCAGTGGGCTCAGGTTGCGCGCGTCGAGTTCATCTCGCCACGCTATTTCATTCCCGATACTGACAAAAAGTACGTGCTGCTCCACGATGAGGATTTTTGCGCGCACCCCAGTGGCGAGCCCGCGCCCGAGGGCTGCGACGACATGAATGCCCAGGCGGCCGACGTGGATATGAATGCCGCATATTTCATGAATGACACGCATAACGCGACCGACGCCACTGCGTACATGTTGAATTCCGATCAGATGGCATGGCTCGCGGTGCGGGACAGAACTTGCAGGGGTCCGAACGGTGTAACCTGCCGGATTCGCGTGACCCGCGATCGCACGGCAGTGCTGACCGGCCATCCCGTGCCCCCGCCACGTCGGTCACCGCAGCCGGTACGCCGGTAAGAGCGCCAGGAAGCACCGCATCTGTTGCGACCAGCTCGACGAAGCTGCGAATGTGCGGCACGGGAGTGATACACTCGCTGAGCCCAGGGTTGGGTTCCCCAAAAATCCCAATTTCCCACTGGGCGCACTAGGAGGCAAGACAATGCAAGAAGGCAATTCTGGCGCAGCTCCGCTCAATCCAGGAATCGTTTTCGACATGGTTCAGGCGCATCAGCGCACTGCGGCGCTTAACGCCGCGATCCAACTCGACGTCTTTCGAGCCGTCGGCCAGGGGCCGGGCGACGCAGCATCGATCGCGCGGCACTGTTCGGCATCGGAGCGCGGCATCCGCATTCTGTGCGATTTCCTGGTGATCAACGGTGTGCTGGCCAAAGAGGACGGGCACTACAAACACACGCCATCGAGCGCAGCTTTTCTTGACCCGGTCTCGCCCGCCTGCATGGCATCGGTGGCGCAGTTCCTTACCGAGTCGGCAATCATGCAGGCCGACGGGCAACTGGCCGATATTGTGCGCACGGGGCGCACGAATCTTCCCGGCCAGGGCACGGTTGAGCCGGACAATCCCATTTGGGTAGTGTTCGCGGAAAAGATGGCGCCGATGATGGGGCCCATGGCAGGTCCGCTGGGCGCTGTGGTGCTGGAAGGACGCGACGGGCCCATGCACGTGCTCGATATTGCCGCAGGGCATGGGCTATTCGGAATCGAAATCGCCAAGCAGAACCCGCAGGCGCGTTTGACGGGGCTCGATTGGGCGCCTGTGCTGCGCGTGGCGTTGAAGAACGCTGAAAAGGCCGGCGTGAAGGACCGCTACAACATGCTGCCGGGCAGTGCGTTTGAAGTGGAGTTTGGTGGGCCGTATGATGCGGTGCTGCTGACAAATTTTCTGCACCATTTTGACAAGATCACGAACGTGGGGCTGTTGAAGAAAGTGCGTGCGGCGCTCAAGCCGGGCGGGTGCGCGGCAACACTCGAGTTTGTGCCGAATGAGGATCGCGTGTCGCCGCCCATGCCCGCGGCCTTTGCGATGACGATGCTGACGACGACCGCGGAAGGCGACGCCTATACGTTCCCCGAGCTTCTGGCGATGTACGCCGAGGCAGGTTTCAAGAGGGTGACCGCGCATCCGATCCCGATGAGCCCACACACAGTGGTGATGGGGACGGCGTAGACGCAGCGAAAGTGTGAAGAAGTGAATTAGTGAAGGGCCGGCGTCAACCGAGAGCCGGCCTTTCTTGCGCAGGTCATTTCGCGTTGCGGCGGGCGCGGACGGCGGCGGCCAGGTCGGCGAGCAGCGCGTGCGTTGTCTTCCAGTCGATGCAGCCGTCGGTGATGCTCTGGCCATAAACAAGACTGCCGAGCGGCTGGCCGGCGACTAGCTTTTGCGCGCCGGCGACCAGGTTGCTCTCAATCATCGCGCCAATAATGTTGCGATTTCCGGCAGCAATTTGCACCGCGACCTCGCGGCCAACGACACCTTGGCGCCGATAATCTTTGCCACTGTTGGCGTGGCTGAAGTCGATCATGATGCGCGGGGCGATTCCGGCACGCTCCATGAGCGCGGCGGTTTCGGCCACGCTCTCGGCGGTGTAGTTCACCGAATTGCGGCCGCCACGCAGGATGATATGGCAGTCCGGATTCCCTGTCGTCACGAAAATGGCCGACTGCCCATGATGCGTGTGGCCGAGGAACGTGTGCGACCAGGAGGCCGAGAGCACGGCGTCGATAGCCACCTGCACGTCGCCCGAGGTTGCGTTCTTAAAACCAACGGGACACGACACCCCGGAGACGAGCTGGCGGTGTACCTGGCTCTCGGTGGTGCGCGCGCCGATGGCGCCCCAACTCACCAGGCCGGCAATGTACTGGGGCGA
>Ga0181519_10002166_pt1 | contig 16860 bp, 16 predicted proteins | sample PEATcosm2014_Bin_26_FD_121102 | JGI IMG/M metagenome (GOLD analysis project Ga0181519, IMG submission 121102) | Peatland microbial communities from MTU Mesocosm Facility, Houghton, MI, USA - PEATcosm2014_Bin02_10_metaG | ecosystem: Environmental > Terrestrial > Soil > Wetlands > Peat | place...
GGCGTCGGGATCATCCTGCACGGGAAGGTTGCCGCTGGTGATTCCCGAGCCGCGGTCGGCGCCATGCGTGTTATCGAGATCGGGCTTGCCAATCCTCATGCTGACATCGGCCACGCGCTGGCGCGAGCGCGAGGCGGTCAGAATCCCTCCCTGCGACGCCATGACTACCAGGGTTTCGCCATCCGTGATGTTGTAGCTGGTGAAATAGGGAGCGGGATCCTGCTTGCCGAGTTCGACCTGACCACGGTGCAGCTCTTTTTCGAGCGCCGACAGCAGCACCGTGTCGACTGTATCCGTCTGGGCAGCGTCGGATTGCTCACTGCCGGTTGGGGCCTTAGGGGCGCTTGATCCGGCATTCAAGAGCCTCGGGCCACATAAAAAGGTGAGGAGAAACAGTACGCAGGAGACTGAGATTGGTAACTTCATCGGGAATCGCGAGTGTACAGGACTGGCTTAAACAAAAAAAGCGGCCCCGGTTAGGGGCCACCCTTTCAAAGAGGCGAAGTGGGCAGGAATCAGAGGAAACTCAATTGGACGTCGTCTCCGGGGAAGAAACGAGCGGGTGAGAAGTCAAAGCTTGAGTGAAGTATTCCAAAGGTTGCGGCCTCTTCATTACATGCTGATTCAGCACTTGCCGATCCAAAATGGTAACCCCGGGGCAGGGGGAAGACCATTTTGGGAAGATCCTTTGAATCAGTGGGTTACGGATTCTCGACGCAGGGCAACGGAAGCCCATTATGGCTCGCTGGGCCCCCCTGGGATGAACAATGCTGCACATTGGGTGCAGACAAGGTCGGATAAGGGTCACTAAGCCCCGCCGAGGGCGATCGGAATTGTCGCGCCGCAAGGGCGACCACCGGGTTCGTGCCGTCCGCTGAAGCGGACTCAAAGTACAGTGATTCTGCCTTGAACAGTCACGGCTACCCTTATCCAAGAGTCGAGCGGTCGCCGGCTACCAGACGGGGTTCTCGGAGTGACTTATCTCCTGCACCAGGTTCCTGGGAATCTGGTAGACCGATTCGCCTACCGTGTATTCGACTTTGTCGCCGGTTTCTATCGCGCTCTCCGCGCGAATGGTTCGGCCATTCTTGAGGTGAATAGTCGCAGCGAACCTGGCTGCCGAATTGTCAGCCATGCCCTTGGATGACGGACCCTTGGTCGGCGCATCGTTGAGCTTCCAGTCGGACAGGAGAGTTTCGGCGTCTACGACGCAGGGGTCGGAGCAATAGTAAGGGTGGCTTTCGCCCGTGCTGCTTCCGATCATTATCGTGCTGTATCCGGTGCGCCCAAGGCTGAAATAGAAGTCCCGTTCGGGAGCGCCGCGTAATCTTCGCGTGATGCCGAAAGGCAGGCGGCTGATGAATTCGCCGGTGCCGGCATCGAGAGCGCCGTGCCACTCGATGGTCGTGAAGGACGTTGAGGTCGCGCGGTGAGTGTCGTATCGAATGTCCAGCACGGGCCATTCTTTCTGCCAACTCTGGAGCGACGCGTTCTTGAGTTCGGTCAGGGGTTCGTCCGGGTCGAGAGCGACTTCCTTGTATCTTTCAATATGGCCGGTTCGGTCGGCGCGGAACACGTATAGAACCGTTGGAAAGGCGGGCGGGTCGGTGCGGCGGAAGCCTTGCGCTTCGAAAATATATTGTTGTCTTCTGCCCTCGAATTCGATGCTGGCTACGCCCTCCATTCCACCAGTGGCGCTCCCTCTTACCGAGACCGGGACTTCTACCATGCGCGGCGTGCCGCCAGACACTTGCACCGTTAATGCCGGATCCCACTGCACTACTGCGCCGGGGTAGAGGGTGGTCAGCAGCGATTCGATAACGGAGGCTCTGGCTTCGCCGTAGGCTTTGCGCCGATCGCCGGGCTTCATTTGCGCACAGCAGGTAGCGGCCAGGGTGAACAATAAGAACAGGCCGGTGGGAAGGCGCATTTGCGCTGAAAGCGTGTGGTTGGTTGCGGATGAATGCATGGCAAACCTCCGGAGCATAGCCGATTCTGATTCGGATGGCCGTGAAAGGTAAACAGTACGGAAGTCGTTGGCGCTTCGGCGGATGGCTTGCGGAAGTTCGGAGAGATGGCGGGATCGGCTCCGGGAGGATCGATAGTAGTCCTAAACAAAATCCGTGATTTACAAGACAAGAGAAAAGCCCCCTCGTTCGCCGCTGGGGGCTTATAGCCGAACGCCGAAGCGATCCGAGGTCTAGCTGTCGCCAGCAACCTGACGGAGCTTTTCCGGCAGGAAATGATAGGGCGGCCACGGTCCGCTGACTACCATCTGGCAGTTCTTGAGCTGCTTGGCAGCGGTGCTGTAGCGGTTCTGATACTTTTCGATGGACTTCGTGTCGATCAGATGGGCGATGTCGAGCAGCATGCCATCGGCGGCGACACACTTGCAGCTCACCTCTTCCTCGAGCGGGTTGAAGAGCTTGTGGACCTGCACGGAGAGCGCGCGGGCCTTGGTCTGGCGCTCGCGGTCCCGGGAGGCCTTTTCCCGGAGTTTAGCCAGATATTCCCGTCCAACCGTGTCGGGCAGGACGATTTCCTCGGTATTGGCGCGCGTCGAGCCGTCGCGAACGACGAGCTTGATGCGCATTTCGGATTTCCCGCGCAACCGTTCCACGCTTTCGCAGAAGGTGCGACGGTTGGAGCGAACCGCCTGGCGGATCGCATCCTCGGTATCGAAAATTGTTCCAAAACGGAAAGGTAAAACGGTAGCGGTGCGAAAGCTCTGGCTTACAACGCGAGCATGTTCCAGAACCGATTTCTCGTCCAGTTTCGAGGTCGCGCGGTCGTATTCACTGACAATGACCGCGAAATCTCCACTCGGGTAGCTCATTACGGGAGCGGAGTTGACGCCTTGAATTCCATCTAGGACGAAGGGGCGACGGGCGCGAACACCATTTGGGAGGGTCTGGTGTTCCGTGAGGCAGTACGCGTACCACGACATGCATTCTCTCCGAATTGCACCGGGGCCTTGGGCACCCTTTAGATTTTCTTCAAAACTTAGGGCTGCTCCTACCTGGAAGACGGTTGGTTTTTGTTTTGAGACGAGATAGGCGCGAAAGCTGCGCCTATAGGGCATATTACTTTGGTTCCGCCTTATTTGCAACTTTTGTTACTAAGGATGCATCGAAAGCCGTCTCATTTTGCGTCGTGGGCATGGTGACAACCGTCGCAATCCGATCCCGCCCATGCGGAACGCGTCAGCGGCTGAGTTTTTCGCGCGTGAATCCGGTTTGGACAGCATCGAAAATGCCGTAAGGCGGTACCCGGAACCAATCTTAACCCTTGGTCATAGCAACACGCCCCTAAATCGGGCCCGCTAACCCTCAGGCCTTGACGTGATCTTTGGGAGTTTTGCGGGCGTTGGCGCGTTCCTGGAGAGTCACCGTTACAGCGCGCAGCATGTCGCCGGCGGGGGCAGGCTTGCCCGTCCAGATTTCGAACTGGCGCGCCGCCTGGTGCACAAACATTTCGACGCCCGGGATGACGGCAATGCCCTTGGCGCGCGCCACCTGCAAGAGGTGCGTTTCTACCGGATCATAGACCATGTCGAAGACGACCTTGGCCTGGATCTCCTCGTCTTTCAACGGGCAATCGCGCGTGGACCCCATGCCTACCGGCGTTGCGTTGATGATCACATCGAAACTGCTCTTGCGCAGGTCGGCGCGCTTGATAACGCGGGCCTTGGCCTGCCGGGCCAGCTTCTGCGCCTTATCGGCCGTGCGATTCATGATCGATACGTCGGCGCCGCGCTCCTTCAACCCGAATACCGCCGCGCGCGCCGCGCCGCCAGCGCCGAGAACGAGAACCTTTGCGCCCTCGATTGTCACGCGCTGTTCGAGCGGACGAAGGACGCCGGCAATATCCGTATTGAAGCCGAAAAGTTTGCCTTCCTGCCCGCGGACAACCGTATTGCAGGCCCCGATTTTCGCGGTGTGAGCGTCCGTGTTGTCGAGATATTCCAGCATCGCCTGCTTGTACGGCATCGTGACGCTCAAGCCGTGCAGCGGAATCTCGCGCACACAGTGAATCAGATCCTTGAGCGATTTGGCGTGCAGGGCAACATAGACGCCGTTCACGTTCTCGCGGCGAAGCGCCGTGTTCATGATGACCGGCGAGAGCGAATGCTCGATCGGATCTCCCGCTACTCCGTAAACGCGGGTGGCGGCGTCAACCTGCTCGATACGATAGATGCTGCGCAAATCGCGCGCGCTGACCTGTCCGGGCGCGGTCTTCGAATCGGCGCTGACGGCTCCGAAGGTAAACACGCTACCGGCCCGCACGCTGAGCACGCGGCTGATGACTCCCTGCTCGCCCATGCACACGCCGATGAGCGCGTGCTTGTCGCTTTGGGTCTGCAGAAACTTCATCATCGTCACGTTGTCGGATAAGGTAGTCGCCGTGGTGACGATCTTGTAGAAGTCAGCCGGAATGGGCAGCATCTTCGCAAGCGTCGCGTCGAGATTGCGGGTGGCCCGGAAATCATGGAACGAGATGATTACGCCCGCGCTCCTGCGCAGTTTGGCCAATACGTCAGGCTTGGTTTTCAGCGCGCTTTCCAGTTCCACGTCGACGATCTGGCATCCGGCCCCGTGAGCCTTGGTGAGCACTTCCAGTTCGGCGGCGAGCGATCCTTTGAATTTCCCGCCATTTTCTACCCGGCGGCAGGTCGCGATCGCTGTCACGTACTGGTGAGTTTCGAGAAAGCGGCGGATTTTCGGGATGGCCGCCACCGGTTGCTTGAGGTAATCGAGGCGGAACTCGACAAAGGGGTTATCCCGCGCCATCCCTTCAGCAATGTCGAGCATTTCATCGGCGGTTTCAGCGCTGATGGCGAGGCACACTTTAGGCAGCCGCAACGGCAGAAAACGAGGCGCAATTGTAGAAGTCAGGGCCAAGGTCATTTGTTCTTATGAACGTGCGCGATCTTACAGGGCTGTAAGCCGAGATGCAACAGTGGATTCAGGAAGCGGCGTGGGTCGCACCCTTTGGCGGGCCAAAGCCTTTGAACGATCGTAACCTTGACCCCCCTCCCCGTAATTGTTACTTTTTGGCTGTAACCCTTGTCTTCCCAGCGGGATAGCTGGGAGTAACCCGAAGCCATTTTGGATGGGTGGGGAGTCGGAGATAACATGAAGAAAACAGGACTGTTATTGCTGCTAGTGGCAAGCCTGGCTGCCGCCCAATCGTCGCAAAAATTGATGTCGACCATGGTGGCTACCCCGGGGCCGAACGGTACTGTGGAAACCTCCGTGAGCGTTCCGTTCGTTCGCTACCAGACACCGACTCAAGCCGACCTCTACTGCGCCGGGTTTATTTCCAAGGATCGGGTTCCGGATGCCAATTACGTAAATGGCGGCCTCCAGACGCCAACCTCTACGAAATTCGAGATCGGAGAAATTGTCTACCTGGCCGGCAGTGGCTACCAGGCGGGACAACTCTATTCCGTCGTCCGCGAACTGCGCGACGTGAACGAGTACGAGATCTATTCGGGGATGAGAAAGATGCTGGCTTCGATCGGGCACCCCTACGGCGAGATTGGACGGGTACGCGTCCTCGATACTCGCAGCAAAAGCGCCATCGCGCAGGTCGAATTCAGTTGCGATCCGATCAACCCGGGCGATGTCGTCATGCCGTTCGTACAGAAGGAGCCCGTCACGTTCCATGTTCCCAGCCATTTCGACCGCTTCGCTCCAGCCAATGGAAAGCTGACCGGACGAGTCGTCCTCGGCAAAGACTTCGACACGATCATTGGCACGGGCATGAAGCTCTATCTGAACGTGGGTGCCAACCAGGGCGTGAAAGTGGGCGACTATTTCCGCGTCGTGCGTTCCTACACCTCCGACCTGCATGATCCGGTCGACTCGCTCTCGTTCAAAACGGGATTATCGGAAGACACCCAGATGCACTCGCCTACCTTTGAGGGCAACTACCTCACCAAGGGCAAGGGCCCCAATATTCATGTCGCGGATCTGCCCCGGCGCGCGGTCGGCGAACTGGTCGTCGTCGGCACTACTCCGACATCGGCTTCGGCCATGGTCGTTTTCGCGCTCGAAGACGTCTATGCAGGCGACACGGTGGAACTCGAAGCGCAGGAATAAACCAGCCGTCCTCAGCTTTCAGGATTCTTGCCGGAGGGGAGATCAAATCTCCCCTCTTTTCTTTTTGTGGTCCCGAACCAAGAGCAGGCGTTCTGGAAATAGCTGGCCTGTCGGGGAACACAAGCTAAGAACAGGATGGCAACAATCCGAGTGGATCGGCTGGGAATCCAACACTAACTATTATCGCGATGTATTTCTTTTGTAGGGTGACACACGAAGCAGGCCGGGCGAGGCTCCGCCGACGATCCCCTGGCAGATATTCACAGGGAGGTTTTACGAGGATGCCTTGCCTTCAGCGGTAGAAGTGAATCTTCGGATCACCCGGGATCACGGCCCCGGCAACGAGCAGGACTACAACGACGACGGCGAGTTCCATAAGGCCCCCTACGGCAAACTGCCAGACGTCAGCTTACTTGTTTTCCAAGCGAAGACAACGGTACCAACGTGCTATCCACCTTAGTGGGAGGAAATACAGTTTGCCCTGTTAGCTGGGATGCGGCCTTTGATCGCGCAGGTTAGCCGGATTGTGCGGGACTCTTTCGCTTACCGGTTTTGGGTCTCAATCCACCAGGATTTCATTCCGAGTCTTCATCGCTGAAGACGTCGGCGGTGAATCCCTGAATCTGGACCTCCGGCTGGCGCCATGCGTCCAGGGGAAGGCCTGCTTTCCGGCACGTTTGCTGCAAGAACGTCTCGCGATCCCAGCCATGCTCAATAGGCACCTGCGGCAATAGAAGCCCGCGGCGGATGCCATCGGAAATCACCAGGCCGTGCCGCCCGATCTCTACCTCGCCGGGCGCAATGGCCATCAGCGGCGAAAGCACGCTCAGTGAAATCTTCAGCCCGGGCGCCTCCTCCGGAGTCAGCGGGACGAAGCGTGAATCCTCAAAAGCTGCCGCGCGGGCGGTCTCGGCTACCGCGCGGAAGAGCGGGCGGATGGGCAGAGGATAGCCGACGCATCCGCGCAACTGATCACTTGAATACAGGGTAGTAAAGACCCCGCGGGGCTCGAGAAGGACCGGCCAGTTTGATGCCGCCGTAACTCCTCCCACGGATGAACTATCTGGGGGCGAATCGGGCAGTGGCGCCCCGACCAGTCCCGACGCGATCGAGGCACGCGCAATGTGGAGCAAGAGGCGGCGCTGATCGCGGGTGAGTTCCGGTTCTGTACGGTTGCGCACAGAGCCGTCGCTGACAATGGGATCTTCAGACGGTCTGGACATCGCGTTTCCTCCGCCGTGCGAGGACGAAGGACCGTTTCTTGCGCCGCTTTTCCGACTTGCGGTCGATGCGCGACCAGAAGGCAACGAAATAGTCGATCGCGGACACCAGCGACAGCAGCACCATGAACCAGATCGCCAGGAACGCAATCCAGTAGACGGGGAAAACGTACCCGCCTCCGACCGGCCACTCGTGCCAGCGCCGGGCGAGAATCACGGCAACTACCGAGATAATCTGCACCAGCATTTTGAACTTGCCCAGCTCGCTCGCCTGGATCGTGAAACCTTCCGAGGCGGCAATCGAGCGCAGGCCGCTTACCAAAAACTCGCGCCCAATGATCACGACCGCGATCCAGGCCGGAACCAGCGCGGGATTGAATTGCACCAGCGTGACGAACGCCGCCGCGATCAGCAGTTTGTCAGCCAGCGGATCGAGCAGCATCCCCATGGTCGTGATCTGGCCGCGTTTGCGCGCCAGGTAGCCGTCGATGCCATCGGTGATCGCGGCCAGGATGAAAACTGTGGAAGCCAGGATTTCGCGCTCGCCCGTGCTATCCGATAAGCGCGGAGTGATCAGAATCCAAATCAGAAGGGGCACTGCGGCGATACGGGTGAGCGTGATGTAGTTGGGGAGGTTCACGCGAAAAATCTGGTCTCAGCCCAGGAAGCAGCCAATGTGATTATCCTCCACAACCGCGCCCAAGGCAACGGAGGAAGGGTCATTGACCAAATTCCTCCGATCGCGCAGTCGGCGACCGGCGGGAAAACGACTGAGTCTTTCGATGATAACGAGAGATGAAATAATCTTCTTGAAAGGGACCCTTACTCCCGAAATAGTGCGGGCCCACCTCTGAGGGTGGGCCCGGATACGAACTCAGAAAGAAATAACCCGTTCAGGAGGCTTTCTGCCCCAGGCTCGCCAACAAGCCCGACGCTATTTCCATCACATTGCTGTGCTCGGGAACCTGGCCGTTGGGCGTGAGCTTATCAACGATGCCCGGCAACAATTGCGCGAGCGTCGAAGCTGCGGTATCGGGCGATATGCCGGCCTTGGCCGCCAGCGCTTTCACCTGATCGCTGCCGAGTACCTGGTGAATCTGGTCCGCGCTGATCGGCAGGTTTTGTCCGTTGCCGACCCACGACGACACCACCCCGCCCATGCCTTTGTCATGAAACGACTGCACCATCCCTTGCAAACCGCCCGGCTGATTTTGAATCATCTGCAACAGGCTTGCGGCCATCGGATTTGAACTGCCGCCCAGAACCTTGCCCATCGCTTCATTTTCGAGATTGTCGAGAAAACCCATACTGCCTCCTTGGAATGGCCTGTCTTGCATGGCCCAGTGTTCTGCTCCGCAATCAAACTTCGATCCGGTCAAAGCTCTCCTACTTTTGTTTGGCGATGATCTTGTCCGCGATCTTGTTGTACGTCGCCTGCGGTAGGACTTTCTTCTTCACCAGGTCCGTCTTTTTCACATAGGGACGGCCGTCGATGATCTTCTGCGAGTAGGCTGCGCCAATTCCGGGCAGAGCATCAAGCTGATCTTTGGTTGCCGAATTGATGTCGAGCAAGTCGCCGCTGGACGCCATCGCCGTAGCGGGCTTTTTGCCGGCCTGCGCGACCGCCATACCACTAATCAGGCTCAGCGCGATAAGTGCAATCAGAAGCATGCCTAAGAAACGTTTCGTCATTGTTCCTCCTTATAGTTCTTATTTTCGGGATGATCATTCCACATGTTCAAAGCGCTAAATGAAAATCGCAGGGAGGAATCTGCTTTCCTCCCCGCGCATAGGCCGAACCTACTCTTTCTGAGCTTCGTGATAACCGGCAGCCTTGGCGTCGGCTTCGGTCATGAACTTGCCCTTCTTGGTCTTGCCATACCAGCGTCCGCTCTTGTGATAAACGCCGCTCTCGGTGTTGACCCACACCTTGCCGCTGGACTGTGCGGCCGCGATATCGGAACTGGAAGCTGCTGCCGGCGCGGACGTCTTGGCCATCTTGGCATCGCCGCCCATGGCATTCGCCATGGCCGGTTTGGTCGCCGGAGCGCTGGCCGGGGCGGCCGCTGGTGCGCTCGCCGCCGCACTCGAATCCGCTGCCGCCTTCTTCGACTTCTTGCTCGTCGAGTCCGTCTTGGCCATCGAATCCTTGCTCATCGTATCGCTTGAGGCCTTGCTCTTGGCGGTGGAATCGGTCTTGGCCATCGAATCGCCGGCGGCTGCCTTATCGGCCGCTGCTTTTTCCTTGGCCGCTTTTTTCTTGGCCTTCTTCGACATGGTCGTATCGGTGGTCGTATCGCTCGGGGTCGCGGCCGCCTGAGCCGCCGCCAGCGCGGGCGCCAGCGCCAGCGTGAACATCAAACAGAAAACGGCCATCCACAAAGTAAGCTTGTTCTGCGAGTGATTCATCATTTCCTCTCCTAAAGAGCAGGGACGATTAGTCCCGTATTTTACGGATCACGTGCCTGAGTTTCTCTTGCAATCGGAAGTTGCGTTGGAAAAGCCCCAGCATGATTACACCCGGAACAAGGCTGGGTCAACAGTTAACGCAGGGGGCTTCCGGCCGGAAGCCCCCGGAAGATATGGCTAGGCATAGATGCCGCGCTGGCGGATCGTATACGCCACGCGGTCAATCGCCAGCATATAAGCGGCGATACGGTTATTAACACCATGAGTTTCCGCGTAACGAACTACGTCGTCGAACGCCGTAACCATGATGTCTTCCAAGTGCTCGTTGACTACCGACTCCTTCCAGAAATATCCCTGGCGATCCTGCACCCACTCGAAATAGGAAGTCGTGACACCGCCGGCGTTGGCTAGAATGTCGGGGATCACGAACACTTTCTTCTCCGACAGAATGTCATCGGCGGCAGCCGTGGTGGGACCGTTGGCGCCTTCCGCGAGAATCTTGCACTTCACGCGATCCGCATTCTGGCTGGTGATCTGGTTTTCCGTGGCGGCCGGAATCAAAATGTCACAATCCGCCAGCAGCAAGTCCGCAGGATTGTACGCCTCCGCGCCAGTAAACCCATGAATCGTTCCATTGCGCTGCCGGAATTCCCAGAGCGCTTCCATATCGAGGCCGTTCTTGTTGTACAAACCGCCGTCAACCTCGAGGATGCCGATTACCTTGTATCCGGCTTCAGCCATCAGGCGGGCCGCATTCGACCCAACGTTGCCGAAGCCCTGCACGATCACTCGTGTCGTGTCGCGATTCAGGCGGAGCTTTTTAATAGCCTGATCGCAGACCATGAGCACGCCTCGTCCGGTCGCCTCGCGACGTCCGCGCGATCCGCCAATATTGATCGGCTTGCCCGTAACACACGCGGTCACGGTCTGGCGGGCGTGCATGGAATAGGTGTCCATCATCCAGGCCATGATCTGCTCGTTAGTGTTAACGTCGGGCGCGGGCACATCTTTTTCGGGGCCGATGAATTCGAAGAGCTCCGCCGTGTAACGGCGTGTCATGCGCTCCAGTTCGCCCATCGACATTTTGTGGGGATCGCAAATGATGCCGCCCTTGGCGCCGCCGAACGGAATGTTTACCACCGCGCACTTCCAGGTCATCCAACTGGCCAGGGCGCGCACTTCGTCGAGGTTTACGTCCGGCGCGTACCGAATGCCACCCTTCGCCGGGCCGCGCGCAATCGAGTGCTGTACGCGGAAGCCGGTGAACACCTCGAGGTGTCCGTCATCCATCTGCACGGGAATGTGAACGATAATTTCGCGGCTGGGGCTGCGCAACACGCGCCATAGACCCTCATCCAGATTCAACTTGCGGGCGGCCAGGTCGAAGCGCGCAGCTTGTGCCTGCCACGGATTTGTTTCCTGCTCGAGGTCGATGGTCTTCATGATTAGCTCCGATATTGATTGCGTTTCAGGCGCCGGCTGGCGCGGGGTGGTCGCCAATCCCACTTAGGATGGACGAAACTGCAAGTATAGTAGTGGCCCCGAGCATAGGCAAGCAGACGTGCCGCGATGGTAATTCAGCCCCGGCTGACTTTGAATCGCACAGCCTGAACTCCGGCCCGAATTATTTGTTGGACATCGCGGCCTCGTAGGTGATGTCGAAGGACCTTTCATATAATCAGAACGTTCGCGGGAACGAGCTTGCCGTTTCTCTCCACCTCGCGGTCTGCAGGGGCCGCAACGGGAGACGCCGCAAGCCGAGCCTCTGCGACCGGATTATGATTCGTCCTTCCTATAACGAATTTGCCCGACTGGCGCGGCAATCGACGCTTGTTCCGGTAGCGAAGTCTATCTCCGCCGACTTACTCACGCCGGTCTCCGCCTTTCTCGCCGTTGCCGGCGGGGAGCCCGATGCGTTTCTCCTCGAGTCAGTGGAAGGTGGAGAGAAGATTGGCCGCTACACGTTTCTGGGAGTGCGTCCTTTCCTGCGGCTCGAATCGCGCGGGGACCAGATTACGATTCAGCACAACTCGGCAGAGCGCGGATCGAAGGCAAGCGGCGCAAAAGCCCGCCCATCGAAAGCGCGCATCCCGGGAATCGAAACCCGTACGGCCAGCATCTTCGAGGTCATCAAGGAACTCCTCCACCAGCACCGTCCCGCCCAGGTCGAAGGCCTGCCACCATTCACTGCGGGAGCGGTGGGTTATTGCGCTTACGACATCGTCCGCCAGCTGGAAAATATTGGCCATCACGCCGAAGACGACCTCGACGTTCCCGACTGCATGCTCATGTTCTTCGATCGTGTGCTGGCGTTCGACCACCTCCGCCACCAGATCCACATCGTGGCCTCGGCCGACGTCAAATCCGAATCGCCTCGCGCTGCCTATGACCGCGCCCTGCGCGACATTGCGCAAATCGAGCGCAAGCTGGCCTCCGGATGGAAACCCGCCTACTGGCCCAAGCCCTCCGCCAAGACGAAGTTAGCCGTCCGCGCCCGCACACCGAAGCCGAAGTTCCTCGAGAGCGTTGACCGCGCCAAGCAATACATTGCCGCCGGAGACATATTCCAGGTCGTGCTTTCACAGCGCTGGGATTTCGAGCCCGCCGTGGCGCCCTTTGATCTCTATCGCGCTCTCCGCACGGTCAATCCCTCGCCCTATATGTACTTTCTCCGTTTCGGACCGAGCGCCACCGGGGCAACCGCGCCAAAGACGAAGAAGAAATCAGGTGTCCCACAGAATGCGTCAAAACCCTCCGCAGCATTGCACGTGCTCGGCTCTTCGCCCGAAATGCTGGTGCGCGCTGCCGGGCGCAAACTCGAATACCGCCCCATCGCCGGCACCCACCCCCGGGGCAGAGACGAGGCCGAGGATGCCGCGCTGGAAAAGAAAATGCTAAGCGACGATAAAGAGCGGGCCGAGCATGTCATGCTCGTGGACCTCGGCCGTAACGATCTGGGGCGCGTCAGCGACTACGGATCCGTAAGGGTCCGTGATCTGATGTACGTAGAGCGCTACTCGCACGTGATGCATATTGTCTCCGCGCTCGAAGGCCGTCTCCGCCCCGAACTCGATCCCATGGACGCCTTTGCCGCCTGCTTCCCTGCCGGAACTTTAAGCGGCGCACCCAAAGTGCGGGCCATGCAGATCATCGAAGAGCTGGAACCCGCCCGGCGCGGCGTGTATGGAGGCTCCGTTCTCTATGCCGACTTCGCGGGAAACCTTGATTCCTGCATCGCCATCCGCACGTTACTCATGAAGGGAAACAAGGCATACCTGCAGGCAGGAGCCGGCATTGTTGCCGACTCCGATCCGCAGCGCGAATTCGAAGAAACCGAGAACAAGTCGCGCGCGTTGCTCAGAGCGGTTGAGATGGCCCGAGGCCGCGAGAAGTAGATGCAGCAGAAAATGCGGCCTGTTGCTGGTGCCCCATTCAAGCCATCTTTTGGCTTGAGTGGGGAATTCCAATCAAGGCACGATACGGAAGGGGTGTTTGCGGGCCGAGCGATACACGCGGAAATCTCGCCGGTCGAGAGTAAAGATGGTATCGATCCCTTCCCGCTCCGCCAGGTAGACCAGCGCCGCATCCCCCAACTGAGGGCGGATGTCCTCGTAATGTTTCATCACCGCCGCAATCGCACTCGCATCCGCTCCTGATAGCGACAGAATTTCCAGAAAGCCTCCGGGCTTCTCCGAAAAGCAGCTTCTTAGCAGTTGTTGAACGGCCCGCGGATGGGAACGCAGTAGCCACGCGGCTTCGGTGATTACGGGCCAGCAGCACAACAAAGGGGCGGGCAACTGGTGAAGAGCTTTGACGCAGGCGGCGTGGTGTTCGTCCGCGCGCGAGAGAATGGCAACCAGCGGACCCGTGTCCACCAGCACTCGCCCGTTCAATTCGACTTCCCGAAACCTTCCAGGTGACGGGGATTGGTGCTCAGGTCCCTAGGCAGAGACTTTCGGCCGGTCTTGATACAGCCAATCAACCCTGCCTCTTCCGCCAGTTCATAGGCGGATTGGGCTTCAGTGGGCTGGCCAAGATAGCTTTCCAGCGCTTCCCGGACGAGTGCCGATTCAGGCTCCCCTCTCATCCGTGAACGGTGGTGCAGCCGCTGCCCGAGATTTTCCGGGATGCGAATTGTGATCCGTCCTGGCGCCATGTCAGACATTCTAGCATAAATGTCTGACACCCCCGCGAACTCCTCTTGGAGCCACCAATCCAAGCTATCGTTGCGCATGGGCGCTCAGAAATGGCGGGTCCCGCTTCATTGTTCCAGCAAACTCAAAACGTCCAGAGGCTCGGGACGTTCCGTGTAATCCTCGTTAGCGGACGCAAAGACAACTGTCCCGTCGCGGTCGATGACATAGGTCGCCGGAATCGGCAACTCCCAACTGGCGTCGCCATTGGCAAATGGAAGATTCACGAACGTGCTGCGATAAAGTCCCTGCTGCTCATCCGGGATGCGATATACCAGCCCAAACTGCCGCGCGACATCGTTGTGCGCATCCACCAGCAGAGGGAATCTGAGTTTGTGCTGATCACGCATAAAGTACGCCTGCTTCTCGGTCTGGGGAGAAATCGCCGCCAGCGACGCCCCCGCGGCCGCGATCTGCGCGGCGATATAGTTCATCGCCTCCATCTGTCCCACGCAAAACGGGCACCAGCGGCCGCGAATGAAGCATACGACCAGTTTTCCCTTCCCCAGCAGATCGGCCGAGGAGACGCGCTTGCCATTATGGTCGTTCAACTCGAATGCCGGGATTTTGCCGCCGACTCCGAGCGCCTTCGCGGCCACCTCCTGGGCCTTCAATGCAGCAACCGTGCGGGCATTCACCGAGAGCACATCAGCCGGCACATACTTGGCAATCGTCGCCTTGCGCTCGGCAAAGATCTGCCGCAGGGGACGAGTATCGTCGTACGATCCCGATTCTTCGAGCGACCGCCACTTCATGAAGGGTTCCTCAAGCGATTCGCGCTCTCTGGGTCAGGATGCAGATAGCGCCCGTCATCCGAGCGCCCCGCTAAATGCCCGGGAACTTCATCCCGGCCATTCTGCGCGCGAAGCTTGGCTTACCCATCTGCTTGAACATCTTTTTCATCTGCGCGTACTGGCGAAGCAGGTTGTTGACCTCTTGCACGGTCGTGCCGGAGCCGCGGGCAATGCGTTTGCGGCGGCTGCCATTGATCGCCTCGTGATGATTGCGCTCGAAGCCAGTCATCGAGTTGATGATGGCCTCCACGCGATTGATCTGCTTCTCGTCGACATTGTCCGCCGCTTTCTGCAGTCCCTTGAACGCCCCAATCGACGGCAGCATCCCGATCAGGCTTTGCATCGATCCCATCTTGCGCACCTGGCGAAGCTGGTCGCGGAAGTCTTCGAGCGAAAAGCCGTCGCCGGAGAGCGCTTTGGTGGCCAGTTCCTGCGCCTTTTTCTTGTCGATCTGCGACTCCGCCTTCTCGATCAGCGAAAGGATGTCGCCCATGCCGAGAATACGCGAGACGATGCGGTCCGGATGAAACGGTTCGAGCGCGTCGTACTTTTCGCCGATACCGATGAACTTGATCGGCTGGCCCGTGACCTGGCGGATCGACAGCGCCGCGCCGCCGCGCGCATCGCCGTCCATCTTGGTGAGCACGACGCCGGTCAGCGTGAGCTTCTTGTGGAACTCGTCAGCGGATTTCACCGCATCCTGGCCGGTCATTGAATCGGCGACGAACAGAATTTCCTGCGGATTCAGCAAGCGCTTGAGCGACTGCATCTCGTCCATCAGTTGATCGTCGATGTGCAGACGGCCCGCCGTATCGACGATCAGCACGTCGCATCCCGAGTTAATCGCTTCCTTGCGGGCTTCTTTTGCGAGCCGCTCGACGGTCCCGGTGTTCGCCTCGCCCACTTCACCTTCGTAGAGATTCGTCTTGATGGCCGCGGCGACAACTTTCAACTGCTCCCGGGCTGCGGGACGATACACGTCAACCGAAACGAGCAGCGGACGGTGCCCGCCATTCTTGAGCCAGTTGGCGAGTTTGCCGGACGTAGTCGTTTTGCCGGAGCCTTGCAACCCGGCCATCAGCACAACGGTCGGCGGCTGCGAAGCAAATTTCAGCTTGGCCGTATCTTTGCCAAGCGTCTCAACCAGTTCGTCGCGGACAATTTTGATAACCTGCTCGCCCGGCGAGAGCGCCGTTAATACTTCCTGGCCGACCGCCTTCGCCTGGATGCGGTCAATCAGATCCTTGACCACTTTGAAGTTGACATCGGCCTCAAGCAGAGCGAGGCGAATCTGTTTCAGAGCCTCGGAGATGTTTTCTTCGGTAAGGACGGCCTGTCCGCGAAGAGATTTGAATGCGCGTTGGAGTTTTTCCTGTAAGTTCTCAAACATAAGGTTAATGCTTCATTTTAGCAGCCTGGCTCGGACGCCTATGCACGAGGAATTCGGGCGCCTATCAAAGCCGGGCGAGACGCCCTGCGCTCACCGGCGGGATGCCGACGCTACAATGCAGCTTGACCTTTTCGAGGAAACTCGTGCCAGATCGCTTTGCCAATGGCTTTCTGATTTTCATTATTTGGTTTGGCTCGGGGCCCGGGTCGGCGCTGGGCCAACAGCGACCTGACCTCGCCGGTCATGGCCCGTCGCGTCCGTCAATCCTCTCGGAAGTCGCGGTTCGTCCGCAGGCGGATGGGCTGGCAATCGACATCGCAATCAGCACACCGCTTGTTCCAACCGCCAACCGGTTGACCAATCCCGACCGCCTCGTCTTCGATTTCCCCGGATGTGCGCTTCAAGGAGGCAATCGTCGCATCCCGATCAATCGAGGACCTGTGCGGGAATTGCGTTTATCGCAGTTCACGCTTCATCCTCCTGTAGCGCGAATCGTAGTCGATTCGAAAGTGCCGTTGGATTTCAAGTTGAAGCCGGCCGCCAAACAGGTCGTAATTGACATTAAATTTCCGGCCGCCCCGGTTCCAACTGCCCCGGCCACTCCCCTGCCTCGAGTAAACCCGCCGGTGGAGGAGGAACATGCGGCGACGAGCAGGGGCAGCGCGCAGAAACATACGGGGAGGCCAATTGCCTCGGCTGCACGCGCCCGAGCCAGCGCTTACGGCCTGCAGGCGGCAGCCAAAGCCTTGA
>Ga0181519_10002169_pt1 | contig 16851 bp, 9 predicted proteins | sample PEATcosm2014_Bin_26_FD_121102 | JGI IMG/M metagenome (GOLD analysis project Ga0181519, IMG submission 121102) | Peatland microbial communities from MTU Mesocosm Facility, Houghton, MI, USA - PEATcosm2014_Bin02_10_metaG | ecosystem: Environmental > Terrestrial > Soil > Wetlands > Peat | place...
ACAGCTGGCTCCTCACGAATGAAAACCAGATGATGCCCCAAAGACAGACGCTCGATCGAACCTGGGCAGTTCGACTCAATAAGAGCCTCGAGTTCCTTGTATCTGGACTCCCTTTCGCACATCGCGGACCTCCTTGTTGCCGTTACGTTGTTGGCGGGGTTGTGTTGTCGTCGATCAACAGCTGTATTGATCGCTCAGTGATACGCACACAGCGGCCGACTCTGACAGCGAATACAATTTATCGCCGCTCTACGACGACATTGAGAAACACTTCTTGGAGCTTAATGCACAGATGAAAAGCTGAGTGAAAGAGGTCTGGATAAGTTGCAGGCGTCCGCACTCCTTTGAATTTCCCCCAGAGGTGGTTTTGCGCTCATTTGCGATGATTTTGGACGGGATCTGTAAGCTATTGAAAAGAATGGTCGGGATGGGCAGATTTGAACTGCCGACCCCTCGCACCCCAAGCGAGTGCTCTACCAGGCTGAGCCACATCCCGACGGTTTACGGCGCAGGCGCGCCGAAGGGGTGAATTGATTTTAACACCGCGGAAGCGCAAGCGGAGTGGAAAACGCGCGGGCGCTGAGGCCCGCGCGTCCTAAATTTGCGCTGCCGTTATTGTTCCGGAGGCTTGAAGCCTTCAGGAGTTTCTCCACCGGAGCCGAAGAAGTACTGTTCCATCTGCTGCACGATAAAGTCCTGATGCTCTTTCTTCCAAGGCTGCAGCCGATATTCATTGAGCAGCATCTTCATGTGGTTCTGCCAGTCAGCCCATGCCTGTTTGCTGACGCTTTCATAAATTCTCTGCCCAAGAGGGCTGTCAAAGGGCGCTTCGTCGAGGCCTTCAGCCTCGCGCCCCAGCTTTGCGCATTGCACCATATGTGCCATTCGAAAAATCCTCGCACGGATAAAGTCTGCAATGAATTGTACTAGGGGCGACCCCACATTCGCCAAATGCAGGAAGATGTATCGCCATCGGTTGGAATGGCCAACTCCGTTACACGTTAGTAGTGAAGGCGCTTGCGGCCGCGGCGGGCAGGGGTGGGGCGCTCATCCACAAGAGCAAATTGCAACTTGCGCTCAACCCGGTCGATGCGGTCGAGGACGACGCGGGCGCGGTCACCGAGGGAAAAGGTCTTACGGGTGCGCTGGCCGATGATTTGACGGGTGTTTTCGTGGAAGGTGTAGCGATCGTCGTACATGGTGTTCAGAGGGATGAGGCCCTCGACGAAGAGGTCGGTAAGTTCGACAAACATTCCATACTTGGTGATGCTGACGATCAGTCCGTCGAACTCTTCGCCGACGCGGTCAGACATGAACTTTATCTTCTTCCACTCGACCAGTTCGCGCTCAGCGGCATCGGCACGGCGCTCGGCGAAGCTGGCGTCCTCGGCCAGATGGTGGAGTTCGGCCTCGGGGATGGGGCCAGGGAGCACGGCGCGATGACCTTCGGACTGCAGCGCTTTCTTGCCGGTTCCCTTGGAAGCTTTTTTCAGAGCCGGTTGCTGCGGACTGCTCCAGAGGGCTTCGGGATTTTGCCGGATGTGGCCTCCGACGCCGATGGCGATAGGGCCTTGATGATGCTCGGCGCTTTCGGCCAGGACGCCCTTGAGAATGCGATGGATCAGGAGGTCAGGATAGCGGCGGATGGGCGAGGTGAAGTGGGTGTAACAGGTGGCGGCTAGAGCAAAGTGGCCTTCGTTAATCTCAGAGTAGCGCGCCTGTTTGAGCGAGCGCAGCATGAGGTAGCTGAGAATGCGCTCTTCAGGCTTGCCTGCGATCTTGGCGGCGAGTTTCTGATACATCATGGGGGTAATGGCGACTTGCTGCGGAACTTCGATGTCGGCGGCCTTGGCACGATGGGCGGCAGAGCGCGAACCGTGGGCGCCACGCTGCTCTGGCTTGACGCGGAAGCGCGCAATGGGCAGTGCTCCAATGCCGAGCGAATAGCCAAAGGCGGCGGCGAGGTTTTCGAAATCGTAGACCCGTCTGGGATCGGGCGGTTCGTGGACACGATAAATGGAAGCCACACCTTTTTGTTCGAGGTAGGTGGCTACGGCTTCGTTGGCCGAAAGCATGAACTCCTCGATCAGGCGATGGGCGAAGAGCCGCTCAGAGCGGGTAACGCCTTTCATGAGGCCGTTCTCGTCGAATTCGATGAGAGGCTCGGGAAGATCGAAATCGATGGAGCCGCGGCGCTGGCGTTTGGCGTTGAGTATCTCAGCCAGCTCCTGCATAAGAAGAAAGTTTTCGACTAGAGGTGCGTAACGCTCGCGGGCCGCGGTGTCCCCATCGAGAATGAGCTGGACATCGGTGTAGGTCATGCGCTCGGCGCTGCGGATGACGCCGGGCATGATCTGGTAGGAGATGACTTCGCCGCGCGGGTCGATCTGCATGATGCAGGACATCACCAGGCGATCAACCTGGGGACGGAGCGAGCAAATGTCCGTGGATAGCTCGACGGGCAGCATGGGGATGGCGCGATCCGGAAAATACACACTGGTGCCACGGATTTCGGCCTCGCGATCGATATCCATCGCGGGACGGATGTAGTGAGCGACGTCGGCGATGTGGACCTGAAGTTCATAGTGCCCGTCGGGAAGTTTGCGCGCGAAGACGGCATCGTCAAAATCGCGCGCGGTTTCGCCATCGATGGTGACGATGGGGAACTCGCGGAAATCGCGGCGGCGCGTCAGTTCGGCAGGCGGAATGGCCGAGGGAATGGCGCGGGCTTCGGTGATGACCGTCGGCGGAAAGTGGTGGGGCAGGTGGTGCTTGCGGATGATGATTTCTACGTCTACGCCGAAATCGTCTTCGTAGCCAATGACCTCGATGACGCGACCTCGGGGATTCTTGGTCGCGCTGGGCCAGCCGGTGATCTCGCAATCGACGACAACCCCTTCGAGGTCCTCCCAGGGGCGGCGGCTGGCTTCGCTGCCGATAACGCGATCGACCTCAAGGCGGCTCTCTGTCTCGGATGGCTCGGGTACGATTTCCTCGCCAGGGGGGATGATGATATCCATCTTGATGCGGTCGTCGATGGGACGCACGTAGTTTTCCCGGTGGCCGTAGTGGAAAGTTCCCACCACGGTCGGATGGGCGCGCTCCATGACGCGGACGATACGGCCTTCGAAACGGCCTTCGCGGGAGTGCGGGGAAAGCTCGGCCAGGACCTGGTCACCGTGCATTGCCTCACCGGTCTCGGAGGGCGGGATGAAGACGTCGCCCTGGAGACGCTCGCGAACTTCAGGGTCTATGGGGCGGACGAAGCCGAAGCCATCACGATGCATGGTGAGGCTTCCGACGAGGAGATTGCGATTGACGGCGGCCGAGGCGATAGCGTAGCGGTCGCGGGCAACGAGCACCAGTTTACCGCGCACCACGAGATCGGCGAGGAGTGACTCCAGTTCCTGGCGCTCACGGCCACGCAGCGAGAGCTCGCGGATGAGTTGCTTGTATCCGGCGGCATGCTGCGGCTGGTCTTCGATGTACTGGATGAGATCGCTTTCAGAGATCATTCTTCAATGCTGTGATGGTATCGCGTTGGTGGCCGATGTGCGAATGCGCAGGGAATTTTAAGACGAGGCTGACGCGGCGGCTAAACGGACTAGGGGTTATTCCCGGGGCGGCTGAGGTGATTTCGCCAGTGCAGAAACTTCCGGGAAATTGGAATATAGTGCATACAGGGAACCCAAGAGTACGCCTTTGTATCAGACCATCCAACCCAGAAGCCCTTGTGCAGTTCGGACTTACGAAATGCACAGAGAATGGCGACGCAGGTGCAGACCTGTTTAATGAAAGGACTCACTAAAAATGTGGAAGCCCTCAACACCGTCCGGCAGCAATAATCCGGCGCCAGCGGAACCGCAGCGCCAGCCCTCTACACCGCCTCCTGCACCGGAGTACAACAACAGCACACCGAAGCCGATGAGTTCCGCGACGGCAGTTTCCGACCAGGCCACGATAGGAAAGTCGCTCGTGATCAAAGGCGAGGTCACCGGATCGGAGTCGCTCTACATTGATGGTAGGGTCGAAGGCTCGATTCATCTTCCAGGAAACCGTGTTACGGTAGGACGCAATGGCGTAATCGCCGCCAATATCACGGCCCGCGAAGCGGTGATCCTGGGCAAGGTGCGCGGCAATGTTACGGCTACCGACCGCGTGGACATTCGCAACGAAGGTTCGCTGACCGGCGACGTGATCGCCCAGCGCATCAGCATCGAGGATGGGGCATTCTTCAAGGGCGGGATCGATATCCGCAAGCCCAATGTGAACGATAAGCCGCAAGCGGTTGAGACAGCCGCCGCGGCGGTTCCGGACAAGGCAGCAGTTCGCGTCTAAAGAGTACCTCGCCTGAGGCAGGCGTACGCGGTGACGGATTCTGATGGCCCGGTAGTGTGGCTACCGGGCTTGCACTTTCACCGGCTCAGGCTTTGCCGGTCCAGACCGTACTGGCCTGGTTTCTACTGGTTCCGGCAAGGTGGAATCAAACCGTCAAATTGCCGGCTCCTGCGCAGCGGCATCCCACATGAGTAAGCGCAAGTTCCGCGAGGTGTGTTCTGAATATGTTGGAGAAAGTGCTGAACGTTTTGTCGCTTGGTTGCCGGCACAGTCACATCTCCGTGCCCTTTTCGATGGATATGGCACGGCAGCACCAGGGGCACCTGGACTGGGCGGAAGAGCTGCCATCCGGTTGCTCCCACTACGTTGTTTGCCTGGATTGCGGGCGGCGTTTCGGCTACGACTGGAGCGCGATGAAGGTGGTCAAGACGAAAATGAAGGCGGCTGGGTAGGATTGCGATTCCACATTCGCCATAAGAAGGCGGATGTGGGCCGCCTGCCACCCGCTCCACTCTTACCCGGCGGGCGGTCCTGTTTTCCCCGCGGACGAGTTGGATTAGCTGCGCTTCAGCCCGAAGCGCGCCAGAAGAGTCGGGAGGAATCCACTTACTCCCAACAGGTGCGTAATCGACAGGTAGATGGCGCCGAAGGGAATGAGAACCAGCAGCCCGCGCAGGACCGGCGAACCCAGATGCAATCTCCATTCCAGCAGCAATGAGAGCGCAGCGGCCGTGAGCGCCGCACCCCAGAGCTTGAGGACACGCACCGCTGAGAAGGCTACGTGGCCGATACGGGCCTGCAATCCACGCCGCAAAAGAGCGAATTCCACCCACCCAGCAATGCCCGCCGAGGATGTCAGTCCGGCCACACCCCAGTTGTGGTCGATCCCCAGTGCCCGGGGCAGAGGCAGCGCGAAGAGATAGCCAAGGCAGAGCGTGAGCGCCACCCGGACAAGGGCAAAACGCAGAGGAGTGCGGGTATCCCGGAGAGCGTAAAAGGTGGAGGAATAGAGGCGCCCCATCGTCTGCGCCAGCAGTCCCACGCCTGACCCTGCCAGGGCTGCCCAGACAAAGAGTACATCCTGTTCACCGAACTTTCCGGTGCGGTAGAGGGTGGAGGCCACAACATTGCCGAGGGCGAGAAAGGCCACGGCAGAGGGAACAACGAAGAAGGAAATCTTCTCCAGACCAGCACTGAGGCGGGTGCGCAAGGTAGCGGCAATCTCCGACTCGGAGCCGATGGCGCGAGACATAGCAGGCAGTTCGGCGGCCGAAACCGACATTCCGAACAACGATACCGGAAGCATGTACAGGGTTTGCGCGTAGGTGAGCAGCACGTTGCCCTTGGGAAGAAAGCTGGCGAGTTGCAGATCGATAAAGCCTGAGATCTGAAAGACTCCCCGGCTGATGAAGACCGGGACGAACGCGGCGACCACGGCGGCCACATGAAGCGAACGGAGATCGACCCGCAACAGCAATGGGCGCAGATAGGAATACACGCTCGGAGCCTGCACCGCGAACTGCAAAATGGCTCCGGCGACCGAAGCCCAGGAGATGGTGTAGGCGAGCGCGACTGTGCCCTGACCGCGCCATCCTCCCTCCCAGACCAGGGCGGCGATCATGGCAAGGTTCATCATGACGGCCGAGGCGTAGGAGAGAAAAAAGCGGCCATGGCTGTTCAGCACGCCAAGGCACCAGGCGGCAAAGACGAGCAGTCCGGTGCCGGGAAAGACAATCCGCACCAATGCGATGGTCAAGGCGCGCTTTTCACCGTGGAAGCCCGGGACGAGCAGACTGACGAGCACCGGAGCACAGAGGATTCCGAGGGCAACGATGACGCTGGCGACGAGGGCCAACAGAGCGAATATGGCTTCGGCGAGTTCGCTGGCCTCACGCTCGCGGCCTTCGGCACGGAGGCGAGCGTAGACCGGAATGAACGATGCGGAGAGAACCCCTTCGCCGAGCAGATTCTGCAGCATGTTGGGTACGCGGAAGGCGGCACGATAGGCGTCGGCGGCCAGCGAGGTTCCAAGATAGTGGGCGAAAAAGCGCTCCCTGATCAGGCCACTGAGGCGGCTGAGCAGAATCCCGGCAGCGACCATGGCGGCTGCAGCTTTGGCTCTGCGAGGTTTCGGAAGTGCGTCGGAAGGCGTCTCAATCATGGCTTCGAAGGTGGACTGGAGTTGATTCTACACGCTCGGTTGACACTGGCGAGGAACGGAATGCGGCGCCTTGGTGGGCGGAGTGAGCAGGATTCAGTACAATGAGAGGAGACCGTTTCTTCAGGGGCAACTCTTCATGATCCATGCGTGGCACGACATTACACCGGGAGAAAATCTTCCCAGCGAGTTTAACGCCGTAATCGAAATTCCGTTTGGCTCCAGCGTCAAGTACGAACTGGACAAAGCCAGCGGGCTGATCAGGCTGGACCGGATTTTGTATTCGGCGGTGTACTATCCGGCGAACTACGGATTCATCCCGCAGACTCTAGCCGAGGATGACGATCCGCTCGACGTTCTGGTCTTCTGCCAGGAGCCGGTAGTTCCGCTGACCATCATCCAGGCGCGAGCTGTAGGTTTGATGACGATGATTGACGGCGGCAAGAAAGATCATAAAATCATTGCCGTTGCCAGCAAGGACCCGGAGTTCAACAGCTACACCGATGCGCGGGAGATGCCGCCGCACCGGTTGATGATGCTGCGCCGCTTCTTCCAGGACTACAAGCTGTTGGAGGGCAAGGCGGTCGAGGTAGACGAGGTGCAACCACCGCATGATGCCTACCCGGTGATTGAGGCCGCTCTGGCGACCTATAGCAAGCAGCGGCGTAAAGGCTTCGGGAAGTAAATGAGATAGTTGCTTCGAGACGGCGGCTCCATTCGCGGAGCCGCTTTTTTTTCGAGCGCGCCTCGCGTCGAAAGGAAAAGCGCGAGCTGAGCGCCCGCGCCGGGAGAGTTGGTGCCCTGAACATTTAGAACCAGGAAACTGATTTCTTCTTCTTTGGAGGAGCGCTGGCGTCGGCTTCCTGGCTGGCATCAGCAGGTGTTACCGCAGGCTTCTTTCCACTCTTGGCGGCTTGGGCTGCTTCTGCCTTGCGCTTGGCTTCCTTCCGGGCGAGTTTCTTTTGCTTCTTGGATTCCTTTTTCCCCAGCTTGGCTTCCTTCTTCGCCTCACTCTTCTTTTCAGCCAGGTACTTGCTCCGCTCCTTGGGAGACATGTGGCTCAATTTCTCTTTTTCCGCGGCATCGGCGGCGGCTTTGGCGGCGGCGGTTGCGGCGGCGGCTTTGCGGTCGTTCTCGGCCCTCTCCTTGGCATCGACCTCGGCTTTGGCTAGGCCGAGTTCCGAGGTACTGCCGGTAGGCTTGTGGTCGTTCTTGTCTCTTCCTACCACGACGACCGTCTTCTTCTTACCCACACCGAGTTTGCCGCGAACCTGCTTGGTCTTGGGACCAGCGTCCGCGGTGTAGATCAGTTTGGTTTGGTTGGGGCTGGCACCGGCGTCGGTGTAGCCGGGCTTGATGTCGATGTAAGCCTCTTCGCGCAAACGCGTGAGGTAGGCACGCAGAGCGGGCTGCACCTTCTGGCTATAGAGCTGCTCCTGAATCTGATCGCGGACGCGCTCCAGGGGAGGAGTTCCGGCTTCAATATGGTCGGTGACCCGAAGAATGATGAAGCCCTGGCGGGTTCGGATCGGTTCCGTGAATTCCCCGCTCTTGAGAATGAAAGTCTTGTCCTCAAGTTCCTTGGCAAGATCCTTGCGCTTGAAATACCCGAGATCGCCACCCTGATCGGCAGTAGAGCCGTTGGACTCCTTGCGGGCGGTTTCGTCAAACTTGGCACCACCCTTGAGCTGCTGATAGATCTCATTGGCTTTGGCTTCGGCGGCGGCCACCTGCTCGGCGGTTGGCTCCTGCAGCTTGGATTCCTTGCCCGGCTCCGGCTTGGGTGCACCAGGATTGTTGGAAATTAGAATTTCACTGAGGCGAACGCGCTCGGGCTGGGCAATCTCGGACTTGTGCTCCTCATAAAATTTTTGAATTTCATCGCGGGTGACCTGGACATGGCTACCGACTTCCGAGCCAATCACCTTCTGGGTGAGAATGCCATTCTTGGTGTTCTGCTTGAACTCTTCCCAGTTCACGCCCTGGGCTTCGGCCGTCTTCTGCAGATCCTCCATCGAGCTGGCCTTCATCTCCTTGCGCAGGTCATCCAGGCGCTTGACGAGATCGGCATCGGCGGAAATTCCAAGATCGCCGGCCTTCTGGATGAGCAGTTGCTGGTCGATGAGATCGCGCAGAGAGTTTGCGTCGCGCTCATCAGAAGTCTTCTGCGGGAGGCTCTGCTCCTTAGCTTCCTGGGCGGCTTGCTGTTGGTTCCGGCGCAGATCGGCGCGGGTGATGATCGAGTTATTGACACGCGCGACGATCTCCTCAACGACGGTGTCTTGCTGCGCGAGGACGGGGAAGGCTAAGGAACCGATGACGATCAGCGACCACAAAAACTTCTTCATTGAGATCCGGGGCGCGTTGCGATTCCAGCCCGGTAGATAGCAGGTGGAATGCCGCGAAAAATTTGACAATACAAGACAAGCTATTGTAACTCCCGGCACCCACATCAGCCAGCGGCCACCGGGTTTGCCAATCCGGGATAGTTGTGTGACGGGCCACAGGGCAATGCTGCACGCACCAATCTTCCGCTCCCGGTGCAATTTCAGGAGGTGCGCCGTGCGGCTATATGTCGCGCGAGATTGCGGCCACTGACATAGGGTTGTTCAGGTGTCTGCCGGCGAACAAGGTTGCGGTATCAAGCACCGCGCGGCAAAGCGATTGCGCCACTCGGCTTACTCCCGCGGTAGCCTTCAGCAGGCCCCCGGCGCCGAACTCCGGGCTCCGGCCTATGCACTGTATCCCGCTTTCGCCGCGTGCTTCGACGACTCCACGTGAGGCCATCAACAGCGCGCCACCACGCGGCATGACGCGGGAGCAGGCTTCATGAGTGGCATGAGAGAAGAGTCCGAGGGGCAAGCCCGTAGACTCCAGAAACTCAGTGGAATCTGCCGCGAGCAGCAGGCCGGGAACATGCCCGGCGTTGATGTAGTAGAGCGTACCATCCTCGCCGTTGAGAATGCCGAGCAACGCGGCTGCCAGGTGAGCGCGTCCGGCAGTTTCCAGAAGGGTGCGGTTGAGGTGCAGGCAAAGCTCGGAGAGAGCGGCGGCCGGATCGCCCTCCGTGGAGAATAACTCCGGAGCGCGGCTGCGAAACTCGTCCTGCACAAAGGCCGCAAGATTCAGCGCGCTGATTCGCTGACCGGCGATATCCATCAGCAGAAAGACCAGCTGCTCGGAGCCAGCTGCGAGGGCGTCAAAATAATCGCCGCCGGCGTGCGGATGAACCTGCATATCTACCCGCATGGATTCCATCACAGGCATAATCAACGGTGCTGGAGCACGCGCCACGACCGCGGGCGGAGTGAAGAAAGTGAGGAGCTTCATGGTTGCGATCAATCCAAAGTAGCACGTTGCGCAGGCGGCTGCCACTAGCCTGTGTAAGTGGATCAACTTTGCGGTATTGTGCTTCCTGATGCTGAATGCGGAGGCGAATTGGGAGTGGGAATCAAACGCTTTGCTCTCGTGCTCGTCATTGTGCTGAGCACCCACTTGCTGCACGCCCAGCAAGTGGCGGAAGCGTCGCCGGCCCTCCAACTTCCCGATAAAGATTCTCCACAACCTTCCGCAAGGCCGCTGGATACAGCTCAACGCAATGGGCCGGCCGCGCTGTTGTATCGCGCACTGCGCTCTATCGGCTTGGACGAAACCAAGGTGTTTCATGTGCGCGAGGCCGTGCTGGAGCGCGGTGAACTGCACCTCTATCTGACCGATGGCACGATCGCATTTACGCAGGATGTGCTGGGCCGCGTAACTGGAGCGTATTTCGAGGGAGAGGGCGAGGTATTAATGCGTCCTCCGGATTTAACCGAACACGCGTCGCTCGGATTATTCTCCGGACTGGGCGTGTTGGACGAGCACTTCACGGCGGCCTATCTGCGTTTTAACGGCGATCTGCCAGGCGAACTGAAGCCGTACTTGCGCGACAGTGAAGAGCCGACGGATTTTGTTCGCGCCCATGGACCAAATGCCCAGGTGCTCGCCGAACTCGATGCACTGCGGTTGCTGGAGAGCTTTACCGAAGATGCAACGCTATCCAAGGATGATCATTTTCTGCATGCGCGGTTGGCGACGCGACTAGGTAGTCTCGATGTCTTCGACGATTCGCAAGCCGAGGACCAGTTCGAGGTGGCGCGTCTCAGCCATGCGGGAAAAGATCTATATTTCGACGTGTGGATGGCATTTCCGGGAATCGAAGCGCGGCGACAGAGAGAGAGCCGGATGATTGATCCGGCAGGCTCCGCCAGGGCCGTGCCGGTGGAAGCCTTTCGCATCGACACCTCGTTGGCTCCTCCCGAAACGCTGGAAGCTACTGCGGAGCTTGATGTAGAGGTGCGAAACGGTGGACAGAGACTACTGGTCTTCGAACTCTCGCGTTGGCTGCAGGTGCGTACCGTGAGCGTGGACGGGGTAGACGCGGAGTTTCTGCAGAATGAAGCGCTCAAGGGAAGCGAACTGGCGCGCCTCGGCAATGATCTGGTGGCCGTAGTGATGCCGGCTACATTGCGTGCGGGCGAGCATCATCGTCTGCATTTTCATTACACCGGTGCCGTGATGCAACAAGCCGCGCCTGGCCTGCTGTATGTGGGCGCACGCGGGACATGGTATCCGAATCGCGGGATGCAGATGAGCAACTTTGAACTAACGTTTCACTGGCCCAAAGAATGGACACTCGTGGCCACAGGTCATCGCAGCTCAATGCACGAAGAAGGCGATGCCCAGGTAGGCGAGTGGAGTTCGGAGGTAAAGATTCCGCTGGCAGGATTCAACCTGGGAAAATTCGCGCGGGCCTCGGCGCAGGTGGACGGAGTAGAGGTGGCAAGCTACTCGACGGGGGTAGTCGAAGCCTCTCTGGCGACGCCGGCCAAGGAGATGGCGGAGGAAGCCGCAGCAAAAAACAACGCCATTGCCCAGCGCTCGGCTGAGGCGATTGAAAAGTACGAGCACTGGTTTGGTCCATATCCATACCAGAGCCTGACGCTTACCCAGATGCCAGGACCAATGTCACAGGGATGGCCGACCCTGGTGTATCTGAGTAGCATGGCTTACCTCAGCGATGAGGAGCGGCAGGCACTGAAGTTAGATGAATTTCAACGTCTGGTGTATGGCGGCTTTATGCAGGACCATGAGACGGCCCACCAGTGGTGGGGTGACCGGGTCGGCTGGAAAAGCTATCGTGACCAGTGGCTGATGGAAGCACTCGCCAACCTGAGCGCGCTGATGATTCTGGAAGAGAAACACCCGGCGCAAGCACGAGAGCTGCTGGAGCATTATCGGCAACAGTTGCTGGAGACCAACGCGGCTGGCAAACGCTATGCCGACGCGGGGCCAGTCACGCTCGGCTATCGACTTTCGTCCTCGGTGTTTCCGAACGCTTACATTCCGGTGACTTACGGGCGAGGTCTGTGGCTGCTGGTCATGCTGCGCGACTACTTTGCGGATTACGAGAAGAACGAAGCGAAGCCGCCGTCCAATGCGGAAGGCGGCCGCTTTTTGGCAGCATTGCGCGAGTTCGGCAGGCGTTATACCGGGAGTGCGGCCACGACCGACGACTTCCGCCGGGTGCTCGAAGAATTCCTTCCGCCATCGGCGCGCTTTGAGGGGGCGCGCAGTTTGAGCTGGTTCTTCGCCGAATGGGTGCGCGGCAGTTCGGTGCCCCAAATTGAACTGAAGCAGCTCGTGTTCAGGCGCCGAGGGAACGCGACTCTGGCGAGCTTCTCTCTGTATCAACAACAGTGCCCGGAATCCCTGGTGACGTCCGTGCCAATCTTTGCAGAACTGGAAGGAGGAGAACGCATTCTATTGCAGCGAGTCTTCGCCGACGGCCATGAATCCCACTTTGAACTGAAAGTGCCCCAGGGGACTCGCCGCCTATTGGCCGATCCGGGAAAAAAGCTGCTGCGACTGGATTGAAAAGAAATTGCTAAGAATTCGCCAGGCGATGTACGAAATGCAAGAGCTTCCGTTATAATCGGGCCAGCCGGAATTGCGGAGAGATGGCCGAGTGGCTGAAGGCGGCGGTTTGCTAAACCGTTGTACGGTCAAAAGCTGTACCGGGGGTTCGAATCCCCCTCTCTCCGCCAGCCATTCATAAGCTACTAATAATAAACAATTTAATATGGTTTAAACGATCGGCAGCCGAGCTGCCGATTTGTTATTTGTGGCTTATGGGTGATCACTGGGTGATCAAACCGCCCCGAATGCCAGTTTTTCTGGGCTTAGGCTTCCTCCTAGCCGGGCAGTTTGCGACCAACGATCATGTCCAAGTGGCCGAGCATCCACCCGGATGAATGCGGCGGCCACGGGTATCGAGGCGCGCTGCAATAATCGCCTGCGAATGCTAGTAACCCGGTCAACAACGTGACTCAGGTGCATACCTGCGCGAGCCGTCCAGCGGGTACATCCAAACTGAAATCGTGCTCTGGATTCTGCCGCTTGGGGCAGCAAACCTTTCCCGCGAACAAGCATCAACATTGGCCAGTAGCTCAGGCCTGCCACGCTTCTGCCCGTGGCGTCGTCGGGATACCCGAACGGTCCCACGGTTAGCCAGATTGACCTGCCGAAGTAATCGGTCTGCGAAAGAGTAGCGAGGAGACTGTCATGCGGAATTCCCGAGTCATATGTCTGAGCCGTCATTTTTCTGCACGTATCGCAACGGTGCTCGCACTCGCCGTGGGTATGTTGGCCGCCAGCAGTGCGCACGCGCAGACCTGCACCGTGACTGATAACTCTGACAGCCCGTCTGATAGCGGCTCGCTGCGCTATTGTGTGAATAGTGCGGTCTCTGGAGAGATCATCGATTTCGCAAGCTCGCTGAATGGGCAGACCATCACCTTGAGCCCCGCCAATGGCGCGCTGACGATCGGCACGAGCCTGACGATCCAAGGCCCAGGTGCGAACCGGCTTACCATCTCTGGCGGAAACGCGGTGACGGTGTTTCAAATTAATTCCGCGACGGTGAGCATCTCCGGGCTAACCATCGCCAACGGCTCCGCCGCCATCCAAGGCGGTGGTATCTACAACAGCGGCGGCACGCTGACGGTGAGCAACAGCATCCTCTCCGGCAATACTGCACTAAATCAAGGCTACGGTGGCGGCATCGCAAGCTTCGGCATACTGACGCTGAGCAACAGCACAGTTTCCGGCAATAGTGCGACCTTCGGAGGCGGCATTTTCTGTGGAGGCACGCTGACGGTGACTAACAGCACCATCTCAGGCAATACCGCAGGTCAAGGCGGTGGCATCCACAACGAATTCAACAGTACGCTGACGGTCACAAATAGCACATTCTCCGGCAACACTGCGACGGGCCAAGGCGGCGCCATCTACAGCTACACCAACAATTTCAACAGTACGCTGGCGGTCACAAATAGCACATTTTCCGGCAATACTGCGACGGGTCAAGGCGGCGCCATCTACAGTAATCCCAGTAACACCTCCCTAATGCTAACGGTGAGCAACAGCGTCCTGTTATCCGGGGACACTTGCGTCAAAAGCACAGGCGGGTGTCCCACGAACGGCTCCAGCGGCAATGTCGTGGGAGCGAGCACCGTCGATCTGCTTCCTTTGGGGTATTATGGCGGGCCGACGCAGACCATGCTGCCTCTGCCGGGCAGCCCGGCCATCTGCGCCGGCTCCGATGCGCTGGCGGTCGCTGCTGGGGTGACCGCCGATCAGCGCGGCTTTCCGCTGAACTCCTCGTGCGTGGACGCTGGCGCGGTGCAGACCAACTACCTGTTGGTGACTACCACGACCGACGTGACAGACGGCTCGCCCGACTGTACCAGCGGTACGGGAAACACCTGCTCCCTACGCGACGCCATGGACGCGGGCAACACCGCCGGGTACGCGGACATCGCGTTCGCCTCCAGCCTGAACGGTGGGACCATCACCCTGAGCAGCACACTGCCTGCGAGTACAGGACAAATGAACCTCATCGGCCCCGGCGCAAATGAGCTGACTGTCTCCGGAAATAACTCAGTGCAAGTGCTTCCGGTGAACTCCAGCGCGGAGGCATTCCTCTACGGGTTGACCATCGCTAACGGTGATAACGCGCCGTATGGCAGTGGCATCAACAACGGCGGCACGCTGACGGTGAGCAACAGTTCCATCTCTGGCAATAGCGCCTTCGGCTGCGGCGGCGGCATCTTCAACCAGAACGGCGGCGCGCTGACGGTAAGCAACAGCACAATCTCCGGCAACGCCGTGTACGACTTCGGCGACGGCGGCGGCATTTGCAACCTCGGCGGCACGCTGACGGTGAGCAACAGCACCATCTCTGGCAATAGCGCCATTGGCGGCAGCGCCGGCGGTGGAATCTTCAACCAGTACGGCGGCGCGGTGACGCTGAGCAACAGCACCATCTCCGGCAATAGCGCGCTCGCTTCCAACTACGGCGGCGGTGGAATCTTAAACTACGATGGCACACTGACGTTGAGCAACAGCATTGTGTCCGGAAACACTGCATCCTTCGGCTACGCCGACATCGAAGGCAGCTATACCGATAACGGCGGCAACCAGGCCAGCAACAATTCCAGTTCCACATCGACCATCGCCATCAACCTGGCTCCGCTGGGAAACTACGGCGGGCCGACTCAGACGATGGTTCCCCTGCCGGGAAGCCCAGCCATCTGCGCGGGATTGAGTGCCAACATTCTCCCAGGCGTGACCACGGACCAGCGCGGCTACCCGAACACGAACACCACCTACACGGGCTATTCCTCGAACAGCCCCTGCGTGGACTCCGGCGCGGTGCAGACTAATTACCAGTCGGTGCAGTTCTCCAATGCCGGCAGTGGCTACAGCGGCACAGTGAACCAACCCGTCAGCCCCGCTCCCGTAGTCTCCGTCACCGAGAATGGGCAGAATATCGCCGGCGTGCCGGTGACACTCGGCTTCAGCGGAACGGGTATCGCCAGCGGCCTGGGGCCGGTTACGACCGTCGCCGGTACGGGCGCGCAATTCGGTTCGCTCTCGGTCAATATGACAGGCAGCGACACGCTGTCGGCCACGCTCGCAATCGTGGGCTCGGTTTCTCTCAGCGCCAGCACCGGGCTTAGCATTGCCCCCGCGCAGATCGCACCGGCCGTAACCTTCACTGGCGCTCCCGCCACCGCCGCCTACCAGTCCACCTTTACCGTGGCCGCCACGACGAACGCCAGCACAACGGCGGTCATCACCGCCAGTGGCGCTTGCTCGATTTCCGGTACTCTGGTCAAGATGACCAGCGGCACCGGGACGTGCAACCTGACGGCAAATTGGGCAGCGGACAGCAATTATCTGGCTGCCTCGGCAACGCAATCTACATCCGCGATGAAGATTGCGCCGACCGTGACCTTCACTGGCGCTCCGGCTCTTGCGCTTAACCATGAAACCTTCACTGTGGCCGCCAGCACCAACGCCAGCACCACGGCAACGATCACGGCGAGTGGCGTCTGCACCATCGCTGGCACCACCGTGACCATGACCGCGAGCACCGGCACCTGCTCACTTAGCGCGGATTGGGCTGCGGATGCCAACTATCTTGCAGCCTCCGCTACGCAATCCACCACGGCCACCGCGACGAAGATCAGCCAGACGATCACGGTGACCACCACCGCTCCCTTAATCGCCGTTTACCAGAGCACCTTCACGGTCTCCGCCAACGCCAGCTCCGGACTGCCGGTTGCAATCACGGTCTCAGGCGGATGCTCGATCCCCAGCGGCACGACCGGTAGCGGGATGGTTACGATGACGAGCGGAACCACAGGTTGTACGGTTACTTACAAGCAGGCTGGCAACGCCGACTATAGCGCGGCTTCCGCTGTAACCGAAACCGTCACAGCGGAGAAAGCAACCCAGACGATCACGGTAACCACTGCTGCTCCGTTAAGTGCAGCCTACCAGAGTACATTCACAGTGGCCGCGACCTCCAGTTCCGGACTGACGGTTGCGTACTCTCCCGCAACAGGAAGCGGATGCACCCGCAGCGGCGCAACCTTCACCATGACGAGCGGAACCACAGGTTGTACGGTCGACTTCAACCAAGCCGGCAACGCCAACTTTGCCGCAGCGACCGAAGTGGCCGAGACGGTTTCGGCCACGCTGGCCAGCCAGGCGACGCTAACCGTTACCGGCGTGCCCGCCACAGCGCAGCCCTACGGGAAGACATTTAGGGTTGGCTCGTCGGGCGGCAGCGGCACGGGCGCGGTGACGTTCTCGGCCTCGGGTGCGTGCTCGAACACTGGCACGACCGTGACGATGACCAGCGGCAGCGGCACCTGCTCCGTGATGGCCACGAAGGCGGCCGACTCAAACTACAGCAGCGCTACTTCGGCGGCGGCAACGGTCTCGGCCACGCCAGCCACGCAGAC
>Ga0181519_10002170_pt1 | contig 16846 bp, 11 predicted proteins | sample PEATcosm2014_Bin_26_FD_121102 | JGI IMG/M metagenome (GOLD analysis project Ga0181519, IMG submission 121102) | Peatland microbial communities from MTU Mesocosm Facility, Houghton, MI, USA - PEATcosm2014_Bin02_10_metaG | ecosystem: Environmental > Terrestrial > Soil > Wetlands > Peat | place...
ACACGATCGTCGTCTTCGACCGCGTGCGCGACAACGCGAAGACCCTTGGCGCCTCGGGGCGGATGACCTACTCCGACATGGTCAACGTCTCGATGAACCAGACCTTGGCGAGGTCGATCAACACCTCGCTGGTGGCCATCTTGCCGGTGCTCAGCGTGCTCGTGGTGGGCGCGCTGATCCTGGGGGCCACGACCCTGCTCAACTACGGCCTGGCCCTCTTCGTCGGCCTGCTCTCGGGGGCGTACTCGTCGATCTTCATCGCCTCGCCCCTCTTGGCCATGCTCAAAGAGCGCGAGCAGCGCTGGCGCGCGGTGCGACAGCGCCTGGAGGCTCGAGGTGCCCGAGGCGAGGTCTTGACCCCGGCCATGGCGGCTCAGGAGACGAGGACGGCCGACGCAGCCACGTCGGCCACGGTGCCCACGGCGACCGGGGTGATCCGACCGGGTTCTGCAGCGGCTCGGATCCAAGCGGGAGCACCCGTCCAGCAGGGCGATTCACCTCGTCCGAGGAAGCGGAAGCGGCGCTAGAAACGCCGATTTCTGGGGCCTCTGCGAGTAGCGTAGAGGGATGGTAACCCCGACTCGGGTCCTCAGCGAAGGCGACGCCACCACCGAGGTGGTCGACGAGCTGCTGGCCCCGGTCCTCAAGTCCTATCGCAGCACCCGTCCGGATGAGCCGGTCGATCTCATCGTCGAGGCCGCCCACCTGGCGGCCCGGGCCCACGAGGGCCAGCTCCGGCGCTCAGGCGAGCCCTACATCTCGCACCCGATGGCCGTCGCCGGGATCGTCGCTGAGCTGGGCCTCGACGCCCCTACCGTGGTCGCCGCCCTGCTCCACGATGCCGTGGAGGACACTGGGGTGACCCTCGAGATGCTGAGCAGCGAGTTCGGCGAGCAGGTGGCGGCGGTCGTCGACGGGGTCACCAAGCTCGATCGTCTGGCGTTCGACTCGAAGGAAGCCCAGCAGGCGGCCACGATCCGCAAGATGCTCATCGCCATGGCGTCGGACTGGCGTGTGCTGCTGATCAAGCTGGCCGACCGGCTGCACAACATGCGCACCCTGGCGGCGATGCCCGAGGCGAAGCAGCGGCGCACCGCCCAGGAGACCTTGGACGTCTATGCGCCGCTGGCCCATCGCCTGGGCGTCGAGCAGGTCAAGTGGCAGCTCGAAGACCTGACGTTCGCCACGCTGCACCCGAAGCGCTACGCCGAGATCGAGCAGATGGTGGCTGCCCGGAGCCCTGAGCGCGAAGCCCTCGTCACCGAGATCATCAGCCACCTCCGTGAGCGCTTGGTCGAGCTCGAGATCGAGGCGGAGGTGACGGGCCGAGGCAAGCACCTCTGGAGCATCTACGAGAAGATGGTGGTGCGCGGCAAGGAGTTCGACGAGATCTTCGACCTCGTGGGCCTGCGCGTGATCGTGGCGGAGGAGCGCGACTGCTGGGCGGTGCTCGGCGCGATCCACGCCCTCTGGCACCCGGTCCAGGGTCGCTTCAAGGACTACATCAACACACCCAAGTTCAACCTCTACCAGTCGCTCCACACGACGGTCATCGGTCCAGGCGGCCGTCCGGTCGAGGTCCAGGTCCGCACCCAGGAGATGCACGCGCGCGCCGAGTTCGGCATCGCTGCGCACTGGGGCTACAAGGAAGGCGCTGACCCTCGTCGCGAGGTGGCCTGGATGGAGCGCATCGCCGAGGCCGACTCGGAGATCCACGATCCCGTCAAGTTCCTCGAGGCGCTCAAGGTCGACCTCGAGCAAGACGAGGTCTACGTCTTCACCCCGAAGGGCCGTGTCATCTCGCTCTCGGCGCGCTCGACCCCGGTCGACTTCGCCTACGCCGTGCACACCGAGATCGGGCACCACTGCATCGGAGCTCGGGTCAACGGCCGCCTGGTGCCGCTCGACACCAAGCTGGTCTCGGCGGACACCGTCGAGATCTTCACCTCCAAGGCCGAGACGGCGGGGCCCTCCCGAGACTGGCTGGGGTTCGTGGCGTCGTCAAGGGCGCGCAACAAGATCCGCCAGTGGTTCACCCGGGAGCGGCGCGAAGACGCCATCGAGCAGGGTCGAGAGGAGGTCTCGAAGGCCCTTCGCCGCGAGGCCATCCCGATCAGGACCACCCTCAGCTCGACGGCGCTCTCGCAGGTGGCCTCCGACCTCAACCTCGACGGCTTGGAGGCGCTGTTCGCCGCGGTCGGCGAAGGGCAGATCTCAGCCCAGTCGGTGGTCCAGCGTGTGGGGCGCCAGATGCGCGGCGGCGACGAGGACCAGCTGCCCACGACGGCCACCAGCACGACCAGGGCGCCGAGGCGAGAGTCGACCGGCGTCTACGTCGAGGGCCTCGACGACGTCATGGTGCACCTGGCGCGGTGCTGCACGCCGGTGCCCGGCGACGAGATCATCGGGTTCGTGACCATGGGTCGAGGCGTCTCGGTGCACCGCACGGACTGCTCGAACGCAGCCGGCCTGGCCCGCAGCTCAGAGGAGCGCCTGATCGAGGTCGAGTGGGATGCCACCAGCGTCGGCGTCTTCAGGGCGGTGCTCGAGGTCATGGCGTTCGATCGCTCGCGCCTGCTGGCGGACGTCACCCAGGTGGTCTCCGAGCACCACCTCAACATCATCTCGGCCCGCACGGTCACCACCGCCGACCGGGTCAGCCGCATGACCTTCGAGATCGAGCTGGCGGACCCCGCCCACCTCGACAGCCTCCTGGGCTCGCTCAAGCGGCTCGACGGCGTCTTCGACGCCTATCGCCAGCTCCCCGGTGCGCGAGGCTGAACCAATGAGTGAAGAGCACGGTCCTCCCCGCGCCCCGACGGGCACGCACGACGTCATGCCCCCCGAGTCCAGCCGTTGGGAGGCGCTTCTGGCCCTCTTCGCCGAGCTGGCGGAGCGCTACGGCTTCCACATGGTCCACACGCCGCTCTTCGAAGACGCTCGCGTCTTCCAGCGCGGCATCGGCGCCACCTCGGAGGTGGTGGGCAAGGAGATGTACGAGTTCACCGACCGCGGCGGGCGCCAGCTGGCGCTGCGGCCCGAGGGCACGGCCTCGATCGTGCGCGCCTTCGTCCAGCACCGTCCGGCCGTCCCGTTCCGAGCGTGGTACGCCACGCCGTCGTTTCGCTACGAGCGGCCCCAGGCCGGTCGCTATCGCCAGCATCACCAGGTGGGCGTCGAGGCCCTGGGCACCGAGGACCCCGACGTCGACGTCGAGGTCATCTCGCTCGCCCAGCGCTTCTTCGAGTCCTTGGGTCTCAGTCGCTTCAGCCTCCGGGTCAACTCGATGGGGGACCAGGAGTGCCGACCTGCCTACGTCGAGCAGCTGCGCTCGTACCTGGCGGAGCGCCAGAGCCTCCTGTGCGACGAGCACGCCGAGCGCTTCAAGGACAACCCGCTGCGCGTTCTCGACTGCAAGAAGCCCGGCTGCCTTGCGGCCACCGAGGACGCGCCGATGCTGATCGACTCGCTCTGCGAGCCCTGCCGACGCCACCACCAGCGCGTCTTGGAGGGCCTCGCGGCCGCCGGGATCGACGCGGGGGCTGACGATCGCCTGGTCAGGGGGTTCGACTACTACACGAGGACCACCTTCGAGTTCGCCTCTGGGGCGCTTGAGGGCGCGCAGAACGCGATCGGTGGCGGTGGTCGCTACGACGGGCTCGTCGAGCTCTTGGGTGGCCCGCCGACCCCGGGGATCGGCTTCGGGATCGGGATCGAGCGTGTGCTGCTGGCCTGTGACGCCGAAGCGCAGTTCGCCATCGACCAGCCGAGCCCTGTGGCCTTCGTCATCGACGTCACCGGGGGAGCCGCCGCTCGAGACCTGGTGGCCGAGCTTCGTCGCCTGGGCCTCTACGTCGAGCGCTCGTACGGGGATCGCTCCCTCAAGGCCCAGTTCAAGGCGGCCGATCGCTCTGGCGCACGGATGGCGCTGCTCATCGGGTCCGAAGAGCTGGCGCAAGAGTCCGTTACCATCCGGGCGCTGCGAGATGAGCGTCCGCAGACCACGCTGGCGATCAGGGATCTCCTGGAGGGTGTGGCGACGACAGGAGAGATCACGTGGTGAGCAGCGACGACGCAGCCGTGGGCAACCTCGAGGCGACTGCCCTGCGCGACGGCCTCTGCGCCTCGCTGAGCCTCGACGATCTCGGCCGCAAGGTCCGGCTCTGCGGCTGGGTGGCTCGACGCCGCGAGCACGGCGAGCACCTCGCGTTCATCGATCTGCGCGACCACACCGGGCTCATCCAGTGCGTCATCGATGGCAGCGTGGACGTGCGCTCTGAGTACGTCCTCCAGGTCACCGGCACCGTGCGCCGCCGACCGGAGGGCACGGTCAACGAGAAGCTCGTCACCGGCGAGATCGAGGTCGGCGACTGCCAGGTCGAGGTGCTCGCCGCCGCCGAGCCGCCACCGTTCAGCCTCGAGGACCGCGCGGAGGTCGACGAGCAGATCCGCCTGCGCTACCGCTTCTTGGACCTGCGTCGTCCGAGGCTCCAGCGGAACCTGCGCGTGCGAGCGGCGGTCAACCGGGCGATCCGCTCGTCGATGGACGCGCAGGGCTTCGTCGAGGTCGAGACGCCCATCCTCTGGGCGCCCACCCCCGAGGGGGCCCGAGAGTTCGCTGTCCCGAGCCGCCTGCACCACGGGTCGTTCTACGTCTTGCCCCAAAGCCCCCAGCTGGCCAAGCAGGTGCTGATGGTCGGCGGCGTCGACCGCTACTACCAGATCGCTCGGTGCATGCGAGATGAGGATCTGCGCGCTGATCGCCAGTTCGAGTTCACCCAGCTGGACCTCGAGGCCTCGTTCGTCTCCCAGGACGACATCGTGCGCTTCGTCTCGGAGGCGGTGGTCGAAGCGGCCGAGGCCGCGACGGGCGTGCGCCCTGGGGCGATCCCGTCGATGACGTGGCACGAGGCCATCGATCGCTTCGGCAGCGACAAGCCCGATCTGCGCGTCGAGATCGAGCTCACCGACCTCTCCGCTCTCTTCGACGGCTCTGAGGTCCGAGCGTTCGCAGCCCCTGTGGTCAAGGCGCTGCGCCTCCCGGGCGCTGCGGCCACCTCTCGCAGCCAGCTCGACACGTGGACCGAGCGAGCAAAGGCGCAGGGCGCCGGAGGCCTGGCGTGGTTCCGGGTGGTGGCGTCCGACGGCGGGCTGGGGCTCGACTCCCCGCTCGATCGCTTCTTGTCGGACGACGAGCGCCGGGGCATCCTCGACGCCACCGGAGCCGAGGTCGGTGATCTCCTCTTGTGCGTGGCCGATGAGTGGCGTCGGGCCTCTGAGATCTTGGGTGAGCTGCGAGCGACGCTGCTCTCGCCTCCCGTGGGCGACGGCGAGATGCGCTACGTCTGGGTCGTCGACTTCCCGATGTTCGACGGCACCGACGCCGAGGGCAACCCCGCCGCGGCGCACCATCCCTTCACGATGCCGCACCTCGACGACCTCGACCGGTTGGAGACGGATCCGGCGTCGGTGAGGAGCCAGGCCTATGACCTGGTCCTCAACGGATGGGAGCTGGGCTCGGGCTCCGTCCGAATCCACCGCGGCGACGTCCAGCGGCGCGTCTTCCGAGCCCTCGGCATCTCCGATGAGGACGCCGAGGAGCGCTTCGGCTTCCTGCTCGGTGCGTTCCGCTACGGCGCACCACCGCACGCTGGCTTCGCCTTCGGGATCGACCGGCTGGTGGCGATCATGGTGGGGGAGGAGAACATCCGCGAGGTGATCGCCTTCCCGAAGACCCAGTCGGGCACCGATCTGATGACGGGCGCACCAGCGCCCATCGCACCGCGCGCCCTCGCTGATCTCGGACTCCGCCCGACACCCACCCCGACGTGAGCGACGACCTCTTCGCCGCCCAAGCCTCCAAGCGCTTGGCGGCGAGAGGACCCTTGGCGGCGCGCCTTCGGCCGAGGAGCCTCGATGAGGTCGTGGGCCAGACCCACCTCGTCGGACCCGACGGTGCCCTCCGGCTGCTCGCCGAGCAGGACCGGCTGACCTCGGTGATCCTGTGGGGTCCGCCCGGATCAGGCAAGACCACGATGGCGTCGCTGCTGGCTGCCGCGTCGACCAAGGAGTTCGTCGCTCTCTCGGCGGTCTCCTCCGGTGTGAAGGACGTCAGAGAGGTCCTCGACGGCGCGCGCCAGCGCCTCGGTGAGCAGGGTCGAGGCACGGTGCTCTTCCTCGATGAGGTCCACCGCTTCAACAAGGCCCAGCAAGACCTCCTCTTGCCCTCGGTCGAAGAGGGCCTGATCGTGCTGATCGGGGCCACCACGGAGAACCCCTACTTCGAGGTGAACGCGCCGCTGCTGAGCCGGTCGACCTTGTGGCGCCTGGCACCCCTGTCGCCGGACGATCTTCGGCTGCTCGCCGAGCGAGGCCTGGCGATGGAGGGAGCGGAAGCCGACGCCGAGGCGCTCGAGCTGCTGATCAGCTCGGCTGACGGCGATGCCAGAGCGCTGCTCACCACGCTCGAGGTGGCGGTGGCCCTGGCCGACGCGCGGCGAGGCGACACCGCGGTGAGCGCGCTGCGAGCGAAGGACGTCGTCGACGCACGCGACGGCCGCGTGCTCCACCAGGGAGCCGACGAGCACTACGACCAGGTCTCCGCGATGATCAAGTCGATCAGGGGCTCTGACCCCGATGCCGGCCTCTACTGGATGGCTCGGCTGCTCGAGGCCGGCGAGAGCGCTCGCTTCGTGGCCCGGCGCCTCGTCATCTTGGCCTCAGAGGACATCGGCATGGCCGATCCGCTGAGCTTGCTGGTCGCCGAGGCGGCGGCCCAGGCCGTCGAGCACGTCGGCTTGCCTGAGGCGCAGCTGAACCTGGCCCAGGCGGTGGTCCACCTGGCCACGGCTCCGAAGTCCAACCGGGTCACCGTCGCCTTGGGTGCGGCCCTCGAGGACGTCCGCTCAGGCCCGATGACCTCGGTGCCGGCGCACCTTCGCGACGCTCACTACAAGGGAGCGAGCGAGCTGGGCCACGGTGAGGGCTACGCCTACCCGCACGACACCCCCACCGGGTGGGTGGCCCAGCGCTACCTCCCCGAGGAGCTCGGCGAACGGCGCTACTACCTGCCGTCCACCCACGGACGAGAGGCCAGGGCGCTCTCGTGGATCGAAGAGGCGTCGTCGAGCACGCCTGTGTGACCCGCAAGAGGTCCACGGTGACCCACCGGTAGGCTTGTCCGGATGGACGCCTCCCAGCTTCGACGCGCCTTTCTCGAGTTCTTCGAGCGCCACGATCACCAGATCGTGCCGTCCGCGTCGCTGATCCCCCACGATCCGAGCGTCCTGTTCACCATCGCCGGCATGGTGCCGTTCAAGCCGTACTTCGTCGGCGAGGAGCCCGCACCCTGGCCTCGGGCCACCTCGGTGCAGAAGTGCTTCCGCACGGTGGACATCGACCTCATCGGCACGACGACGAGGCACTGCACGTTCTTCGAGATGCTGGGGAACTTCAGCTTCGGCGACTACTTCAAGGCCGGAGCGATCACGATGGCGTGGGAGCTCATCACCGAGGTCCTGGGCCTCGAGGCCGACCGCCTCTGGGTGACCGTCCATGAGACCGATGACGAGGCCGCTGAGCTCTGGCATGACGTCGTCGGCCTCGATCCCTCGCGGATCCAGCGGTTGGGCAAGGACAACTTCTGGCGCATGGGCGACACAGGTCCGTGCGGGCCCTCCTCGGAGATCTTCTTCGACAAGGGTGCTCAGTTCGGTGCGGACGGAGGGCCCGCTCATGGGGGCGATGAGCGCTTCGTCGAGATCTGGAACCTCGTCTTCATGCAGTTCAACGCCGAGGTGGACGGCTCGCTGACGCCCCTGCCGAAGACCAACATCGACACCGGAGCGGGGCTCGAGCGGCTCGTGCCGATCTTGAACGGGACGGACTCGGTCTTCGCCACCGACTCCTTCGCCGGCCTGCTCGAGGCGGCCCAGTCGATGACCGGTGCGGCCTACGGCGCCGAGCTGAGCAGCGACGTGGCCCTTCGGATCATGGCTGACCACGGTCGAGCCATGACGATGCTGGTCGCCGACGGCGTGCTCCCCTCCAACGAAGGTCGGGGCTACGTGCTGCGTCGCCTGGTGCGCCGAGCGGTCCTCGCCGCGCAGCGAGCAGGCGCCTCCTCGGCGGTGACCCCGGGCTTGGTGGCAGCCACGGTGGCGTCCCTCGGCGACACCTATGAGACGCTCCGTCGAGATCAAGACCTGATCAGCTCCATCGTCGAGCGTGAGGAGAGCGGGTTCTTCACCACGCTGCGCGCCGGCATGGCGCTGCTCGATGAGGCCGCCGCACCCCTCGAGGGCACGGAGCATGCGCAGGTCCCCGGTGAGGTGGCCTTCCGTCTCCACGACACCCACGGCTTCCCCATCGAGCTCACCGAAGAGCTGCTGGCCGAGCGTCAGCTGGCAGTCGACCGAGCGGGCTTCGACCGGCTCATGGCCGAGCAGCGCGAGCGCGCTCGGAGCGCCGCCCGGGCACCGAGAGCCGCCGACGAGGCTGCGTACCGCTCGATCGTCGACGCCGAGGGCCCGACGGTCTTCGTCGGTCGCACGAGCGACGACTACAGCGTCCCCGCTCGCGTGGTGGGCGTGCTCGCAGGCAGCGACGGGGTCCAGGAGATCTTCTTGGACCGCACGCCGTTCTACGCCGAGAGCGGCGGCCAGATGGGCGACACCGGTGTCATCGAGACGGCGACGGGCTCCGCGGAGATCGTCGAGACGATCGCACCGATCCCTGGGCTCCATGCGCATCGGGCCAAGGTCACAGGCGAGGTCGTCGTGGGCCAGGACGCCCTGGCCACCATCGACGGCCCTCGGCGCGAGTCGCTGCGGCGCAACCACACGGCCACGCACCTGCTTCACTGGGCGCTGCGCGAGGTGCTGGGTGACCACGTCCGCCAGCAAGGCTCCCTCGTGGCGCCGGATCGGCTTCGCTTCGACTTCAGCCATCACGGGGCGCCGAGCGATCAGGAGCTGATCGAGGTGACGCGCCTCGTCAACCTCCAGGTGCTCTCGGACGAGCCGGTCGAGACGACCGAGACCTCGAGAGCCGAGGCAGAGCAGCTCGGCGCCATCGCGTTCTTTGGCGACAAGTACGGCGAGCGGGTGCGCGTCATCCGCGCCGGGGCCCACAGCCTCGAGTTCTGCGGAGGCACCCACGTCGATGCGCTGGGCGCGATCGGCTCGTTCCAGATCATCTCGGAGGGCTCGATCGGCTCGAACACCCGTCGGATCGAGGCGGTCACCGGCATGGAGAGCGTCGAGAGGTCGCTCGGCTCTCGAACGCTGGTCGAGCAGGCCGCCTCGGCGTTCAAGACGGAGCCTGACGGCCTCATGGAGGCCATCGAGCGGTCGCTCGAGCGGACGAAGGCGCTCGAGCGAGAGCGCGATGCGCTCCGCCAAGCCGGCGTGGAAGCCGAGGCCGCCGAGCTGGTCGGCGGCGCCACGGGAGCTGTCCTCGTCTCGAGCGTGCCCGAGCGCGGTGCTGACGAGCTGCGCCAGCTGACCGGCAGCGTCCTTCGACGAGGTTCGCTCGAGGCCGTGGTCCTCGGCTCGGTCGCCGACGGCAAGGTGGCGATCGCCGTGGCCACCGACGGCAGCCGAGACGCCAAGGAGCTCGTCAAGCAGCTCGGTCCCATGATCGGCGGCGGCGGCGGCGGCTCGCCTGAGCTGGCCCTGGCGGGAGGCAAGCGCCCCGAGGGCCTCGACGAAGCGCTCCAAGCCGCCGAGGCCCTCCTCGGAGGGTCGTGAGTGCGACGATGACCCTCAGCGGTCGAGTGCTCGCCCTCGATCCAGGCTCCAAGCGTGTGGGGGTCGCGCTGAGCGACACGGCGCGCACGATGGCCTTCCCTCGCCCGGCCCTGACGGCGGGTGACGGTCTCGTCTCGGCCGTGGTCTCGCTCGTGGAAGAGGACGAGGTCTCCTTGGTCGTGGTGGGCCTTCCTCGATCGCTCTCGGGCGCTGAGGGCACGTCTGCCACGCTGGCTCGAGCGCTGGCGACCTCGCTCGCCGAGGCGCTCGCCCCTCAGGGCGTCGGCGTCGAGGTCCACGATGAGCGACTGACCACGGTCCAGGCCAGTCGAGCGCTCAAGGCAGCGGGCCGCAGCGCCCGCTCCCAGAAGGGCTCGGTGGACTCGGCGGCGGCCACGGTCCTGTTGGAGTCGTGGATGGCTGGCGGATGACCGAGCCCTACGACGGCGAGCTGACCCGCACGGAGAGCGACGAGCCCGAGCGCGACGAGACGCCTCACGCGCCGAGCCCCGCTCCTCGTCCACGGCGTCGCCGGCGCCGACGCAAGGCCGTGCGCTGGGTGGCGCTCGTGATCGCCTTGGTGCTGGTGGCCGGCGTCGCGTTCTACGAGGTCTCCTCCCACCCCTTCGGCGGTCCGGGCAAGCCGGTGACGATCGAGGTGACGAAGGGCGAGTCGTACTCCTCTGCCGTCGATGCCCTCGCGAGCGCAGGGGTGCTCTCGAGCGCCTTCGCCTTCCGCATCTACTCGACCATCCACGGTTCGCCCTCGCTGCTCCCCGGGTACTACACCGCCCCGAAGAACTCCACCTTCGGGGCGATCCACGCCCTCTTGAGCTCGGGGCCGAACACCAGCGCCCTGGACCTGCCGCCTGGCTTCACCCTCCAAGAGACGGCTGATCGGCTGGGCACCGTCTCGAGCACCGCCTTCGCCAACCAGTTCGCCGCCCTCCTGCGCTCAGGCGCGGTCCGATCGCCCTTCGAGCCCGCCGGCACGACAAACCTCGAGGGGCTCGTGGCCCCCGGCACCTACCTGCTGCCTCCCTCTCTGACCCCGAGAGCGCTCCTCGAGTCGATGGTCCGTCGCTTCGTGGCCCTGGCCGCGTCGGTGGGATTGGTCCCGAGCACGAGTCGCGCTGGCCTCGACAGCTACCAGCTGGCCACGGCGGCCTCCGTCGTCGAGAAGGAGGGCTACCTGGACAAGAACATGCCGCAAGTGGCCCGCGTCATCCTCAACCGGCTCGACAACGCGATGCCCCTCCAGATGGACTCCACCGTGCTCTACGCCCTGGGCCAGGACGGGGGCCAGGTCACCGCGGCCGACGAGCGCGTGAGCTCGCCGTACAACTCGTACCTGCACACCGGCCTTCCGCCGACGCCGATCTGCACGTCGTCGCGCTTCTCGCTCAGCGCCATCATGAACCCTCCCCAAGGTGCGTGGCTCTACTTCACCTTGGTCTCGAAAGACGGGACCATGGCCTTCTCTGACACCTTCAACGAGCAGCTGGCCAACGAGGCCATCGCTGCGAAGAACGGGATCTGAGCGGCATGACAGCGAGGACGCTGGTGGGCGTGGTCGGGCACCCGGTGGAGCACTCGCTCTCACCGACCCTGCACCGAGCGGCGTTCAGGGCGATGGGCCTCTCGTGGGAGTCGGAGGCCTTTGAGGTCGGGGCGGGGCGAGCGGCGGAGGTGATCGACGCCATGAAGGCCTTCGGGATCCGAGGCCTGTCGGTGACCATGCCGCTCAAAGAGGAGGCGGCCACGGCGGTCGATCGCCTCGAGCCCTCAGCCGAGGCACTCGGCTCGGTCAACTGCCTCTCACTCGAAGGTGGCGAGGTGGTCGGCCTCTCGACCGACGGGCAGGGCCTGCTGGCGTCGCTCTCGCACGCAGCGGGCTTCGAGGTCCCTCATCGGCGTGTGGCCCTCATCGGCTCCGGTGGTGCCGCGCGGGCGGTCGCGAGCGCCCTCGGGGCCGCCGGTGCGGCCGAGGTGGTGGTCATCGCCCGTGACCGGGCACGAGCCGAGCGGGTGGCCACTCTGGCCCACGGCGCGGGGCGGGTGGGCGTCCCGAGCGACGCTGAGTCCTGCGAGCTGGTGATCGAGGCGACGCCCATCGGCATGGCGTCGACCTCACACCTCGAGGAGCGCTCGCTGGTCGATCCGGAGCGGCTCCATGAGGGCCAGCTGGCGGTGGATCTCGTCTACCACCCTCGAGAGACCGCGTGGCTCGTCGCTGCAGGTGCGGCCGGAGCCACGATCGTGGGCGGCCTCGGCATGCTGGTGCACCAAGCCGCGCTCCAGATCGAGCGATGGACCTCGCGTCCGGCGCCGGTCGCCGCCATGTGGTCTGCTGTGGCCGAGGAGGCTGCCTGATGGTCATGACGCCGCGGCTCGGCACCGTGCGCCGTCGCAACACCGGATCGACCGACTGGGTGCTCGCGGGCGCCGCGCTGGTAGCCGCGATGGTGGGTCTCGTGATGGTCTACTCGGCGACGCGCTCGGGCTTGGCCGTCCAAGGCCTGTCGGCGACGTACTTCCTCAAGCGCCAGGCCATCTTCGTCTTCGGCGGCATCGTCTTGATGCTGCTGCTCTGGAGGCTCGATTACCGGCGCTTCGAGCAGTTCGCCACCCCGATCTACATCGCCCTGCTCGTCGCCTTGCTGGTGGTCCTGGCCCCGGGGGTCGGGTCGAACGCGCTCGGTGCCCAGCGATGGTTCTCGCTGGGCTTCATCCAGATCCAGCCCTCGGAGTTCGCCGTCCTGGCCATCATCTTGGCCGTCGCCACCTACTGCAACCGCAGACCAGACGGCCTCACCCTGCGCGACGTCTCTCGACTGCTGATCCTCGCCGGCGTCCCGATGGCGCTGATCCTGATCCAGCCTGACCTCGGCACCGTGATCATCCTCTCGGTCACCCTGCTCGTCATGCTCACGGTCGCTGGCCTGCCGGGGCGCCTCCTGATCTGGTTGCTCATCGGTGCGGTCGTGGTGGTCGTGGTGGCCATCGAGGGTGGGGTGCTCTCGAGCTACCAGATCCACCGCTTCACGAGCTTCCTCAACCAGAACTCGAACAACCCCGCCCTCCAGCAGTACGTCTACAACGTCAAGCAGGCCAAGACGGCCATCGGCTCGGGCGGGATCTGGGGCACAGGCATCGGCCATGGCGCCCTGACCAACCTCGGCTACGTCCCCGAGCAGCAGACCGACTTCATCTTCACCGCGGTGGGGGAGCAGACGGGCTTCATCGGCTCGACGGTGGTGCTCGCGCTCATGGGGCTCATCTCCTACCGGCTCTTGCGAGCGGCGATGCTGGCCAAGGACATGCTGGGGCGCGTCATCTGCGCCGGGGTCTTCGCGTTCTTCACCTTCTCGGTGTTCCAGAACGCCGGGATGACCATGGGCATCATGCCGGTCACCGGCATCCCGCTGCCCTTCTTGAGCTACGGCGGCTCGGCGGCGCTCGTCTTCTTCGCTGGGGTGGGCCTGGTGCTCTCCGTCGAGGCCCGACGCGGTGGCTAGCGCCACGGAGGCCGAGGCGGCCCGCTTCGCCGTCGTCGAGGTCACCGACGTCGACGTCGTGCTCCCGGCGACCCATGCCGTGGTGCACCTGCGAGAGGCCGAAGCGCCACACCGGATGCTCTCGATCCCGATTGGCCTGGCCGAGGGCGCGGCGCTCGCGGCGGCGCGCCAGCGCCTGGTCGGCCCGCGACCCTCGACCCACGAGCTGTTCTGCGAGGTCCTGGCTCGAGCCAACCTGGACGTGATCGCGGTGCGGCTGATCGATGAGGAGGACGGCGTCTACTTCGCCGAGCTCGATCTGATGGGAACACGCGGCCGAGAGGTGGTCGCCTGTCGGCCCTCGGACGGCCTCGTCGTGGCCCTTCGCCAGCGGGTGCCGGCACCCCTGCTCCTCGACGAGCGCCTGTTCTAAGGGCTCGAGGGCGCACGAGCGACGGAGCGTCGCTCGCTGATGGCGTCGGGATCGATCCAGTCCGGACCGGCCTCATCGGAGATCCGCATCAAGATGGCCAGCAAGATGTAGTTGGCCACCAGCGAGGAGCCGCCGGCTGCGGCGAAGGGGAGCGTGATCCCGGTCAGCGGGAGCAGGCGCAAGATGCCCGCCATGATGAAGAAGGCCTGGAAGCCCACGATGATGGTCAAGCCCGCTGCGCACAGCCGTGCGAAGTCGCTGCGAGCGCGCTGGGCGATGTGGAAGCCAGCCCCCACCATGAGGGTGAAGGCGATGACCAAGATCCCGGTGCCCATGAAGCCCAGCTCCTCGCCGATGGCGGTGTAGATGAGGTCTGAGGTGAGCTCGGGGATCCGACCTGACTGACCGAGGCCGAGTCCCGTGCCGCCCACCCCGCCGCTGCCGAGCGAGTACCACGACTGGACCAGCTGGAAGCCCTTGCCCGACGCGTACTTCCACGGATCCAGCCAGATCTCGACGCGGATGTGGACCTGGCTGAAGAACTTGTACGCGATGAAGGCGCCCAAGGCGAAGAGCACCAAGCCGATGACGATGTAGAGGAAGCGCCCGGTGGCGATCCAGAGCATGCCGATGAACAAGGTGAACAGCAGCATGGCGAAGCCGACGTCGTTCTCCATGCCGAGCACTGCGATGGCGAAGAGCCACGCACCCAAGATGGGCAGGAGCGGGCGAGGGTCCAAGACCAGACGGTCGCCCACTCGAGCGGTCGGGATCGACAGGAGCTCTTTGTTGTCGGCGAAGTAGGACGCGAAGAAGATCACGAGCAGGATCTTGGCGATCTCGATCGGCTGGAACTGGATGCTGGCGATCTTCACCCAGAGCTGGGCGCCACCGACCTTGTAGCCGATGCCTGGGAGCAGGGGAGCCAGGATCAAGATGATGGCGAGCAGCAGCAAGATGTAGCGGTAGCGGTCGAGATCACGAGTTCGCCGCACCACGAGCAAGGTGCCGACGTAGAGCGCCGCGCCGAGCAGCGTCCAGGTGGCTTGCTGCTGCGCGGCATAGGGGTTCCATCGGACGATCTCGACGTAGCCGATGCCGTTGAGCAGCGCGGCCAAGGGGAGCAGCACCGGGTTGGCGTTAGGGACCAGCCATCGGTTCGCCACGTGCACGCCCAGGGTCAGGGCCAAGAGCACGACGAGGAACGTGGCGGCGTGGGGAGGGAGGCTGTTCTTGGCCCCGAGCGACGCCAAGGCGTAGAGCAGGGCGACGATCACCCAGACGAAGAGCAGCAGGCCCAGCTCGGTGCGACGGCGGGGCTTCGGGATGCGCTGGAACGAGGGCAGCGCCCAGCTGCGTCGAGGGACCGGCTCAGCCGTGTAGGCGACGGCGTCAGCAGGCATCGACCGATGGTATCGCTGCAGGTAGCCTGAGCCACGGAGCCCGACCAGCCAGGAGCAGCAATGAGCGTTCAAGACCCCGCTGGACCGGCCGTCTCGGCCGCAGAAGAGGAGCCCGAGCAACCAGGCAGCGTGGCGTCGTTCGGGCCGCAGCGGTTCTCCAACCGGGAGCTCTCCCGCCTGGACTTCGGTGCTCGCCTGCTCGATCTGGCCGAAGACCCCTCGCTCGCCCTGCTCGAGCGGGTCAAGTTCATCGCCATCTTCGCTGAGCTCTTAGATGAGTTCTTCCAGGTGCGGGTGACCGGCCTCGAGGACCAGGTGGCGGCCGGCATCAGGACACGCTCCTCGGACGGCTTGCGCCCCAAAGAGCAGCTCGCCGCCATTCGAGAGCGCGTCCTCGAGCTGGTCCAGCGCCAAGATCGCATCTTCTTGGACGCCCTCGTGCCGGCCTTGGCCGGGGCCGGGATCTTCTTCTCCGACTACGTCGATCTCGACGAGGACGACCGGGTCTTCTTAGACCAGGTCTTCCAGCGCCAGATCTTCCCGGTGCTGACCCCGCTGGCGGTGGATCCGGGCCACCCCTTCCCCAACATCTCGAACCTGTCGCTCAACCTCGCCGTCCAGGTCAACGATCCGAGCACCGACGAGCATCGGATCGCCCGGGTCAAGGTCCCCGCCTTGTTGCCGCGCTTCGTCGTGATGCCGGACGGTGAGCGCTTCGTCGCGCTCGAGAAGGTGATCGCCGCCCACCTGGGAGAGCTCTTCCCGGGCATGATCATCGGCCACCATGAAGCCTTCAGGGTCACGAGGAACGTCGACCTCCAGCTCGAAGAGGACGAGGCCGACGACCTGCTGGTCGCCATCGAGGCTGAGCTCCGGCGCTCTCGCTTCGGACGAGCGGTGCGCTTGGAGATCACCCACGAGACCCAATCGGAGATCCGCGACCTGCTCGCTCGGGAGCTCGACGTGCCGACCGAGAACATCTACTCGCTCGAAGCGCCGCTGGCCCTGGGCGGGCTCTGGGCACTGCACGGCCTCGATCGCCCCGAGCTCCACGAGGAGCAGTGGACGCCGGTGCCTCCCTTCGACCTGACCACCCCGGAGGGCACGCCGGTCGACATCTTCGCCGTGCTGCGAGAGCGTGACGTGCTGGTCCACCACCCCTACGAGTCGTTCAGCGCCTCGGTCGAGGCGTTCATCGCCCAGGCGGCCAGCGATCCTGACGTGCTCGGGATCAAGCAGACGCTCTATCGGACCTCCGGTGACAGCCCCATCGTCGCCTCGCTCATCTTGGCGGCGGAGTCGGGCAAGCAGGTCGCGGCGCTCGTGGAGCTCAAAGCTCGCTTCGACGAGGAGGCCAACATCGGCTGGGCCAAGGCGCTCGAAGACGCCGGGGTCCACGTCGTCTACGGCGTCGTGGGCTTCAAGACGCACTCGAAGACCGCGTTGGTGCTGCGCCGTGAGGGCGACGAGATCCGGCGCTACTGCCACGTGGGCACCGGGAACTACAACTCGAAGACGGCGAAGACCTATGAGGACGTCGGCCTGCTCTCGGCGAACCCCGATCTCGCCGCTGACGTCGGCGACCTGTTCAACTTCCTCACGGGCTTCTCGCGCCAGGGACCGTTCCGCGAGCTGCTGGTCTCGCCTGGCACGCTGCGCAGCGGCATCGTGGCGGAGATCGAGGCGGAGACGGCGCGAGGACCCGAAGGGCGCATCGTGCTCAAGGCCAACGGCCTCACCGACCCCGAGGTGATCGACTCGCTC
>Ga0181519_10002171_pt1 | contig 16846 bp, 9 predicted proteins | sample PEATcosm2014_Bin_26_FD_121102 | JGI IMG/M metagenome (GOLD analysis project Ga0181519, IMG submission 121102) | Peatland microbial communities from MTU Mesocosm Facility, Houghton, MI, USA - PEATcosm2014_Bin02_10_metaG | ecosystem: Environmental > Terrestrial > Soil > Wetlands > Peat | place...
CCAGCCAGTCGAGGTTCTCGAAGTCGAATTGGAAGCCGGTATAGCCGTGCAGCTTGCACTCGCGGATCATCGCCTGATTCATCTGGGCCTGCGCGCCGGCGTTGAGGGCCAGCGCGTGGAACTCCTTTTTGCCGAATAGGGCCAAGAGGGGCATCACGGGCAGCTTTTCCGCCTGCGCCTGCTTGAGCACCGCCGGATTGGGCGCTCCGGTGACCAGGCCGTTCTCATCGACGTTGTACCATGTGGGAACCAGCAGGCCAATCTGCGCCGAATGGGCCTGAAACGAGCGGATTGACTCCGGCCCGTTGGTCAGGTAGAAGAGCGCAACGGGCGCAGCATGCAGGCTGGGCAGCGCCGCGAGGACCACGTAAAGGAGCCAAAGAAATCGTTTCATGTTTCTCCTGTTGAAGACGGTTGCAGCCCTGGCGCGCTGTGTTTGCCGGACTTGAATTTGAGCTTTGCCGCTCAAGTGATTATCGCTCAGTGATGATGGACACGATTGGAGCGATAAATGATCGTTTAATGCAAATATAATCGCTTACAGCTAAGAAAATGTTTGTGAAATCTATTTTTTTGTCGTTTATGGTCAAAATATGACTTCATTACTCCTTCGGAGCAAAGCGTGTTTCGGGTAAAAAATCAGGCAGGATTGGAAGGGAAACGGCATGGCAGAGATGAATCGGCGAACATTGTTAAAGAGCGCGGCTACGCTGGCATTGGCGCAGGGCGCTTGGGCGAAGGCAGCAACGGGATGGGCTGCATCCGGCCTCGATCTGCCGCAGGCCCGTCCGGCACAGGGGGCGCGGCGCTTTACCAGCGTTGCGGTGGAAGCGCTGATTCGGCGGATGTCGCCAAATATCGGCGATCCGGCGCTTTCGGCGATCTTCGCCAACTGCTTCCCCAACACGCTGGACACGACGGTCTCGCCAGGGAGCTTTGAGGATAAGCCCGATACTTATGTGGTTACAGGCGATATCGATGCCATGTGGCTGCGCGACTCCTCCGCGCAACTCTGGCCGTACTTGCCGCTAGCCAAGGAAGACGAGCCGTTGCGCGGGTTGATCGAGGGAGCAATCCGGCGGCAAGCGCGGATGATCCTACTCGACCCCTACGCGAATGCCTTCATGCGGGATGCGACCGTTGCGCCGCTGAGTTGGGCGGTGAAAGACCAGACCGAGCATCGCCCCGGCGTGGGCGAGCGCAAGTGGGAGGTGGATTCGCTTTGTTACCCGATCGGGCTTGCTCATGGCTATTGGCGCGCGACGGGTGACACTCGGCCCTTTGACGCGCAATGGAAGGAAGCAGCGTGGACGATTGTGCGCACCTTTCGCGCCCAGCAGCGGAAGACTGGGCCGGGGCCCTATTCCTTTGAGCGGGAGTCGGCGGCGCCCACGGAAACCTGCGCGCTGGGCGGCTTTGGCAATCCCGCACGGCCCGTGGGGATGATCTTCTCGATGTTCAGGCCCTCGGATGACGCCTGCATCTTTCCGCTCTTTGTTCCGGCAAATCTTTTTGCCGTGACTAGTCTGCGTCAGTTGGCGAAGATTGCAGCGGAGATTCTGTACGACGCCAAACTGGCCGCTGAGGCCGATGCGCTGGCGACAGAGGTTCAACAAGCACTCGATCAATACGGAAAGACGCAGCACCCTGAATTGGGAAGCATCTGGGCCTACGAAGTGGACGGCTACGGCAACGCACTCATGATGGATGACGCCAACGCGCCGGGGCTGCTGAGCCTGGCTTATCTGGGTTGTTGCGCGTCCGATGATCTGCTGTATCGACGGACGCGCGCCTTTGCGCTGAGCGATGCGAATCCGTACTTTTTCCGAGGCAAGGCGGCGGAAGGCATTGGCGGGCCGCACGCGGGGATGAACCTGATCTGGCCGATGTCCATCCTGATGCGCGCGTTTACCTCGAACGATGATCGGGAGATTCGCCAGTGCTTGCGCTGGCTGCGCGATACGACTGCGGGAACCGGGTTCATGCACGAGTCCTTCGACAAAGACGACCCGGCAAAGTTTACGCGGCCCTGGTTTGCCTGGGCCAATACCCTCTTTGGCGAGCTGATCGTGAAGCTGGCGGCGGAACGGCCTGCGTTGCTGAGCAGTTCACTGAGCTGATGCATGGGACGAATAATTCACAGATTTATGGAGCAGGAATGTTGAAGAAGCCGTTGTTTGTTCTGCCCATGCTGTTGCTGGCTCTTGCGGCGCGCGCACAACAGACGCCGCTGTTTCCGCAGTGCGCAGGAGGCCTCGCTCCTGCCGAGCTGGACCGGCAGATTGACGCATTGATTGAGCACATAACGCCCCAGGAGCGAATCGCCCAGTTGCAGGATCGCGCCCCTGCGATTCCGAGGCTGGGCATTCCGGCTTACAACTGGTGGAACGAGGGCTTGCACGGCATCGCCCGCAACGGATACGCTACGGTCTTTCCGCAGGCGATTGGACTCGCGGCTACCTTTGACCCGGCGCTCGTGGAGCAGGTGGGCAAGGTGGTGGGAACCGAGGCGCGGGCCAAGTTCAATCCGCATCAAGCAGCGGATTCGCCGCGTTATGCAGGTCTGACGATCTGGTCGCCGAACATCAATATCTTTCGCGATCCGCGCTGGGGACGGGGTCAGGAGACCTATGGCGAAGACCCGTATTTAACCGGCCTCATCGGGAGCGGATTTGTGCGGGGAGTGCAAGGGCCAGAGGGCTTTTATCTCCGTACAAACGCGACGCCCAAGCACTTTGCCGCGCATAGCGGGCCTGAATCCCAGCGCGACGGCTTCAATGCGCGCGTGAGCGAGCACGATCTGGCCGATACCTATCTGCCGGCCTTTCGCGCATTAACCGGCGAGGCGCAGGCAGCGGCAATGATGTGCTCGTATAACGCGATCAATGGCACACCCTCTTGCGCGAATTCGGCACTGCTTGAGGAGCGTGTGCGCAAACATTGGGGATTTTCAGGGTATGTGGTCTCTGACTGCGATGCGGTGGATGAGATCACCGAGTATCTGCACTATACCGCTGACGACGCGCATGGAGCCGCAGCGGCGCTCAAGGCCGGCGTGGATCTGGACTGCGGCGATACTTATAACCATCTCAACGAAGCCCTGCAACAGCATCTGATTGACGAGCAGGATGTGAACCGCGCGTTGCACCGCCTGCTGTTGGCCCGTTTGCGCCTGGGAATGTTGCAACCAGCGGCTTGTTCGCCGTATGCCGCGATTGGCGCGGATGCCGTCGATACGCCCGCGAATAGCGCGCTGGCATTGCAGGCCGCGGAAGAGTCGATGGTGCTGCTGAAGAATGAGGGCGGCGTGCTGCCATACAACTTTGCCGGCAAGCGCGTGTTGGTTGTTGGACCAACGGGAGATTCACTCGAAGAGATTGAGGCCAATTATCACGGCACAGCGCGCAATCCGAAGACGATTTACGAAGGTCTTGTTACTGGATTGCCGCCGAGCACACGGGTAAGCTACGCACAAGGCGCATCCTTGGCCGAGGGTGTGGCTGTTCCCGTGCCGCGCACTGCTCTGCGCACAGGTACAGGCTTAGGCCTGCTCGGCGAGTATTTCAGCAATGCGGCGGTTGAAGGCAAGCCGATGGTCACGCGCGTCGATCCGCGTATCGACTTCGACCTGGACCGCGCCGAACCAGCGCCGGGGTTGGGCAGCACATACTCGATCCGTTGGACGGGCGAGTTGAGGCCTCCCGCAGCGGGCAGCTACCGCTTGCAGGTAAGCATGGACCGCTGCTTCGACTGCAAGGGACACGACGGCTTCCGTCTATGGGTGGATGGCAGCAAACTCCTTGAGGACGACGGAAGCACGGAGAAGCACCCGGACAGCGTGACGCTGGAGTGGAAGAACGCCGAGGCGCACGCGATCCGGCTGGAATTGCTGCATACCGGCGAGGATGAAGGGATTCATCTGAAGTGGGAGGCGCCAGCGGAAGCGCAGCTTGATGAGGCTCTGACCGAGGCGCAGCAGGCGGATCTGATCGTAGCGACCGTTGGCCTCTCGCCCAGCCTCGAAGGCGAAGCGCTGGGCATCAAGGTGCCGGGGTTCTTTGGCGGCGACCGCGAAACACTGGAGTTGCCTGCCCCGCAGCGGAAGCTGTTGGCCGCGCTGGCCACATTGCACAAGCCGATGGTAGTGGCGCTGAGTTCAGGCAGCGCAATCGCGCCGGGATCTGAAATGGATGGCGCGCAGGCAATTATCGAGACCTGGTATCCGGGCGAGGCTGGCGGCGAGGTGCTGACAAAGATCCTGAGAGGCGCAGCAAATCCCTCAGGGCGGTTGCCAATCACCGTCTATCGGTCAGTGAAGGATCTGCCGGAGTTTACCGATTACTCCATGGCGCGCAGGACCTACCGCTATTTTGATGGGCCGGTGGCTTACGGTTTCGGCTTCGGGCTGAGTTACACACAGTTTGCCTATGGCGTACCGGTGCTATCAGCGCAAAAGCTGGCAGCAGGCCAGCCCCTGCGAGTGAGCGCGATGGTGAAGAATGTGGGCCTGCGCGGGGGCGATGAAGTCGCCGAGCTGTATCTCGTGCCTCCCGCAATAGCAGGCGCTCCCCAACTCAGCCTGCAAGGTGTGCGGAGAGTGCACCTGCGCCCCGGCGAATCGAAGCAGGTGGAGTTTCGGGTCGATCCCCGGCAGATGAGCCTAGTGAATGCTGACGGTACGCGGGCAGTTCAGCCGGGTAGCTATCGGATCTTTGTCGGAGGAGTTCAGCCAGCCGCACCGCAACAAGCAGGCGCGGCTTTTGAGATCACCGGGGCTTTACCACTCGCCCCGTGAGTCAACGAGGGTTCCGCGCCGGTGAGTTCAAGCCGTCGCCTTGCCCTCGAAGTGCGCTTCAATCTCCTCAAGGGTCTTGCCTTTGGTCTCCGGCAAAAAGAATGCCGCCACGATAAAGTAGACGACCGTGAAGCCGGAGAAGAGGAAGAACATCGAGGAGTAGCCGTACTTGCTCACGAAGGGCAGAAAAATTCCCGCCAGCGTGGTTGAGACCGTCTGATTGAGAACCAGCGCGATGCTCATGCCGTTGGAGCGGATGCGTGTGGGCATCAGCTCCGACAGTGCAAGCCAGACGCAGACGCCCGGCCCAACCGCGTAGCAGGCAATGAAGAGATAGAGACCGACGGCAACCAGCCATCCGTGGCCGGCCTCGGGGACTCTCCCAATGAGAGCCTTTTCAATCTTCAGCGGCGCGGTCTGCGCGGCCTTCAGGTTGGCGAATGGATTCGAGAAGAATGCCTTGACCTCGTTATCCGGAACGCAGTTTGCGCGATTGATTTCAAGTGGTGTGGCAGCCGGATCGTCGGAACGCACAAAGTTGGTAGAGGCCGTGAAGTCGCCGTAAGAATAGATAACGGCGAACGAGGCGCGGCCTGGATCAATCTGGCTTTGAGTGCCTTGTGCGGTCAGCAGCGCTTTGGCTTTCTCCTGATTGAAGCGCAAGCTCAGTTCCTGATTGGGCTGAACCATCGCCTGCACCTGCTCACGCGTGTCCACTCCGGATTTTTCTGTAGTCAAAAAGAGAATTCCAACGCCGACGAGGGAGAGGATGATGCCGGCGGTTCCGAGCGTCAGCAGGAACCTGCGTCCCTTGCGATCGACGAGGATCATGCCAACCATTGTCGATAGAAAGTTCATCACCGTGAAAAGAACATAGCCCCAGTGCGCCTGCAAATCGGAGAGGCCGCTTTGCAACAGAATGCCGACGTTGTAGCCGATGATGGAGTTGATGCCGGTAGCCGTATTGCAGGCCAGGATCACGCAGGCCAGCACAAATGGGATGACATACTTGCGGTGCAGTAGAGAGTCCTGCGGCTTTTGCTCGGTCGTGTTGGATGCTTTGCCGGCTTTCGCCGCGCGCGCGGTCTCTTCCATCTCGGCCAACTCAAGCCCCGCCTGTTCATGCGTCCGGGAGCGCAGCAAGGCCGCATGGGCAAGATCCTTCTTGCCGCGCCGGAAGAGCCACCGGGGCGACTCTGTGACCAGTAGACTGCCCAGCACAAAGAGCAGACCTGGCGGCAGCGAGACCCAGAAGATGCTTCGCCACGCATGGTTCTTGAAGTTAAACAGAGTGTCCGCGTTGCTGGTGAGGGAAACCGCCTGTACGCGATAGCTGTAATACATGCCGACGAATGCCGCCGCGACAATGCCCAGCGTCAGCAGCCATTGGAAGGCTCCAGTTCCTTTGCCGCGGTCACGCGCCGCCAGACACTCGGCCAGATACAGCGGAACCACCACCCCGATCAGCCCACCGCTGATGCCTTGCAGCAAACGCCCTGAAAACAGCGGCCAATAACCTTGCGAGAGGGAAATCACCGGAATGCTCAACACAAAAGTGAAGCCGCTGAGTATCATCAGCGGCTTGCGACCCATCCAGTCTGCCAGTGCCCCGGCAAACAACGTCGAGATGACGCTGCCCAGCAAGACAGCGGCCACAATGGCCGAAAGCTGCGCCGGACTCAGATGTGAGGTCGCCTCCAGATATGGATATGCGCCTGCGATGATTCCCACATCGATGCCGTACAGAAGGCCGCCCAGACCGGCAACCAGCAGCAGAAAGAGGTTGTAACGACGCTTTGCCGATGAATCGTCAGGCAGGGGCATAGTGTAGAGGGCAGTCATGGGTTTTGTACTTTCTCGCGATGAGCGTAAAGTTTCTCAAATGCTACGGCATCCAGGCTGCTGCTGGCTGCCATCAAAGGACTTCAGGCCAGGAAAAAAATCTCTTCCGGACAGAAAGTTTGTGTATGTTGATCAGTATACAATGATCATATTTGATTGAAATATTCATAATATTGATCTAATCGATCAATATTTGGGAGGCACTGGATGCTGAATTCCAGGCGCAAGATGGAAATGCCGGGCAGGATACGAATTCGTGCCGCGCAGAAAACGCGCAACGTCCTCTGCTCGGCTCTGCTGCTCGCTGCGTTGCCCGCTCTGGGCGCGGCTGAACCGCGGCTGCTGCCTGCGCCTCGCGAGACGCGCTGGACCGGAGAGACAACTTTGCCGGCGGCGATTACTGTCACCGTTCCAGGCCATGACAGCGAAGATGAGTTTGCGGGACGCGACCTGGAAGAGGCGGTGAAGCAAGCAGAGCTTTTCAACGCGAACGGGGTCACGAACACCTATGCCGTCACCCTGCTGCGCAGCGCATCCGCCGAAGCCAAAGCGCTGTTAGCCAAACGCAATCTTGCCTTCGATACGGCGATGGAGGACGAGGGCTATCTACTGGTTCTCGATCCGCATCAGGCCTTCATCGTCGGCGCGTCGGCCTCCGGCATCTTTTATGGTGTGCAGACCTTGAAACAGTTGCTGCCTCTTCCCGGCACAAAGCCTGTTCTGCCTACTGGCACGGTGCGCGACTGGCCGGCGATGAAGTATCGCGGCATTGATGACGATCTCTCGCGCGGCCCCTTCCCCACGCTGGAGTTTCAGAAGCATCAGATTCGAGTCTTTGCTTCGTATAAGGTCAATATCTATTCGCCGTATATTGAGCACACGCTGCTCTATCCGGACCAACCGCTGGCCGCGCCGCGGGATAGTTCGCTCACTCCGGCGGAGATCGCGGAGCTGGTTGCGTATGCCGGCCAGTATCACGTCACGATTGTGCCCGAACAGGAAGCCTTCGGACATCTGCATCATGTGCTGAAATACGACCTCTACAAGGATGTCGCCGAGACGCCGCACGGCCATGTGCTGGCCCCCGGCCAGCCGGGCACCCTGCCGCTGATTCAGGACTGGTTTACGCAGGTGGCGAAGGAGTTCCCTTCCCCGTTTCTGCACATCGGCGCCGACGAGACTTTCGACCTGGGCGTAGGCCGCACCCGTCCACAGGTGGAAGCGCGGGGATATGGTCCGGTCTATGTGGATTTTCTCAAGCAGATTCACGACGGGCTTGCGCCGCTGCACCGGCGGCTGCTCTTCTGGGGTGACATTGGCGGGGCAGATCCCAATGCGGTCTCTGGATTGCCCAAAGATATGATCGCCGTTCCCTGGAATTACTGGGATACCAAGGGCTTTGACACGATGATTGAGCCGTTCGCCAAGGTCGGCATCGAGACCTGGGTCGCTCCCGGCGATGCAAACTGGAATGAGGTCTTCCCGGTGGCGGAGACGGCTTTCGGAAATATTCAGGGGTTCATCCGCGATGGGCAACGGCTGGGTTCGACCGGCGCTCTGACCACGATCTGGAATGATGACGGCGAGGGCCTCTTCAACCTCGACTGGTATGGAACGCTCTTTGGCGCGGTGGCCGCATGGCAGCCGGGAGAGAGTTCGATCAGCGCGTATCAGGATGGCTATGGGCAGCTCTTCCACGGCGACGCCAGCGGCAAGATCGACGCAGCCGAGAAGGAGCTGATGGCCGCCCACGCGGCGCTGGGCAGATCGAATAGTGGCTACAGCAGCGATCAACTCTTCTGGCTGGATCCGTGGAGCGCCGCTGGCCAGCAGGCATCGGCGAAGGTGCTGCCGGTCGCGGTCGAGATGCGCACACACGCCGAGCAGGCGATTGTGTTGATCGCACAAGCGCGCGCGGCTAATCCTCACTTGAAAGAAGCCGACGCGCTGACCGCAATGGACATGGGCGCGCGGCGCTTGGATCTGATCGGCTTGAAGTTTGAACTTGCGCAGGAGATCGCCGAGAACTACGCAGTGGTGCTGGCGCGCCAGCATGATCAAGCGCACAGCACGGAGACGCACAATCTGCTCGACGAGATCAGCAGCATGTTTGGCCGCTGCCAGGACTTGCGCGACGCGTACTCGGCATCAAAGAGCGAATACAGCCAGGTCTGGCTGAGCGAAAACCGGCCCTATTGGCTGAATAATGTCACCGTCCGCTACGATCTCCGCATTGAGCAATGGCAGCAGCGCGGGGAGCGATTTGCGGTCGTAACGAAAATGTTTGAAGACAGCAAGGATCTACCCACCGCCGCTGAGATGGGCTTGCCCACAGTGACGAACGGAAACATCAACAGCATGCATTGATGCGCTTGCGAACAAGGGAGCTGAAATTGAATAGGGAGTCGGAAATGTCAGTCAACCAGAACAAGATGTTGTGGACTCGGCGGGATCTGATGCTGGGGCTTTCGGCGTTAGGGGTGGGAGTAGCAGCCGGACTGCCGGCCTTTGCTAGAGATTTGCGGCTGAATTCGGGCCTGGAGTCTGGTTCGTCCACTGACGGCGAAGACCTCTTTCGGTTCGTGAACATCGCGCTGGGAACCGGAGGCCACGGGCATACCTATCCCGGAGCCACAGTGCCCTTTGGCATGGTGCAGCTCAGCCCCGATACTTATAACGATGACTGGGACTGGTGCTCGGGCTACCATCTCTCCGACGACTCGATCATGGGCTTCAGCCACACGCATCTGAGCGGCACCGGCTGCGGAGATTTGTTGGATTTTCTGGTTGTCCCGCGCACTGGCGACGTGCGCCTTGTGCCCGGCGACCGCAAGCAGCCTGGCACCGGCTACCGGTCGCGCTTTTCGCATGACAACGAACACGCGCATCCCGGCTATTATTCAGTGCTGCTGGATTCCGGCGTACGCGCTGAACTGACAGCTACCGAGCATGCGGGCTTTCATCGCTATAGCTTCCCGGCCAGCGATTCGAGCCACATTCTGATCGACCTGACCCATGCCTATGGGAAGTCGCCGGAAAATATCGAATGGTGCAGCGCGCGCCAGACCGGCAAGGATACGCTCGTCGCAGCACATGAGACGCAAGCATGGGGCGCGGGACGGCAGATGTTCATCGCGCTCGAGTTTTCGCGGCCCTTCGACCGGCTTGATTTTTATCTGGACGGCGTGAAGACAACGGCTCCCGCCGGCGAGCTACGCGGAAAGAATGTGAAGGTGGTTGCGCACTTCAAGACTCAGGCCAACGAGCAGATTCTCATTAGGGCAGGATTGTCCGGCGTTTCCACTGAAGGCGCGGAGAAAAATCTCGCCTCTGAGATTGCAGACTGGGATTTCGAACGGGTGCAACACGCAGCCGAAGAGCGCTGGCGCGCGGAACTCGGCAAAATTCGCGTTGAGAGCACAGACATCGACCGCAAGACGGTCTTTTACTCCTCGCTCTATCACACCATGATGGGTCCAACGTTGTTTGACGATGTGGATGGAAGCTATCGCGGCATGGATGGCAAGATTCACAAGCTCGAACACGGGCAGCGCAACTACACGACGTTTTCGCTCTGGGATACTTATCGCGCCGAGCATCCGTTATTCACGCTGATTCACGCCGACCGCGTGCCGGATATGGTGAACAGCCTGATCCGCATGGCTGTCGAAAGCCCGGCTGGGATGCCGGTATGGCCGCTGCAAGGCAAGGAGACCGGCACGATGACCGGCTACCATTCGGCGGCGGTGATTGCAGAGGCCTGCGCCAAGGGCTTCACCGGCATCGATTACCCGGCGGCGTACACAGCGATGAAGAAGCGCGCCTTTGTAGACGATTATCGCGGCCTTCCCTGGTATCGCTCCTTCGGATTTATCCCCGCCGATCTCGAAGAAGAGTCGGTCTCGAAGACCCTCGAATACGATTACGACGACTGGGCGATTGCCCATGTTGCACACAAGTTGGGCGACCATGAGAATGCCAAGCTACTCATAGAACGCTCGCGCAACTATCGTCATGCCTGGGATGCGGGGACAGGTTTTCTGCGCGCCAAGCTACAGGACGGCACATGGGCCATGCCCTTCGACCCAATCGAGATGGGCCACTCCAAACGCTGGCGGGATTACACTGAATCTAACGCGTGGCAGACCACCTTTGGCATTCAGCACGATGTCACCGGTTACATTCAACTGATGGGCGGCGATAAGGCTTTTCTCGAAAAATTGGATACGCTCTTCACGATGCCCTCGACGCTGCCCGCCGATGCGCCGCCAGACATTGCCGGCCTGGTGGGCCAGTATGCGCACGGCAACGAGCCGAGCCATCATATTGCTTACCTGTACTCCTACGCCGGCGAGCCGGCCAAGACGCAGGAGCGGGTGCATTTCCTCAACACCAAAATGTACTCGAATACGCCGGATGGCATTGCCGGCAATGAGGATTGCGGCCAGATGTCGGCCTGGTTCATTCTCAGTTCCATTGGCTTCTATGCGGTCGATCCGGTCAGCACGCATTATGTCTTTGGAACGCCGCTCTTCGACCGTGTGACGCTCTCGCTGGCTGATGGAAAAAAGCTGGTCTTTGAGGCCGAGCGCGCCACGCCAGAGAGCATCTACATCCGCACCGTGGAATTCGACGGCAAAGATCATCCGCGCTCGTGGTTCAGTCACGCGGATGTCGCCCAGGGCGGACATTTCGTCTTTCATCTTGGGACCCAGCCCGATCCGCGCTTTGGCAAGGATCAGGCATCGCGTCCGGTCTCGAATCTGCAACTCGGGGCGTGAACAACGCGCCCGCATCCTAAGAGAGCGCCATGAGAAGAAGACTGCTTTGCTGCTCGCTGTCCGTTTTGATGCAAGTGCTTTTGCTTGGCGCGCGGACGGCGGGCGCTCAGTCTGCCGCGCCTCATTCCTTTGGTGTGCAAGGCGACCACTTTGCGCTGGATGGAAAGCCCTTTCAGATTATCTCCGGCGCCATGCACTACACGCGCATTCCCCGCGCGTACTGGCGCGACCGGCTGCGCAAGGCAAAAGCCATGGGCCTGAACACCATTGAGACCTATGTCTTCTGGAACGTGCATGAGCCAAGTCCTGGCAGATACGACTTCAGCGGCAACAACGACATCGCCGAATACATCCGCGAAGCGCAAGAGGAGGGGTTGTATGTGATCCTGCGCCCCGGCCCGTATGTTTGCGCGGAGTGGGAGTTCGGCGGCTATCCCGCGTGGCTGCTCAAGGACCGCAATATGGTTGTCCGCAGCCGCAATCCTGCCTTCCTGGCAGCCGCAGCACGCTGGCTGCATCGGCTGAGCGAGGAAGTTGCCCCGCTGCAGATCGGCAATGGCGGCCCGATCATTGCTGTGCAGGTCGAGAACGAATACGGCTCCTATGGCGACGATCATGCGTACATGGAAGAGATTCATCGTGATCTAGTGGAGAGCGGCTTCACCAAAGCCATGCTCTACACCGCCGATGGCGCGGACGTATTGCAGCAAGGCGCGCTACCGGAGTTGCCCGCAGCCATCAACTTCGGTACCGGAGATGCGCATCGCTCGTTTGACCTCTTGAAGAAATTCCGGCCCAATGGACCCTTCCTCTGCGGCGAATATTGGGATGGCTGGTTCGATCATTGGGGGGAGAAGCATGAAACCGGCAATACTTCGCAACAAAGTAGCGACCTGAAGTGGATGCTCTCGCAAGGCTACTCGGTCAACATCTACATGTTCGACGGAGGAACCAGCTTCGGATGGATGAATGGGGCCAACAGTGACGACAAGGGCTATCACGCGGACGTGACCAGCTATGACTACGATGTTGCGATAGGCGAGAACGGAGAGCTGCGTCCCGAATACTTTGCCTTCCGTCAGATCATCGAGCAGGCCACCGGAGCGAAACTGCCCGATCCGCCCAAGGCGACGGCAGCGACAGCATGGCCTGCCGTTGAATTGAACTGGTCCGCATCGCTGTGGGAGAATTTGCCGGCTCCGGTGCAGTCGCAACATCCGCTTCCAATGGAAGCGGTCGATCAGGCGTATGGATACATACTTTACCGGACGACGCTGAACGGGCCGCTGAACGGTAAGCTCAAGTTCGAGCCCGTGCACGGCTACGCGCAGGTTTACTTAGACGGCAAATTGCTAGGCACACTCGACCGCCGGTTGAACCAGACCGCGATTGATCTTACCGTGCCGGGGCCGAAAACACGGCTCGATGTGCTGGTGGAGAACTCAGGGCGCGTCAACTACGGCAAGACCATTGGCGACGAACGCGCGGGCATCTCCGGCACTGCATCCTTTGCGGCGCAGCCGCTGACTGGTTGGTCGATCTTCCCGCTGCCGCTACAGAATCTGTCCTCATTGACCTACAAACAGACGCCGTGTTCCGGGCCTTGCTTCTACAAGGCCGAACTGCCGGTTGCAACTCCTGCCGATTCATTTCTTGACGCGCGCAATCTCACCAAGGGCGCGGTCTGGGTCAACGGACGCATCCTTGGCCGCTTCTGGAATATCGGACCGCAACAGACACTCTATCTCCCCGGCCCCTGGCTCAGGAAAGGGAGCAATGAGATCATTGTTTTTGACCTAAACAGCGCGACCGGCAAGAGCATCCAGGGACTCGATCATCCGATTCTCGACGAACTGAAGAGCAAGTAACAAACATCCCAGCTAATCTTGACTAGCGAATCTTACGAGAGGCATTGCAGATGAGGATGAAACCTTACCTACTGACAGGAGCATTGGCATTGAGCATCGTAGCCGCAACCTCTTCCGCACAGCAGACAAGTCGCCCGTGGTCCATCCAGGTGCACGCCGGCGCGGGCGATATAACGCGCGCCACCACCGACACCAAGACGGACGCGGCGGTGCGCGCCACGCTGAATGCGGCCATCGAGGCTGGCGGGGCAGTGCTGGACAAAGGCGGCTCGTCGGTCGATGCCGTCGAGGCCGCGCTCCGCATTCTCGAAGATTCGACGCTCTTCGATGCCGGACGCGGAGCGGTCTTCAACTCCGACGGAAAAACCGAGCTGGATGCGGCAATCATGGATGGCTCCAACCTGAAGGCAGGCGCAGTGGCCGGTGTGACGCGGACCAAGCACCCCATCAGTCTGGCCCGCGCGGTCATGGACAAGTCGCCGCATGTAATGCTCATTGGCGCAGGAGCAGATACCTTCGCCGGGCAGGCCGGACTGGAGCAGGTAGACCCAAGCTTCTTCTTCACCGAGATTCGCTGGCAAGCTTTGGTCGATCAACTTAAGCGGGAGGGCCGCCCGGCGCCACCGCGCCCCGCTGGAGCACCCCCTGCTCCAACAGCGCCGCTTGGGCCGGTTTCCAACTTTGCAATCCCCGTTGAGCGCCACCACTTCGGAACAGTCGGCGCAGTGGCTCTGGATCGCAAGGGGAACATTGCCGCTGGCACTTCGACCGGAGGCTCACAGGGCAAACTCCCTGGCCGTGTGGGTGACTCACCGATCATCGGTGCTGGCACCTACGCTTCAGATTCCTCTTGCGCCGTCTCCGCCACCGGTGTGGGGGAATATTTCATCCGCCTCACCATCGCCCGCGAGGTCTGCACGCTGGTGCAGTACAAGGGGCTGCCTCTGCAACAGGCGGCGGACCAGGTAATCCACCATGAGCTGGAGACGCTGAACGGAGTGGGTGGCGTGATTGCGCTCACGCCGGATGGACAAATGGCCTGGAGCTTCAACACGCCAGGAATGAACCGTGCGCGGCTCAGCGAAGGCGGCAAGGTGAAGATAGCGGTATACGGAGATGAGCCGTAAAGCAAAACCCCATTCTGAGGCTTCTCAGACGATCACCATCTGAATGCCCTTTGCGGCAAATGCGGCTTGCGCTTCTTCCGAGATTCCATCGTCGGTGATGAGCAGGTCGATCTTGCCTGGCGGGCAAATCACCGCAGGACTGACCAACCCCATCTTGCTGGAATCGGCGACCACCACTATCTGCCGGGCCGGGCGCGCCATGGCCCGAAAAACCGCCGCCTCGTCCGGCTGAATCACGGTAGCCCCAAGAGTGGCATCCACGCCGGTTGCTCCCAGAAAAACGCGATCCATCGCCACCATCGCCAGAGACTCAATCGCTGCCGGCCCCACCAATGAAAACGCGCCCGCCCAACGCAGGCTGCCGCCAGTCAGCGTAGTCTCCAGCCGGCCATTCGCGCTCAGTTCCATCCCGATATTCACTGCATTGGTGACAATATGCAGGTTCTTGCGGTGCAGTAGTTGACGAGCTACCAGAGTCGTGGTGGTTCCGGCGGCAAAGCCGATCGTCTCGCTCTCCTGCACCAGGGCCGCCGCCGCCTTGGCGATGCGCAGCTTCTCCGCAGCAAAGCGATCCTCGCGCACATGGAAGGCGGCGTCCAGGCGGAACGGCTCGTAAACGGTTTGCCCCACGCTGGCCAGCATCACTCCGCCGTGGGTGCGATGCACCAGCCCTTGCTCTTCGAGGCGGGCGAGATCACGACGGATGCTGGCCGGAGAAGCACCCAGCGTTGAAGTCAGATCGTCCACCGAGGTTTTGCCGTGGCGCAGCAACAAGCGGAGGATTTCTTTGGCGCGTTTGTCGGTCTTGGAAGACATGGAAGCCTGTGAACTCCGTACAATGGCGAAAGGTTAAGGTCTTCGCTATTGTACGGAACTCTCCGCCGCATTCACCACCGGGATTGCGTCCAGCACGGTTTTAAACCGGCGCACATCCTCCTCGAGCACGGGAAAACGCATGAATTCATTCGGCTGCAATCCGATGTGTACATCGGGATTGCCGTGGCGCGCGCTGCTCCTGAATTGGGTGCTAAGGGAGGTATGCACCTCGCCGACACCGCAGTGCTGAACCAGCTTGCGAACGTTGGATTCCCGAACGCCACCGCCGGCCATAATGCGCAACCGTCCGCCGGCCGCCTTGTTCAGGCGGGCAATCCGGTTCATCCCGCGCAGCGCGTCGGTTTCCCCGCCCGAGGTCAACAGGCGGTCGGCACCACAGTCGATGACCTGCTCCAAGGCCTGATCCAGATTGGTTGAAACATCGAAGGCGCGATGGAAAGTCACTCCCATCGGGCGCGCCAATTCGATCAAACTGCGGGTGCGCGCGGTATCCACCATGCCTTGGGCATCGAGCAAGCCAAACACCACGCCGTCCACGCCCATCTCTTTGGCGATGCGTATATCCTCGCGCATCACTTCGTATTCGCGCTCGCTATAAACAAAGTCTCCGCCACGAGGGCGGATGATGGCATAGAGATCAATGGCGACCGCCCTACGGACAGCGCCGATCAGCCCCGCGCTGGGCGTGATGCCGCCCTCGCAGAGGGCGCTGCACAACTCGATGCGCCCGGCCCCACCGCGGGCCGCGGCCATTGCAGACTCCACCGAGTCCACACAAATTTCAAGAATCATGATCGTATTCCCTATCAAAAAAGCACCGGATTCCCGGCCGAGACCTTTTGGACTCGGCCGTGGAACCCGGGGATAAAGAGCAGCTCCCGCAGACAACTAGTAGTAATGCACAGGAGCAAACATGAAGGTACCCCACAGGTTGTCCGAGTAAATGTCGAACTCGGTTGGGCCATCGTAGGGAGGCACGCAAGGACCTATATCGGCGACGCTATTGTTGCAAGCTAAGCCGGTAATGGATGCAGTTGCAGAGGACGCTTGAGTTGTTGCAATGGAGTTATCTACCTCGGTGGTGCTGGTGACGGTATTCGCATACTTGAAATCGAGCGTCAAATTATTTCCAAACACGCTTCCCGAATAAGATCGATCAATCGAAAACGTATTCGAACTGCTGGTAGTCACGGCCAGCGAAGTGGTTGAAAGGTTGCTGTAGTTCAATGTGCAAGTGTAGATGCCTGGGGTCTGTGACGGAGCGGCTTGATCGAACGGAACACTGTTTCCCGAATTGCAGGTCGTGAGTGTAAAACGACCATCGGGGGTGTTGGTAGCGGGAGGATTGAAGCCGATCTCATCCGTTCCATAGCTGCTGTTGCTGAATGGATCGAATGTCGCAATCTCTGCGAAGTCCGCTGCGGTTAATGCGGCGCTCTGGCCCGTTGCAAAAATCTGACCCGTAGCCCAGGTACGATTGGTAGAGTTCAAGTATTCCTGCGGCATCGGCCCAAGATCACCATTCAGATAACCCAATGGAATGCCGACGATGTCCAACCCATTCTGGTCATTGGCGTCATACCCGTATCCATTCCA
>Ga0181519_10002174_pt1 | contig 16816 bp, 17 predicted proteins | sample PEATcosm2014_Bin_26_FD_121102 | JGI IMG/M metagenome (GOLD analysis project Ga0181519, IMG submission 121102) | Peatland microbial communities from MTU Mesocosm Facility, Houghton, MI, USA - PEATcosm2014_Bin02_10_metaG | ecosystem: Environmental > Terrestrial > Soil > Wetlands > Peat | place...
CGCCCGGATCGCCGGATCGATCAGCGCCGCCCTACGCGAACGGGGCGTGGACGAACTGACCGCCCGGTTGGGGGCGGAGGTGGGGATGCTCGCCTTCACCATCGCGGTCGAACGCTGGATGGCATCGGACGACGACGAACCGTTCCGGCACCACGCCGCCGCCGCCCTGGGTGACCTGCAGGCACGCCTCGGCGGGCTCGAGTCCGGCTGAGTACGGCGTGCCCGGTTCCCCACGGGGCATGCCGGGGCGGTGGCCGACGGATCCCGCACGGTCATTTGACCCAGGTACTTCTCGGGACCATATTCATTCCTCGGCCTGTAGCTACTGACCACCGGGACGGTCCACGGGCCGACGTCACCGGACGGGTCCTCCTGTTCGGTGCCTCGCGGGGCCTGGGTCTCGCACTCGCCGGGGCGTGGGTCGACGCCGGCCGGCACGTCACCGCCACCGTCCGGGGCGCCGGCACGACCGCCCTCCACGAGCTCCCCGGGCGCCACCCGGGGCCATCGGCACCCTCACCGACGGGGAGCTCACGCACCTGGTCGACCTGCTGCAGCGCGTCCTCGACGCCGACACCGCGGACCGCACGGAGGCCGCGCCGCGACCGCCAGGGTGACCGCCGAGCGGGGTGACCGCCGAGCGGGGTGGGCGACCGGTCACGGGCGGCCGGTCACGGACTGCCGGGGAGCCGTCAGAGCACCTCGCCCACCGCGTCGACGGCCACCGCCTGCATCGTCTCGTGGTCGCGCGCCGGGTGGGCGTTGATCAGGATGCCGCCGACCGCCGCCCCCGCCACCATGGAGGCCGCCGCCCACCAGCTGGCGGTGGCGAAGCCGTGGACGGTGGCGGCGTCGACGGTGGCGGGACCGGTGGCGTGGTGGGTGGCCAGGTAGGCGGCGGTGGCGGTGGCCGCCACGGTGTTGAGGAGTGCGGTGCCCACCGAGGCCCCCACCTGCTGGGAGGTGTTGGTGGTGGCCGAGGTGATCCCCACGTCGCGCGGCTCGGCGTTGCTGGTGGCGGTGGAGATGCACGGGACGAGGGCGAGCCCGAGCCCGAGCCCGAGGAGCAGCTCGGTCGGCAGCACACTGGTGACGTACGGGGCCCCGGGGGTGAGCCGGGTGAGGAGGGCCACGTCGACGGCGGCGATCAGCAGACCGGGCACCACCAGGAGGCGGGTCGCCATGCGGGGCATCAGCCGGCTGGCCAGCTGGGTGGCGGCCAGACCGTTCACCACCATCAGCGGCAGGAAGGCGACCCCGGTCACCAGCGGTGAGTAGTGGTCGACGGTCTGGAGGAGGTAGGTGAGGAAGAGGAACGTCCCGTACATGCCGAGCACCGCCAGCATGATGGTGAGGAACGAGCCGCCCCGGTTGCGGTCGGCCAACACCCGCAGCGGGAGGAGGGGGTGCGCCGACCGGGCCTGGATCACCAGGAAGACCGAGAGCAGCACCACCGCCAGCCCGAGCGGCGCCAGCACGTGGGCCGAGTGCCACCCGTAGCTGGCGGCCTCCCCCAGTCCGTAGACGAGGGCGACCAGGCCCCCGCAGCCCACCACCGCCCCCGGCACGTCGAGGCGGACGCCCCCGTGGCCGACCTGCGGGGGGATCATGGTGGTGGCCCCCACCACCACGACCGCCGCCACCGGGAGGTTGACGTACAGGCACCACCGCCAGTCGAGGTACTGGGTCAGGAGCCCTCCGAGGATCAGCCCGAAGGCGGCGCCCCCGATGGCGATGGTGGCGTAGATCCCGAAGGCCCGGCCCCGCTCGCGCGGGTCGGTGAAGGTGGTGGTGAGGAGCGACAGCACCGAGGGGGCGAGGAGCGCGCCGAACATCCCCTGGAGGGCCCGCGCCCCGATCAGCATCCCGGTGCTCTGGGCGGCGCCGCCGATGGCCGAGGCCAGCGCGAAGCCCAGCACGCCGGCCAGCAGCGTCCGCTTGGGGCCGAAGAGGTCGGCCAGCCGCCCCCCGAGGAGGAGCAGGCCCCCGAACCCGAGGGTGTAGGCGGTCACCACCCACTGGCGGTCGGTGTCGCTGAAGCCCAGGGAGTGCTGGGCGGAGGGGAGGGCGATGATCATGATGGTGGTGTCGAGCACCACCATCAGCTGGGCACCGGCGATCACCACCAGGATCCACCAGTGGGCCCGGGTGGTGGCGGCGGCGATCGGCGGCTCCTGCACCCCGGACCGGTTCATCGGGGGACGTGCGGTCGCGGCATCGGCCGATCCTACCGAGCGTCCCCCGTCCGACGACCGTCGGGACCGGGCGGGATGGGGCGCCCGCCGGTAGGGTGACGCCATGTCGGGGCGGAGCCGGGTGGCGATGGCGTTGGCGTTGGCGGCCGGGGCGTGCCTCCTGGCGGCCTGCGGGTCGGGGTCGGGCACGGCCGCGGCGCCGGCGGGCGCCGCCCTCCAGCAGCAGCTCGACCACCTGGTGGCCATGCCGGGCGGCCCACCGGGTGCCATCGCCACCGTCCAGATCGGCAACCGGGTCCGGACCGAGACCGCCGGGGTGGGCGACACCGCCGGCGACCAGCCCATCACGCTGGACGACACCTTCCGGATCGCCAGTGTCTCGAAGGCCTACAACGGCGCGGTGGCCCTGGCCCTCGTCAGCCAGGGGCGCCTGTCGCTCGACGACACCATCGGGAAGTGGCTCCCCGACCTCCCGAGGTCGTGGTGGCCGGTGACGCTGGCCCAGCTCCTCCAACACACCAGCGGCGTGCCCGACTACATCACCTCGCCGGCGTTCGTGGCCCAGCTCAAGGCCGATCCGACGCAGTATCTCTCCCCCACCCAGATCCTCGGCTTCGTCACCGACGAGCCGCTGGCCTTCGAGCCACCGGGCTCGAGGTACGAGTACTCCGACTCCGAGAACATCGTGGTGGGGCTGATGGCCGAAGCCGCCGCCGGCGCCACCTACGACGCCCTCCTCCACCAGGAGGTGTACGGACCCCTGGGGCTCACCGCCACCTCGCTGCCCGACACCGTCGACCTCCCCGAGCCGTACGTCCGCGGGTACGACGTGGAGGCCGGCCAGCCGCCCACCGACGTGAGCCTGTTCATCAACCCGGCGCTGGCCTGGGCTTCGGGGGGCATGATCGCCACCCCGGCGGAGCTGAACACCTTCATCCGCGCCTACGCCCGGGGCGCCCTGGTCGACCCGTCGACCCGCGCCCGCCAGCGGACCTGGGTGGCCGGGGAGTCGGGGCCGGCCGGCCCGGGCACCAACTCGGCGGGGCTGGGCATCTACCGCTACCGGACCTCGTGCGGGACCCTCTACGGTGCCACCGGCAACTACCCCGGCTACACCACCTTTGCGGCGGCGACGCCGGACGGGTCGCGCTCGACGGTGGTGATGGTCAACACCCAGGTCAACACCAAGTCGTCCAACGGGGAGTACGCGGCGCTCCGGCAGGCCTGGTCGGACGCCGCCTGCGACGCCCTCGGACGCTGAGGCGCGGGCCGCGGGCCGCGGGCCGCGGGCCGCGGGCCGCGGGCCGCGGCAGTGGATCGGCGGGGTGTGGTACCAACGGGGGACGGGCACTCGACCACCGGAGGCGCAATGGACATCGCGGTCATCGGCACGGGCTTCATCGGCGGGACGCTCGGACGGGCACTCTCCGGCGCCGGGCACCGGGTGGTCTTCGGCTCGCGGCATCCGGAGGCCGACGACGTCGCCGGCGGCTCCGGTGCCGAGGTGGCGTCCATCGGCGACGCCCTGGCGTCGGCGGACGTGGTGCTCCTCGCCCTGCCGGGGCCGGCGGTGGCCGACCTGTCGGATGCCTTCGGCACGGTCCTGGCCGGCAAGCTGGTCATCGACGCCACCAACCGCATGGGGGAGCCGGTCGCCAACAGCCGGGCGGAGCTGCCGCCGACCGTCCGGTACGCCCGCGCCTTCAACACCCTCGGTGGCGAGAACTTCGCCGACCCCGAGTTCGAAGGCGGTCCGGCCGACCTGTTCTTCTCCGCCCCCGAGGACGACCGGATGACGGTGGAGGCGGTGATCGGGGGGGTCGGCCTCCGTCCGGTCTACGTCGGTGCCGACCAGGAGGCCGTGATCGACGCGCTCTTCCGGCTGTGGATCGCCCTGGCCATCGGCCAGGGGCGCGGGCGCCGGCTGGCGCTCCGCCTGCTGGAGGGCTGAGCCGGCGGCCCCCTGGACCGCCGGCGACGGCGCCCCCCTGGGGTACCGTCGGGCCATGAGCCAGCCGCCCACCCCTCCCGCCGAGCTCTTCTCCGTCGAGGGGAAGACCGTCCTCGTCACCGGGGGCACCCGGGGGATCGGCCGCATGATCGCCGGTGGGTTCGTGGCCGCCGGCGCCGACGTGGTGGTCACCTCCCGCAAGGCCGACGCCGTGGCGGCGGCCGTCGCCGAGCTGTCGGCCTTCGGCAGCTGCCGGGGCTTCCCGAGCGACCTCTCCACCGAGGACGGCGCCAGGGCCCTGGCCGCCGAACTCGCCTCGACGACCGACCACCTCGACGTGCTGGTGAACAACGCCGGGGCCACCTGGGGCGCCCCGCTCGAGGAGCACGACACCGCCTCGTGGGACCGGGTCCTCAATCTGAACGTCCAGGGGATCTTCCACACCACCAAGTTCCTGCTGCCGCTGCTCCGGGCACGGGCGTCGGCCGAAGAGCCCTCCCGGGTGATCAACATCGGCTCCATCGACGGCATCCACGTCCCGGTGCTGGAGTCGTACTCGTACTCGTCGTCCAAAGCCGCCGTCCACCAGCTCACCCGGCACCTGGCGCGGTTCCTGGCCCCGGCCGTCACCGTCAACGCCGTCGCCCCGGGCCCGTTCGAGTCGAAGATGATGGCCGCCACGCTCGAGGCCTTCGGTGAGCAGATCGCCGCCTCGGCACCGCTCCGCCGCATCGGGCGGCCGGACGACATGGCCGGCGTCACCCTCTTCCTGGCCTCGCGGGCCGGCTCCTATCTGACCGGGGCGATCATCCCGGTGGACGGCGGGATCGCCACCATCGGCTGAGATTCGACCACCCCGTCGTCACCGGCCGGCCGCTCCCCGTGGTCACCGGGCCATGACGGGACCTCCGACCCTCCCGCCGGGGCCCGGAATGGTCGAAGATGGAGGCCTGGGGCGACACCGCCCCCGGACGGAGGAGCGAACATGGCCGAACCCACGGACCTACGGGCGCAGATCGAGCGGTTGGTCGAGCGGACGCAGGACGAGCTGCTCGAGGCGAGCCGCCAGCTGGCCGACGCCATCACCAAGGAGACCGGACGGTTCGTCCCCCCGGCCGCCGACGACATCGAGAAGCTGATCGACGACGTCTTCGACTTCGCCGAGCGGGTGGTGAAGGGCCAGCGACGGCTGGTGGGCGACGTGGTGCGGACCTTCAACGAGCAGACCGACCGGGCCGCCGAGGCGGGCAAGAAGGCGACCGGGCGGGTGGTCAAGAAGGCGACGGCCAAGAAGACCGCGGCGAAGAAGGCTCCGGCGAAGAAGGCTCCGGCGAAGAAGGCTGCCGCCAAGAAGGCGCCGGCGAAGAAGGCTCCGGCGAAGAAAGCACAGGGCTAGGCACCCGTGGGCGACGGCACCGCGCCGGCGCACGCCGGACCCCGTCCGGAGCACCGCTTCCCCGTCCGGGAGCTGACGATCCACGGTCACCGCATCGCCTACCGGATGGCCGGCCGGGGCCCGGTGCTCCTGCTGCTGCACGGCATCGCCGGGAGCTCCCTCACCTGGACCCCGACCATGGAGCGGCTGGAGACCGAGTACACGCTGGTGGCGCCGGACTTCCTCGGCCACGGCCACTCGGCCAAGCCCACCGGGGACTACTCCCTGGGGAACTTCGCCAGCATGCTGCGCGACCTCCTCCAGGTGCTGGACATCGACCGGGCCACCATCGTGGGCCAGTCGTTCGGCGGCGGCGTGGCCATGCAGTTCGCCTACCAGTTCCCCGACCGCTGCGAACGCCTGGTCCTGGTGGACGCCGGCGGCCTCGGGCGCGAGGTGAGCTGGCTCCTCCGCCTGGTGACCCTGCCGGCGGCCGAGTTCGTGATGCCGGTGCTGTTCCCGTCGTTCGTCCGGGGCTGGGGCGACTCGGTGGCCAGGTTCGCCTGGGACCGCGGCGTCCGCTACCCGCCGGCCATGGAGATCTGGCGGGCCTACCGGTCGCTCACCGAGGCCGAGAGCCGTCGGGCGTTCGCCCGGACGATGCGCTCGGTCATCGACCCGTCGGGCCAGTCGGTCAGTGCCCGCGACCGCCTCTACCTCGCCGAGGAGATGCCCACGCTGATCGTGTGGGGCGAGGACGACCACATCATCCCGTCGGCCCACGCCTACCAGGCGCTCGAGGCGATGCCCCACAGCCGCCTGGAGCTGCTGCCGGGGGTGGGGCACTTCCCCCAGACCGAGGACCCCGATGCCTTCGTCGCGGTGCTCCGTGACTTCCTGTCGACCACCGAGCCCGGGGAGGTCACCGTCGCGGAGCAGCGGGACCGCCTCATGCGCGGGCGCACCACCGGGTGACCGACGGACCGGTCGGCTCCGCACCCGGAGGCGGTCCCCGGGCTGCCGTACCATCACCGGGGTGCGGACCTTCACGTACGAGATCCCCGACCCCGACCACCCCGGCCGGCCGGAGGGGGCGACAGGGATGGGCCCGTCCGGTCCGCTGCGGCCCTTCGTGCCCGGGCCGCTCGACGCCACCAGGGTCGTCGATCGGGAGATCGAGGAGTGGACCACCTCGGCCGGCACCTACGGGATGGGCGGTCCGGGGTTCGTCGGGTTCCGCGCCGGCGCCGACTGGCTGATCATCGCCGTCTGGGGGGCCGGTGACTGGCTCCGGCTCGACGGCCGCCTGCTCACCGACCTCTTCTGGGAGAAGCACCGGCGCGGCGTGCCGTGGCAGGAGGACCCGGCGGTGGACTTCGACGACCTCTTCGTGGGACGGCGGTTCTCGACGTTGGAAGTGTCCCGCGACTCGGTGACCGCCACCCTCGACGACGGACGGGTCCTGGCGCTGTCGCCGGACCCCGCGGACCGGCCGGCCTTCGAGGGGAACGGGGAGGCGCGGCGCCTCGCCGCCGGCGACGACCTGCGTCGGGCCGTCTTCACGGCACCGACCACCGAGCTCTGGATCGGGGAGGTCGACGGGGCGCCCTAGCCTCGGGCCATGGCGTTCGACGAGGGGCTCGCGGAACGGGTCCGGGAGGTGCTCGGGGCCGACCCGTCGATCTCCGAACGGACGATGTTCGGCGGACTCTGTTTCCTCACCGACGGCAACATGTGCTTCGCGATCCTCGGGAACGAGCTCCTGGTCCGGGTCGGGCCCGACGGCTACGCCACCGCCCTGCACCTCCCCAACGCCAGGGAGATGGACCTCACCGGACGACCGATGGGCGGCATGGTCGTCTTCGATCCGGAGGGCCTGGCCGAGGACGGGGACCTGGCGGCGTGGTTGGAGCGAGGGCGCTCCTTCGCCGGATCCCTCCCACCCAGGTACCCGTAGGGATCGCCCGCGCCGACCGGCCCCGTCCCGACGGGAGCGGTCAGCCGTCCGGCGCCTCGGCCTCCAGCTGGGCCCGCGCCCGCTCGAGCTCGGCCAGCCGGTCCCCGTCCACCTCGGGGAGCCGCAGGTCGAGCCCGCCGATGACGTGGGCGAGGACGCCGCCGGCCAGGGCCCGCAGCAGGTACTTGTGGTCGGCCGGCACCACGTACCAGGGGGCGTCCGCCGTGGAGGTGGCGGTCAGGGTCTCCTCGTAGGCCCGTTGGTACTCCCCGAAGTGGGCGCGCTCGGCCAGGTCCGAGGGCGAGAACTTCCAGTACTTGGCCGGGTCCTCCAGCCGGGCCAGCAGGCGCTTGCGCTGCTCCTCCTCGGAGACGTGGAGGAAGAGCTTCACCACGCGGGTCCCGTTGCGGTGGAGGTGCCGCTCGAAGGCGTTGATGTCCTCGTGCCGCTCCTTCCAGAGGGCGTCGCCCCGGGCCGTCCCCGGCGCCAGGTGCTCGGCGTCGAGCAGCTCCGGGTGGACCCGGGTGACCAGCACCTCCTCGTAGTAGGACCGGTTGAAGATCCCGATCCGTCCCCGCTCGGGAAGGGCGACCGCGCACCGCCACAGGAAGTCGTGCGAGCGCTCGGTGGCCGACGGCTCCTTGAAGGAGACCACCTCGCAGCCCTGGGGGTTGACCCCGGACATCACGTGCTTGATGGTCCCGTCCTTGCCGGCGGCGTCGAGGGCCTGGACGATCACCAGCACGGAGAAGGCGTCGGTGGCGAAGAGGAGCTCCTGGGCGGCGGCCAGCTCGGCGGTGAAGGCGGCCAGCTCGTGCTCGGCGATGTCCTTGGGACTGGCGTGGGCATGGGCGTCCAGCCAGGTCGCCCGGGTGCTCCGGGTGCTCCGGTCGGCGAGCCGGGCCGCTCGGCCCGGCTCGACCCGCAGCTCCTCGATGACCTTCTTGGGCAGCTTCACCCGTCGACCTCCCGGCTCGCGGGCCGACGCCCCCGGGGCGGCACCCCTCACCGGCATTCTTACCCGCCTCCCGCCGGCCGTCCCGGGAGGCCCCATCCTGGCCGGGCCGGGGGCCTCCCACTACGCTCCGTGGGCACTGTGACCTCGACCCCTCCAGCCCCTCCAGCCCCTCCGGCCACGCCGCCGGCCGCCCCTCCCGGACCGCTCGACCTCCTCCGGAGCCGCAACTACATCGTGCTGCTGGTGCTCGGCGCGCTGGTCGGCCTGCCGGTGGCGGTCTTCGCCTACTTCTTCCTCACGCTGGTCGGCCACGTCCAGCAGTGGGTCTTCTCGTCGCTGCCCAGCGGGCTCGGCTTCCACGGCGCGCCGCCCTGGTGGCCGCTGCCGGTGCTGGCCCTCTGCGGGCTCGGGGTCGGCGCCTCGCTCCGCTTCCTCCCGGGCACCGGTGGCCACCTCCCGGCCCAGGGATTCAAGGTCGGCGGCCAGCCCACCACCCGCGAGCTGCCCGGGGTCTTCGTGGCCGCCTTCATCACCCTCGCCCTCGGGGCGGTCCTCGGGCCGGAGGCACCCCTGATCGCCATGGGCGGCGGTCTGGCCATCCTCATCGTGAAGCTGCTCAAGCGGGACGCGCCGGCCATGGCCCTGCTGGTCATCGGGGCGGCCGGGAGCTTCGCCGCCATCTCCACCCTGCTCATCTCCCCCCTGGCCGCCGCCTTCCTCCTGCTGGAGGCGGCCGGCATCGGCGGCGGCCTGGTCAGCGCCATGATGGCCCCGGGCCTGCTGGCCGCCGGCCTCGGTGCCCTGGTGTTCGTGGGACTGAACGGCTGGACCGGGTTCGGGACGTTCGCCCTGGCCGTCCCCCACCTCCCGGCGGTCGGCACCCCCCGGATCGGCGAGTTCGGGTGGGCCATCGTCATCGGCCTGCTCGCCGCGGTGGTGGGGACGGCCATCCGCCGGATCGGCACGTTCGTCCAGCCGTACGCCCAGTCCCACAAACTGCTGGTGACGCCGGTGCTGGGCCTGGTGATCGGCGGCGGCGCGGTGCTCTTCGGCGAGGCGACGGGGAAGTCCAACTCGCTGGTGCTCTTCTCCGGGCAGTCGGCGCTGGCCCCCCTGGTCCAGCACGCCGCCGAGTTCACCGTCGGGACCCTGCTCCTGCTGATCCTCTGCAAGGGGATCGCCTACGGGGTGTCGCTGGCCGGCTTCCGGGGCGGTCCCACCTTCCCGGGGATGTTTTTGGGGGCGGTCGGGGGCATCGCCCTCTCGCACCTCCCGGGCCTGCCGATGATCGTCGGGGCGGGCATGGGGATCGGGGCCATGTGCACGGTGATGCTCGGTGGCCTGCCGCTCACCTCGGTGCTGCTGACCCTCCTCTTCCTCTCCTCCGACTCGCTCGACCTGGTGTCGCTGGTCATCGTGGCCGTGGTGGTGGCCTTCGTCACCTCCGCCCGCCTCCTGCCGCTGCTGAAGCTCACCCCGGACCCGCTGCCGTCGGCGGCGCCGGCAACCGCCCCCGCCTGACTCCCCGTCCGCCGGCCCGCGCCGGTGCCTACGGCCGGAACACCACGATCCGGTCGCGGCCGGCGGCCTTGGCCCGGTACAGGGCCACATCGGCGTCACGGATGAGGTCCTCGGCCGAGGGGCGGTCTCCGGTGGCCACACCGATGGAGGCGCTCACCGTGACCGGGGATCCGTCGGCGGCCGCCAGGTGGAACGGGGCCCGCAGCTCGTGGCGGACCCGTTCGGCCACCGCCTCCGGACCGGCCGACCCGGGGTCGCCCTCGGTGGCGATGACGAACTCGTCCCCGCCGAGCCTCCCCACCACGTCCCCGGCCCGCAGCACGCCGAGCATCCGGCCCGCCGCCTCCACCAGCAGCTGGTCACCCACCTCGTGACCGAGGGTGTCGTTGACCTCCTTGAACCGGTCGAGGTCGACGAAGCAGGCGGCGACGACGCAGCCGCTCCGTCGGGCCCGGATCAGCATCTCGTTGAGCCGGTCGTGCAGGAGGTGGCGGTTGGCCAGCCCGGTCAGGGGGTCGTGCATGGCCCGGTGGGCGAGCATCGCCTCGAACGCCTTCCGCTCGGTGATGTCCCGGATGTTGACGACGTAGCCCGACACCGACGGCCGGTCCACCTGGTTGACCACCGCCACCTCCACGTCGCACCACCGACCGTCGTGGCGCGCCATCCGGAGCTGCAGATGGGCGGTGTCCGGCGAGCCCTGCCACTCGGGTCCGAGCCGGTCGATGACCCGCTGGACGTCGTCGGGGTGGATCCGTTCGGTCGGCCGCCGGCCGATCAGCTCCGACGGCTGGAACCCCAGGAGGGTGGTGATGGCCGGGCTGGCGTAGGTGCAGAGGCCGTCGGCGCCCACCACCATGGTGGCGTCGGTGGAGTTCTGGATCAGTGACCGGAACCGGTCCTCGCTGAGCCGGACGGACGCCTCCGCCCGCTCCTTGCGCTCGGTGGTGGCCGCCGCCATCCGGACCACGAAGAGGAACATCACCACGCCCAGGAAGGCCAGGGCGTTGGCCTGGGACAGGGTCAGCTCCGAGGGCGCCCACCCCCGCCAGATGGCCAGCTGCCCGGCCAGGACGGCCAGGATGCACCAGGCGGAGGTCCGCCGCCACACCCTCGAACCGTCCAGGGCGATCTCCTCCATGGCGATGAAGGCGAAGCCCCCCGACAGCACCGGTCCCCAGCCGGTGAGGTAGATGATGGTGGCCACCGAGGCGGCCTGGGCGGCGATCCGCAGGTTCAGGTTGGCGACCGTGGAGTGGCGCCGGTAGAGGACGTCGGTGGACAGGGTGACGACCGGAACGGCCAGGAAGACGGCGATCCACTGCCAGTAGGGCTCCCGGGCGATCAGCCCGTAGTGCATCAGCGACAGCAGGATGACCATCGCCACGGGAATCAGGATGTAGGAGAGCTGCAGCGGGTCGAGCACCGGGCGGCGCCGGTCGACGGTGGAGCCCGGCGCGGGGGCGGGCACGGGGGGCGTCGTCCCCTCGTCGGCGGTGGAATTGGGTTCGGACATCGTTGACCTCAGGGGTCGGCATGCGGCAATCGAGGTATCCCCAGAGTGTCGACGGATTCGGTGGTCGACTTGAGGCACACCCGTCCTGCCGGCGCTGAACCTCCGGGGTGACGGCGTCCGACGGCCGGGGGGCGGCCGCTCCCCCCCTCCTACTTCTTCTTGGCGAGCGATTCGGTGGTGACGCCGGCACCGTGCAGCATGCGCCGCAGGTCGACCACCTGCTGGGTGTCGAGGTCGTCACCCCGGGGGCGGTCGAAGACCTCCGTCTCCCCGCCGAGGGTGATCTTGAACCGGTGGTTGGCCTCCTCGGTGACGGTCCCGATCTGCGACAGGAGCGAGAGCACGTCGTGCCACTCGATGTTGTGGCTGGTGGGGTGGGCCAGGATCTTCTCGGCCGTGACGCGGTGGTGGCTCTTCAGTTCGACGTGCTCCATCGGTATCGCCTTTGCTCGTGGTCGGTGCGACCAACGGTACCGTCGGACGCCCACGGTCGTCGGCGGGCGCCCGTGGAACGCCCCGTCGGGCCTGTGGGAGTGTTTCGGGGTGCCCGCCCCCGACGACGCCCCCGACCCGTTCAGCCCCGCCCCGCTGGGCCCGAGGACCCTCCGCAACCGGTTCATCAAGTCCGCCACCTTCGAGGGGCCCCAGCCCGACAACCTGGTCAGCGACCGGCTCGTCGAGTTCCACCGGGCCGTGGCCGCCGGCGGTGCGGCGCTCACCACCGTCGCCTACTGCGCCGTCTCGCCGGAGGGGAGCACCGACGGGCGCACCCTCCTGCTCCGGCCCGAGCTCGTCCCGGGCCTGGCCACCCTCGCCGACGCCGTCCACGCGGAGGGCGCCCTGGTCGCCGCCCAGGTCGGCCACGCCGGCCCGGTGGCCAATCCGATGGCGACCGGCGCACCGGCGCTCGGCCCCACCCGGATCTTCAACCCGCTGGGCATGCGCCGGACGGCGGCCGCCACCGACGCCGACATCGCCCGGATCACCGCGGCGTTCGCCGACGGCGCCGCCCTGGTGGCCGAGGCCGGCTTCGACTCGGTGGAGGTCCACATCGGCCACGGCTACCTCCTCAGCTCGTTCCTCTCCCCGAGGCTGAACACCCGCACCGACCGGTGGGGTGGCTCGCTCGAGCACCGGGCGGCGTTCCCCCGCCAGGTCATGGCGGCCGTCCGCCAGGCGGTGGGCGACCGGATGGCGGTGACGGCCAAGCTGAACATGGCCGACGGCGTCAACGGCGGGTTCTGGATCGACGAGGCGGTCCAGGTGGCGCAGTGGCTGGCCGCGGACGGCAGCGTCGACGCCCTCGAGCTGACCGGGGGGAGCTCCCTGCAGAACCCGATGTACTACTTCCGGGGCGAGGCTCCGGTGGCCGAGATGGCCCGGTACATGCCGAAGTTCATCCGTCCCGGCTTCCGGGTGCTCGGCGGCACCTTCCTCCACAGCTACCCCTACGAGGAGGCGTACTTCCTCCCGTACGCCCGGCAGGTCCGGGCGGCGGTGGACCTCCCCCTGATCCTCCTCGGCGGCATCAGCGAGCTGGGCACCGTCCACCGGGCCATGTCCGAAGGCTTCGAGTTCGTGGCCATGGGCCGCGCCCTGCTCCGCGAGCCCGACCTGATCAACCGGTGGGAGGGGGGCCGCACCGAGGCCTCCCTGTGCATCCACTGCAACAAGTGCATGCCCACCATCTACCGCGGCACCCGCTGCGTGCTGGTGCCAAGCCCCGGGCCGTGACCCGCCGGTCGTTCGTCGACCTCCCCGACGGGTGGGTGCGCGAGGAGGCGAGGGGCTTCGGCCCCTTCGTCACCGCCGAGACGCTCCGCCGGCCGGACGGCCTCGTCGTCCGCTGGGAGTCGCGCCGCTACCGCAAGCAGCAGCGCGGGGATGCGGGTTCGACGTGGTGGGCCCCCGGCGCCGTCGGGTGGTGGATCGGCCTCCTGTTCGCCGTCGGATCCGCCTGCTTCGCCCTCGGCGCGCTCCCGTCCTACGCCCACGCGGTGGGCGCCCGGTCCGACAACCTGACCTTCTTCGTCGGCTCCCTCTTCTTCACCGCGGCCGCCTTCCTCCTCTACCTCGAGGTGGCGACCACCGGGCTCGGGCCCGACGCCGGAGCGGGGAGGCGCTGGCGGGCCCTGTGGCGGGTGAGCCCCGCCCGCATCGACTGGTGGGCGTCCCTCGTCCAGCTGGTCGGGACCCTCTTCTTCAACCTCAGCACCGGCCACGCCCTGGTCGGGACGTTCACCGACCCCACCGGTGCCAACCACGCCGTCTGGCGCCCCGACGCCTTCGGCTCCGTCTGCTTCCTGGTGTCGAGCTGGCTGTCGTGGGCCGAGGTGTCCGACGGCTGGTGGTCGTGGCGACCGGGGCGGATCTCCTGGTGGATCGCCGGGCTCAACCTGGCCGGTTCCATCGCCTTCGGGGTGTCGGCGGTGGCCTCCAAGGTCCAGTCCGACGGCAGCCTGCGGAACCTGGGCCTCACCAACCTCGGGACGTTCGTCGGGGCACTGTGCTTCCTGGCGGGTTCGGTCCTGCTCTTCCCCGAACGCACCGGGGGCGACGGCGAACCGGCGCCGGCGACGGCACCGGCTGCTTCCGCCTGAGGCCTAGCCGAGCTGGATCGCCTTCACCAGCAGCATCGGCACGGCCGCCACCAGGTAGCGGCGGAGGGCGTACATCGCCACCGTCTTGCCCCGCGACCAGGCGGGCCGCTCCAGGAGGGCGAGGGGCGGCATCCTCCAGTTGGCCCGGACCTCGGCCGACACCGCCGGGACGGTCGGCCGTCCGGAGCGGGCCCGGACCATCACCACCGCGCCGCCGGCGAACACCACCAGGAGGACGATGCCGACCACCACCGCCAGGGTGTTCACGTCGACCTGGGGGAAGTCAGTGGTGGTCATCAGCAGCACCGACGTGGAACTGAACCCGCCGGGGACACCCGGCACCACGAAGCCGCGGAAGAACGCCTGCGGGGTCGGGTGGCTGAGGACGGCGAGGGGGATCACCAGGAAGTTGACGGCGATGAAGACGAACATGAACCGCTCCCACCGCCGAAAGGAGCCGGTGGCGGTCATCACCACCAGCGCCACCGCGGCGATGGGGACCGACAGGGACCGGCTCACCCCGAAGTAGCCGAGGGCCAGGCCGACGCCGATGAACTCGGTGGCGATCGTCAGGAAGTGGAGGAGGAAGAGGTCGACCACCGAGAAGGCGCCCCAGAACCTGCCGAAGCGCTCGTTGATCAGTCGGGCATGGCCCCCACCGGTCACCGCCCCGAGCCGGACCACCATCTCCTGGTTGACGATCAGGACCGGGACGAGCAGGGGCAGGGTCCAGAGCAGGGTCAGCCCAGAATTCCGGCCGGCCTGGGCGTAGGTCGCCACCCCGCCGGCGTCGTTGTCGCCCACCATCACGATCAGGCCCGGCCCCATGATGGCCAGGAGGGTCAGCAGCCGGGCCGTCCAGGTCCGGCGGGAGGAGGTGTCGTGCATCCGGATGGTCCCGAAGGCACCCTGGATGTCACCGAGGTGGGCATCGTCGAGCACCGCGGCGGCGGGTTCGGCCTGGTGCTCGTCCGTCATGATCCACCTCCCCTCGGTCTGCTCCCCCCTCCTCGTGTCCCATCCACCGGGCGCGCGGCTCCGTGGCCGCGCCGGCTGTCGACCCCCCGGTCCGTCATTCCTCGACGGCGGTCGTCCCGTAGTCGCGACGTCAGCCGCTCGGCATCAGAGTCTCCAGCACGACGTCCACCGTGACCACCCGGAGCATGGTCCGGTGGGCGGCGTCCATCACCGGTGCCACGGTGGCGTTGAAGTCGGACATCTTCCGCACCGTCGCCCCCAGATCCCAGTCCGCGTGCACGTGGGCCACGTTGGGACGGGTCACCGCGGCGAGCGGGTCGCCGGGACCGGCCTTGATCAGCCGGACCGCGCTGATCGATCCGGTCACCCTCCCGTCGGGTCCGGAGGTGGACACGACGTTGAGCGTGTCCGGGGGGGCCTGGCTGGTGCGGATCGCCTCGCGGGCGTCGGCCACCGTGTCCGTCTCCGGCAGACAGAGGAAGTCGGGGCTCATCAGCCGTCGGCCGTCTCCGGGGTGTAGCTCAGTAGCGAGCGGACCTTCCGCTGCTGCGGCTCCGGCAGCAGGCCGAGGAGGGGCAGCCGGCGTTCCTGGTCGACCTCGGCGATGAGGTCGGCGGCGTCGTCGGGGGCCATGGTGCCGAGGATCTCGGCGGCATCGGCATCGGAACGGTTGGCGATGAACTCCAGCTGATGGCCGGTGTCGAGCTCCTCGAACACGTCGGCCTCGAGGTCGCGGTCCTGGCCGACCGCCTCGATGATCTCCTCGCCCTCGTCGTGGGAGGCGGCCTCCACGAGGTCGGCGATCTGGGCCGGGTGGAGCCGGGCCAGCTTCCGGTAGGGGATGCGGAGATTGGCGGTGGGGACGTGGGCCACGAACGGCTCGATGTCGGCCCAGTCCACCATTCTCCCGGGCTCCACCCCGCGTCCCAACCGTCCGGGGAGCAGGCGGCGCATCAGGGGACGCCCGGACGGGTCGACGCCGACCACCTCCCAGGTTCCGTCGAGCAGGGCCAGCTCGAGCTCGTTCGCCTTGATCAGGCGGCCGCCCGTGAAGTTGACGAGGTGGCGGGCCCGCAGGTCCCGGGACAGCAGCATCTCCCCGGGCCTCCGCTCGAATCGGCGGAGGTCGACCCGGTCGCCCTGGAAGCGGACCCGGCCCGGCTCGAGGGCGGCCACCTTGCGCATCGGGACGAACAGGTCGCGCCCGGCGATGGTGGCCACCAGGCCGGCCAGCGGGGGGTGGGGCTGCTCACCGGGCCGGATGATCAGGTCCCTCACCCGACCCAGCCGGTCACCGGCCTGGTCGATCAGGGGGCGGCCGACGATGCTCGACAGGTGGAGGACGGGCACGGTCCCCCGGTCCCCGACCTCCGGGCTCGCCGCCATACGTGGCCACCCTGGCGCCGGTCGGTCCGGTCGCTCCGGTACGCGACCGGGTGTCGTGAGAGAACTCTCACCGTCCCCTCATCGCCGACTTAGGAAGGCGGCGCAAGCTGCCCGGAGACGGTCGGGACGTACCGACCACGAGGGCAGGGGTGGGGCATGGCAGGGATCCCGTCGAGGAGGAATTGGATCGTCGCCGCGGTGGTCGCCGCCGGCGTCGGGGCCGGAGCCATCACGGCCGCCGGGGCCTCGACGGCGTCCGGGGGGAATGCCACCTCCGGCGGCCAGGCAGCCGCCCTGCACCACGAGCTCGTCACCCTCGGCCATCAGGAGTCGTCGCTCCAGGGGGCGCTCCGGGCCCGGGGAGCACGGTCGACGGGGC
>Ga0181519_10002175_pt1 | contig 16814 bp, 11 predicted proteins | sample PEATcosm2014_Bin_26_FD_121102 | JGI IMG/M metagenome (GOLD analysis project Ga0181519, IMG submission 121102) | Peatland microbial communities from MTU Mesocosm Facility, Houghton, MI, USA - PEATcosm2014_Bin02_10_metaG | ecosystem: Environmental > Terrestrial > Soil > Wetlands > Peat | place...
ATGATCTTTTCCATCGACCGAGTGATGGCCCAGGGCAGCTGGCTCGATTTCGGCATGTTCCTGCAGAACATCATGGTCGCGGCGCGGGCGCGTGGCCTCGATACCTGTCCGCAGGCCGCATTCATCCAGTTCCACGAGCTGATCCGCGCCCGCCTGGGCATTGCGCCCGACCATGCCATCGTCTGCGGAATGTCGCTGGGCTGGGCCGACATGAGCCGCATCGAGAACACCTTGGTCACCGAGCGCGAGCCGCTGGAGCGTTTTGTCCAGTTCAGGGATGCCTAGGCCGTCGCCTTTGGGTACAATGACATAAGGATCGGCGGGCCCGGAAATCGGTCGAATCCGGCGTTGTAAGCGCCTCCTTCGGCTGTTTGGATGGCCACAATGGTGCAATCCGGGCTTTGGCATCCGCGCGGGATGGCCGATACTCATTTCACCGTTGCCAGCCACGTCAATGGGGCCGGGCTCCGGTGGCCGGATGGTGGCGCGCGCTCAGGCGCGCGGGAATTTTTTTCAGGAAACCTCACGCATGTTTCAACGTTTCGCAACGCGCTGCGCGGTCCTGGCTTGGGGCGCGGCCATGGCGTGGATGCCTGCCCAGGCGCTCACCGTCCAGGAAGAAACGCTCGACCTCCCCGTGGCGGGCGATGTCGACTCGCCGGTGGGCATGCTGCCGGTGCGCCGCCCGGTTTCCCTCTCGCACGTCGGCGACCGAATTCCTGCCATCAAGTCGGCCTTCGCTCTGGTGGTCGATCAGGACACCAACGAAGTCCTGATGCAGAAGAATCCCGATGAAGTCGCCTCCATCGCCTCCATCACCAAGCTGATGACCGCCATGGTCACGCTCGATGCCCACCTGCCGCTCGACGAGACCCTGCAACTGTCCCGCGAGGATCGCACCATCGTCGGCTGGAAAGGCTCGTCGCTGCGCGCCGGGGTTCGCCTCACGCGCGAGCAGGCCCTGCACCTGGCCCTGATGTCCTCGGAGAACCATGCGGCGCAGCTGCTGGGCCGCACCTATCCGGGCGGCGTGGAGTCCGCGGTCATGGCCATGAACGCCAAGGCGCGCATGCTGGGCATGAACGACACCGTGTTTGCCGACCCTTCGGGCCTCTCGCCGCTCAATCGCGCCAGCCCCAGCGACCTCGTGCGCCTGGTCAAGGCGGCATTCGATTACCCGCAGATCCGCGAGTACTCGGTTTCGGCCGATTACGAGTTGCCCATGGGCAAGCATCTGGTGCGCTTCCACAGCACCAACCAGCTCACTACCCACGCGGACTGGCAGATCGGCCTGCAAAAGACCGGCACCCTGAGCGCCGCCGGCCAGTGCCTGGTGATGCAGACCGTCATCGAAGGGCGCCGCGTCGTCATGGTGCTGCTCGACGCCATCGGGCGGCACTCGCGCTTTGCCGATGCGCAACGCATCCACGACTGGCTGAGCGCGCGCGGCCCGGCAAGCCGCACGGCGATCAAGGAGTAGTTCCGCCCGGGCGCCGCCGGCACGCCGGCGCGCGATCCTTCGAACGCTGCGCCTACTTCACCGGCGCGGTGGCCGGCGCGGCGGCATTCGCGTCGAATCCCAGTCCCGCGGAGATGCGCGCGGCCGTGGCCGTAAGGTCCTCGATCCAGGCATCCTGCATGCGCTCCGACGGCGCCGACAGCGACAGTCCGGCGACAATCGCGCCGCTGTCGTCGCGGATGGCCGCGGCGATGCAGCGCACGCCGGGCTCGAGTTCCTCGTTGTCGCGGGCAAAGCCCCGCGACCGCACCTGGGCAAGCTCCCGATCCAGGCGCGCCGGATCCGTGATGCTGTTGCGGGTGTGGCCGGCCAGGCCCGTGCGCGTGGCATACGAGCGCACGATCCGCGCGTCGTCGTGGGCGAGAAACAGCTTGCCGCTGGAGGTGAGGTGCAGCATGGCGCGCCCGCCGATGGCGCGCACGACCTGCATGCCGGAGCGCTCGCTGTACGAGCGCTCGACATAGACGATCTCATCGCCCTGGCGCACCGAAAGGTTCACGGTCTGGCCGGTGCGCCGGTGCAACTCGCGCATCGGCTCTATGGCCGCCTCGCGAACGCTCAGGCGCGCCTTGACCAGGTTGCCCAGTTCGAGCAGCCGCATGCCCAGGCGGTACGAGCCGGCCTGCTCGCCACGGTCGACGAAGCGGCCCACGACCATGTCGTTGAGTATGCGATGCGCCGTCGAGGGGTGCAGGCCCGAGGCCTGGGACAGTTCCTTGAGGCTCACCGAGCCCGAGCGCTCGGCCAGGATATCGAGCAGGCTCATCATGCGGTCGATGACCTGGATGGCCGTTCGCTCCTTTGCGGGAGCGGACGAAGCCGTCCCATCGCGAGCGCCGCCCGGCGCAGCGGCTGGGGCAGGCGGAGGTACGGCGGTTTTATGCGGCAAGCCGGGCATGTTGCGCTGCCATAATTTTCATGTCAGCGGATTGTATACCGCAATGCGGAAAGGGCTTTGCGCGAGAAGCGCCGCCATTGACGGCTTTTTTAGGGACCGCCGCGCGCTCCTCGAGAGCGCCGCTGCGTCGTGGCCCGGCGCCGCACGCTGCGCGCGCGGGCGCCTAGCGGGCCGCCGCCGTATGCCCAGCCAGGGCTTCGCGGCACTGCACCACGAGCGCCGGTCCCCGGTAGATGAGCCCGGTATAGATCTGGACCAGGCTGGCCCCCGCATCGCGCTTGGCCACGGCGTCCTGCGGGTCGACAATGCCGCCCACCGCGATGATGGGCAAGGCGCCCTGCAGGTGCGTGGCCAGGCGCCGCACGACCTCGGTGGCGCGCGCAAACAGCGGCCGTCCGGACAGGCCGCCCGCCTCCGCGGCGTGGCCCATGCCGGCCACGGCGTCGCGCGCGATGGTGGTGTTGGTGGCGATCACGGCGTCGATGCCCTGGGCCACCAGGGTGTCGGCAACGCGCAGCAGGGCCGCATCGTCCAGGTCCGGGGCGATCTTCACGGCCAGGGGCACGCGCCGCCCGTGCAATTGCGAGAGGCGCTCGCGCTCGGCCGTGAGCGCCGCGAGCAGCTGCTCGAGCTGCGCATCTCGCTGCAGGCTGCGCAGGTCCTGCGTGTTGGGCGAGGAGATATTGATCGTGACGTAGCCCGCATGCGGGTACACCGCCGCCAGGGCCTCGCGGTAGTCGTCGAGCGCGTTCTCGATGGGCGTGGCGGCGTTCTTGCCGATGTTCAGCCCGAGCACGCCCGCATAGCGCGCCCGTCGCACATTGGCCACGAACTGCTCGACCCCGCTGTTGTTGAATCCCAGCCGGTTGATCAGGGCCTCGGCCTCGGGCAGGCGAAACATCCGCGGCTTGGGATTGCCCGGCTGGGGCCGGGGCGTGACGGTGCCGACCTCGATGAAGCCAAAACCCATGTCGCCGAACGCGTCGATATGCGCGCCGTTCTTGTCCATGCCCGCCGCCAAGCCCACCGGGTTGGGGAATTCGAGGCCCATGACCGTGACCGGTTCGCCCGCCAGGGGCACCTGGACCAGGCGCGTGGCGCCCAGGTCGTGGGCGCGCTGCAGGCCTTGCAGGGTGAGTTCGTGCACGCGCTCCGGATCGAGCGCGAAGAGCAGGGGCCGCGCGAGGTTATAGAGGGCGGAGCAGCCCAGCGTCTTGCTCACGCGCCGCCGGGCGCGCCGCGCAGCCAGCGACCCTGCTGCAGCGTTTCCACCGGCCGGAAGCGGGCCTTGTAGGCCATCTTGTTGCTCTCGCCGATCCAGTAGCCCAGGTACAGGTAGGGCAGCGACAGGCTCTTGCACTGGGCGATCTGCCAGAGCACGTTGTAGGTGCCGTAGCTGGCGCCGGCCTCGTCCGGATCGTAGAAGGTGTACACCGACGACAGGCCGTCGCTCAGGACGTCGATGATCGAGATCATGCGCAGGGTGCCCAGCGCATCGCTCGGCGCATGGGGCCCCAGCGCATCGCGGAACTCGACCAGGCGGGTATTGACCTTGGTCTGCAGGAGGAACTGCGAGTACTGCTCGCGGCTGTCATTGTCCATGCCCCCGCCGGAATGGCGCGAGGCCTGGTAGCGCAGGTACAGGTCGTAGTGTTCGTGGTCGAAGGCCAAGGACACGACCCGCGCGTCGAGGCCGTGGTGCGACTTCCAGGCGCGGCGCTGGCTGCGGGTGGGCGCGAACTCGCGCACCGGCACGCGCACCGGCACGCAGGCGTGGCATCCCTCGCAATTGGGGCGATACGTGAAGATGCCGCTGCGCCGGAAGCCGGCGCGGACGAGCTCGCTGTAGACGTCCGCGTTGATGAGGTGGGCCGGGGTCGCAACCTGCGAGCGCGCCTGGCGCCCTTCAAGATAGCTGCAAGGGTAGGGTGCCGTTGCATAGAACTGCAACGTCGAGAACGGCAACTCCTTGAGATTGGCCACCGGTCAGTACTTTTCCAGAAGTCTGTTCAATGGGGTGTCACGGTACGCACGCCAATCCACCGGCTCGAGGGCCGCCGCCCGGGCGACGTGCGCGCAAAACGCGCCGCGCGGCATCTCGCGGGCACCCAGCGAAGCCAGATGCGCCGTCCTTTGCTGGCAGTCTATCACCGGCACTTGCTCCTGAGACAGCAAGGCCACCAGGGCGGCCAGGGCTACCTTGGACGCGTCGGTGCGCCGCGAGAACATCGATTCGCCGAAGAACATCCGGCCCAGGGAAACGCCATAGGCGCCGCCGACGAGTTCGCCGTCCTTGCGGACTTCGACCGAATGGGCATGGTCGAGCGCGGCCAGCCCGCTGTAGGCGGCGATGACCTCCTCGCTGATCCACGTGCCGTCCTGGCCGGGCCGCGGCGCCGCGCAGGCGCGCATGACCGCCGTGAAATCGTGGTCTAGCCGGATTTCCCACGAAGGGTCGCGGGCCACCGCGGCCAGGCGCTTGCGCAGGGAACGCGAGACCCGGAATTCGGCCGTGGGCAGCACCATGCGGGGGTCCGGGCACCACCAGAGCACCGGGTCGCCCTCGGAGTACCAGGGAAAGATGCCCCGCGGGTAGGCCGCCAGCAGGCTGGCCGTGGTGACGGAATCGGAGGCGGCCAGGAGACCGTTGGGGGTGTCCAGGGCACCGGCGACGTCCGGGAAGGGCGCACCCGGCTCGAGCCAGGCGATCATCCCTGGCCAGGCGCTCCGGAAAGGGGGCGCGGCGGAAGCTCCCGGGTATGCGTGCCGAAGCTGCCCCGGGCACGGTCCTCGAAGAACAGGCGCAGGGTGGTGGACACCGTGCGGAAGGCGATGTCGTCCCAGGGGATCTCGCTCTCGAGGAACAGCCGCACATCCAGGCTCTCCGTCCCCGGGCTGAAATCGCGGTCCAGCAGCTGCGCCCGGTAGAAAAGGTGGATCTGCTCGACGCTGGGGACGTCGATCATCGCGAACAGCGGCCCCATTTTCACGCGCGCATTGGCCTCCTCGGCCGTCTCGCGGCTGGCGCCCTGGGCCGAGGTCTCGCCCAGCTCCATGAAACCCGCCGGCAAGGTCCAGAAGCCGACGCGCGGTTCGATGGCCCGCTTGCACAGCAGTACCTGTTCACCCCACACCGGTATGGTTCCCACCACCGGCCGCGGGTTGAGGTAGTGGACCGTGCCGCACCGATCGCAGCAGTCGCGCTCGCGAGTGTCGCCCTCGGGCACGCGCCGCGTGATGGCATTGCCGCAGACGGAGCAGAAAAGGGCATTGGGCCGGATCATGACCCGCCGAGTGTAGCAATGGCCCCCTTTCAAGCGCGCTACATCTCCCTCTAACTCCCTCTCCCCCAGGGAGAGGGCCGGGGTGAGGGAACCTCCGCACCGGCACTAGCGAAAAATAAAAATCTCGTGTAACATCGACAGTCTTCGGTGGAGCAAATCGTGTCGCTTTTACTAGCGGCACATTTTGACGACACAAAAAGAAGGTCCCACCGAATCCGCACCGCCCACGCGCGGTCCGGCCACCCAATGACGCGGGGTGGAGCAGTCTGGCAGCTCGTCGGGCTCATAACCCGAAGGTCACAGGTTCAAATCCTGTCCCCGCAACCAATAAAATCAAGCGCCTGCACTCGTGCGGGCGTTTTGATTTGTGCGCCGTGCCCATCCTGTGCCCATTTCGTGCCCAAACCGTGCCCAACACGGAAAAGGGCAGCGCCAAAACGTCCAGCGTTTTGACCTTCGGGCGATTCTTGACCTTCGGTCGATTTGCCAATTGTCGTTTTGGCATCACCAATTCCTGATGACCTTCGGTCCGTTTGGGCACGGTGCCCGTGGCACTGCTTCGATGTCAATTCACCGGCGTCAAAGTTGACCTGGAAAGGACTTGACGACCTTCGGGCACATCTTTGAAACGCGCTCACGGTCCCGTTTTGTGAAATTCGTGAATTACCTCGATGGTTCCAACGATGTTTGCGTTGAGCTCGTCGAGATGTTCGGCGGGAATCCACCACTCCGTATGAATCTTGCCGCCGACGGAATGAATCGGATATTTGCTCATGAAGGAGTTGCGGACGCGAAAGCGCGTAACAAATCCCGAACCGCTCTCCGGCACATTCCAATCCCACGCGATCTGAATTGCATACTCCTCGTTCGTGACGGGATAGAAAATCGGTTGCTCCGGCAGGCGCGGAGGCCAGCGCTGAAATCCGGACGCCTGGAGAAGTTCGAGCTCCTTCGGACCAGTCGGCCGGAAAAGAACGACGACGTCCTCCGGATGCCGAGTCGCTTCTTTGTTCATGGCAGATATCCAGGAATAAGGCTGGTCGTAATTCACCCTCGCGCGACTTGAACGTACGAGGGAAGACGACGGCCGCTTTTCGATCGACGACCCAGTAGCCCATGGCCGGTCGATTGGACTGCCCCTCGATGAAGTCCGATTCCTTCAGGAAGCCCGCATCGAGCATCCGGGTACGAAATGAACTCTTGTCCAGGTGGCGACCCAGAACCACTTCATAGACGCGCTGGAGTTGTAGCAGCGTGAACGGTTCGGCCAGAAGGAAAGCCGGCAGGGATGTGTACTCGACCTTGCTGCGGAGTCGTTCCACAGCCGACTCCAGAATCGAGTCATGATCGAATGCCAGTTGCATCTGCCGTAAGTCTTCCGGCACGGTGAACCAGGCCACGTCCGCGGCATTCCCGCCCTTGACAAGGTTGACATCGCGCGCCGGCATCAGTGCGAAGTAGACATGAGTTGCTGGCCAGCCGCGAGGGTCGCGCGCGGCGCTTCCCCAACTACCGAGTTGTTCGAGATAGGGACTGAAGATCCCCGTCTTCTCCTTGAGCTTCCGACGCGCGCACGCCAGCAGGTCCTTGTCCGTCTCCACATCGACGTAGCCGCCAGGCAGGGCCCACCTGTTCGGGAAGGGCTCATCCATTCCGTCGGGGTGCTTTGTCAGGAGTACCTGCAGGGCGTCGTCCAGCGCCGTGAAGATTACGAGATCTACGGTCGTAAAGGGTAGGGGGAAGACTGGCACTCGCACAGGGGCCGGTCCCACCAGGCGACGGTCGAAGGACGTGTACAGGGGAATCGGTGGGGTAGTCATGGCTGCCTGTGGTTTGTGGTTGATTTGGTCAGCTTGCCTATTTCGCTGTGCAAACCGAAAACGCCCGGGTTTTGGGTCGTAGGCGACCGAGATTTGGTCGGTTTTTTAGGAGAAAGTGATTCAAAATCAATAAATTATGAACTTAAGACAAATATAATTGACATTAATAACGGAAAGGTAGACAATATTGACGTTAAGTAGATTGCGACTTGAGAAGACTATGCCTACGTCGAATTCGAAGGCCTCGGACCCCTTGGAACAAATCGGATCCGCGATCCGCTCGGCACGCGTTCTGCGCCGCCTTACCCAGGCGGAGCTGGCGGACGCTGTCGGTGTTTCACGGCCGACAGTTGTCGCAGCAGAGGCGGGGCGAAGCGTCTCGTCGCACAACCTCTTCGCCCTGATGGGACACCTGGGAATGCGCCTGACGCCCAGCTCGCACGGAGTCGCCAATCAAACGCGCCGTAGGCCGAATATCGTGCAATTAGTGAGCGTGGAACGCGTGCGCCGCCAGCGCCTGGCCGTTCCCCGTAACCACATCGCGCAACCCAGCGACACTTCGACCGTCGCGGGAATGCCCCCGAATCCGCTCGTGGCGGTAGGACGCATCCAGGATCGAAGCGCACGGCCCCGTATCGGGGATTTGATCGCGGCCGAGCGTCAACGTCGAACCTTGTCCCCGTCGACAGCGACCTGACCGGCCGGTCACGATGCCACTGGACGTCTACGTCGCCGGAGTCAAGGTCGGAGTCCTTTCAGATGAGAACGTCGACACCGGGCTGATCGACTTCGACTACCTGCCGGGCGTCGACGAGGGACTGTCGGTTTCCCTGACGATGCCCCCAGATGTCGAGCCGGGTGCGTACCACGAGTTCATTGGAATTCCTCCGCCATTCGAAGTCTCGCTCCCGGAAGGCGCTGTCCTGGAGGCGATTCGCCAGCGACTTGGCAAGCATATCCAGGTGGACGATGACCTGGCTATGCTCAAGCTCATCGGGCGCCGCACTATTGGGCGCGTGGGTTTCGGCGGCCCGCCCCTCGCCGAATCCGAGTTCGACGAAAAGATCCTGGACGCAGCAAGGTCCCCCAACGCCGCCACTCGACTCGCCGAGATCCTTCGAACCGTGCCGCATATGTTCGGGGTTTCGGGCGTCATGCCCAAGATGACAACGCAGCTGCACGAGCGCGGGACGCTGGTCGGGGTGGCCAACATCATCAAATTCGACTCGCCGGATTACGTGGGCGCGTCGATTGTCGAGTACGCCTGCCTCAAAGCGTACGACCGGGTCGGAATCAGGGTCCCGCGATTCCATCTGTCGGAGGACGATGCGGCACTCGTGATCGAGCGCTTCGACATCGGGGTCGATGGCGAGCGACTCGGATTCGAGGACGCCTGCGCGCTTTCCGGGTTGCGCCGCAGCGGAAAATACAGCGGTTCGGCAGAGCACCTGTTCCGGATGATCGAGAACTTCGTCGACCCCGCGGATCAACTCGAGGACAAGATGGCGCTCCTAAAGCAGCTCATCATGAGCGACGTGCTGCGCAATGGGGATGCGCACATGAAGAATTTCGCCCTGACCTACGGCCGCGACGTCCTGCACCCGCGCCTCTCTCCCGCTTTCGATGTGCTGACGACCCAGGTCTGGCTTCCCCAAGACACGCCCGCTTTGCCGTTACGGATGAATGTTCGTGAGAGCGGGGAGTGGCTCGACGATGAACGGATCCGGACACTTTGCGAAATCGCCGGCGTGGAAGGGTTCGACGGCCTCGCCTTCCGTGACCGGTGCCAGGACGCCGCACTGGCGGCAATTGACCAGGTGCTCGCCCACTCTATCCACGGTCCAACAAGGGACGCACTGTCGCGGGCGCGCGATATCGTCGAGCGGGCCGCGGTACGCACTGTTATTCGGACCCGGATCAGGGTCCGGCGCCCGCGCAGCGGTAAATCGGACGAGCCGGGTTGATCCAAAAGATCCAGACGGTTCGCACGAAGATGCGATCGTCAAATTTCCGATTGCAATGCGCGACGGTACGGTTATCACGATGCCACACGAAGTACTTTCATCCATCTTGGCGAATTCCGGAGAAAGACGTGCGTATCGCGGTATTACACCCGTAAGCCTGGTGAAATCGCCAAGCCTACTGATTGTCACGGGATACTGGGCCCGAGAAGCCCAGTTTTCAGTGAAATTCAACTTCGGCGGTGAATCGTCGGGGCAGCGCCGGAACGTCAGGCCAGAGCGGAAGGGTCAAAGAGCAGGTGTCTGCCTAAAAAATCCAACCCACTTGGACGAGAATCTTGTAATTTGGCGTTGGCTCGCTCTGCGCGGGTCCGCCCGACATCGCATGCGCGATCTGGAACTTCGCGAGCGCGCCTTTGCCGGCTGCCGTCAGCCCAACTCCGATATCGGAGAGCTGCCGGTGCGTAGCGACGCCGGTCTCACTGTCCTGGTGTGCCATGCCGAAGTCGGTGAACGTAGACGCCGAACATTGGATCGCACCGGAGATGGGTAGCGGATGCGCCAGGTCGATATGGCCGAGCAGCGCGTCATCGCCAGTCAGCTCGTTCGACAGGAACGCGGCGACCCCGCTGACCCCGCTGACGCTCATCTTCTCGCTGCCGTCGAGGCTCTTGTTCCCGAGCACGAGTTGGCCGTGGATCCCCGTTGTCAGGGTCAGGTCGGCCGGCAGCAGCGACGCGCGCGTCGTATACGCATCGATTTTCGAGTAGCGACCCTGCGTATCGGCACCCTCGGCATCGAGTGTTTGCGCTATCGGATCGTGGAACGTCAAATAGCCGGCCTCGATTGTCGCGTTGGATACCGACTGTCCGTCGAAGCCAAGGAGGCGATTGTCGACACGTGCCGTCAGGCCGGCGTGGACGGACACCGAGGTCTTCGCCGTGCGGGTGTCGGTCGTTCGCACGTCGTCGACCAGGTCGCGGTAGGCGAATCCGAGATCGCCTTCGAGCGAGTTCTCGCGGGTGCGCTTCAGTGGCGTCGTGCCCTCAAGCTCGACACTGCGCGCGCTGCCCACCGCGTTGAGCGCCGAGTAAATTCCGCCAAGAGCATAGTGCGTTTGACTCAGAGCGATCTCGCCGCGCGTGCCGTTCGCCGCCAGGAGGCCCGAGTACCCGATCCGGCCACTGGAAAGCCCGGTGTCGTTCGTCGTCAGGCCGCTCAGGTTCAATCGGTCACCACTGCCGGTCGGCGAGTTCCAGTCGAAGTTGAAGCTGACCCGATCCTTGCCGGTATACCTCGACCCGTAGTTGTCGAGCATCACGAAACCGTCGGTTGACGGTGTCGGCTCGGTGGCAACTGCAAAGTCGGAGGTCCCGGTCTTTTCTCCGGGCATCACGTCTGCCCTTGTAACCTCGACGCCCGGCGTGTCGTTGATGTTCAGCATCGCCCGCTCGAGCGTGTCGAGAGAGACAATGTCACGGTCCTTGATGTCGTCGAGCAGCGCCTGGACGGTCCGGTCGTTGACGCGTGAGTGATTGCTCAGCACAAACCGCCCATAGTTACCTTCGACGACGCGCAACGTGACAACACCGCCGTCGACCTGCTGCTGCGGCACGTAGGCGCGGGCGACGAAGTAGCCGGCCGCCCTATAGAGCCGTGTGAGTTTCGTGGCCACGGCTTCGATCTGGGTCAGTGTCAGGTCCTTGTCCCGGTCGGCAGTGACCGCCGCCTGCAGCGTCGGCGTGTCGATAACACGGTTCCCGACTATGGCGTACCGCGCAACGTGCACGGTCGCCCCCCCTCCAGGAAGCTGGAGAAGCGGCGGCTCGAGCGCGGCGCCGCCGATTGCCGGCAGCGCCGGAGCCTGCGGCGCGGGAACCGGCGGCGGCTGCGACTGACGCAGCGCATCGCCGATGTTCGGTACTGTTTGCGCTTGGGTCGCGAGCGCGCCCGTAGCCAAGCCGACGGCTACGCACAGGCGCAGCAACCGGTGCGGCGGAACGGACCTCCGCGCGCGATGATTCACTTGCGGTGCCGAGTCAATCTTCTTCTCAATAGTCGTGCTCACTTCTTCTCCTGGACGAGGAACAGCATCTGATCGACACCGCCTGGAAGCCTTACGCCGCCATTGACGACCTCGGCGAGGGAATTTCTGCTTGCGGGCACGCGCACGTCGCGCGTGATTGCGCCGTCCCCGCCGCCATCGCCGGCGGACGGCGTCATCAGTTCGCGCGCTTGGCTCAGGGTTACGCTCGGCGCAATCTCGTCGGCGCCCGGATTGGTGACGATGGTCAATGACGATCCCTGGCCGAAGGCCGCGATCATCTGCGGCGTCGGGTTGACGACGTTCGGCGCGGTCGATGCAGGCTGGGCGACGGACACCGCGGCCATTGTTACAACTGCAGTCCGGTCAGCGTCCGCGATCAGCGGCAAGATGGTGGACTCCGGGGCCGCCGATGTGCCCGGCTTGACGACGAGCGTCAATAGCGCGTTTCCCGTCGTCGCGATTGTGTAGTCGGGGTCCGGCGAAGTGGCCAATTGGACCTGGATTTGGTAGGTGCCGGGGCCGGTGATCGACGACACGCTATGGCCGTTCTGCCAGATCGTATACGTGACCGGCCCGGGCGCGCTGGCTGCAACTGCGTTGCTCCAAGTATTCTCGACCGAACCCGCAAGTGTGGTGGGCGTATATAGCGGCTTGCCATCGGCTGTCAGCGTCGTCGGGGCCGAAGTGGACAACGCGTAGGTCAGCACTCTCGGCAGCACGGTCAACGCGCCGGGTGCGATCGTGACGATATAGTTCGCGGGGTTGGCGGCGCCGAAATCCAGCGACACGAGGTTCGGCGTCAGGGCGTATCCGTAGCTGCCGCCCGGTGTCGAAGCCGCGATCGCATTGCCCCACGACAGCGATGCGATGCAGCCGCTGCACCCGGTCACGGTCCAGTTTCCGCCCGCAATCGATGGCGGCACTGTGCCGAACACGGAGCTCAAGTTGCTGAGCGAAATCGTGATCGGCGTCGGCGGCGCGTAGACGCTCCAGACAGCGCCGTTGACGCCACTGCCAAGCATTGCATAGCCAGGGGGTTGCGTCGCACTTCCCTGGATCTGCCACGCAGCCCCTGTGAACGTGCCAAGCGTGCCGAGCTGGGCCGTTGTCTGCGAGCTGCCATACGGGCTTGAAGTCAATCCGGTCGTCTGCCGATTCCAGAAGGAATTTGTGACAGTCAAAGATCCCGACTGCAGCAGGCCGATGAATGCGCCGACATTCGCGGTAGCGCCCGTGACGCTGCCGATGACGTAGGAGGTCGAAATGGTCGGCGTGAAGCTGGCGTCAGTGGACATCGTCCCGAGCATGCCGCCCACGTTCTGGCCCGAAACCGACCCGGAGAAGTACGAGTCGGTAATCGAGGCAGCCTCGACGTTGCTGTACCCGATGAAGCCACCTCCGTTGATGCCGCCCTGGACGGTCGCCGCAACGTAGCTGCGGCTGATGTTGTCTGGCGCAACGCCGAAAGGGTTGACGGTGCCGACCAAGCCGATCAGGCCACCGGTGTTGTTGTTGCCGCTCGATCTGACCGTGCCGGTCACATAGACATTCGCGATCGTCGAGCCGGTCGAGCGTCCGGCCAGCGCGCCGGTGTCCGAGGCATTGTCGCCATAGCTCTGGATCGAGGCGTTCGTCAGGCCGATGTTCGACACGGTCGCATTGCTAAGAATCGCGAAAAGGCCGGTCGGATTGCCGTAGTAGTTATCGTAGCCGCCGCCGTTGGCCGTCGTCAGTCGGTCGATCGTGTGCCCGAGGCCATTGAGAGCGCCGGTGAATGCAGCATCGCCGTAGGTCGTGTATCGGCAGCAGCGGGGGCCGCCTTGCCCGGTCGTGCTACCGATCGCGGTGAAGCCGACGATGTTACCGCTGGGGTCGGTCCACGTTGCCGCGGCGCTCGCATCGATGTTCCCGGCAAGCGCGAAGCTTCCGGAGAGCGCGCCGGCCATGCCCTGGAGGTCGGTGCCGTTCCTGCTGCCCTGGACGCCGAGACTGTTGATCAGCGTGTAGTCGACCCCATTGATCGACAGGATTCCGGTACCGGCACGGAAGCCGGTCGGGTCGGTCGCGCTGGTGAAGTCGATTCGTCCAGCGAAGGTGCCGTTGGGGTTGTAGCCCATCCGCACCAGATTCGCAGCATTGTAGGTCGGCGCCGACGTGCTGAAGTTGTAGCCCGTACGCAGGTCGAGCGTCGACGTCCCGCTCGCGGTCATCACCGCGTCGACGTTGATGTCGCCGTAGGCCTCCAGCGTCAACTTGTTGCCGGACCAGCTTACGGGAGCATTGACGTTGATGTTGCCGGTTTGCGTGCCCGCTGCCTGGGTCAGGATTGTCACGTTTCCAGCAGCAAGCGCGGCCTCGAGCGTCGTCGCGCCAATGCTGCTGCCCGTCGACGGGTCGGAGCCGCGGTCAATGTTGAAATCGGTCGGATCAATCAGCCATGTGCCGTCGGTACCCGAGGGGGCAGAGGTCGTGATCCGCGTGCTGTTCTCGATCGTCACACGGGGCGCCGATGTCTCGATCGCGCCGCCATTGCCACCGGCTGGTGCGCTCGCGTCGAGTGTGCCGCCGATGTCGAGGCCGCCGCCGGCACCGAACAGCATGATGTGTCCGGACTGGCTCCCTACCGTCTGCGCGCGGATTTCGCCGGTGTTGTTGACCACGTTCGCCAGAACGGTGTCGAGACCCCGCGCGGTGAGGATCACGGTACCGCCATCGGCGAGGATCGCGTTGCGGTTCTCGACCAGCGCATTGAGTGTCGCGCGATCGACCGTGACGCCGACCAGCGAGTTGCCGTTGAAATTGAGGCTGACCCTGTCGCCTGCCGCCAGGATCGCCGTGCCGAGGCGGGCCTCGATCAGGCCGTCGTTTTCGACACGGGACGCCAGCAGCGCAACGTAGCCGCCGTCGGTTGCTCGGATCGTACCCAGGTTGATCACCGCGCCCCGCTTGCCACCCGCCGTGAACCGGCGCTGCCCCGCGAGAAACTGGTCGTCCGAAAGGTCGAGGGTCGAGGCGACGAATCCGGCGGTGTCGATGCGGCCGCTCCTGCCTATCAGCACGCCGTTTGGATCCAGCAGGAAGACCTGCCCGTTGGCGTGCAGTGTGCCGTTGATAACCGATGTTTCATTGCCCACCACGCGGTTCAATATGACTGCCGCGGCATTGGGTTGCACGAAATTGACCTGCGCGCTGCTGCCTACCGAAAAGGTCTGCCAGTTGATCGCCGCGCTCTGGCTGTCTTCCTTCACAGTCAACGTGTTGCCCGAAGTGCTGATCTGCGCAGCGCCTGCGCTAACGTGACCGCCTGTGGGAAGCGCATCGACGCCCGGGCCTGCGTGCGCACCCGTGGCCAGCATTACGCCCGCCAGCAAGGCGCCCGTCCTGCCGGCGCTTCTGCCGGTTTTGCGGTGCGCACGGGAATGCTCTGCCGCCGCCACTAGCCCGCAAGACGTCCTGCTCCATACAAGCCGATACACGCGATTCATCAGATCTCCTCATCCGGCCGAGACCTGCTCTGCGCGGTATTCGTTTCAATTCGGTAATTGAAAGACTCGCACGATCGGGCACGTGTTCATGCAGAGAACTGCCGGGTGATCGCGCATATGCCGAATCACGATTTCACTCATTGCAATGAACTGCAATGCGTCGCGGGAATTGCCGGTTTCATCCATGTCGCGCGCTGTGCACGTGGACGTTAGGCAGATAATGCGGAACGTATCTGCAATGTCGTCAGCGGGTTGCAACGAGAAACTAGTACGTGGGTAAAGAGATATTCGCCACATCTACTTCTACGCGATCGATTCTGGTCAGCAAGGCGTGATTCGTAATTGCCGCGGAGGCCAGGGCGCAGGTTCTGGGCAAGCTGCGCGCATCCGCGGTCGATCGGGAAGTGCCGATCCATAGGCGCGCAATGGGTGAGGAAGCAGTAATGGAAATGTCGCGGCGGCAATACGAGGCGCAGTTGCCCGGCGTGATCGTTCCAGGACGTTGGGCCTGGTCAGGCTCATAACCCTCACAGGTTCAAATCCTGTCCCCGCAACCAAAAAAAGAAAAACGCCTGCATCGTTGCAGGCGTTTTTCTTTATCGACCCCGCGCTTTCCTTCGCGCAAACGGGGAAATTACCGGCTAGCGGCGCTCTTCTTCGGGCTTGCGTTCGGCGGGCTGCGGTTTGCGTTCTACCGGGGGGTGTTCCGCGGGGGGAGCGGCCCTCTCTGCCGGCTCTGCCTTGTGCTCTGCCGGGGCGGGGGCCGCGTGTTCCGCCGGCGCCGCCTTGTGTTCAACCGGCGCAGCGGTCTTCCGTTCCGCCGGCTCTGCCTTGCGCTCAACCGGGGGGGTGGCCTTGCGTTCCGCCGGCTCTGCCTTGTGCGCTGCCGGCGGGGGGGCCTGGTGTTCGACCGGCTCCGCCTTGCGCGCCACCGGTGCCGTGGTTTTATGTACTTGCGGCGCGGCAGGCTTGCGATCGCTCGTGTGTTCCGCAGCCGCGCTCACCTTGCCGCCGATTTTCGCTGCGACAACACCGTTCCCGGAAAGTATGCCGGCCTTTGGCGTTGCCGCTATTGGCGGCTTTCCGTGGTTCGCGCTGGCGCGTAATGAGGGATTGCCGCGCGCAACTTGCACGTGTTGCTGCTGGGCGGCTGTCGGCGCCAGGTGCGGCGCGTGCGCAGCGGCCAACTCTTTTGGCGTGGCCCGGGCCTGGATGCCGCCATTGCCGCCGTTGTAACTTACGCGATTGATCGTGGCGTTGTTGACGACCGTCTTGCTGTAGACATTGGTGATATGCGTCGACCCGACATTCACCACCGAGGTGTTGTAGTAGAGGTGGCCGCCCTGCCAATAGCCGCCCTGGTAGCCGTCGCCACCGTAGCCATGGCCGTAATTGACGCCGCCATAGAAACCGACCTCGGGGCCCCAGTAGCCTTCGTTCCATACAAAGGCGCTGTCATTGCTACTCCAATACCCGGGAGTCCAAAGGTATCCCGGTTGCGGCGCTTCAACCCATGTGCCCGGTACCCAGTAATAGTCCTGGTCGTCGTCGCCCCACGCCCAATAGCCCGGTGTCCATAGATAGCCGTCATCGGGAATTGGCGGCTGCTCATAAACCGGAAGCTCCGGTGGCGCCAGATTGACCGAAATGGCGATTCCAACCTGTGCCGTACTCATGCCCGGTAGGAACAGGTACAGCAAAGCGAGGAGCGCCGACAGCCGCCAGATCTTCAACATAATTTCAACTTTCCAAATTTCAGCCAGATAGATCGATAGTTATTTTTGACAATGGCAGAGACAT
>Ga0181519_10002176_pt1 | contig 16804 bp, 11 predicted proteins | sample PEATcosm2014_Bin_26_FD_121102 | JGI IMG/M metagenome (GOLD analysis project Ga0181519, IMG submission 121102) | Peatland microbial communities from MTU Mesocosm Facility, Houghton, MI, USA - PEATcosm2014_Bin02_10_metaG | ecosystem: Environmental > Terrestrial > Soil > Wetlands > Peat | place...
GGAAAACTCGTAACCTGCGTCCTGGAAATCGCCGCGCAGCCATGATTCGGATCCCCGATTGCGGTGCGCCAGCGCCAAGGCAAGATTTCCGCGAGCAAAGACCCGGTGCGCCTCCTTGGGGCTCCAGGCACGGTCCGTTTGAATCGTACGCAGGAGATTGGCCAGATCGGCAAGCGCCCCGATCAGGGCCATTCGCGCCAAACCGCGAGCGCGCGCTTCTTCCAATCGAAGATAGCTGGCGGCTTTGAGGATTTCCGGGACTGCCGATCCCAAGGACAAGTGCGATCCTGCGGCCGCATTGCAGGCCACAAAATGGCGCTGCATCTCGGCACGCACCGGAAACCAGAGGCTGCGATCGACCGTTCGCCAGCGCAGATCGACGTCCCGCCAACTTGCCGTGCCGAAAAGCACTTCGAATTCGGCGCGGCTGCGCACCTGGCCAGCCTCTATCGCGCTGGCCGCCATCTCGAAGCGCACGGATCCCGATGCCAACTTCCAAGCGGTTTCCCGCGCTTCGCGCCGCTCGGCGGCAATCAGCGCATACTCGTCGTTCGCGCAGGCAGTGGCATGCGCGCGCAGCCCGGCCGCGACGGATCGGATCTTGCGCGCCGCCATCGCGCAATCGCTTTCCTCCAGCGCCCGGAACGCCTCGAAGAGATCGCGGCTGACCTTGTCGACCACCGGCATCCACAAGTCGTCGAAGGCGTGGACCCAGTATTTCGGAGGACGTGCGCGCAGCGATCGGTGCGGCGCCTTCACGGGAAGAGATAGCCGAGGCACGCGCTGGGCGTTGCCGGGAATGTCGCGCTGGCCGACCCCGGGAACTGGCGTGCGCTGCTGTTCGTGCGTGGTGAAACCGGTTGTCATGCGTGCTCCTTTTTGCGTTGGAAATGAACCGGGTCAGGGCTTCAAGCCGATCGGCAGCGCTCAAAAGCGCATGGCGAAGAGCGGCATGGCCTTTTGGCCGCCGAATTCACCCACGGTCGGATCTTCGATCGCGCTGGGCGACCGGCCTGAAGCGGTTACGGGGATCGGTGCGGTTTCCTCGGCGCGTGCTGCTTGCAGCGTGTGTTCCCGCCAAGCCCAGTCCTTCGCGGGATCCCCTCGGAGGAGACTTTGCCCCTCGCGCGCAAGTGCGTTGAGCGCATCACGGTCCGGCATGTCGGCTATGGCCCCGCCGGTGGAATGCAGGGTGGCCGACTGCCGCGTGCCGCGCGCGATCACCTTTGCAAGGTCCGCATCGAGGTGGGCGATACGGTCGCGAACGGCGCAGCACGCGGCGTCTTCGGCGAGGCGCAATCCCGTCCGCGCCGATCGCAATAGGTCGAGTTCGCGTGCGTCGCTCTCCATGCCGGTTTGCAGCGCCGCCTGGCTCAGGAAATCCACGGCGGAATTCAATGGCCCCGGTGTTTCAGGCCGCTTTGCATCGCCTTGCGCCGCAGCGATCGATGGGGAATCGCGGTCGGCTGCCGGCGCCAGCGGCTTCGGATCGCCGGCAGAAGCCGGTCCGTGCGCAAGCAACAGCAGTATGCCGGCCAGCCACGCGCCAGCTACCCTGCTGCCTGACGAAAATCGAAACGCTGCCATGTTTGTTCTCCTTCCGGCGCCGTCCTCCGATTGCCGTGGATGGCGCCGATACCCGCTTGCGGTTTCGCCAGGGCGGCGCATCGCAGTGGTGGGAATGAAAGGAATTTAGACAGGCCCGTCAGCCGCGTCTGCACACTTTCGGCACGAATTGGGTGGTGCCGAACGGCACTATCGCGCGCAGACGCGGCGGCAATCGCCGCACGCGAGGATGGTGCGGCAGCCTCGAAGACGGCAGCTATTCGGTAAGGCGCCGCCGCATGGACATCACCGCGAGTTCCGTGCGGGTGTTGGCATGGAACTTGTCCATGATCCGGCTTACGTAGTTCTTGACCGTGCCCTCCGCGAGAAACACCGCCTTGGCGATTTGCCGGTTGCTCGCGCCGTCGACGATGAGCTCCAGGATGCGTTGTTCCTTCGCGCTCAAAGGCTCGTTGACCGGGGCGCACTCCCGCGCAGGTGCGGGTGCCTGCGGGGACGGTGCCGGTTCCGCGGCCACGGCCTCGACCGGCAGCGCGCTGGAATCGGCATCGCGCGGAAGGCGGCGGAACTGATCCATGACCTTGCGCGCTATCTGCGGCGTCAATACCGACTCGCCGCGGTGCACCAGCCGAACCGTCTCCAGCAGTTCGCGCTCGGTCGCATCCTTGAGCAGGTAGGCGCGCGCTCCGGCGCGGACGGCTTCGAATACGGTCTCCTCGGCGTCGAGTGTCGTCAGGACGAGTATGCGTGTCGCCGGCAGCGATCCGGCGATCTCGCGGGTGGCCGCCACACCGCCCTTGCGCGGCATGTGGAGGTCCATGAGAACCACGTCGGGGCGCAGTCGATGCGCGAGCGCGACGGCCTCGACACCATCGCACGCCTGGCCGACGACCGCGATGTCCGGCTCCATGGCGAGCATCAATTCCATGCCGCGCCGGATCAACTCCTGGTCGTCGGCAATAAGTACGCGGATACGGGGATTTTCGTTCTCGGCACTGTTCAATGGAGTCGCCTTGCGCGGTTTCGTGTCCAGCCGCCGGGCACCCGCCCGCCGCTCGTCACGACACGAGGGCACGAATGTAGCGCGCATTCGCGCCGAGGCAGAGCGCCGCCTGTCATAACATAGGCGTTACTTTGGTAACTTTTGGCGATCGATCCCCGATGCCCCGGATACGCTTGCACTGGATCCCTTGGTTCGTCCACGCACTGGACCCCCGGCGCAGCCTTGGAACCAAGGTAGGATGGTTCGTGGCCGCACTGTCCGTGGCCTTTGCCCTCGTTGCCGGGGTCTGGCTGGGAAACATGAGCCGCGAAGGCCTGCGCGAGCAGCACGGCCGGCAGCTCACCCTGGACGCCGGCCAGCTCGCCAATACCTTGGATCATGCGCTGCGCGCGCGGCTCCATTCGGTCCAGACCATAGCCGCGATCATCGGGTCCGACAGCAAATTCCACTCGCCCCGTGTCGTCCGACTCGTGCTCGACGAGTTGCAGGCAACCTACCCGGAGCTCGAGTGGATAGGCTTCGTGGACCCCCAGGGCGCCGGCATCGCCGCTACGCAGGGCCGCCCCGACGCGACGGATTCTACCGATCGGTCCTGGTTTCTGGCCGCATCCGCGGCGCCGTGGATCGGGGAGATCAACGCGCGTGTGCCACTGGCCGCTGATCCGGCCGGGGCTGGCGTTGGCGAGCGCGTCATCGTCATTGCGGCCCCGGTCCGCGATTCGGCCGGGCGCTTCCTGGGTGTCGTGACCGCGCATCTGGGCTGGCGCTGGCTCGCGGAGTACGCGAAACAATTGCCGGTCACATTGCGTCAGCAGACACCGCCGCAGACCATCATCCTGGGGCGCGACGGAATCGCCCTTGCTGGGCCGCCGGAATTTGCGGGCAAGCGCTGGCAGGCGTCGCAAATCCATGGGATATCGGCGTTCGAAGCAACGGCGTCGCTGCAGGACACGGCGCAACGACCCCAGGAGCCCCGCATCGAACAACTGTTCGATGGCAGACAGTTCCTGGTGAGCGGAAGCTATGCACGCGAGGGCGGTTCCCTGCAGGCGCTGGGCTGGACCTTCCTGCTCATCGAGCCGGCCTTGCACGCGGATCGGCGCGAGCAGGTCCTGTGGAACCAGATCATCCGGGCCTGCCTGGCGCTCGGCGGCGTGGCGGCGTTGTTCGGCGTGGTCGTGTCCCGCCGGCTTACCAACCGCGTCGCGCAGTTGTCGCAATCCGTCGATGCGGCCGGTGCCACGGGAAACATGCGCATTGCGGTGCCCGCCGGCACGGATGAGATCAGCCGCCTTGGGCGGGCGTTTGCCAACCTGCTGGGAGCCCTGCAAAAGGAAAGGGCCGAACTCGGCGCCCTGAGCGCGGATCTGGAACGGCGCGTTGCGGCGCGCACGCGTGAGGTCGAACAGCTCGCCCGGGAGTCGCGCTATTCGGCGGTCGTGCGCGAGCGCCTCAAGATCGCCCGCGACCTGCACGACACCCTCGCGCATTCGATGATGGCCATGCTGGCCGAGGTTCGCCTGCTCAGGAAAATGTACGCGCGCGATCCGTCCGGAATTGCCGAGGAGTTGGCGCGCGCGGAAAAAGTGGCGCACGAGGGACTCATCGAGGCGCGGGCTTCGATCACCCGGATGCGCCTGAATCCGGTCCGCGACATCGGCTTGGGTGCCGCCCTGGCCGATGCGCTTGGAAAGCTTGCGGAACGCACCGGTCTGCACGTGGAAATGGACTTCGATCCCCGCGCCGCCGGTTTTGCCGAGGAAACGGCCGAGGGCGTCTTCCGCATCGCCGAGGAGGCCTTGCGCAACATCGAGCGCCATGCCCGTGCGAGCCACGTGAAAGCCGCATTGCGCTGCACCGGCGAGCGCTCCTTGACCCTCGAACTTTCCGACGACGGCGCCGGCTTTGATGCCGCTGCGACCCCCGCGGGCCATTTTGGCCTGATCGGAATGCACGAGCAGGCGCAACTGATCGGCGCCCAGCTGGCCATCGAAAGCGCTCCGGACGCGGGCACGGTGCTGCGCCTCGCCTTCGGCTCGGGGCGCGATGGTTGACCCGGCGCTCCTGCCCGCCCCCGCCCGCGAACCCGTCCCGGCGGCGGGCGCTGCACGTGTGCCGGGCGTCGGCGCTGCCGCCCTGCTATGGTCCGCCGCGGTCCTGGTAGGCGTCCTGGCCGCCCTGGCCACACTGGCCTTCCACGCGCTGATCGGTGCGGTCGAGACCGTGGCTACCGGGCAGGGCGGCAGCCTGGTTGCCGCCGCAATGCGCCTGCCGCCCTGGCGCCGCGCACTGGTCGGCGCCGCCGGCGGCGTGGGCGCCGGACTGGTCCTGCTTTGGGGAATGCGTTGGGCGGCGCACGGCCCGGCGGGTGCGAAGAACCTCGATTACATCGACGCGGCCCGGCGGGGGAACTACCTGCTCAACGACCGCACGACTTTTGTTCGCAGCCTCTCGGCCCTGGTGTCGGTCGGAACGGGTGCACCCATCGGGCGCGAAGGGCCCATGGTGCAACTTTCGGCCTGGTTCGCCTCGTGGACGGCGCGGATCCTGCCGTTGCCGGACGAATACCGCAATGCGCTCCTCGTCTGCGGCGTTGCCGCGGGCATCGGTTCGGCCTACCACGCGCCGATCGCGGGCGTGGTCTTCGTGCTGGAACTTGCATTGGGGTTTCTCGCGCGCCATACCGTCGCGCCGGTTCTGATTTCCGCGGCCACGTCGAGCGCGCTCATCTACTGGCTGGTGGCGCCGCAACCCTTGTACGTGATGCCGGCCTTGCCGCTGCTGCCATCGAACCTGTGGATGGGCATCGCGGTTGGCGTTGCCTGCGGCGGTTTCGGAACCGTTCTTCTCAATCTGCTGGAGCGCTCGCGCGCGGCGTTCGGACGGATTGCCAGCGCGCCGCTGCGACTGGGATTGGGTGGCATATTCGTCGGATTGATATCGGCGGCGGTTCCGGAAGTCTGGGGCAACGGCTATAGCGTTGTCTCGCGCGTATTGGGCGGCGATTCCGATTGGACCTGGGTGGCCGTCATTTTGCTGGCCAAGGTCGGCGCTACCGTCCTGAGCTCCGGATCCGGCGCTATCGGCGGCGTATTCACGCCCACCTTGTTCGTCGGGGCTACCAGCGGCTATGTCATAGCGAACTGGGTGGCCAGAATCGACCCGGCGCTCGTCGGCGACCCCCGTGCGACGGCGGTCATCGGGATGGCCGCCGTGCTGGCGGCGGTGACCCAGGCGCCGCTCATGGCCATCGTCATGGTGCTCGAAATGACACAGCAGTTCCAGTTGACCCTGCCCGTCATGCTGGCCTGCGGGATCGCCTACGGCATCAGTTCGCACCTGGGCGTGAGTCCCCTGTACGGCAATCCTATCGAAGGGCACCGCTAGGCCACCCGGCACCCAGCGGCCCGGCCATGTCTTCGCCGTAAGGCAAGCCCGTATGCCAAACCCTGCTTCGCCAGGCTCGATAGACTGATATCTCTTCGCCCGTATGAGTGCCCAAAACCATGAAATTTCCCGCTTGCCGGGGCTGGTCCGGATGACCGCCGCGCCCCGCGAGGCCGGATCGCGCGCGCTCGAATTGCCTCGCACCGGTTCGATCGTTCCGGTGTGGGTGGTGATCCTTTTCGTGGCGGCCTATGCCCTCGCCGACTCGACAACCGGTCTTTTTCCCAACCCGCGTTTCGGCATACAGCCGCTTAGCCCGCACGCGGCGCTGGCAATGACGCTGATGACCCTGGGCGGAGCCCGGTACGCCCCGGCGGTTCTTGCGGCCGTCCTCCTGGGGTGGATATTCCCGCGCGACACGAGTTTTTCCCTGGCCTTGGTCCCGGCGGCCTTTGCCATCACGGCCGTTTATTGGGCCGCCGCGATCGCCCTGCGCCGCTGGGCGCGCTGGGGAGGCGCACAGGTCCGCCCGTGGGACGTCAATATCCTTCTGGCGGTTAGCGTTCCGGCCGCGCTTTCCTGCGCCTTCATCGATGCGCTTCGCCAGGTCGTGGGCCCGGCGGTCGCGGCGTCCTCGCTGCCCCTGCTGGCCTTCCGCATCTTCGTTGCCGACCTGCTCGGACTTGTCGTTTTGGCGCCGCTGCTCCTGCAATTGACCTCCGGCTCATGGGTCCGGCAGATGCGGCGATCGTGGAATTTGAAAGTCCTTCGCGATGCGCTGCTCTTCCTGCTGGCGGTCGGCGGATTGCTGGAGTTGGTCTTCGGATTGCGGCCGCTCGACGAGTTCCGCATGTCCTACCTCCTGTTCCTGCCGATGATCATCGTGGCGATGCGCTATGGCGTCTTGGGCGTTTCCACCGTGATGCCGGTCATTCAACTCGGGCTGTTGGCCGCATTGATGCTGGTGGGTACCCGCGCCGGGACGGCCTTCGAGTTCCAGCTGTTGATGCTGACGCTGGCCGTGACCGCGCTATACCTCGGCGCCTTGTCCGACGAGCGCCAACGCGCCGCCCACCGCATCGCCGAGCACGAGCGCGCGCTGCGCGAGCGCGGGCTTGCGTTGGCGGAGGCGCAACGCCTGGCGTCTACGGCCGAATTGGCAGCGGCGCTGGCCCACGACCTGAGCCAACCGCTGTCGGCAATCGGCACCTACGCCAGTGCGAGCCAGGTTCTTGCGGCCCGTGGGGTGGCGGACCACCCGAAACTGCTCGAGACGCTCGAACAGATCACGAAGGAAAGCGCCCGGGCCGGCCAGTACCTGCGGCGGATGCGCGACTTCTTCCGTACCGGCACCATGCGCGAGGAACACGTCGTGGTGGCCGACCTGATCGAGGCCACCCGCGGCCACCTGCAGGACCGTCTTTCGCGTGGCGGCATCCACTGGAGGGCCACCATCGATGATGCGCTCCCGCCCGTGCGGGTCGATACCGTGCAGATGGGCGCCGTCCTTGGAAATCTCGCTACCAACGCCTGCGACGCGCTGTGGGGTGTTCGCGGCCCGCGCGAGATCCATGTCCGGGCATACATGGTGCCGGGCACCAACCCCACCATGGTGCGGGTGCAGATCGAGGACTCCGGGCCTGGCATTCCGCCCGAGTTGCGCGAACGGCTGTTCTTGCCGCTGGCCACCACCAAGCCCAATGGCATGGGCTTGGGCCTTGCGCTTTCGCGTTCCATTGCGGAGCGGCAGGGCGGGCACCTCTGGTATGACGACAGCCGCGAACACACGACGTTCTGCCTGGATCTTCGCACCGATGCCTGAGTGCGATCCGTCCGCGCCCGATCCTGCGGGCCAGGTGTTCCTGGTGGAGGACGATGCCGCCGTTCGCGCGTCGCTGGCCCTTTTGCTGCAGCTCCATGGCTACAAGACACGTGAATTCGCGAGCGCCGAGGATTTCCTGGTCGCCTCGCCCCGCCTGGAACGGCCCGCCTGTGTCCTGGTAGACGTTCGGCTGCCCGGCATGTCGGGCATCGCCCTGCAGGCTCGCATGGCCCACGACCGCCGTTCCCCGCCCGTCCTGCTGATGACGGCCCAGGGAAGCGAGGCTCTGGCGCGTTCGGCGCTGCTCCAGGGCGCCGTCGACTTCCTTGAAAAACCGATCGATGAAAACGATCTGCTCAATGCGGTCGCCGCAGGCTTGCGGCGCGACATCGAGCACATCACGCGCGACCGTGAACGTGATGCGGTCGAGGCGCGCGTCGGCACGCTGACGCCGCAGGAAATCGCCTTGTTCGAGGGCATAACCAACGGGCGCCAGGCACGGGAGATCGCCGAGGAGTTCGGGGTTGCCATCGACGTCCTCGAGCAGCAAAAGGTGCGACTGATGAAAAAACTGGAAATCGGCCGTATCGCCGACCTTTTCCGCCTGCGGTTTCGATTGGCCGAGATCCTGGCCAGCCGCACTCGCCCCCATTAATCCGCGCCGGACCCCGGCTTTTCCTCTTTCTCTGGCGGCCCTCGCATGGCAAAACGAACAAGGTCGGCCACGCGCCGCACATCGAGCTTGTCCATGAGGCGCGCCTTGTAGACCTCCACGGTTCGTGCGCTTATGCCCATTTCCTGGGCGATTTCACGGTTGTGCCGGCCCGCTACCACCTGCGCCATGACTTCGCGCTCGCGGGGGGTCAGGCGATCGAGCCGTTCGCGGACCCGCTCGGTTTGCTGCGCCCCCTCCCAGCGGCGCTCGTCCAGGCGCAACGCCGCCTCGACCAGCTCGATCAGGCGGCTGTTGTCGACCGGTTTTTCGATGAAATCAAAGGCGCCGGCCTTGAGCGCGGCCCGCGCGGTGGGCACGTCCCCATGCCCGGTCAGAAAAAGTACCGGAAGCGCGATTCCGCCCTCGGCCATCTTCGCCTGCAATTGCAGTCCGCTCATTCCGCCAAGGCGCACGTCGATGATGGCGCAACCGTGGCAACCGGCACCAACGGCCGCCAGGAAGTGCTCGGCCGAGTCGTGTTCACGCGTCGCCAGGTCGCGGAACCCGAGCCAAAGGGCGATCGACCGGCGCACGCCGGGATCGTCGTCGACAATGTGTATGACAGGCCGGTAAGGAATCGAAGCCACGGATTCAGCCTAGCGCGCGGGTTTGAAAACCGTGACACGATACGCGCTCAGGGGCCTTCTGGGCGGCGCTGCTCGGCCCGCCCGCGCCGATAGGGGTTTCCCTTACGGTCAAGACAATGACGGCCGGCAGGCCGAATCGCTATCCTTCGGGCCATTCGCGGCGCCCGCGGGAGTTGCCGCGCGCCGCTGTCGCAATGGTCAAATCCCCCCGGAGGTGGGTTAGGTGTCTCTTGTTGCCTTCGTATTGAAACGCCCGTACACGGTCCCGGCCGTGCTGATCCTGATCACCCTGCTGGGCATCGGTGCGGCATCGCGAATGCCGGTGGACATCTTCCCGGAAATCGATATTCCGGTCGTCAGCGTCGTCTGGACATACAACGGCATGTCGGCGCAAGACATGCAAAACCGGATCCTCACGCTGCACGAGCGCCAGCTCGCGTCCCTCGTGGACGACATTTCCCACATCGAGGCGACCAGCTATGCGGGCGTGGGCGTGGAAAAGGTCTACCTGCACGAGGGCGCGGACGTAACCCGTGCCGTATCGCAGCTGGCCAGCAGCGCCCTGGTCGTCCTCAAGTACATGCCGCCCAACATCACCCCGCCGCTGGTCCTGCGCTACGGGGCCACCGATGTGCCGATCATCCAGCTGAGTCTTTCGAGCGACTCGCTCCCCGATACCAAACTCAATGACCTGGGCCAGAACATCATCCGTCCGAGCCTGGCCGTCGTCCACGGTGCCGAGGTTCCCTACCCGTACGGCGGCAAGCCCCGGGTGGTGATCGCCGATCTCGACTCGCGCGCGCTCCAGTCGCGCGGCCTGTCGCCCACCGACGTGAGCCTGGCGCTGCAACGCCAGAACGTGATCCTTCCCGCGGGCGACGTCAAGATCGGCGCCAAGGATTACACCTTGACGATGAACAACAGCCCGGACGTCATAGACTCGATCAATTCCTTCCCGATACGCGAGGTTGCCGGCCGGACGGTATTCATGCGCGATGTCGCCCGCGTCCATGACGGTTTCCAGGTGCAGACCAATTCGGTATCGGTCGACGGGTCGCCCGGCGCGCTGATGTCGATCCGCAAGACCGGCGGCATTTCAACCCTTTCGGTGATCGACGGCGTGCGCACGGCCCTGGTCGACATCCGCCGCGTCATGCCGGCCGGCGTAAACATCACGCCCGTATTCGACCAATCGATCTTCGTCAAGGCGGCGCTGCAAAGCGTCCTGATGGGCGGCGCCATGGCGGCCGGCCTCACCGCGATGATGATCCTGCTTTTCCTGGGCAATTGGCGCCTGACCATCATCATCCTGGCGGCCATCCCGCTTTCGATCATCACCGCCGTGCTGGTGATGTATGTGGGCGGCAATACCCTCAACACGATGACCCTGGGGGGCTTCGCCCTCGCGGTGGGCATCCTGGTCGACAACGGCACGGTGGTCATCGAGAACATCGAGCGCCACGTCGGCATGCGCGAGCCGCTCGAGACCGCGATCCTGAACGGCACCGGCGAGGTCGGCGTCCCCACCGTGCTCTCCACCTTGTGCATCTGCATCGTTTTCGTGCCCGTCTTCCTGCTGCAGGGAACCGCCAAATACCTTTTCTCCCCGCTCTCGGTTTCCGTTTGCATGTCGTTGCTGGCCAGCCTGCTGCTGTCCTTCACCCTGGTGCCGGTGCTGTTCAAGTACCTGATGCGCGCCTCGGTGGCCCAGCATGGCGCCGCTGCACATGCCGCCCCGGCACCGGCGCCGGCAAGCGCCCTGGGCCGCGCGATGCGACCCGTGGTCGGGTTGCTCGTTGCCATCCATCACGGCTTCGAGTCCGGGTTCGAACGTTTCCGGGAAACCTACCGCGACGCGGTGTCGTGGGTGATGAGCGTGCCGTTGCTGGGAATCGGGTTTTTCGCGGTGTTGATGGTTTTTTCGCTCCTGCTCTTTCCCGGTCTCGGCCGCGATTTCTTCCCCCAGGTGGACGCTGGCCAGATGCGGCTGCACGTGCGCGCGCCGCCCGGAACGCGGCTGGAGCGCACCCAGGAGTACTTCTCCCAGGTCGAGCAACAGATCCGCAAGAGCGTGGGCAACGACCAGATCGACGTCATTCTCGACAACATCGGCCTGCCGTACAGCGGCATCAATCTCGCATTGAGCGATACCGCCACGGTCGGCCCCATGGATGGCGAGATCCTCATCTCGCTCAAGGAAAAGCACCGCCCGACGGCCGGGTTCGTCGCACAACTGCGGCGCGAACTGCCGCGCGAATTCCCCGATCTGCAATTCTTTTTCCAGCCGGCCGACATCGTCGACCAGGTGCTCAATTTCGGCCAGCCGGCGCCCATCGACATCCGCATCTCGGGGTACGACAGCGCCGCCACCTATGCGCTGGCGGCCAAGCTCGCCGGGGACTTGCACCACATTCCGGGCGTCGTCGACTCCCATGTGTTCCAGGTGCCCGATGCCCCGGCGTTGAGCATCGATGTCGATCGGTCCCTCGCCAACGAGCTGGGGGCGAGCCAGCAGGGCACGGCCAACAGCGTTCTCGTGGCAACGAATTCGAGCGCCCAGCTTGCCCCCAACTTCTGGGTCGATCCGCGCAACAGCGTGAGCTACCCCCTGGTGGTGCAGGTTCCCGCCTACAAGATCTCCTCGGCCGAGGACCTCTGGACGCTTCCCGTCACGGCCGAAAGCGGCGGTGACCAGCGCCAGCTGCTCATGAATGTGTCGTCCTTTGGCCGCGGCCGTGTCCCGCTCATCGCTTCGCAATTCAACATCCGGCCCGTCTTCGATGTGCACGCCGACGTCCAGGGCCGCGACCTCGAATCGGCCGCGGGCGAAATCAGCAAAGTCATCGAGGCGGACCGTCCCCCGGCGGAAAAGGCCATTTCCGTGGTCCTTGCCGGCCAGGTAGAAACCATGCGCGAGAGCTACACCGGCCTGTTCACCGGGATCGCCCTGGCCGTTGTCCTCGTCTACCTGTTCCTCGTCATCAATTTCCAGAGCTGGATCGATCCGTTGATCGTGCTCATGGCCGTGCCCTTCGCGCTGGGCGGCGTCGTGTGGATGCTCTACCTCACCCAGACCCATTTGAGCGTTCCCGCGCTCATGGGCACCCTGATGTGCATCGGCCTCACCACCGCCAACAGCATTCTGGTCGTCACCTTTGCCAACCAGCGCATGGATGCCGGCGACGACTCCCTGGTAGCGGCCGTCACTGCGGGCTATACCCGCCTGCGGCCGGTGCTGATGACGGCGGGGGCGATGATCCTGGGCATGATCCCCATGGCGCTGGGCGTGGGCGAGGGCGGCGAACAGAACGCGCCGCTGGCCCGGGCGGTGATCGGCGGCCTGCTGTTCGCGACCTTCGCTACGCTGGTTTTCGTCCCAATCATGTACCGCCTGTTGCGGCGGCAGCCCTTGGGTCTCCTGCCCGGCATGTCCGCGGCCCATTCGACGAGGTAATACGGTGCAAAAAGGTGATGACGAGGCCTCGAAGGGGGCATTGAAGGCGGGGGACGAGGCGCTTGCCCCCAGGGCCGGCGACGGCAGGCACGAGCCCGCTGCGGATGAAAGCAGCACTTCCATCGCGTACGGCAGCAAGACCGGTGGGCGCATGAAAGTGGTCGCCATCGGCGTGCTCGTGGTCCTCCTGATCGGCTTTGCCGTGACTTTCTTTTTCAAATCCCGCGAGCAGGTCGCGTTGGCGACCGAATCGCGCGATGCTGCAAGCGAGCGCGCCATCGTGACCGTCATATCGGCGCAGGCCGCGGCGGGGGAGCGCCAGCTGACGCTTCCCGGAGAAACCGCGGCGTGGTACGAAAGCACCATCTACGGGCGCGTGAACGGATACGTGGCGGCATGGCATGCCGACATCGGCGACCATGTCCGCCAGGGCCAGACCCTGGCGACCATCGACACCCCGGAGCTCGATGCGCAGCTTGCCGCGGCGCGCGCGCAGCTCAATGCCGCGCAGTCGCAAGTGGCCGTACGCCAGGCCGAGGCTGAGCTGGCAACGACAACCTACGCCCGCTGGCGCGACTCGCCCAAGGGCGTCGTTTCCGAACAGGAGCGCGAAGAAAAGCACGCGGATTTCGACAGTGCCACCGCGCGCCTGAATGCGGCCCGTGCGCAGGTCGCGGTCAGCCAGTCCGAGGTGGATCATTACGCCGCGCTCGCCGAATTCAAGCGCGTGGTCGCGCCCTTCGATGGCACGATTGTCGAGCGCCGCATCGACATCGGCAACCTCGTTACTGCGGGCAGCACGTCGGCCACGACCTCGCTCTACCGGATGAGCCAGGACCGGCCGATGCGCGTTTTCGTCGACGTGCCGCAGCGTGCATCCGTGGAATTGATGAAACCCGGCCTGCCCGTGCAGATTCGCGCGAACAACCTTCCCGGACGGATTTTCTCCGGCAAGATCGCACGATCGTCGCGCGCCATCAACACCCAGGCCCGGACCCTGAAAGTGGAGGTAGACCTTCCCAACGACGATCAAGTGCTCGTGCCGGGCATGTACGTGGATGTGGCCTTCGAACTCGCGGCCGGCCCGCTCATGCAAGTGCCGGCCGCCGCGCTGAACTTCCGTGCCAGCGGGCCGCAGGTCGCGGTCGTCGATCCCGACGGCCATATCCGTTTCAAGGCGGTCACCATCGCGCGCGACCAGGGAAATTTCGTCGAGCTCGGCTCTGGCGTGAACCCGGGCGACAAGGTGGCACTCAATGTCAGCAGCCAGATCAACGATGGCGATCTGGTCACTGCCAAGGATATGCCGGCGCCCGCCCAGCCGGCGGCAGGAACGGACAAATCCAAATGAGCGTGCACGGCAGGTCGGCCCCATCGCGGGTCAGGCGGCTTGTAATGCCGTGTCTCGTTGCCGGCGGCCTGGCCGGCTGCGCCGTCGGTCCGGACTTTCACGCGCCAAGCGTGCCACCGCCGGGGCAATTTGCCGGTACACCGGCAAATGCCACGGCGCAGGCGGCGAGCCCCCCGGCTGCCGATCCGCCGGTGGATCCGGGGCTCTGGTGGCGATCGCTCAAGGATCCCGAGCTACAGAGCCTGGTCGACCGCGCGATTGCCGGCAGTCCCAGCCTGGAAATCGCCTTGACGCGACTCCAGGAAGCGCGCACCTTCGAGATCGCCGTTGCCGGCCTGGCCCTTCCGCAGGTCGATGCCAGCTCCGGCGGCGGCCGCGGAACAGGCACCGACATGACCCGTGGCGGACGGGCCGCGGGTCCCCTGAATTCGGCCGATCACGTCCCGGCCAACGAGCGGATTACCAGCATTTCCGGCGGCGCCCTTTTCTGGGATATCGATCTCTTCGGCAAATTCCGCCGCGAGATCGAGGCGGCGCGCGACGATGCGCGGGCGGCCGCGGCCGTGCGCGATACGGTTCAGGTGGCCGTGATCGCCGACGTGGTCCGGGCCTACCTGGACCTGCGCGGCCTGCAGATGCAGTTTGCCGTACTTCGACAGAGCGAAACCGCGGCCCAGAAGCTGCTTGATCTGGTGCAGGCGCGCTTTGACCGGGGCATTACCAACGAGCTCGACTTGACCCTGGCGCAGCGCCAGTACGCGGCCGTGGAGGCCAGCATCGGTCCATTGGCGGCCCAGGTCCAGTCGGCCCAATACCTCATTGCCGTTCTGCTGGGCCAGTTTCCGGAAGATCTGGAAAAAGAACTGGCAACGCCCGGCGTGATCCCGTTGATACCAAGCCAGGTCGCAACCGGCATTCCGCTGGACCTGATCCGCCGCCGTCCGGATATCCGCGCGGCCGAGTGGGAACTGGCCGCTGCCACGGCCCGCATCGGCGTCGCGACGGGCAATCTTTTTCCCCAGCTTTCCATCAGTGCCGGCTTGGGTTCCCAGGCACAGGGCTTCGGCTATCAACCGGCCGGCAACCAGCGGATCTGGAGCGCTGGTTACTCCGCCGTGCTGCCTCTGCTGGATTTTGGCGCGCTGGATTCCCTGGTACGGGTGGCCGACCTGCAGACGCATGAACAGCTGGTCAACTACAAGCGTACCGTGCAATCCGCCGTTGCCGAAGTCGATTCGGCCATGGCCGCGTTCCAGGCGCAGCAGTCGAGCATCGCCAGTCTTGGCAACGCCGTCCTTGCAAGCCAGCGGGCCATGACCTTGGCCTCGGAGCGCTACGACCGCGGCTTGAGCGACTTCCTCAACGTGGTCGACGCTCAGCGGCAGGCCTACGAACTGGAAGGGCAGTACGTGCAGGCCGAGAAGACCCTGGGCGAGCAGTTCGTCGCGCTGTACCGCAGCCTTGGCGGCGGCTGGGAGCAGTACGCCGGCCCACCGGCCCTGCCGCTGCCGCAGCCGGCCATCGTGGCGATGTTCCGGCAGCTCGTCCATCCCGGTACGGCCGATACGCAAGGAGATGCGTCAAAATAGTCCGGACGGCCGAATGCCGCGAACGCGCTTTTGGTCGGCCCGGAAATTGCCGACGGCAGCAACCGGGCCTTAGGGGGATTTGGACCTGCTCACCGCCACGATACGAGCTTCCACTGAAGATAGTCTTCGTGGAAGTCGCTGCCGCGCCCGGCCATCGTGTACGTGCCATGGCTGCGACGCAGCGCCCAGCGGCCGATCTCCGGTGCGAACCACACCGACTCCTGCCTTTGGCTGGAGATGACCGAGAGATCATCGTTGGTGTAATCGATGAAATTGTCGAAACGCATGACGGTGAAAGTGCCGGCGGGAACGGCAATTGTCGACCAGCGCATGGGCGTCATGGTCAGGCTCCAGTGCGCGCTGTAGTCCTTGTCGCCGATCAATTGATATTGGTCCTCATAGGTTCTGGACGAACCCATTGCAAGTCCGGGCGGCCATGCAGGCAGCGGCGTGCTGAACGTGACGGGCAGATCCCAGTGGGAATCCTGCACGACGTGGCCCCACGGTGATTGAATCTCGTCGTGCAGCGCGCCGTTCCTTTGGCTCGTGCGCGCGATGCGCACTACCGGATCGACGCTTTGAATAGTCTCGGTGACCTCATCGACCACCAGGCCGTTATAAACGTTTCTTACCTCATACACCCATTGTTGTCCCACGGCCGGCGGCCGTATCTGGATGCTGCTTGGCGCCTGGGCGATGTTCTCGCCCGGCTGCATTCCCGGCATGAATGAACAAGCTGCCATGCAATAGATGCACGACGCAATTAGCAATGTCCGCCCGGGATTGGGCACGCGGTGCCTCCCTTCCAGATAAATCCGACCGCGAAATCCATCCGCGGACCGAAATCGCATTGTGGCGCCAATTTCCGCGGACGTCTTCGCTACTTCGGCGTACGGAAGACCCGTACGTTGCAAGGCGAGCGCCGAGGGAAACCGGAACGCAATAAAAAAGGGCATGGTCGGGCGATTTACGCCGTCGCATGCCCTTCCGGGTTCGGCCGGCGTTCTTGCGCCGGCCTGGCCCCATGCCGTTCGGTCTTAGAAGCGGTGACGCAGACCGACTGCGATGATGCGATTGCCCGGATCAACGATGCCCGCGGCCATGCCGCCCGAGGCCGTGTCCTTCATGATGCCGATGTACGTGTCGGTGCGCTTGGAAAGGTCGTAATCGGCGACCAGCGAGTAGTAGTTCGTCGCGCCGCTGCACAGCGTGCCGTGGGCCGAACCGCAATTTTCATTGCCGTTTGCCGTCCACGAGTTCTGCGAAGCACGATACCAGGCAGCCGAGATCTTGAACGCCGTAGTAACTTCCTGCGTGCCGCCGACCCAGA
>Ga0181519_10002177_pt1 | contig 16799 bp, 14 predicted proteins | sample PEATcosm2014_Bin_26_FD_121102 | JGI IMG/M metagenome (GOLD analysis project Ga0181519, IMG submission 121102) | Peatland microbial communities from MTU Mesocosm Facility, Houghton, MI, USA - PEATcosm2014_Bin02_10_metaG | ecosystem: Environmental > Terrestrial > Soil > Wetlands > Peat | place...
AAATGACATTTTTCCACTCCGGATTAGTAAAATAATATATACAAACAGTAAACTATTTTTTACTTGCTGTCAATTTTATTTGACTAATATCCATCGATCGAGCGAACGCCTCCCTTCCTCGAATCCGGCTGCCGGAACGTCGGGCCCCGGGCCCGGCGGCATTTCGCGCCCGGGATGACCCCAGAGCACGACGCCGCTTCGGCGCGATGAGAGGCGCCGCCGCGATTGCGATTACCATCGGCGGATGCACACCCCCCGACCGGAGCTCGAGCTCCTCGCGCCCGCCCAGAACGCCGACATCGGCATCGAGGCCGTGAACCACGGCGCCGACGCCGTCTACATCGGCGGGCCGGCATTCGGCGCGCGCGTCAACGCCGCCAACGAGATCGGCGACATCGAGCGCCTGGTCCGTCATGCACACCGCTACCGCGCCCGCATCTTCGTCACGCTCAACACCATCCTGCGCGACGACGAGCTCGAGCCGGCGCGCGCCATGATCCACCGGCTGTACGAGGCCGGTGTCGACGCGCTGATCGTCCAGGACATGGGCCTGCTCGAACTGGACCTGCCGCCCCTGCAATTGCACGCGAGCACGCAGACCGATATCCGCACCCCGGAAAAGGCGCGCTTCCTCCAGGACGTGGGTTTCTCGCAGATCGTGCTCGCCCGCGAGCTCAGCCTGGCGCAGATCCGCGCCGTCGCCGCCGAGGTGCGCGAGGCCACGCTCGAGTTCTTCATCCACGGCGCGCTGTGCGTCGCCTACAGCGGCCAGTGCTATGTCAGCCACGCCCAGACCGGACGCAGCGCCAACCGCGGCGACTGCTCCCAGGCCTGCCGCCTGCCCTATACGGTCACCGACGCCCAGGGCCGCGTGGTGGCGCACGAGAAGCACGTGCTGTCCATGAAGGACAACGACCAGAGCGCGAACCTCGCCGCCCTGATCGATGCCGGCATCCGCTCCTTCAAGATCGAGGGCCGCTACAAGGACATGGGTTACGTCAAGAACGTGACCTCGCACTATCGCCAGCGGCTCGATGCCATCCTCGAGGCGCGCCCCGGCCTGCGCCCGGCCAGCAGCGGGCGCTGCGCCTTCTTCTTCACGCCGGATCCGGCGCGCAATTTCCATCGCGGCCGCACCGACTATTTCGTCAACGGCCGCAGCGACGACATCGGCGCCTTCGACAGCCCCAAGTACGCCGGGCTGCCCATCGGCCACGTGGTGCGCGTCGGTTTCGACAGTTTCGACATCCGCGTGGACGCGGGCGTGGGCGAGCTGCACAACGGCGACGGCCTCACGTATTTCGACCTGCAGCAGGAACTCGTCGGCGTCCCCATCAATACCGCACGGCGCCTGGGCGCGGAAGGTTCGGGCGCCGAGATCTGGCGCGTCCAGCCCAACGAGCCCGTGGCGACGCTCAAGGACCTGCGCGCCGACGTCGCGGTTTCGCGCAACCGCGACATGTCCTGGCTGCGCACGCTCGAGGGCAAGACCGTGGAGCGGCGCATCGCCGTCGATTGGCGCGTGGCCGAGGAGGCCGGCACGCTCGTCCTGCACGTGGCCGACCAGGAGGGCCATGCCGTGCGGGTGACGGCAAGCCAGGAATTCGCCTTTGCCGACAACCCCGATCGCGCGGGCGCCGCGCTGCGCGAGGCACTGTCCAGGCTCGGCGCCACCATCTTCACGGCCCGATCCGTGGATCTGCAATGGCAGCGGCCCCGCTTCATACCGGCAGCCGCCGCCAATGCCTGGCGCCGCGGCGCCCTGGAAAAACTCGAGGCACTGCGCGAAGCGAGCCTCGCGCGCCTGCCGCGCGCGGCGCCGGCGCAGCCGCCCGCCCGCTATCCGGAGGACAGCCTGAGCTACCTGGGCAATGTCGCGAACGGGCCGGCGGCGGCGTTCTACGCGCGCCACGGCGTGCAGGTGATCGAAGCCGCCTACGAGAGCCACCACGAACTGGGCGAGGTGAGCCTCATGATCACCAAGCATTGCGTGCGCTTCTCGCTGAGCCTGTGCCCGAAACAGGCCAAGGGCGTGACGGGCGTCCAGGGAACCGTGCGCGCCGAGCCGATGACCCTGATCAACGGCAAGGAACGATTGTCCTTGCAATTCGACTGCAAGGCCTGCGAAATGCACGTGGTGGGCAGGATGAAAAAATCCATACTGGCGTCCGTGCCCGCCGTGCCCGTGTCGTTCCAGCCGCGCGCGGTCTCCCGCACGCCGCCCAGCAACCCGCAGCAGGCGTAAGGGTCCGCGGTCCGCGCGGCCGAGGCGCCGTTCCCCCTCTCCCGCGTCGCGGGAGAGGGCCGGGGTGAGGGCCGATTTTCCGGTTCGGTGTGGAACCCGGCACGCAAGCACACCCCCCACCCTCACCCTGCCCTCTCCCGCCAGCGGGAGAGGGGAAAAAAATCCCTCTTGACCGGCCGAAATCCTCGCGCGATTCAAGCCTTGCGCAACTCGGCCAATGCCTCGTCGACGCGCTCCACGGCAACGATCTCCAGGCCCTCGATGGCTTGGCGCGGGGCGTTGGCCTTGGGAATGACGGCGCGCGAGAATCCCAGCTTGGCCGCTTCGCGCAGGCGCTCCTGGCCCCGCGGCGCGGGCCGGACCTCGCCGGCCAGGCCCACCTCGCCGAAGACCACGAGGCCCCGCGGCAGGGCACGGTTGCGCAGCGAGGAACCCACGGCCAGCAGCACCGCGAGGTCCGCCGCAGGTTCCTCGATGCGCACGCCGCCCACGGCGTTGACGAAGACATCCTGGTCGAACGTCGCCACGCCGGCGTGCCGGCTCAGCACGGCCAGCAGCATCGCCAGGCGTTGGGGCTCGAGTCCCACGCACAGGCGGCGCGGGTTGGGCACGTGGGCCGCATCGACCAGCGCCTGGATCTCGACCAGCAGGGGCCGCGTTCCCTCCTGGGTGGCCAGGACGCAGGAGCCCGGCACGAGGCCGCCCCTGCCATCGGCTCCCTGCTGGGACAGGAAAATGGCGGACGGATTGGCAACGCCGCGCAGGCCCCGGTCGGTCATGGCGAATACGCCGATCTCGTTGACGGCGCCGAAACGGTTCTTGATGGCCCGCACGAGGCGGAACGACGAATGGCTGTCACCCTCGAAATACAGGACGGTGTCGACCATGTGCTCGAGCACGCGCGGCCCGGCGAGCGCGCCTTCCTTGGTGACGTGGCCCACGAGCACGACGCAGATGCCGCTTTGCTTGGCCAGGCGCGTGAGCGCTGCCGCGCACTCGCGGACCTGCGACACGGAGCCCGGCGCCGATCCGAGCTGCGCCGAATACAGGGTCTGGATCGAATCGATGACGACCACGCGCGGGCGCTCGCGTTCGATGGCGCCGACGATGCGGTCCAGGTCGATCTCGCTGGCGATGCGCAGGCGGGGCACGGCGGAGGCATCGATGCCCAGGCGCTGCGCGCGCAGCGCCACCTGGGCCACGGATTCCTCGCCGCTGATATAGAGCGCCGGCACCCGGGCGGCCAGCGATGCGAGCGACTGCAACAGCAGGGTGGATTTGCCGATGCCCGGGTCGCCGCCGATGAGCACCACGCCACCGTCGACCAGACCGCCGCCCAGCACCCGGTCGAACTCGTCGACGCCGCTCGACATGCGCTCCAGGTCCGCGGCCTCGACGTCGCCCAGGGCCGTGACCTCGGCAGCCGGCGCGAGGCCGCTGCGCGGGCGCGGTCCGCCCAGGGTGGACGATGCCTCGGTGAGCGTATTCCACGCGGCGCAATGCGGGCATTGGCCCTGCCACTTGGCGCTGCTCGCGCCGCAGGCGCTGCAGACGAATCGCGCGGCAGCGCGGCTCATGCGGCGAACGGGCGCCGGCGCCCCGATGCGCACACGGCTCGGGGCGGTGCTGCGGCGCGCGACGACGCAAATGGCGGAGACTTCACCGGCGGGATCCCTTGGACATGCCCCGTAGAATAGCCCCACGGCCGACGCGCCGGCAGCGCCGCCGGCGGGGGCCGAGGGCGCGCGCAAGGCATACTGCGGTCTTGCGCGTGCTATAAAGCGCGCCACTTCCGGGTAGCCCGTTGCCGTCCATTCGCCTTCCCCCTGCTGTTGCTGACGCCTGATGAGTCGCGGCTTCTATACCGTGATGGCCGCGCAGTTCTTCTCGTCGCTGGCCGACAATGCCATGCTCATCGCGGCCCTGTCCCTGCTCCATGAAATGCACGCGCCGGATTCGACCCGGCCGATGCTCAAGCTGTTCTTCTTCGTTTCCTATGTTGCCCTCGCGGCCTTCGTCGGCGCCTACGCCGACTCCAAGCCCAAGGGCCGCGTGATGTTCTACACGAACGGCATCAAATTGGCGGGCGGCGCGCTCATGCTGGTGGGCGTGCATCCCCTGCTCGCCTACGCGGTCATCGGCTTTGGCGCCGCGGCGTATTCGCCCGCCAAGTACGGCATCGTCACCGAACTGCTGCCGCCCGAAAAACTCGTCGCCGCCAACGGCTGGATCGAGACGCTCACCGTCGCCTCCATCGTCCTGGGCTCCTCGGTGGGCGGCGTGCTGGTGTCCACGCGCGTCGGCGCGGCCCTGGTGTCGACCTTGCGCCTGCCCGTGGGCTGGCATGTCGGCGCCAGCCAGGTGGCGATCGGCTTGATCTGCCTGCTGTACGGCGTAGCGGCAGGCATCAACCTGCTCATCCCCGATACCGGTGTCCGTTACGCGCACCAGGACCTGTCGCCGCGGGTGCTGGTGCGGCGATTTGCCTATTGCGTGGCAACACTCTGGCGCGACAAGCTCGGCCAGATCTCCCTGGCCGTCACCACGCTGTTCTGGGGCGCCGGCGCGACCCTGCAACTGCTGGTGATCGCCTGGTCGCAGCACGCGCTGGGCATGGGCCTGTCGCGCGCCGCCGTGTTGCAGTCGGTCACGGCCATCGGGGTGGCGATCGGCGCGGTCATCGCGGCGCTGCGCGTTTCCCTGCGCCAGTCGTTTTCCGTGCTGCCCTATGGCATCGCCATGGGCCTGGTGGTGGTGGCCATCGCCCTGGTGGATTTTCGCAGCTTCCCGGCCGGCGGACTCACCGTGGGTTCCACGGTCATAGGCTGGGCGACCCTGGTTGCCGCCGCCTTGATGATGCTCATCGGCGCCCTGGCGGGCTACTTCATCGTGCCGATGAACGCCCTGCTGCAGCACCGCGGGTACGTCCTGCTGTCGGCGGGCAATTCCATCGCCGTGCAGAACTTCAACGAGAACCTCGGGATCCTGTTCACGGCAGGGGCCTATACCCTGCTGATCATGACCGGCATGTCGGTGAAAACGACCATGATCGTGTTCGGGCTCTTCGTTGCCGGCGCCATGGGCCTGGTGATCCTCAGGCACCGGAGCAACCAGCGCGGCTTCGATGCCGTTGCGCTCATCGGCGATACGCACCACGGCTGCGCCGCCGAAGACACCGCCCCGCAAAGCCCGGTTCAACCGGCCGATACGGCCCGGTAGGCGTCAAGCGCCAGGCAAAGGTCGTCCCAGGACTTGGCCTTGTCGGCCAGGTTGCGCAGCAGGTACGCGGGGTGGTAGGTCACGACGGCCGGCACGGTCGCCGGACCGCCACCGGGCAGCGGCAGGCAGTGGACGCGGCCGCGCAGGCTGCCAATGGTGGCCTCGGTGCCGAGCAGCGCCTGCGCCGCGAAACGCCCCATGAGGACGATGATGCGCGGCTTGAGCAAGGCGATCTGGCGCTGGAGGAAATGCGCGCAGGCCGCAACCTCCTCGGGCTGCGGGTTGCGGTTGCCCGGCGGCCGGCACTTGAGGACATTGGCGATGAAGACGCCCTGCGCCCCCGCGCCGTCGCGCCCCAGGCCTGCCGCCGCCAGCATGTTGTCGAGCAGGCGCCCGGCCTGGCCCACGAAAGGCTCGCCGCGCGCGTCCTCCTCGGCGCCGGGCGCTTCGCCCACGAACAACCAATGCGCATCGCGCTGGCCGACGCCAAACACGGTTTGCGTGCGCGTCTGGCACAGCCCGCACGCCGTGCACGCGGCCACCGTCTGTTGCAAGTCGTCCCAGCCGAGTTCCGCCACCGATGCCGCGTGGCTGCCATGCGCGGGCGCCAGGGCGGTGGCGGCATCACGCTCCAGGCCGCCTGGCGCCACGTCGGGCGTTGCCCCGGCGCCGGCGCGCTCGCGCCAGCGCGGGCCCAGCCCGAGGGCATGCCAGAGGCGCGCATTGTTCACAGGGCCACGCGCATGACGATGGCGTCTTCCCGGCCCCGGTGCGCCGGGTAATAGCCGCGGCGCGTGCCGATCTTCTGGAATCCGTAGCGACGGTACATTTCCTGTGCGCCGGTATTGCTGGGGCGAACCTCGAGCAGGAGCGAGCGCGCGCCGTATTCATGCATCGTGCGCGCCATCCAGTCGAGCAGCCGCCAGCCGAAGCCATGGCGCTGCCAGCGCGGGTCCACCGCAAGGTTGAGCAGGTGCGCCTCGTCGACGGCCAGCATGGCGACGGCATAGGCGCGGATCTCATCGTCGTCCGAGACCAGGGTCCAGGCGCTGTAGCCGCTGCGCAGGGCGTCCTCGAAGTTGCCGCTGGTCCACGGGAAGGGATAGATCTGCCGCTCCAGGACCATCAGCTCGGCGATGCGTTCTCGCTGCAGGGGGACGAAACGCCCCGGCTCCGGCCGGACCTGCGCACTCATCGGCGTGCCCGCATCATGATGGCGCGTCCTGCGCCATCGCCGTGCGCCGCTGCGCGACCGTGCGCGCGACGTCGTCGCGCACATACTGCGGCGCCGCCTGCTCCGGGGACAGGATCTGGCCGCGCGCCAGTTGCTCCTGCGCCAGCGCGAGAATCGACCCGGCATCGGCGCGCGCATCGCGCAGCGCGACGCCTGCCGCCGCCTCCGCAGCCGGAACGCCAGGGGCCAGGCTGCCCTGGAGCCAGGCCGCGTCGCCCGCGCACACGTCGGGCCGCCAGCGCGCGATCAGGGCGGAGAGTTCGAGCCGCTCGACGAGCGCTGGCGCCAGCAGGGTTTCCCATGCGGTGCCTGCGCCGGCAAGCACGGCGACATAGGCCTGGCCCATGCGCGCATCGATGGCGGCCAGGACACGCCGGGGCGCGGCGCCATGCGGCGGCGCCGCGGCGGCCTGATAGGCAAGTGCCGCCAGGTTGCCGACGGCGATCACCGGGCGGCGTGTACCGAAGGCCAGACCCTGCGCGATGGTGCATGCAACGCGCAAGCCCGTGAACGAGCCGGGGCCGCTCCCGAAGGCAAAGGCGTCGCAGGCCGCCGGCGCCACGCCGGCCTCGGCGAACAGTTCCTCGACCCGGGGCATGACATGTTCGAGATGGGTTTGCCCCGCAGGGCCGCAGCGGACCAGGACGCGGCCCCCGTGCAGCAGGGCGAGCGAACAGTGATCGCCCGCCGTGTCGATGGCAAAAAGCGTCGGCACCGGCGCGCGCTCAGGGCCGCCTGCCGCCGCCGCCCCGGGGGGACCGGCGTTCGTGTTCCTCGCGGATCTGGGCGCGCAGCTGACGGCGCTCCTCGCGGGACAGGCGCCCGGCGGGCAATGGCGCTTCTCCAGGGCGCGGCTGCCCCCGATGGATGAGCGCCTGGCGTTCCTCCTGGCTCAGGCGCCGGATCGCCTCGCGCTGTTCCGGCGACAGGTTGCGCCAATATTCGCGGCGGGCCTCGGAATAGGAATCGCGTGGCGCCTCCAGGGCAGGCGGCGCAACCGGCGGCGGCGGCACGGCCGGCTGGCCCCATGCGGCGGCCGTCAGCCCCGCGCAGAGGGCGCCCAGCAGGCTTGGCGAGCGAAGGTATTTCACCATGGTGCGTATCCGTGCAGCTTCCGGTGGGGCATTCCGGCGGGTGGCCCGGTTCCCCTCGATGCGTGATGCCCTCATGTTAGGCAAGGTACCCGCCAACCGCCATGGCGCGACGGCCAAAAGCCCTGCCCGCAGGGGCTAAATTCTGTAACACTTTGTGCAGACGGGGGGCGGATACCCCCCAAAAAAGTACCATGCCTGCCGATATTGTCGCGACCGTCCCACGTTCGGCGGTGTTTCCGGGCAGTCCGGTGCGCGCCAAGGAGCCATTCCATGAACAAGGCAACGCCGCACAAAATCCTCGTCGTCGACGACGACCAGCGCCTGCGCGATCTGCTGCGGCGCTACCTCAGCGACAACGGATTCTCGGTATTCGCCGCGGAATCGCCGCAGGCGATGAACAAGCTCTGGCTGCGCGAGCGCTTCGACGTGCTCATCCTGGATCTCATGATGCCCGGCGAAGATGGCCTCTCGGTGCTGCGGCGCATGCGCGCGGCCAATGACCCCACCCCCGTCATCATGCTCACCGCCAAGGGCGGCGACGTCGACCGCATCGTCGGGCTGGAGATGGGCGCCGACGATTACCTGCCCAAGCCCTTCAATCCGCGTGAACTGCTGGCGCGCATCAATGCCGTGCTGCGCCGCAAGGCGCCCGCGGAAATCCCGGGGGCGCCGGCGCAGGAGCCGGCCAGCGTCACCTTCGGCGAATTTTCCCTGGAACTGGCGACCCGCACGCTGACCAAGGCCGGCGAGGCGATGCCCCTGACGACGGGAGAATTCGCCGTCCTCAAGGTATTCGCGCGCTATCCCAAGGTGCCGCTGTCGCGCGAGAAGCTCATGGAAATGGCGCGCGGGCGCGAATACGAGGCATTCGACCGCAGCCTCGATGTACAGATTTCCCGCCTGAGAAAACTGATCGAACCCGATCCGGCGAAGCCGCGTTACATCCAGACCGTGTGGGGCCTGGGCTACGTGTTCGTGCCCGACGGAACCAGTTGAGCGCTCCGTACCGCCGCGCCCGATCCCGGCCCGCGGCCTTCGCCCCCCATTGAAGCCGGCCTTGCAAGCCTTGCGCTCCCTGCTCCGCTCGCCGCCGCTGTTCTGGCGGACGTTCCTGCTCACGGTGTCCATGGCGGTAGCGAGCCTGGTCGCCTGGGTGCCCAGCGTCCAGGTTTTCGAACGCGAGCCGCGGGCCCACCAGCTTGCCGAGCAGGTGGTCTCCATCATCCATGCAACGCGCATCGCCCTGGTCTACTCCGACCCGGACCGCCGCCATGAGCTGCTGGCCGACCTGCTCGCCGACGAGAGCGTGCGCGTCGTGCCCCTGGAACCCATGGACCAGGTCGAGCCGATCAACGACTCGCCGCTGCTGCGCCTGGTCGAGCGCGAGGTGCGCCAGCGCCTGGGCGCCAATACGCGCCTGGCCTCCAACGTCAACGGCGTCAGCGGCTTCTGGGTCAGTTTTTCCATAGACGATGACGCCTACTGGGTCTTCATCGACCGTGACCTGCTGCGGCGCGATGTCGGGCGCGGCTGGATCGCCTGGGCGCTCCTGGCGGCGGCGCTCTCCCTGCTGGTGGCCATCGCGATCGCGCGCGTGGTCAACCGGCCCCTGGCCGAGTTGTCGCGGGCAGCCAGCGACCTGGGCGCCGGGCGGGTCCCCGCGGCCCTGCCCGAGTCGGGCCCGATCGAGATCCGCACCGTGAACCAGAGCTTCAACCGGATGGTCTCCGACCTGGAAAAGCTCGAGAACGACCGCGCCCTCCTGCTGGCAGGCGTCTCGCACGACCTGCGCACGCCACTCACCCGCATGCGCCTCGAACTCGAGATGAACGACCTGCCCGAGGCCAGCCGCGATGCCATGATCGGCGACCTCGAGCAGATGGACGTGATCGTGCGCCAGTTCCTCGATTACGCGCGCCCCGTTCCGCAGCGCGAGCGCGAGCTCGTCGATCTCTCCGCACTGGTGCGCGAGTCGGTGGTCCGCAACCGCCTGCATGCCCAGGGCGGCCCGGCGCAGGAATCCGAGTCGGTCCTCGCGCCGCAGGTCCGTTTGCGCGAGGACATCCAGGATGGCGTCCTGGTCCGGGGCTACCGGACCGAATTGGCGCGGACCCTGGACAACCTGCTGTCCAACGCCCTGCGCTACGGGCGCGACGCCGATGGCAGGCTCCATCTGCTGGTGGCCCTGCACCGCAGTGGCGACGAGGGCGTGCTGCTCATCGCCGACGGCGGATGCGGCATTGCGCCGGGCGACATCGCGCGGCTGGTGCGCCCGTTCGAGCGCGGCGACCCTTCGCGCTCGGGCGCGGGCGGCGCCGGCCTGGGACTGGCCATCGTCGAGCGTGTCGTGCGTCTGCACGACGGCCGCATCGGCTTCTCGCAAAATGCCCCCAGCGGACTGCGCATCGAGATCCGCCTGCCATTGGCGTCGGCTGCGGACGCCGCCGGCGCCATCGCCGGCCCGGAGGCGTCGCCGATGACCGCAGCGCTGGCAGCCGGCCCGGGCCATCGTCCCTCCTGAGCGCCCGCCCGCATGCGGGCTGCGGCGCGGGCCATCGCCGCCTCTGGCAAAATGCGCAATGGTCGCGGATCCGTCACCCGGTACCGGGAGACCGCGTCCCGCGCCGGCATTGCCGGTGCGTCCGGTATCCCCCGGGAACCTCGCTTGCCGTGAACGTCGACAGAAGCCCGACATGAAACCCCGCTATGCGCTCGGCGCCGCCGCCCTGATGGTGGGCAGCGCGGTAAATTATTTCGGCGACCGGCTCCTCGATTTCAAGATCGAGCTGTGGACCGGCCTGTCGTACTTCGGCGGCCTGCTGCTGCTCGACGTGTTCGTCGTTCCTTTCGTCTCCGGCCTCGCGGTTGCCTGGGTCTTCGGCCACGGCGGCAAGTGGTTGTGCTATTTCCCGCCGATGATCGTGCGTGCCGTCGCCTACGTGCAGCTTGCCCTGCTCGGTCCCATCCCGCCCGGCACCTCCGAGCTCAATTTCATTTTCTGGTGCTTCTTCGTCATCCTTGCGGTCGAGGCCGCTGCCTTCGGCGGCATCCTGGGCGAGGTATTCATCAAGCGGATCTATTCGCGGCCGGAGGCCGCCCGCCGCGCCGACCAGATCACGCCGCCGCGCATCCGCGCCGCGCAGCGCAAGCGCCAGGATCACGAGCCATGAGCCGCCACGCCATACCCAGTCCGGAAGAGCGCGAACGCCGCGCGCGGTATCTGTCGGCCACGCTCGTCACGTGCATTGCCCTGGTGGTGATCGGCGGCAGCCTGCACGTGGTCAAGCTGGGCGCGATCCGGATGGGGGAGATGCGCGAGAAGGCAACCTACGACCTCAAGGAGGAGCCGGCACACGAGCGCGCCGCCGGCGAGGACATCGCCCTGCACGCGCGCAACGAGCACAACAAGGCCGTCGGCGCCGCGGCCGGCTACACCATCGAGGAAGCCCAGGCCCTGCTGACCAAGGCGCAGTGGGAGGAACTCGATTCGACGGTCGTCGTGCCCGCCGGTCCGTTCCTCATGGGGACGAACTTCGAGCGTGCCGACGCCCAGGACCATCCCCAGCACACGGTGCGCCTGCCCGAGTACCGCATCGACAAGTACCTCGTCACCAATGCCCAGTACGCGCGATTCCTGGCCGAGACCGGGCACCGCCCCCCATCGACCTGGAAGGGCGGGCGCATCCCCGATGGCCAACTGCTCTACCCGGTGACCCTGGTCAACTGGTACGACGCGCGGGCCTACGCCCAATGGGCCGGCAAGCGCCTGCCCACGGAGGCAGAGTGGGAAAAGGCAGCGCGCGGCACCGACGGGCGACGCTGGCCCTGGGGCAACGCCATGGACCCGAAACGCCTGAACACCTACTACAATGTCGGCTCGGCAACCAATGTCGATACCTTCAAGGGCGGCGTCAGTCCTTACGGCGTCTTCGACATGGCGGGCAATGTCAGCGAGTGGGTGGAGGACGATTTCCTTCCCTACGAGGGCACCGATGCCCCCGCCGACATTTTCCAGGGCAAGGTGGCCAAGGTGGTGACGGCGGAGGACCGGGCGCTGAAACTGTCGGAGCAGGTTCCGGTGAAACAGCATTACAAGGTTCTTCGGGGCGGGTCCTGGAAGAGCGATCCGTTTTCGACCGCCGCCTACCATCGCAGCTATGACTGGCCAAACTATGCGTCCGACTTCTTCGGCTTCCGCTGCGCAAGCGATGCCGGCGCGCCGGTGGTGAAGGCCCCATGACGCATCGTGCAATATCCGGGTGCCGGCGCGTCTTCCTGGCCTTGGGCATGCCGGCACTGCTGCTGGCGGGCGCGCCCGCCCAGGCGTCGGTGAACAGCTACCGGTTCCTGCACGTGACGATCGACACGCCGTGGCACATCTTCCTGTTCCTCCTCATGGGCATCTTCGCGCCCTTCATCCTGATGGTGGTCCTGATGTGGCGCAATTCGACCCGCAAGCGCGACATCGCCCGCGAAAAAGCGCGCAAGGCCGCCGAGCCCGTGCGCATGCCGCCGCCGCAAACCCCGCCACCGCACGCCTGAGATCGCCATGTTGCCGTCGGTCCTGATCGCCGGCGCGCACCGACGCGCGCCGCAGTGGCGGCAAGCGTGGCGCGGCGCGCTTGCCGCCGCGGGCCTGGCCCTGGCCTTTGCCATGGGTGCGCCCTTGCCCGCGGCCGCTGCCGATCCGCCACAAGCCAATGACGGAGCGCAGGTATTGCAGTCCTTCGAACGCGACAAGCCCAGCGCGGAACCGGCCGACGCCACCGACCAGACGCGGCGCTGGGTGATGTTCGCCTTGGGTTCACCCCTGCTCATCCTGCTCCTGATCACGGGCGGCCTGGGCATCGCGATGGGCGTGTACGGCAAGCAGGTCTACCTCGCGCACATGATCTGCGCGGGATTGAGCATCACCCTGGCCATCGTCCACGCCATCGTCGGCATCGTCTGGTTCCGGCCTTTTTGAGCGCTACCGGCGGCGCGCAGCGGGCCACGCCGGAGCCGGGCGGGGCGCCCGCAGGGGCGCGAGCAAGGGCTCGAAGCATCGCCCTGCTGTATTTCTTCAGCGGTGCCACGGGGCTGGGCTATGAGGTGCTCTGGGCGCGCATGCTTGCCGCGCAGTTCGGCCTGAGCATCTTTGGCGTTGCGGCAACCGTGGCCGCGTTCCTGCTGGGCCTGGGCGCCGGTGCCGCATGGGGCGCGCGGGCCCCGGGCGGATCCGCAGGGGCGCCCGCGCCCCTGGACCAGGCCCGCCGGGCACTGGCCGCCTACGCGCTGCTCGAAGGGGCCGTCGCGGTCTACGCGCTATGCCTGCCACAGCTCGCCGCCCTTTCGGGCCCGGCGCTTGACGCAGCCGCCGCCCACCTCGCGTGGTGGCAGTGGTGCACGCTGCAGGGCGCATTGGCATTGTTCCTGCTGGGAATTCCCGCGGCGGCCATCGGCGCGACGTTTCCGCTCGCGCTGCGCGCCCTGGCCGGAACGGGAATCTCGCTTGGACGCATCTACGCCGCGAACACGCTGGGCGCAGCCGCGGGCTCGCTGCTGGCCCTGGCCTTGCTTGCGTCCCTCGGCTGGGACGCCGCAGTGCGCGCCGTGGCCGCCGGCGGCGCGCTGATCGGGGCCGCCGCCCTGCTGCTCAGCCGCGGGCTGGGCGATTCGGCCGCGACGCAAGCCGATGCGCAGGGGCAAAGCGCGGCGGTGGCTGGCGCCGCAACCGCCGCGCCTGTGCCCGCGGCACCTGTGGCGCTGGCATCCGCGCAGCGCACCGCGCTTCTGGCCTATGCGGGGGTTGGCGCCGGAGCCATCGCTCTGGAGATCGCCTGGACGCGCCTCTACGGCATGGTGATGCTGCGCACCGAGTACGTGCTGGCGATCATCCTTGCCGTCTATCTGCTGGGCACGGCCCTGGGAAGCGCACTGGCCGCTCGCCCGCGCGCCTGGATGGCGCCGGCCGTTCCCTTGTGCGCCGCCATAGGCGCGCTTGCGGGACTGTGGGGCCTGGCGCCCTTCTCCCGTTGGCTGCAGGCCCACCCTTTCGATTCCCTGATGGGAGCGCTGGCCGGCCAGGCGCTGGCGCTGGCGCTGTGCACGCTGCCGGTGACCATCGCGCTGGGCGCCTGGCTGCCCGTTCTGGCGGGGCGCTTCCCCGCGGCCAGTGGCCAAGGACGCTTTGCCACGCTGCTCTATGGCGCCAATTGCGCCGGGGGCGCCGCCGGCGCGACCGTGGCCGTGGTCATTGCCATTCCCCTGCTGGGTTCCGCGGGAACCGTCGCCCTGGCCGCCGTCGGGTTCCTGCTGCTCGGCGTGGCCCTTTTTCCGAGCCGCCTCCTCCTTGCCGCCCTGCCCCTGGTCGTCGGCGCTGCCGCATGGCTGCACACCCTGCCCGCTCCGGCGTCGCTGCTCGGTGCGGCGGCCGTGGACGGCAGGGTCGTGTACGCGTACGAGGACGCGCTGAGCCTGAACCACGTCGTCGAAGCGCCCGACGGCCAGCGCACCCTGCTCACGGACCTGCAGCACCTGGACGCATCGTCCGAGCCCGCGGCCGTGGCCATCCAGGAAGACCAGGCGCGCCTGCCCCTGCTGCTGCACCCCGATCCGCGCTCGGTCCTATTCCTGGGCATGGGGACGGGAATCAGCGCCAGCGGATCCTTGCCGTGGGCGCAACTGCAGGCAACGGCCGTGGAGATATCCCCGGGTGCCATCGACGCGGCGCGGGAATGGTTCGCTCCGGTCAACGCCGGCGTGACGGCCCGCATGCGCATCGTGCACGACGATGCGCGCCATTATCTTGCCGCCAGCAATGCGCGCTTCGATGTCATCGTCGGCGACCTTTTTCATCCGGACCTTGCGGGGATGGGCAACCTGCTGTCGGTGGAACAGTTCCAGCGGGCGCGCGAGCACCTCGGCGAACCGGGCATCTTCACGCAGTGGCTGGCCATCAACCAGTTCGATCGCGAGTCCCTGCGCATCGTGCTGCGCAGTTTCCAGCAGGTTTTTCCCGATGGCCGGATCTACCTCGATGGCGCGCACCTCGCCCTGGTGGGCTCGCGTGGCGTTGCGCCCCCGGCCCGGGCAATGCGCGCGAGCCTTGCCGCGGCCGGCGCGGCCGCCGGTGCCGCCACGGGAGGCGAAGGAGCGGCAACCTGGCTGGGACGCTATTGGGGCCCCATCGCGGCCGGCGTGGGCGCCGTGCAGCGCGAATCGCGGCCGGTGATCGAATTTCGCCTGCCGCGGCTGCGCTATGAGGACCCTGCGCCCGGCGACGGATCGTCCCGCGCGCAGGAGGCTTCGCCGGTCGCCGAGATCCTCCTGGAGCTGCTGCGGCAACGCCCCGAGACGGCGCGCGCCGCTGCGCAACTGGGGGTGCCGGCCGACGAGCGCGATGCCTTCGACAGCGCCTACGCGGCAAGCGAACTGGCCGTCCAGGCGTGGCTGGCCGTATCGGGCGGCGACGAGCGCCGGGCGCGCCAGCTGGTGCGCCTGGCGTACGAGGCCAACGGCCGCGACCGCTGGATCGCCGCCAGCGTGGCCGACGACCTCTACGAATCGGCGCGCCAGGATGGCACTTTGGACGATGCGGGAACCATCGAACGCATCCTGCGCGTCTATCCGGACCATGTCGCCGCGGTGCGCGCCCTGTGGCGACGCGAACGCAAGGCCGAGCGCCCGGACGCGGCGCAGGCGCTGGCACGCCTGCGCGCGCTCGCGCCGCTGGACAACGAAGCGGCAACGATTGGGGTACGCTTGCCCTGATGTCCAGTTCCGCGCAAAACCGCCTTCACGGCATCCCGGTCCGGGTCGTCGGCTCGGCACCCGCCGTTGCGGCCGTCGGCCCGCAGGAGGCTCTTTATCATCGCCGCAGGCGCCTTATCCAGCTCGCCGCGCTGCTGCTGATCGTTCTCGTTCCGCTCAGCGGCCTGTTTCGCATCGATGCCACTGCCGGGGCCATGGTCGTGCTGGGCCGGCAGATCTGGTTCGCCGATTTTTTCCTCGTGTTCGGCGTGTGGATATTCCTCGCCAGCCTCATGGTGCTGCTCTACTCGGTTGCCGGAACCGTCTTCTGCGGATGGGTCTGCCCGCAGAACACGGTGGCCGAATGGGCCAATTTCATGACGCGCCGCTTCCTGGGCAAGCGCGCCGAGGTCAGCCTCGACGGCGCACCGGTGCGTGTCACGGCGTCCAAGGACCGGTGGGCCAACTGGCTCGTGCTGGCCGTGTGCTTCGTGGGCGCGTCCATGGTCGTGGCCCTGGTGCCGATGCTCTACTTCTATCCGGCCCGCGCGGTCGGCTCCTTCATGGCGCTGCGCGCCGATCCGGCCCTGGCCGGCTCGCTCTACTGGATCTACGGCGTGTTCGTGCTCATCGTGCTGCTCGACATCACGGTGCTGCGGCATTTCTGGTGCCGCTTCATCTGCGTCTACCGCGTCTGGCAGCACTCGTTCAAGACGCGCCAGACCCTGCACATCGCCTACGACGCGAGCCGATCCTCCGATTGCGAAGGCTGCAACTACTGCGTCACGCAGTGCTTCATCGACCTGGACCCGCGCAGCACCGACGTCTTCGACAGCTGCATCAATTGCGGCGAGTGCGTCGATGCCTGCCACCGCATGCACCAGAAGCAGGGCGTGCCCGGCCTGCTGCGCTTCGAGTTCGGCGCGCGCAGCGCGCCGGTGCAGACGGGCCCCGTCCGCCGCAACAACGAGACCTCGCTGCTGGGCCGCTCGCGCTGGGCGCTGCCCTTCTCGGCACTGGGCCTGATGATGTTCGGCTGGGGGCTGTGGAGCTACGAGCCCTACCACCTGTCGGTCGACCATGGCGCGGGCGCGGCGGGCCAGGCCGTGACGCAATACCAGGTATCCATTGCCAACAAGCGCTACCGCGACGAGAACCTGCGGGTCCGCCTGCGCGGTCTCGATCCGGCTCTCTACCGGTTCAGCACCGATGCGGTGAGCCTCGGGCCGGTCCAGCGGCAGTCGCTGACGCTGTCGCTGTCGCCGCGGATCCCGCA
>Ga0181519_10002181_pt1 | contig 16784 bp, 15 predicted proteins | sample PEATcosm2014_Bin_26_FD_121102 | JGI IMG/M metagenome (GOLD analysis project Ga0181519, IMG submission 121102) | Peatland microbial communities from MTU Mesocosm Facility, Houghton, MI, USA - PEATcosm2014_Bin02_10_metaG | ecosystem: Environmental > Terrestrial > Soil > Wetlands > Peat | place...
CGAGGGTCGTCAGTCGGAGTGCGAACCGTGGCATCGGAGTCCCTCGGAAGATCGCGGGATGGCACCACCGCGGCCCCCCCCGGCGCAGCATCATACCCGGCACGTGCGCCCGCCGGGTGCCCTGAGCCGGCGCGATCCGGCACCACGCTACCGGGGAAGCGCCGCCACGCTCGCACCATTCGGGCTGCCGAGGCCGGTGCAGGCGTCCCACCCCGGCACCGCCTCGAAGGCGCCGTTGTTGCCTTGCGTGATGTCGCGAAGTGCGGTCGGATTGCGGTAGAGCAGGGGATGAACGAGACCCACCGGCTTCCCGGCGGCCGCGTTGAGGCGCGTGATCAGCGCCGCCCACAGCGGCGCAACGGCACTCGTGCCGCCGATCACGGTATCGGCGCCGTCGATCCGCACCTGGTAGCCGGTCTCCGGGTCGGCATCCCCGGCGACATCGGGGACGCCGCGCATCGCGAGCGGAGCGGCGACGCCCTGGCTGCTCGTCGCGGCGAGCCCTGCCTGCCAGGCAGGGACGGGGAAGAAGCTGCTGACGCCACCACCGGTCGCGCCTCCCGCCGGTCCATCGTTCCACACGGTCTCGCGCGCGATCGCGGCACCTGCCCGGAGACTCGTACCGCCGCACGCCAGTGCGTATGGGCTTGAGGCAGGGAAGTCGACGTGCGCCGCACTGCCGCTGACGCCATCCGCAGAGCCACCGTCGCCTGCGGCGACGCACACCGTGATGCCCATCGTCACCGCCGCCTGGAACGCCTCATCCATCGCCGTCATCGCCTGCGCGGTCCACGTCGACTCCGGTCCTCCCCAGGAGATCGAGATCACGGACGGTTTGCGCGTCGTGTCGTGGATCGCGGTCGTGACCGCGTCGAGAAACCCGGCGTCGGTGTTCGGCGCGAAGTACGCGACGACACTCGCCTTGGGAACGATCGCACCGACTACTTCGATGTCGAGCATGACCTCGCCGTCGGGTCCGTTCGCATCTCCGGTCGGTGCGTTCTCTCCCTGGTCGACCGACACCGCTGTAACGGTCGGCGACCCGACTTTGAGCGCCGAGAAGTACGCCGCGAGGTCGGCGGACCTGAAGCCACCGCCGAGCTCGATGAGCGCCACGCATTCGCCGGCTCCGGTACCGGGCGGAAATCCGTACAGAGCGGCGACGGCGGGTGGCGAATAGGAGAGCGCTGCAGCCGCTCCCGCGTGCGGCGGCCTGCGCAGCCGGAAATGCGGCTGCGCCTGCGCGCGGTTGTCGAGGCCGAGCACCGCCTCGACGACACCGTCGAGTTCCTTCGGCAGCGAGACGCTGCCGATGCGCCCGCGGAATCTCCGGCCGGCGCGTTCCATGTCGAGCAGCTCGACTGCAAATGCCGCCTCGAACGCGGCGACCGTGCCGGAGAGCACGACCGTGCGTCGCGCCGAGTGCGACTCGAGAACGCTGAGTCCGCGCGAGCCTGCGAAGCGCCGGACCGCGACCAGGTCTGCCTCGTCGGCACCGTGATGCACCGCGAACTCCTCGCGCGTCAGGTGCCGCGGGCGGTCCGCCGAAGCGAGCGACGCGGCGCGTTCGCGCAGTGCCAGGGCCGCGCGTCGGCGCACCAGCACGCTGACCTCAAGTCGTTCGGTGGGTTCCGCGCGTCCGAGCGTCCGGGCTCCTGGCGGCACGGCGCGCGCGCTGCCCTTGAGGATCGTGGTTGCCATGTCGGTGTCCTCCGTGCTGAGTGGATCTGCGCGAACCGCGCGCGTCGTCCCGGTTCCCGCGCGCCTCCGGCCCCCGGCGCCCGTTGCGGCAAGCGCCTATCGGACGGGCGCACCGGACGTGCGACACTTGCCGAGGCACTCCGTCCGCACCGACAACCAGGAGACAGCCATGCGCGCGAGCACGCGGTTCCTGAGCAGGCTCTTCGGGCTCTACTTGCTGATCGTCTCGATCGTCATGCTGCTGCACCGGCAGGACGTGCTCGCCACCGTGCAGGCAACCGTGAACGACCGCCCGATCCTGCTCCTCGCCGGCGTCCTCGCGGTGTTCGGCGGCCTCGCCATCGTCCTCGTTCACAACCTGTGGACGGGTGGCGTCGCGACGGTCGTCGTGACCGTGCTCGGCTGGCTCGTGCTGTTCAAGGGGGTCTCCCTGCTGGCCGTCGGGCCGCAGGGCACGGCCGACTTCTATCTCGTCACGCTGCACTTCGGCGACCTTTACTTCGCGTACGCCGTGCTCTGCTGCCTCGTCGGAGCGTTCCTCAGCTATGCGGGGTTCCGCGGCAGGGACAGCTAGCGCGGACGCGCCGTCCGCCGCGGTTCGGCAAGGTGGCGCAGCCTCAGCGACCCAGCGTCGACTTCGCGAAGTGCCTGTCGTTGGTGGCGACGGCGACCGGCCGCACGTCGACCGACACCACGCACTTCCGCGACTCGGACGGGGCGAGTGCGCCGACGTGGACGACTTCACGGGCGATCTCCGCGCCCTGCGCATCGAGCAGCGCAACGACGACCGTGTACTCCCACACGGACGACTGCTCCTGGTTGGCGATGACGCCCTCGACCCGGAACGCAGACCGGGTCGGCGCGCTCGCCGAGCGTCGGTCCGCACCGAAGCGCAGATGGTGATGGCAGGCCGGGCAGACGTCGGCGCTTTCGAGGATCGTCGACTTGCAGTGCGGACAGGTGCGCGTACGCCCCGGATCGGGCGGCCGGGCGGCACTCATCCGCCTGGACCGTGACCTTGCGAGTTGCCCAGCTTGCCGTTCGGCGCGGTTTCCCAGCCGAACTCCACCTGGCCGCGCATGCGTGAGCCCGCAGCCACGATCAGCGAGCCGGACTTGAGGTCCCCGGTCATGACGCCGGTCTGCTGCAGCTCGACGCGCTCGGCACCGTCGATGTTGCCTTGCAACTCGCCCGCGATGATCACCTGGCGGGCGCGTACCTGACCCGCGACGTGCGCCCCGTGCTCGATGGTCACGTTGCCCTGCACGTGGATGTCGCCCTTGAAGCGTCCCGCGATCCGCACGTGACCGACGCCCTCGATCTTGCCCTCGAGCGTGAGCTCCGCGGCGATCACGGATTCCTTGGGTTCGGGCCGAACCACCGTGCGCGGCTCGGCGTGCGTCTCGACGCGCTCCGGCGGCTTGCGCACGGGCTCAGGTGCCTCGCGCACGACAGGCTGCCGCGGTGCATCAATTGGCGCCGGCGGCGTGTCGCGCGTACCCGTCGTCGTTTCTTTGAAGAAAGCCATATCGCCTCCGCACAGGTTGAGCCGGACCGTTGGACACTAGCGAGTAGCACCGCAGCATACACCGCGATTTTCGTCGCCGAGCGGAGACAGACGGGCGGCGGACGCGACGCCCCGGTTGCGCGACGCTGCGGGTGTTGCACCGCGGATCCAGGGTAAGCGTCTGAAATCTATGATCGTGCGTCTGGGTGCGGGCCGGATGATTGGGGCTGCACCACAACACGGCCACGCCCGGCTCCGTCATCAGTACCGGTAGGTAGCCGTGATCCCTACCGTGCGCGGACGCTCGCCGCGCGCGAAGTAGAGATTATCGGTCACCGGGGGTCCGCACGGGGCGCCGGTCGTGCAATTGTCGTTGATGTCGCGCGAAACGAACTCGGCCGGATGTTCATTGGTCACGTTGTTCGCGAATAACGACAAGTCGAAGCCGTCGAATCTGAGGCCCGCACGCAACTGCAGATTCTTGGTCAGCGGCAAGCCGGGCAGTGTCGTGTCGAAGAGCGCGTTTCTGTCGTCCTGGCTGGGCAGCAGCCCGGTCTGGGCACTCGTACGCTGGTAGTCCGCACGGAAGTAGCCGAGTTTGCCGTTCGTCCACGCGAGCGGCGTCACGTACTCGCCCGACAACATGACGGACCATGGCGAGATCGGCAGTTGGTCGCCGGCGCTGACGGTCGGTGCGAACGAAACCTGCTGCCCGCCCACCACGCCCGCGCAAGCCGCGCCGTTGAACCTGAGCACGCCGGCGCACGATGCACCTGTGAATTTCGCATCGGTGTAGGAGGCCGTGAGGCCAAGCGTCAGTGACTGGACCGGCTTGAAGGTGACCTCGACGTCGCCGCCCTGACTCCTGACCGCGCCCAGATTGGCCGTGAACTCCTCGCCGCACACCGGCAGGTAGACGTTCTGCTGGATGTTCTTCCAGTTAATGATGTACAGGCTCGAGTTCACCTGAAGCCGATGATCGAGGAACGAGTTCTTGGCGCCTATCTCGTAGCTCCAGAGTGAGTCGGAGTTGTAGGCGGTCGGTACCTGGTAGATGCCGCCGGGACCGGGCGGCAGGCCGAGCGCCTGCAGGTTCGCGTTGCAGAGCGTACCGACGCCCTCGTTGACGCCGCCCGAGCGGTAGCCCTTCGCGGCCGTGACGTAGTAAAGCTCGTCGCGCTCCGGCTGGTACGAGAGCCCGAATCTGGGCGTGACCGGCTTCTCGGTAGTCGTCGCGCTCGTGCCGTAGCTGACAAGGCCGAACGACGCACCGCCCTCCTGCGTCGAGCCCGTCACCCGGTCGGTAGCAGCTCGCAGGCCGACCGTCAGCTTCAGCGCATCGACTATCTTGAAGTAGATCTCGCCGAACACGGCGAGCTGCTGCTCTATGTTGCGGTCGATGCCCCCATAGTAGATGAGGCCGTTCGGGCATGAAATCGCATAGCCAAGACAGGTGCTGTCAGCCGCCGAACCAATCGTCGCCCGTACCTCGGAATCGAGAGTCGGGTCGTACTCGTACTCCGGCACGTTCTCGTCGGTGTGGCCGAAGAAAATTCCGGTATTCCACGTCAGGCGTGCGGTCGCATCGGTCGATGCGAGTCGGAACTCCTGGAAGAAGTCGTGCTGCTGGTCGGCGAAGGGCGAGTAACCACCGTCGCCGGGCACGGGGTAAATGTTGGGCAGGTAGCCATAGTAGGCGTAGGTGGCGCGGTTGTACTGCGTGTAATCGGAAGTCGAATGCTGATCGCGCGACAGGTACGAGGTATTCGACGTCAGCGCCGCGGAACCAAGGTCGGCCTGCACCTTGAGCGCCGACAGATAGAACGGGTCGTCACTCGGATTGCGCAACGCATTGCCGTTGCGGTAAACGCCAGCGCCCGGATCGGACAGCACCTGCCAGTACGCAGCAGTATCGTTGATATAGAGCGACTGGTAGTACAGCGACGGCTCCACCGCTATCTTGTCGTTCACCTGCCACTTGAGCGCGGCGCGCGCGGTGACAGTCTGCTGCCAGTTGGCGTTCGTCTCGGTCGTGCCCGCGTACACCGGCAGCGACAACGGATCGGAAGGGTCGGGACGCGTGTAGTCGACCCGGTCGACCCAGCCGCCGTCGCGGCGGAACGAGGCGCTGACCCGGAATCCCAGAACGCCGTCGATGATCGGTCCGCCCGCCGCCGCACCCGCCTCGTAGCTCGGCGCCCCGTACGCGGTGTCGGCCACCTCTGCACGCACGTAGCCGCTGTAATCCGTGAGCCCCGGGCTTGGCGTGATGAACCTGAGCGCACCGCCCTCGGCGCCTGCACCAAAGAGCGTGCCCTGTGGACCGCGCAGCGTCTCGACGCGTTCGAGATCGAACAGCGCCGGGAACACGTTGACCGATCCGAAGCCGATGTGGCGCGTCTGCACCGGCGTGTCGTCGATATAGATGCCAGTGGTCGACGACCCGGCACTTGAGTCGATGCCCCGGATGTTGATGTCGGACGTCTCGTCGTTGTAATTGCCCGTCGAGCCCATGCCATTGCGCTGAAAGTTGACGCCCGGCGTCAGGCGCGTGAGGTCGTCGATGTTCTTGAGGCCCTGCGAGTCGATCTTCTCCTGCGAGAAGGCAGTCACGCTGATGGGAACATCCTGCAGGCGCTCCTCGCGGCGCTGCGCGGTGACGATGATTTCCTCGATACCGGTGGTCGTCGCCGCCGGTGGCGGTGCCGTCTGGGAGACTGCCGCATTCGCGACGATCAGTCCCGCCAGTCCGCCGGCCACCACGAGGCGCGCTGCGATCGGTGACATGTCAGACCCCCTTGCCGGTGCCGCGACTTGGTGCGCGATTGCCGGATGCCGTTGAATCCATCGACTCGTCCGATGCTACGGACCGCGCGCGGCGCGCGCCATAGGGCCAGCCCGGGCCGGCGCAGCGATCGGCCGACGCCGGCTCATTGCGGCGCGGCAGACCCGGGCCAGCCGAGACAACCGCGCAGAAAGAGGCGAACGACCCGGTCGGCCCACGCTTCGTGCTCTGCTGGTGACATCGGCGTTCCGTGACCCATTGCGCGTCGCTGGGGTACCGTGACGACCAACTGCAGGAACTGGCCGGCGGCGAACGCTGCATCCGCCGCTGACATCGAGCCAGGCGGCAGCTCTCGCTGCAGCAGGCCGCCGATTAGCGCCACACCTTCCTGCTCGCCGCCGACCTTAGAGAGCGCGCGACCGAGGTCGGGAAAGCGCGCTGCTTCGGCGATGACGAGCCGGTGGAGCGCCAGGGCGGGCGGCGACAAGGCTGCCTTCAGGATCAGGAGCGCGAGCCTGCGCAGCACGTCCTCGAGCGTCGTCCCCTCGAGCAGCGGCACGTCGGGAGGCGGACGGACCTGTTCGATGATCCGGCCGACGACGGCGGCAAACAGCGCCGACTTGTCGGCGTAGCGGTGATAGAGCGTGCGCTTCGACACGCCCGCGCGGGTGGCGATGGCCTCGATCGTCGTCGCGCCGTAGCCCTCGGCCAGGAACAGGCTGGTTGCGACCTCCAGAATCTTCGCCTCGAGCTGCGGCGCAGCTTCCTTTGACGGGCGGCCGCCGCGGCGCGCGCGCGCGGCTCGGTTCTCGGAGCGACTACCTGCGATAGAAACCGTAGGAGCGGGCTGGACTTTGGGCACGATAGGGTCCGGAGTAGCGCGGGCCGCCGCCATAGTAACTGCGCGGCGCGTAGTACGAGTGCGCGTATGGCGCGTACGCCGGCGCCGGTGCGTAGTAGTAACTCGGCGCCGCGTACTGCACGGGCGCCGGATAGTACCCAGGCCCGGCATAGGACTGCTGCGGATAGTAGGCGGGCGCCGGTGACGGCGCCGCCGGCGGGTAATAACCCGCCTGCGGAGCAGGCGGCGGGTAGTACGCGGGGGCGGGCGGCGGAGCACCGGCCGATGCCATCGCGAGCGGCAGAGTCGCGAGTGCCGCCACGGCACCGATGACGTGGCGCCCGACGCTCCATGGCGCGAACAGGAAGGGATTGGCGGCCGCCGGAACGATCGGCGCAGCGGCAAGAGCGGCCACCACCAGAACGCGCGCAGCGATCAGACGAGTGTTTGACATGTCGGGGTCCTCGCGGCGGGCTATGTAAAACGCCGATGGAGCCGACGCTACGCGCCGCGTTAATGGAACGCAACGGTACCGTTGCGTTCTTAATCTCCCGTTGCAGTCTTCTTAATGCAGGATCCCGGCAGTGCCGGTGATCGGCGTCGCCGGCCACGGCCAGCCCCGGCGCGATCGCTCGCAAAAGACTGATTCAACTGGATAATTTATCCAGGCGATGTTCAGTGAGCCGGACGCAGCCAGGCGCCGATGCGCCGCAGTACGTCGGGACCCAGGAGTTCCTGGCTTCCCATCGACACCTGCACTTCGACCGGTGCAAGTCCGCCGGAGCGGGCGAATACCGCCGCCGCGCGCTCGTCCGCGGGTTCAGCCGCGACGAGATCGAGGAGTGCGCGATCGGCGCCGAGTGCGGCACCGGCGATCGCCTGCGCCACGGGCTCATCGGCGAACGCTTCGCGCGGACCGTCCGCGGTCGTGGCGCCGGATGGCAGTGCGACCGGCCGCAGGTACTGGCGCTGGCTGCCGTAGATACGCTCGATCGCTGCGCGCAGAGCGGGCGGCTGACGCTGCAGCAGTTGCAGCGCACGCGCGCCAACCCCCGCGGTCAGCGCCTCGGCATTGCGTGGCTCACTCACCACGATGACGCGCCCGATGCTCACCGACGGCGTCCAGAAGAAGAGCGCATCGAGCAGCGCGCGATCCGGCGGCCGCACGTCGAGCCGGTCGATCGGGCTCGTGAACGCCCCATCCCACAGCGCGGTACCAGAGGCAAGCAGCAACGTCTTCGCGAGCACCGTCCCAGGCCCGTGCGCGATGACGGTACCGCGGCCGGCGAGCGAGCAACCGCAGCTCGCCTCCAGGCGCCCGTAGAAACGCTCGAGATCGGCGCGGAACTGGCTCGCGGCGAAGAACAGTGGCGCCACCATCGGGAAGCGATACAGCCAAACCTGGAAGCGCCGGCGCAACTCGCTGTCGCCCGCCACCTCGTTCGCGACCTGCGCCATCATGATGGGCGACAGCCCGGCCCCTTCCATCAGCACGAGTGGCGCGAGCTCGGGGGCGTGCGGCGTGAGCGCAATGAAACCGTCCACGGTGCCACGCCGCGCGAGTTCACGGGCGCCATAGGCGTTTGCGGCGGGACGCCGCTCGCGCCCGATCGTCTGGGCGACAGGCGCGGTGAAGTCGGCCGCGAACGGCAGCTCGGCGCCGCCGATCGTGAAGACGCTGTCCGCGGCGGGGTCCTTGAACAGGATGCGTACTGCGCGTACGCGCCGATCGAAATCCGGCTCGACGCTGATGACCGCTGTGCGGGCGCGCGCCGCGGTGTAGCGCTCGAAGTCGGCCGCCTGCTCCGGGCCCGGACGGCGGCGCCACAGTACGACGGGAATGCCGATACCCGGCCGCGAAAAGCGCCGGCGCAGCCCGTGCAACGGCTGGTCCTCGGCGGCGGTGATGTGCAGCTGTTCGCCGCGAACCGCGTCCTCGCTCACGCCGGAGCTGACGACGTCGAGTACGCGCCCGGATGCCGAATCGACCAGCCACGACACGTGCCTCGGGTTCTGCAGCCAGTCCCGCAGCAGCTGCCGTGATGCTCCCTGATAGCGGCGCACGAGATCGGCAAGCTCGGTTCCGGCCCGCGTGAGTTCGGAAGGGTCGCAGCGACGTGGCGCGCTGTCAGCGAGAAACAGGCGGAGCTCATCGGCAGCCGCGATCATGGCCCGCATCACGGTGAGCGATACGGGGCCCGGCGGCACGGCGCCGCGCGGCTCCGTCATGCGCCGCTGCATGCGCCTGCGCTCCACAGCAACTACGTGGCGACCCGTCGCGGCACGCACCGGGCGCTGCTCGCCACGCGTGCCACCGTCACCACTGCTGGGCGTCTTCATCGCTGCCACTGCACCGTCTCTCGCAAGGTCCAGCCATAATATTGGCACCGACGCAGCTGCTGCGCCGCCGCATTCAACAGAAGTGGGCCTCAGGTCGTAGGATCGGTCACAGGGCGTGCCAGCGGGCCACCGGCATTGTGAGCCACGTCGCAGATTTCAAAAGATCGCCGCCGTCCGCGCCCATTACTGGCGGCACGATGACGCGGCCGGCCGCGCGCGCTGTGACTGCCGGTGGCGTTCCGCACCGGGCGCATCGCACGCGGGAGTGCCACCGAACACCCAGCCTTGTTTGACCGCACAGGTCCCGATCGCGTGGTCCACCCCGCGAGCGCCAATGCATCCGCCAGCCGCGTCCTCATGCTCCCAAAAAAAAAACGTCATGCATCGTCGGCCGCTCCGGCGACGAACACTCGGGAACGGATCCGCGTCCGAGGCCATCGGGACGGTCCGGCGGGTCGGTGACGCGACGGCCGCCGTGATCGGAGGCCGTGGCGGCAATCCGGTCGGGATTGGTGCCCGCCGGTGTGAGCGACAGGGGGCCGCCCTTGCAGTAGTCGGTCGCGCCGATGGCTCGCCGCTGGACCTGCGGATGCGCGGCGCGGGAATCGCGGAACGGGCCACTACCAGCCGTGGCGTTCGCGGGAAACGCCACGGCGGGAACCCCATCCGGCAATGGAGTTCCGGCAACCGCACGAATTGGCCGTACGTCGCGAGTCGCTCACCGCGCTCCGGAATCGCCGGACGGCAGCAGAGGCCGTCCAGCAACGCGATCACAGCCAGCCAGGGAGACGTTCCGGGAACGCCGTATACATACGCGGGACACGAGCTACCCCACCGTCGAATCCGGCGCACGCTCACCGGACGCCCATAGCGCCGCGCCGATCGGTCTCGCCACATTCAAACGGCAGCTGACGGAACCCTGGCAGCAGCCGCCGGTCCTAGTTCGTGCGGGTGCCCGATCAAGCGTCGGAGGCACCGGTGCGACGCGTCCCCCGGACTCCCGGATTGCACGTCCGAAGTACTAAGATGTCACGCCACATTGCCGATGGAGAGATTCTCATGACACAGCGTTTCATGACGGGTCCCGTGCTTGCAGCGGTGCTGCTCATGACAGGTAGTGCGCTCGCGGCCGAGCCGGAGCACGAGCATGGCCCCGCAGCTCGTCCGGAGGCGCACCAGGCCGAGCCTCACCCGGGTCCGAGGGGCTATCAGCGGGTCACGGAGCCGAAAGGGTGGAACGCACGCCCGGGCACGGTCGATCGCAGTGCCTATCAGCACAACTTCCAGGCCGCGCGTACATTCCGGATCGGCCCGTACCATCGACCACCGGGATTTGTGGTGCACCACTGGGGCTACGGCGAGGTGCTGCCGCGTGCCTATTGGGCGGCGCAGTACATCCTGTCAGACTACTGGCTGTTCGCGCTCGAGGTCCCGCCCGCCGGCTACGAGTGGGTCCGCGTCGGTGCCGATGCGCTGCTCGTCAGTCTCGACGGTGGCGAGATCCTGCAGGTCGAATACGGCGTCTTTGCCTGAGCGAGGCCTCGCGGCGGCACCGGGAGCGGCCGGGGCGTCGAACCGCTCCTGGTGCGTAGGAGGCACTGCTAGCGGTTGTTCCAGGGGAAGCCCGTCGCGAACTGCATCGACGGGCTGACCGGATACACACGCGGATAGAAGCCTGTCGATTGCACCGCGTGTTCCTGCATCGCCACCAGTGTCCGGCGCAGCGCCATCAGGTCCGCGACCCGAAGCTCGGGCGCCGTGACCACCTTGGGATCCTCCGCAAGGTGTGCAGTGAAGATCCGCGCGGCCGGATCGATCACGGCGAGCAGACTGTCGGTTGTCGACCGGTACGCCGACCGACTGGCACCGGGCAGAAACGCATACAGCTCCCCCGGGTAGATGAAGTCGCCGCAGAACAGGAGCTTCCGGTCCGCGTCATACAGCGACACTGACGTCGGCGTATGCCCTGGCGTGTGCAGGACCCGCACCTGGCGTCCGCCGAGATCGACGTCGGACCCCGCCAGCCACCATTCGTCCACGCGGACCCGCGGCGCTTCAAGGCCGTCGGCAAATCCCAGGAATTCGTAGCGCCCGAGTCGGAGCACGCCCGCGTGTGTCCGCGCACGCAGATCCGGATCGTCGAGCAGCGCCGTCCGCTCGAAGCGGCCGAGTCCGCCGACGTGATCGAAGTGCAGGTGCGACGGCACCACGGTCACCGGCAGCGAAGTCAGCGAGCGCACCACCGGCACCATGTTGCGGACGCCAGTGCCACTGTCGAAAAGCAGGGCCTGGCGGTCGCCGAGCAGCAGGTAGCTGTAGTTGCCCTGGTAATAACGCGGCTCGCCGATCGCGAACGTGCGCACGTCCAGCGTCTGCACCAGGAAGTAGTCATCGAACCAACGGCCCTCCACCGGAACGGACGGTGCGGGCCCGACGAGCGCGCCGTGGCGCGGGAGCGCGTACTCGGCGTACCCGTACGGCGCACACAGCGCCGCAACCAGCGCTGCGATCACGAGGCAGGCACCAACGACGAAGGACTTCATGGCTGCACGTACTCCAAGGCCCCGGGGTTGCCGCGATGCCGTGATCGCTGCGCCACGCACGATAACGCAGCGCGCCCGAACCTCGCGCCGGGTTTATGAGCATACGTTATGACGGCGCGGCCGATCGAGATGCCGCAGCGGTGCGCGGAACCCACGTGAGGAGACTCAGGGAGAACCACGCTCCAGCAGCCAGCCGGTGATTGCGGGCACCGGGCTCTCCGCGGTCAGCACCGGATCATGCGTCACGAAATAGCCGCGGCTCGAGGTGGCCGCATGGCCGGTCACACGAACCAGCGCCCCCGAGGCGAGGAACTCGTCGAGCAGACCCGCCCATCCCAGACACACGCCCTGACCGGCCAGCGCCGCGCTGACGACCAGCGGATAGCTGTCGAAGTACACCACGTCGAGAGCGGCCTTCGGTAGTACCCCGACCGTCTCGAACCACGAAATCCAGTCGTACCAGGGCTGACGCGTCACCTTCATGTCGAGCAGGTTCGCCGCCTGCAGCTGCGCCATGGTAAGTCGCCCGCGGCGGCGCTCGAGGTAGAGCGGACTGCACACGGGGAACACCTGTTCGCCGAACATTTTGCAGACGGCGACGCCGTCCCAGACGCCATCACCGAAACGCACCTGCAGATCACCGGCGGTGTCCACCTCTTCGCTGTGCGACTGGCTGACGATTCGCAGCCGCAGCCGCGGGAACGCCGCCTGCATCTCCGGCAGCCGCGGTATCAGCCAGTAGGCCGCGAAGCCGGATCCGGCGCTGATGGTGACGGTATCGACGTCCGTGTCGTGGCGGATGCGCGCGATCGCCGATTCCAGACGGCTGAGCCCCGAGCGCAGGACCTCGAACAGCTCGACCCCCGCCTTGGTCAGCGTGAGCGGCTTGGTCGAGCGGTTGAACAGCGTCCGGCCGAGGTCGGCCTCGAGTGCCGCAATGCGCCGGCTGATCGCAGGCTGCGAGACGTTCAGCTCAACCCCGGCACGTGTCAGCGTGCCGTGCCGGGCCACCGCATCGAAGGCGATCAGGTTTGAAAACGACGGCAGCCGCAGCACATCATTACCCTGATGCATATTACGATGAGATTTTTCGCACGCACCTACTATAGCTGCCTGCCACTATTGCGGCCAGAGCGCTCCCCGCCACTGTCACTGTGGGCCACTCACGGAGATGACCTGCGATGCGATCTGCCCCGGCCGAGGTGATCGATACCGAGCGCTACCCGCTCGACCGTGACGGGTCGGCGCTGGCTGCCGTACTGGCGTACGCGCAGGAGCGCCTCGCCACCGACGGCTGCGCGGTGCTCGGGGGATTCGTGCGTGCGGCGTACCTGCCGACTCTCGTCGCGGAATGCGATCGCGTTGCACCGCACGCACATCGCAACTTCAATCGCACCAACGTGTATTTTTCGCAGGATCGGCCGGAGTTCCCCGCCTCGCACCCGCTGCGCCGGTTCTACGAGCGCTCGAACGCCTTCGTGCCGGCCGACAATTTCGGCGCCGACAGCCTGTTGCGGGCCATATACGAGTGGCCGCCATTTACCGAGTTCATTCGCCGCGCGCTAGGCGAAAAGTCGTTCCACCGCTATGCCGATCCGCTTGCGGACGTCATCGTCAACTTGGCGGAAGCGGGGGGCGGCTTCCCCTGGCACTTCGATACCAACAACTACACCGTCACGCTCGCGATCCAGAACGCGCTTGCGGGCGGCGCATTCGAGTACAGCCCGAACCTGCGTTCAGCGACGGATGAGAACTACGCCGGCGTGGAAGCCGTGCTCGATGGCGAGCAGCGCCTGATTCGCAGCGTCGAGCTGACGCCGGGTGACCTGCAGATATTCAAAGGGCGCTACTCGCTGCACCGGGTCGCACCCCTCACCGGACCGCGGTTCCGCTATGTCGCGATCTTCAGTTTCGCCGACACGCCTGGCATGGTCGGCAGCGTCGAGCGCACACGCCAGCTGTACGGTCGCGTGCTGCCCGTACACACCGAGCGCGGAGCCACGCGCGCGGACCGCTTGCTGGACTGAAGAGCGCGTGGCACTGCAACCGTAGCCGTCGCTCACCAGGCTCCCTGCTTCTGGCCGAACCACCAGACGAGACCGAGCCCGATCGTCGGCTGGGAAGATTCGAGTGCGCCGAGCGTGTGGCCGATGAAGTACGGCCTGTTCGACTGATCGCGACGGAATTCGCCGCGCATCAGGAATCCGTCCACCGGCCGGTAATCGAGCGTCAACGTACCCTCCTTCAGGTACTGCGTCACGCCGCTGTAGAGGCCGCCGACGTCCGCGAGGTATTCCGCCCGCGCTGCGAGCGCGACTCGCGTGTTCAGCTGATAGGCCGCGTAGACCGCGCCGCCTGTCACGTGCTCTGGCGGGGAATATGAATACAGCCGCTGCTGCACGTAGTCCGCCTCTGCGGCGAACTGCAGCGCGGCAGTCGCCTGCCACGTCAGGTAGCTGTCGCCGATTTCCAGCTTGCCGTCGGGCGGATTTGCGATCGGCAAGATGTAGGTGCCCTGCTGGGTCGGCACTCCTTGCTGTCCCCCAGGGGGTGTCTGCAGGTACACCACGTCCGGATGCTCCTGGCCGATGTAGTAGTTGACCGTCCACGTCACTGACGGCGCCGGCGTGTAGACGAAACCGTACAGCTGATCCTTGTAGTTGTTGAACGCTTCCGTCTGATCCGTGCCGTTGACGAGCCAGAAGTTGAGGGCGATCTGGTCGTTGATCGCGTATTTCGCCCGCACGCCCATGTGGTAGAAGGGCAGGTAGTCGAACCAGAAGGAACGCGAGTAGTTGAGCTGGTCCTTCGTGTAGTTTCCCTCGATACCGAGCGAACTCGCCCACTTGCCGAAGTCGACGCTGAGACCGGTACCGACCGGGATGACGTATGTGCCATACGCCTGAAACACGGAACGATAGACCTCCGGCCGCAGTTCATTGGCGGGATTGCCCTGCAGCGTTTCGGTCGCCTGGCCGAACTGCAGATCCAGGCGCATGCCCGAACGCTTGCCGCTCGCGATATCCGGTGCCGACTCCACCACGAGGTCCGCCTGGTTAAGGCTGAAGCTGTTGCTGCTCACGTCGTATGCGCGCAGCGAGTTGATGCGCCCGACCGGCGAATTGGCGTTGTACTCAACGTAGCCGTCGAGCAGCGCATTGATGCTCATGCCCCGCAGCAGATCGGCAGCCACCTGTGGCGCCTGTCCGGCTCCCGTCGCGGGCGTCGCCGGGGCGGCGGGCGCCGCAGACGGGGGAGCGGCGGGAGGCGCGCCGGGAGCCGCGGCGGCCACGGCCGGCGACGGCGTGGCTGGGCCCGCACCACTCGAGCCCGGCGCGGATCGTGCCGCCTGCAGCTGCAACTCCTTCACGAGCCGCTTCAGATCCTCGACCTCGCGCGTCAAGGCATCAATACGCTCGTCGACGGATGGCGCCCGGTCGTCGGCTGGCGTCGCCGCCTGCGGCGTCCCTGCCGGAGGTGTCGGTGCTGCGCCAACTGCCGCGCATACGAAGCAGGCTGCAATGAGGCTTGCCAGCTTGGGTGGGACCAGGCAACTGCTCATGGGGATCCTCGCGTGCTTGGGAACGGCCGCCGCGCCGCATCGGATGCGCGCCGCTGCAACGTGTGCGGCAATTCTAGGCAACACCGGCCGCATCGAGCATACGTGCTTCCACGGCACGACTGCGGCGCCGGCGCCGCATCCAGGCGAGCAAGCGAACTATCGGCGTAGACTCTCGCGGTCCGGTCGCGGTCGCGGTCGAGGAGGTCGAGGCGCATGCCACGGAATATTGGGAAGTTCGCGGCGGCGCTTTGCGTCTGCCTGGGATTGGTGCCGGGACCGGTCGGCGCGCAGGTGCCCGAGCCCGATGGCGCCGGGGTACGCAGCGGCGTGCTGCCGCGCAGCTGGCAAGCGAGCGGACCGGAGTGCCCGGCCCATCCCGCTTTCCAGGTGCACGCCTACAACGACGACTTCTACATCCTGCGCGAGTCGGGCTGTTCGAACTACGAAAAGCCCTTCCTCTACCTGCTGTTCGGAACCCGGCGTGCCCTGCTGCTCGACACTGGCGCGGGCCAGACCGATGTCGCCCGGGTCGTCAGGGATCGGATCGACGCGTGGCTTGCTCGCAACGGGCGCGGGTCCATCGAGCTGGTCGTCGCCCATACCCATGCTCACGGCGATCACATCGCGGGCGACGCGCAGCTGAAGCAGCTGCCACACGCAACCGTCATCGAGCCAACGCTACCCGCCGTGCTCGCATTCTTCGGCTTTCGCGACTGGCCGAATTCGCCGGTGACCTTCGACCTTGGCGATCGCATCGTCGACGTCATCCCGATACCCGGTCACGAGGCGACCTCGATCGCCCTCTACGACCGGCAGACCGCAATCCTGTTCACCGGCGACACCCTCTATCCCGGCAGACTCTACATCAAGGACCCGGACGCCTACGCAGCCAGCATTCGACGGCTCGTCGACTTCACGCACGACAAGGTCGTTGCACATCTGCTCGGCAACCACATCGAGCAGACGCACACCCCATACCTCGACTATCCGGTCGGCAGTGTTTTCCAGCCGGACGAACACGTTCTCGAGCTCGGCCGCGCGCAGCTGCTCGAGCTCAGCGAGGCTTTGCAGGATATGAACGGCCACGTGCGACGGCGCGCATTCAGGGACTTCACGATCTGGCCAAAGTGACCGACAGCGCGGTAACCGGCCCGTCGCAGCCGGCGTCGCGCGTCCCGCGTACAGCATGCGACCTTGCCGCTCGCGCCGACGCCGCCCAATGCGCAGACGGCGTGGAATCCAACAACTACGGGACATTACGACTCAGTAATTCACCTATCTTCGCTGCCGCCAGTTGGGGTATCGTGCACGCCCGTCAAAACCAGCCCGTTCAAATCCAACAAGGAGCCTTGAGTGACCTCACGTGCCACGTGTCAGTTCGCCGGCCGAGCAACCCTGCTGCTGTCCACCTCGGTCGCGCTCTGCGCACCGGCATATGCGGATGACCCGCCGCCGCCGGACGGCAAGTGGATCGGGGCAGGCCAGGCCGGACTTCTGATCTCGAG
>Ga0181519_10002183_pt1 | contig 16782 bp, 18 predicted proteins | sample PEATcosm2014_Bin_26_FD_121102 | JGI IMG/M metagenome (GOLD analysis project Ga0181519, IMG submission 121102) | Peatland microbial communities from MTU Mesocosm Facility, Houghton, MI, USA - PEATcosm2014_Bin02_10_metaG | ecosystem: Environmental > Terrestrial > Soil > Wetlands > Peat | place...
GAAAAGGGCACCATCGACGCGGCCGAATGGATCGGCCCCTATGACGACGAGAAACTGGGCTTCTACAAGATCGCCAAATACTACTACTCGCCCGGCTGGTGGGAGGGGCAGACCAACCTGTCGCTCTACGTCAATCTGACGCAGTGGAACACCCTGTCGAAGAGCTACCAGGCGATCGTCCAGACCGCGGCGGCCGAGACCAACACTTGGGTCATCGGCCGGTACGACACCGAAAATCCGCAGGCGCTGAAGCGGCTGATCGCGGGCGGGACTCAGCTTCGCCGGTTTTCGCCGGCGATCATGGAAGCCTGCTACAACGCGGCGCAGCAGCTCTACGGCGAGGAATCGGCGCGTAACCCGAAGTTCAAGAAGATCTACGACGCGTGGAAGCCGTTCCTCGACACCCAGGACGATTGGTTCCGGGTCGAGGAACAGCCCTTCGACAACTTCATGGCGTCGCGTAAATCGAGCTAAGCCGGCGCTGGTAGGCCGCCACGAAAAGGAGAAGCCCCGCCTCTCGGCGGGGCTTCTTCGCATCTGCGGCAGAGGCGAATCCGGGCCTCTTACGACGCGCCGGCCAGATTGAAATTCAATATAACCACAGTCCCGCCGCCAATGCGGTCCTCGACCGTTATCGATCCGCCATAGGCCTCGATGATGCGTGAGACGATGGCAAGACCGAGCCCGGCGCTGCCCGCCCGCTGGCGGTCTCGCCGCCAAAAGCGGCGGAAAATCAATTCGCGATCTTTTTCCTCTATGCCCGGTCCGCGATCGAGGATGCGTGCCGAGCCCTGTTTTCCGATCTCGACTTCGACGGTGGTTCCCGTGGCGGTATGACGTATCGCGTTCTCGACGACGTTGCGGATGGCTTGAACCACGGCATCGGCATTTCCTCTTATCCACACCGCTCCCTCTTCTCCCGCAAGGGCGATGTTCCGGTTCTGCGCCAGCGCAAGCGGCGCCATGAAAGCGACGACACCCGAAGCGATGTTCTGAAGATCGATCATTTCATCGGGGCCGACGGCGAAATCCTCGAGCTCGGCGATCTCAAGCAGTTGATGAACCAGGCGGCTCATGCCCTCGACATCGGAACGCAGCTCGCCGGCTATTTGCCGGTCGGGCAATGTGTCGATGCGCGTGCGCAGCAGGGTCAGCGGCGTGCGCAGCTCATGAGCGGCATCGGCGGTGAATTCCCGCTGGATGCGAAACCCCTTTTCGAGCCGGTCGAGCGCCTTGTTGATGGCATCGACGAGCGGCAGGATTTCGCTCGGCATGTCGGTCGTCGGCAGGCGCGAATCGAGCTTGGCCGGTTCGATCGCCCGCGCGCTGGCCGAGGCTTCGAGAACGGGTCGAAGAGCGCGCCGGATGATCACGATATCGGCCGCGAACAAAAGAAGCAGGATGGGAACAACGATCCAACCGACCCGGTCGAAGAATGCCGCGACGATGTCGTCGATGATGACGTCGGGATCCTCGAGGTCCTGAGCCACCTGGATCCAAACCGTGCGGCCTTCGCGTTGCACCGGAAAGCTCGCGCCGTAATAGAGATCCTGGTCGCCGGAATCGTGAAGGTAGGAAGGCTGGAAATAGGTCGGCTTGTCCGCGTGGAGATCGGCGGGAAGAACCGGCGCGCCATTGGCAAAGGACGAAAACAGCGTGTGGCCGGATTGATCGACAACCGAGAAGGCGAAACCGTTGTAGCCATGCACATAGAGCGTCATCAGATCGGGCGGCAATTTCAAATCCCAGCCGCCGCCGGGAAGCGGTTTGAGATCGTCCGAGATGGTATCCGCGTGTTCGCGCAACGTCTGATTCTGGATGCTGGTGGCGATGGTATCCAGCAGCAGGTAAGCCGCCAGTGACAAAGCGATGCCGGTAATGCCGACGGCCAGGATATGCAGATAGATGACGCGCGCCAGGATGGATTTGGGGCGCGACGTCACGGCTTTATTTCCCGGATGAGATAGCCCACGCCGCGAATGGTGTGAATTTGCACATTGGCGCCTGATTCGACGAGCTGCTTGCGCAGCCGGTGGACGTAAACCTCGACCGCGTTGGAACCAGCGTTCGACGCCAGGCCGAAAAGTTGGTCCTCGACCAGTTGCTTCGGCACCACCCGGCCGCTGCGGCGCATCAGGATTTCGAGGACCGCGATCTCGCGCGCCTGGAAGATTTGGGGTTTGCCGTCGAGATAGACCTGCCGCGCTTCCGCGTCGAAGGCGATATTGCCGACTTGCAGCAAGCGCGCCAGGAGATGGCCGGGCCGCCGCAGCAGCGCCTGCAACCGCGCCACCAGTTCCTCGAAAGCGAAGGGCTTGACCAAATAATCATCGGCTCCGTCGCGCAAGCCGGCGACGCGGTCATAGACGCCGCTCCGGGCGGTGAGCACGAGAACCGGCAGCGAATTCTCGTGCTGGCGCAGATCGCGTAAAACGGCAAGGCCGTCTTCATCCGGCAAGCCGAGATCGAGAACCACGGCGGAGTAATTTTTGGTGGCCAGCACCTGGCGCGCGTCGCCCGCGTTGCCGACGATATCGGAGTCGAAACCGGCCGCGAGCAGCCCGTCGCCGAGCAACCCGGCGAGCTTCTCGTTATCCTCAACGATAAGTAACCGCATCGCGCGACTTTCCCGCAGCGTCCGCTTGCGCTCTTTGCCCAGATATACCACGCAAGCCGGGCGAATCGGCAATCCGTCCGGCCGCAAAAATCGGCGCGTGTCAGGTTGTTGTAAGCCGGACCGGTTACAGAAAATCCGGCATGGCGAATCCCCCGCTTGGAAATTGGTTCCCGCCGTCCCGGCTGACTCGATTTATCTTCAAGCTGCTGCGGGATCGGCGCGGCAGCATTGCGCTGATCTTCGGGCTGATGCTCATCCCGCTCGTCCTGGCGGCGGGCGTGGGCATCGATTACGCGCGCGCGGTGCAGTTCAAGGCGCAGCTGCAAGCCGCCACCGACGACGCGGCATTGGCCGGGGCCTCGGCCTATGTCGCCTCCGGCACCGCCGGCCAGGCCCTGGGCACCACCGCCGCCACCAATTACATGAACAAGGCCATTGCGGCCTTGCCGGCCAATAACGGCGTCAGCTTCACCGTCACCCCCGGCACCACCAGTTCGAGCGGCTCCGTCACCGCCTTCCAGATGACCGTCACCGCCACCGCGACCTTCCCGACCACGCTGATGGCGATTTACAAACCGACGCTCACCATCACCACCACGGCGACCGCCAACAACCCGATCGTCAATGCGAGTTTCAATACAGGCGGGTTCGTGAGCTATGCCTGCGACACCAACGAGGTCTATTGGTACATCGTGCCCCAGGGCGGCGGCGTGCCCCCAGCCTCGGCGATGAATTTGCTCTGGTCCAACAACTCCGCCAGCCCACCGAGCACGGCGACTTTCCAGGTTGCCGCCAGCCAGCAGATCGGCTTCGCCATCGAAAATATCACCGGCGCGCGGCCCGCCTCGCTGGGCGGGTGCAATTACGGCAACAATGGCTACGGCGCCCATCCCGGCGACGCGCAATGGCTTTATTCGAGCCTGCAGCCGCCCACCATGGATTACACCACCGCCCCCGGCGGGGCATCGACCGGCTCGCACGCCACCGGCTTTCCGACCAGCCAGGATTGCAGCCTGATCGTCGAGGAAGGAACCACCAGCCACGGCAGCACGAGTTTTGCCAGCCCGCCGCAGGGGAATTGCTACAGCTCCAACGGCAGGAACGAGAATTACAACAGCACCAACTATCAAGGCACCATGACCGGCGACACCTGTTGCAACACCACCACGCAGACCATGGCCACGCAAATGACCAATGCGGCGCCGAGTTGCTCGCAGCTCGCCGGCAATACCTATCAATACGACTGGAACGACAATGGCGGAAATTTCGATACCTACAATTACGGCAACGACATGCAGTATTCGTTTTCCTGCTCTGGCGGAACAAGCGGCTCGGGCTCGGGCAACGGCACCACCACCAGCGGCGTCACCTTGACGAATTAGGCCAGGTTTTTGTCGGAGAATCCGGTCATGACTGTTCCGTCGCTCATGGGCCCTTACCCCCTCAATAGCGATAGCGTGGCATTGATCATTCCGCTGAAGATCGCCGGCGCCTATGTGGTGGGAAGCAACAAGGCCGCGCGGATCGAGCCGCTGCTGGTCGGACGAGCGGATGATCTGGCGGTGCAACTATTGAAGCTTATAACCAGTTATTCGAATTTCGCCTTCGCGGCGGCGGCCTCGCCGCGGGTGGCGTATCAGATGGAATGCGAGATGTTTCATGCGTGGAAACCGCGCGATAATTTCTCGCACCCGGTCAAACCGACGGATTCCAACTGGGAATGCCCGGTATGCCGGCTATAGAGACGCGCGAAACCGCTTCCTGCCCGCCCCACGGCGGGGCTTCTTCGCATCTGCGGCAGAGGCGAATCCGGGCGTCCTTGCCCTTTGGGCCATAATCCTATAGGTTGTCCGAACTTATGGCCGGGTCCGGCCTGCTTTTGGATCACTCCGTGGGTCATACCCCCAGGTGAATCCGATCCTGCACCCCGTTCCCATCGACAACTGATCCGTCGCGCGATCGTGCGGGACGGTGCTTTTTCGGAGATCTCAAGCAATGGCTATCGGCACTGTTAAATGGTTCAACGCCCAAAAGGGCTTCGGCTTCATCCAGCCCGAAAGCGGCGGCAAGGATGTTTTCGTGCATATTTCCGCGGTCGAGCGCGCCGGCATCGGCAGCTTGAACGAGGGGCAGAAGGTCAGCTTCGACCTCGAGCAAGGCCAGCAAGGCAAGACCTCGGCGGCTAATCTCAAGCTCGTCTAAGGCTTATCCGGGCGGATAAAAGCCCGGGTGAAATTCCCCGGACCCGCGAGGTCCGGGCTCAAAGTTCGTGACAAGTCGCGCGGGGGGACGTTTCGGCGTCCCCCTTGCGGCCTTTTGGAGATCCGAGATGACCAAAGAGGCCTTGATCGAGGTCGACGGCACCGTGCTCGAGCTTTTGCCCGACACGCGGTTCCGCGTCCGCCTCGACAACGAGCACGAGATTCTCGCCTATGCCTCGGGCAAAATGCGCAAGGCGCGCATCCGCATGCTGGCGGGGGATCGGGTCACCGTGGAACTCACGCCCTACGACCTCACCAAGGGTCGCATCAATTTCCGGCACAAGGACGAACGGGCCATGCCCTCGATGGGCGCCCGGCCGTTCAAGCGCCGGCGTTAATCGAGGAGATCGGTTTTGCAGGTACTCGTCAGGGATAACGACGTCGGCCAGGCGCTGCGCGTCCTGAAGAAGAAGATGCAGCGCGAAGGCGTGTTCCGCGAAATGAAGCGCCGGCGCACCTACGAGAAGCCTTCCGAGCGCCGGGTGCGCGAAAAGGCCGAGGCCGTGCGGCGTCACCGCAAGACGATGCGCAAGCGCATGGAGCGCGAGGGTTACTAGCCTGGAGTTCGGCCCATGCAGGCGGTCGCGGTTGAATACATAGGACGGGGCGAGCAAGCGCTCCACGAATCGCCGGAGCGGCAATTGTGGTGCGCCGTGATCAGCCGCGCGTTGCAGGATGCGCTCGACGACGTGGCGACGGTGTCGAGCCTGCCCCAACGCGAGCAGATTCGCCAAGACGCGCGCAGCTGGTTCATCCGCAACGACGCGGATTTCCAGGCCGCGTGCAACGGCGCCGGCTACGACCCGGGCGTGTTGCGCCCGCGGGTATTACGCATCATCGGCGCCTGACCGGCGCCAGAGCAACCGCCGCGATCGCGGCGGGACATGAAGGAGTTTTAGATGGGTAATGCGGAACGGGATGCCGCGGCGCGCAGCCGGGCGCAGGCCCTGTGGGGCAAGGAAAAGAAAAAGGGCGAGGAAGTCCTGAAAGCCCGGGACAAGGAACGGGCGGAAGAAGCCGCCAAGGTCGCGCGGTTGCGCGGTTTGCGCCTGGCCAAGGAAGAGGCCGACAAGAAGGCGGCGGCCGAGGCGGCACCCGCCCCGCGCCGTAAGGCGCCGCTTTAACCGGTCATACACGACATCAGGGGATATTGAGCGACATCATGGCTTACAACCGCACCTCGTTCAAAGCCGCGCCCGAATACGACACCGGCGAGCGCTGGATCATCTACTGGGAAACCCGCAGGCCGGAATCCGGCAATTGGAGCCAGGCCGTGGAAAAATCCCAGGCCGCCGCGGTCGAGCGCGCCAAGCATCTTTTGAAGCTGGGCTTCATCGTGTTCCAGATCACCGGCCCGGCCGGAATCTTCCTGGAAGAAGATGAGATCGTCAAACGGCTGCAACCGCCGCCGCCGGCGCCGAAAAAGCCGCGCATCCCGGAAGGCGAATTGCCGCCCGAGCCCGAACTCGGGCCGGAGCCGGAAGTCGATCCCGATCCGCTGCCGTAACAACCGAATCCAACCTGATGAAACCCCCGCTTCTCAGCGGGGGTTTTTCATTTCGAGTTGTCGCCGGAGTTGCCGCCCGAGCCGGGGCCGGAATCGTCGGTCGGAATGTCGAAATGGATCGAGTTGAGATCGACCTTGGGCGCCTTGTCGAGCGTGCCCAGCACCATCTGCGGGAAAGCGATCACCAGGCCCACCATGATGATCTGGATCGCGACGAAGGGAATGACGCCCCAATAGATCTGGCCGGTGGTGAGGGGCGCGGTGCGCTTGCCGGTGACGCGGTCGGTGTATTCCTCGGAAGGCGCCACGCTGCGCAAATAGAACAGCGCGTAGCCGAAGGGCGGATGCATGAACGAGGTCTGCATGTTGACGCCCAGCAGCACGCCGAACCAGATCAGATCGATGCCGAGCTTGTCCGCCACCGGGCCCAAGAGCGGCACGATGATGAAGGCAAGCTCGAAGAAATCGAGGAAAAATGCCAAGAAGAAGGCCAGCGCGTTGACCACGATGAGAAATCCGACCTGGCCGCCGGGCAGGCTGGTGAGCAGATGCTCGACCCAGAGATCACCGTTGACGCCGCGGAACACCAGGCTGAACACGGTCGAGCCGATCAGGATGAACATGACGAAGGAGGAGAGCTTCGCCGTGGTGTCCATCGCCTGTTTCAAAAGCTTGGTGTCGAGCCGGCGATTGGCATAGGCCAGAAGAAGCGCACCGGCCGAGCCCATGGCGCCGCCCTCGGTGGGGGTGGCGATACCGAGGAAGATGGTCCCGAGCACCAGGAAAATGAGCGCCAGAGGCGGCATCATGACGATGATCACCTGGCGCGAAAGCTTGCTGAGGATATTGAGCTTCAGATATTTGTCGGCCAGCGCCACGGCATAGGTCACAACGCCGACCAAGGCACAGGCCCAGATCGGATGCAGCACGTCGTAAGCGGAGAGCGCATAGCCCGAGCCCACCGACAGCGCCACCACCAATCCGAGCGAGGCGTAGCCGGTGCGGCCCGAGGATTCGCGCACGGTGATGGCCTCGAGCGGCAAGGCCGGGACCAGTTTCGGGCGGACGATCGAGACGATGAAAATCCACACCGCGTAGAGCCCGGCGAGGCTGAGGCCGGGAATGAAGGCGCCCTGATACATGTCGCCGACCGATTTGCCCAATTGGTCGGCCATGACAATGAGGACTAAACTGGGTGGAATAATTTGCGCCAGCGTGCCGGAGGCCGCGATCACCCCCGCCGCCACCCGCCGGTCATAACCGTAGCGCAGCATGATCGGCAGCGAGATCAGCCCCATCGAGATCACCGAGGCGGCGACGACCCCCGTGGTTGCGGCCAAAAGCGCGCCGACGAACACCACCGCATAGGCGAGGCCGCCGCGGATCGGGCCGAACATCTGGCCGATGGTGTCGAGCAGATCCTCGGCCATGCCGCTGCGCTCGAGGATCAGGCCCATGAAGGTGAAGAACGGAATCGCCAGCAACGTGTCGTTCGACATGATGCCGAAAATGCGTTGCGGCAGCGCCTGAATCAGGTCGGGGCCCAAGAGGCCGAAATGGATGGCGATGACGCCGAAAAGCAGCCCGTTGGCCGCGAGCGAGAACGCCACCGGATAGCCGATCATCAGCAGCACGATCAGCATCAGGAACATCAGGGGCGCGATATTGGCGATGAACAAGGCGGTCATTTCCCGTCCCCGGGCTTCATCACCATGTCGGCCGCCACCTGTTCCTCGCTGCCATGGGCGTGTTTGGGCGTCGGGTCGGGGATGATCCCCTTGAGATAGGCCGCGCGCTTGATGATCTCGGACACCCCCTGCAACGCCAGCAGGAAGAATCCCGCCGGGATCATCAGCTTCACCGGCCAGCGCAGCAGCCCGCCGGCATTGGGCGAATATTCGTTGAGCGCGAAGGATTCGGTGAAGACCGGCCAGGCCAGCACCATGATGATGAGCGCCATCGGCATGAGGAAAAAGATTCCGCCGAGGAGATCGATCCAGGCGCGGGTGCGCGGCTTCAAGCGGCTGATGATGATATCGATGCGGACATGCTCGTTGCGCAGCAGCGTGTAGCCCGACCCCACCAGGAAGAACCCGGCGAAGAGATACCACTGCAATTCGAGCCAGCCATTCGAGCTGTAATTGAAGAGATAGCGCACCACGGCGTTGCCGGAGCTCACCAGCACCGCGGCCAGCACCAGCCAGTAGACCGTCTGGCCGATTTTCTCGTTGAGAAAATCGATCCGGCGGCTCAATGCCAGCAGGAAACCCAAGCCCGAAACCTCCCCCGATCCCGCCACCGCGGGCCGGTTATCCCGGCTCCGCATTGTTTACAGGCGATCACTATGGCATGGCGATTTGACCGATGCCAGTTCGCAAACGGCGCCGCGAAGACCGGCCGGATGCCGGGTTTCAGCCCTTGATCTTCTTGGTCCAGGCGGCCAGAGCGAGCATGAGATCGGCGATGAACTGCTTGGTCACCGCGTCGTTGAGATTGCCCTGGGCGTCGAACTTGTTCTGCGCCTGCGGGATCATCACCTCGGGCTTGGTGAGCGTCATCACGTTGATGCCAACCAAGATCTGGCGCAGGTGATATTGCGCGCGCGAGGAGCCGTGGATGCCCATGCTGGCGCCCATGATCGCCGCCGGTTTGCCGTCAAAGGCCGGCTCGGGCGGGCGCGAGGCCCAATCGATGGCGTTCTTGAGCACGCCGGAGATGGAATAATTGTATTCCGGGGTGGCGAAAAGCAGCGCGTCCGCCCCCTTGATCTTGGCGCGCAACTCGGCCACCGCGGGCGGAAAGCCCTTGGTCTTGACGTCTTCGTTGTAGGGCGGAATCTCGATCATCTTGTCGAAAATTTCGAGACTCATGCCCGGCGGCAGATTATCCGCCGCCGCCTTGAGCGCCATGCGGTTATAGGACGCGGCGCGTAAACTGCCGCAAATCCCCAGAACTTTTATGGTATCGGCCATGATCGGATAACCCCTTGCTGATGCGATGGGCGGGATACTGCCCGTGAGCCGGGAAATATTCCAGGCCACCGCCCGCAGGACAGCAATGCCGAAATGGATCGGGTTGATATCGACCTTGGGCGGCTGGCTAGCCCAGCTTTTGAAAAGCCCTGGCTTTTGCCGGGCCTAGCTTTTGCCAGACCTAATTTTTGAAGGCGAGGGCGTTGGTGAGATCGCCCATCGGCGGCTTGCCGTGGCTCGCTAGCGCCGCATCACGCGCGGAGAGCCCGGGCAGGACCGGCAGATCGAAGCGCCGGCTGATGAATTTCAGGATCGAGGTGGTGTCGTATTGGGTGTGATCGACGAAGCCTTTCTTGGCGAAGGGCGACACGATCAAAGTGGGAATGCGGTTGCCCGGCCCCCAGCGGTCGGCCTGGGGCGGCGCCACGTGATCCCAGAAGCCGCCGTTTTCGTCATAGGTGACGATCACCAGCATATGCGCCCATTGCGGGCTCTTCTGCAGATGCGCGATGACCTCGGCGATGTGCCGGTCGCCGGAGAGAACATCGGCATAGCCGCCATGCTCGTTGAGATTGCCCTGCGGCTTGTAGAAGGTCACCTGCGGCAGCTTGCCGGAATCAATGTCCTGGATGAAGGCTGCGCCGTCGAGACCGCCATCGCGCAAATGCTCGGCCCGGGCCGGGGTGCCCGGCGCCAGATCGGCGAAATAATTGAACGGCTGGTGATGGTATTGGAAATTCGGCACCGGGGCCGCGTTCTGGCCGTCGAGCGTGGCCTGCCAGGCGCCAGCATACCACGCCCAGGTCACGCCCTTGGCAGAGAGTAGATCGCCGATATTGGTCATGGTCTGGGGCGGCAAGGTGGTCGGCAGATTGGGATCGGCGAAGGCCGGATCGCCGCCGGCGACCGGCTTGTTGGCGCTCGGCTCGTAAGGCGGCTGCATCGTGTTCACGGCGAAGAAATCGGGCGTGATGTTGCCGTCGGAGACGAATTTGGGGCCGCCATCGAGCGCCGAAGGCGGCGAGTTGTCGGCGACTTTCAGGCTGATGCCGTCGGTCTCGACGGCGGCGATCACCGGCTTGGCCGGGCTGGTATCGGCATTGGGATAAACCGGCGCGCAGGCGCAGATCAGCATGAAATGGTTGAGGAAGGAGCCGCCGAAAGCGCCCTGGAAGAAATTATCGGCCAGGGTGTAGCGCCGCGCGATTTGCCACAGCGGCAGCTTCGCCCCGACATTGTAATGGCCCATCACCAGCCCGCCGGAATCCGCCCAGGCGGCGAATTTGTCGTTCTTGCCGCCGTCGATCTGCATCTGCTCCTGATAGAAGCGATGCCAGAGATCGCGGTGGATGACGCCGATCGAGGCGTTGAAGCCCTTGGGATTGTCGATGGAGAAGGGACGGTCGGGCAGATGCGCGGTTTGCGCCTGGGTGATCGGCGGCACCACGCCCTTGGCGGTCAAACCGTCCCAGACCGGGGGCAGTTCTTTCAAGAGCGAGCCATCGCGGTCGCGCTGGAGATAGCGGTCGGCGGCCACGTGCTGCAAGCCGTTGGCGCCGGGAAACGCACCATAGAGATTGTCGAAGCTGCGGTTTTCCGCGTAGATCACGACCACGGTCTGAATCTGATCGAGGCCGCCGGTTTGCGCCAATGCGCCGGCGCCGATGCCGCCCTGGCCGCCAAGACCCAACACCGCGAGCGCGAGGGCGCCCAGAAAACCGCGAATTCTCATGACGTCTCCCCTATTCCGCGCCCCGTGTATTCCGGGCCCCGCGCCCGCCATCTAGCAGAAATTCGATTGCGGTTTTGTGAAACACGATCCGCTCTATTTGGCACCAATCTGGCGCGGGGTGACGCCTTCCTTCATTCTGCCGCCATGAAAACGCTGCGATTCGCGGTTTTGATTTGTGCCTTGCTGATGCTCGCCCAGCAAGCCGGCGCGCAAACCAGGAACGATTCGGCCGGGCTGTCGCGCGCAGAGGCCTATCGCCAGGCGCGGATGCTGACCGATCTCGGCCGGAGATTGTTTTCCGATCCGATTCTCTCCGCTTCGGGGAAGTTATCCTGCGCTTCGTGCCACAGCCCCGCTTATGCCTATGGCCCGCCCAACGCGCTGGCGGTTCAAATCGGCGGCGTGGACATGAAACAGCCGGGCGTGCGCGCCGTGCCCTCGCTCAAATATCTTCAGGACGTGCCGGCATTCACCGAACATTATTTCGAATCCGAGGACGAGGGCGACGAGAGCGTCGATAACGGGCCGACCGGCGGCCTGACCTGGGACGGGCGCGCCGACCGCGGCCGCGACCAGGCGCGGTTTCCCCTGCTCTCGCCTTATGAGATGGCCAATGGCGATCCGGCCAAGATCGCCGCCCGCCTGATCCGGGCGGGATATGGAAAATATCTCGCCCGGATTTACGGGCCGAAACTTCTCGCAAGCAAGGATGCGGTGTTCGCCGCAACCCTCGATGCGCTCGAAGCCTTCGAGCAGGATTCGCGGCGTTTCTACCCCTACAGCAGCAAATACGACGCGTTCCTCGCGGGCAAGGCCCGGCTTTCGCCGGCGGAGGCGCGCGGCCTGGCGCTCTTCCAAGACCCCGCCAAGGGCAATTGCGCGCAATGCCATATCAGCAAGCGCGGCAATGACGGCACGCCGCCGCAATTCACCGATTACGGCATGATCGCCTTGGGCGTGCCGCGTAACCGCGAGATTCCGGCCAATGCCGATCCGGATTATTTCGATTTGGGATTATGCGGGCCGTTGCGCAGCGATCTTGTCTCGCACAAGGAATATTGCGGATTGTTCAAGACCCCATCCTTGCGCAACGTGGCGACGCGGAAGACGTTCTTTCACAACGGCGTGTTCCACTCGTTGCGCCAGACGATCGAATTCTACGTCCAGCGCGACACCGATCCGGGCAAATGGTACGGGCGCGAATCCTCCCGCGGCGTGAATAAATTCGACGATCTGCCCGCGATCTATCGCGGCAACGTCAACACCGACCCGCCCTTCGGCGGACAGCCCGGCGACAGACCGGCGCTCGACGATGCCGAGATCGGCGATCTCATCGCCTTCCTGCAAACCCTGACCGATGGTTACCGGCCAGAAAAATAGAGACCCAAAAATAGAGACCCAAGAAATAGAAATCAGGGCGCGTAGGCGGGCGGCGATGCCGGCGCGGGATTGGGCGCGGCTGAGGGCGCCGGGGCGGCCGCCGATTCCTGGGGCTTGTCCTGGCTTCCGGCCAGCGCGGGCTGATCCCACCAGCCGCCGCCCATGGCGAGGAAAAGCTGCGCGGTATCGATATAGCGCTGTGCCTGGGCGCGGACATAGCCCATTCGCGCGCGCTGTTCGAGGCGCTCGGCATCGAGCACCGGGAGCAGCGCCACATTGCCCGCTTCATAGGCCTTGCGCGTCAAAGCCGCCGAGGATTGAGCGGAATCGAGCGCCGCGCGCTGCGCGCCCAAAAGATCGGCGTCGCTTTGCAAGGCGTCGAGCACGTCGGCCACTTGGGCGAAGGATTCGAGCACGGTTTCCTGGTAATCGGCGGCGGTTGCGGTGAATTCGTCCTCGGCCTCGCGTTTCTGCGCATGCAGCGCGCCGCCGCGGAACAGGGGCGCCGAGATGCCGCCGGCGAAATTCCACACATTGTCCCCGGCGCTCGCCAGATTGCCGGCGGAGAGCCCGACCTGCGACACCGCCGCCGAAAGCGTGATGTCGGGATAAAGCTGTGCCGTCGCCACGCCCACCGCCGCCGAGGCGGCATGGAGATCGGATTCGGCGGCCAGAATATCGGGGCGCTGATGCACCAGCGACGAGGGCAGGCTGACCGGGAGATCGGCCGGCAAAGTGAGGGAATCGAGGGTGAAATCGGGCGGCGTGAAATCGGCGGGTGCCGCCCCCACCAGGATCGCCAAGGCGTGGCGCGAGACGTTCAATTGCTGCTGCAACGGCGGCAGCAGGGTGCGGTCGGATGCGAGCTGGCTTTGCGCGCTTTGCCGGTCGAGTTCGGTCGACTCCCCGGCGGCGATTTGCTTGCCCACCAGATCGAGCAGATTCTGGTCGGCCGCTATCACGTCGTTCGCCGCCTTGATCTGGGCGTTGAGCGCGGCGATGGTCAACGCCTGGCTGACCGCGTTGCCGGTGAGCGAAAGATACGTGGCGTCGAGTTCATAGCCCTGGCGCTGTTCCAGGGCCGATTGCTGTTCGATCAGGCGGCGGTTCTTGCCGAAAAGATCGAGCGAATAGCTCACCGTCGGCCCGACCGAAAACACGTTGAAGGTGGCGGGCGGCGTGCTGGCGAAACCGAAAGCGGCGTAGCTGATGCGTTCGCGCGTGGCCGAGGCGGCGGCGTCGAGCCGGGGATAGAGGTCGCCGCGCGCGGCAGTGGTGGCTTCTTGCGCCGATTCCAGATGGGCGCGCGCCGCCGCGAGATTGTTGTTGTGCGCGATCGCGTCTTTGAGCAATTGGTCGAGGGCAGGCGAGTGATAGAGATTCCACCAATCGCCCGAAACCTTCTGGCCCATTTTCAGGCTTTGGACATCTGCGCCCGCCACGGGTTCGAGCTTGGGCGATCCTGCGGAATCGTAATTCACCTGCGCTGGCGCCGATGGGGATTTGAAATCGGGGCCGACGCTGCAAGCGGCGAGCAGCGCCGCCGTCAGCACCGCCCCGTTTCGCATCACCCAATTCCGGGCCCGATTCCGATGATTCATAAGCATGCTTATAAAATACCGGCTTGGGCGCGATTTTTCAATGCCGCGCAGACCGGCGATGCGCTAACCACATGGGTCAAGGCCAAGGTTGAGGGCCAAGGTTGAGGGAGGACGGGCATGGTAAATAATCTCAAAACCAATCCGGTCAAAATCTACCGGCGGGGCAAGGGCAAGGCGCTGGTGCTGCTGCATTGCCTGGGGGTCGACCACCGATTGTGGGATTTGGCCTGCGCCGGGCTGGAGACCAACTACACCCTGGTTTCCTATGACTTCCCCGGCCATGGCGCGACCAAACTGCCGCAAGGGCCCTATGGCATCGCGGAACTATCCGATCAGCTCGCAGCATTGCTGGCGCGCGAAGGCATCGCGCGCGCCCATGTCGCCGGAATATCGCTCGGCGGGCTGGTGGCGCAGGATTTCGCCGCACGTTACCCGGACAATGTCGACAAGCTCGTGCTCATCGACACCACGCCACGCTACACCGATGACATGCGCGGCATGTGGGCCACGCGCGCGGCGCAGGCGCGAAAAGACGGCGTGCGCGCGCTTATCCCCGGCCTGCTCGACATCTGGTTCACCAAGGAATTCGTGGGCTCCAATCCCGAAGCGGTGCGATATGTGCGCGGCCGTTTCGAGACCTGCGATGCCGAGGGTTACGCCTTGGCTTGCGAGGCCTTGGCCAAGGCGGATCTGACCGCGAGCACGCCCGGCATCAAGGCGCCGACGCTGGTGGTGTGCGGCGAGCAGGATATTCCGAGCTTTCTCGACGCCGCGCGCTGGCTTGAGAAAAATATCAAGGGCGCGAAGCTCGAATGGTTGAATCCTGCGCGACATTGCTCGGTGCTGGAACAGCCCGAGGCTTTCCGGAAAATATTGCGCGGATTTCTGGCCTAACGCGCCTTAGCGCGGCAGTTCCGACTTGCCCATGAGGAATTCGTCGACGCCGCGGGCGCATTGGCGGCCCTCGCGGATCGCCCACACCACCAGCGACTGGCCGCGCCGCGCATCGCCGCAGGCGAAGATCTTGTCCACCGAGCCGCGGTAATCCTTGTCGTCGGCCTTGAGATTGCCGCGCCCGTCCAGGGTCAACCCCAGGCTTTCGACCAGGCCCGGCTTCACCGGCGAGAGAAAGCCCATGGCGAGCAGCACCAGATCGGCCTTGATGGTGAAGGCGCTGCCCGGAACCTCGACCATCTGCAACCGGCCGTCCTCGGCCTTTTTCCATTCGACGCGCACCGCGTCGAGCCCGGTGACATGGCCGTTCGATCCGGCGAAAGCCTTCGTCGCCACCGACCAGTCGCGCCCCACGCCTTCTTCCTGCGAGGAAGAGGTGCGCAGCTTCATCGGCCAATCGGGCCAGGTGAGGAGCTTGTCTTCGTGCTCGGGCGGCTGGGGCAGGATTTCGATCTGGGTGACCGAGAGAGCGCCCTGGCGCACCGAGGTGCCGATGCAATCCGAGCCGGTATCGCCGCCGCCGATCACCAGCACGTGGCGATCCTTGGCCAGGATGTCGGCACCCTCCACCTTGTCGCCGGCGACGCGGCGATTCTGCTGCGGCAGGAAATCCATGGCGAAATGGATGCCCTTCAGATCGCGGCCCGGAACATTGAGATCGCGCGGATGTTCCGATCCTATGGCCAGCACCACGGCGTCGTGATCCTTCATCAGCTTTTCCGCCGGGATGTTGTGCCCGATATGGGAATTCACGTGAAACACCACGCCCTCGGCCAGCATTTGCGCCACGCGGCGGTCGATGACGTGCTTTTCCATCTTGAAATCGGGAATGCCGTAGCGCAGCAACCCGCCGATGCGCGGCGCTTTTTCGAAGACCGCGACTTCGTGGCCGGCGCGCGCCAATTGCTGGGCGCAGGCGAGACCGGCGGGCCCCGAGCCCACCACCGCCACGCGCTTACCGGTGCGGTGCTTGGCCGGGCGCGGCTCGATCCAGCCCTGGTCCCAGCCGCGTTCGACGATGGCGTGCTCGATGGTCTTGATCGTCACCGGCTCCTCGATGAGATTCAAGGTGCAGGCGGCCTCGCAAGGCGCCGGACAGACCCGGCCGGTGACGTCGGGAAAATTATTGGTGGCGTGAAGGTTGTCGAGCGCCGCGCGGAAATCGCCCGAGAACACCAGATCGTTCCAATCCGGGATGACGTTGTTGACCGGACAGGCGGGATGGCAGAAAGGCGTGCCGCAATCCATGCAGCGCCCGCCCTGATGCTTCAGCTCCTCGGGCTTCAGCGGCTCGACGAATTCCCGCCAATGCTTGATGCGTTCCTCGACCGGCGCGTAGTCGCGGTCGAGGCGCCCGAACTCCAGGAACCCGGTCGGCTTGCCCATCGATTTCAGACGCCCACCGCGTAATCCAATTTGGCGGCGGATCCCGCCTTGTCCATTTTTTCGAGCGCGCGGCGGTATTCGATCGGCATCACCTTGACGAAGCGGGGAAGCTCGGTTTCCCAGTTTTTCAGGATGGCGAATGCCCGCGGGCTGTTGGTGAGCTTGGCATGGCGTTCGACCAGCCGGCGCAGCAGCTTCACGTCGTTCTCGCGCGGACTATAGGCGAATTCGATGGGCTGCGACGCGTCGATTTTGCCGTCGTCGCCGTCGAGTTCCTCGAGCACGACCATGGTGGTGTTGCAACGCGCGGCGAAATCGCCCCGCGCGTCATAGACGTAAGCGACGCCGCCGCTCATGCCGGCGGCGAAATTC
>Ga0181519_10002184_pt1 | contig 16765 bp, 17 predicted proteins | sample PEATcosm2014_Bin_26_FD_121102 | JGI IMG/M metagenome (GOLD analysis project Ga0181519, IMG submission 121102) | Peatland microbial communities from MTU Mesocosm Facility, Houghton, MI, USA - PEATcosm2014_Bin02_10_metaG | ecosystem: Environmental > Terrestrial > Soil > Wetlands > Peat | place...
CAGCCCATAGAAGCTCCAGCGAAAGCCGCTGATGAGATACACCACCGGATTGAACAGCGTGACCGTGCGCCAGAACGGCGGCAGGATGCTCGTCGAATAGAAGCTGCCGCCGAGGAACGTGAGCGGCGTGATGATGAGCAGCGGCACGAGTTGCAGCTTCTCGAAGCCATCGGCCCAGATGCCGATGATGAAACCGAGCAGGCTGAACGTCACGGCGGTGAGCACCAGAAACAGCACCATCCAGAACGGATGTTCGATGCGCAGCGGCACGAACAGCGCGGCGGTGCCGAGCATGATGACACCGAGAACGATCGACTTGGTCGCTGCCGCCCCCACATAGGCCACCACGATCTCCATGTACGACACCGGCGCGGAGAGCACCTCGTAGATGGTGCCGGTGAACCGCGGGAAATAGATCCCGAAAGAGGCGTTCGTCACACTCTGCGTGAGCAGCGAGAGCATGATGAGGCCCGGCACGATGAACGCGCCGTAAGGCACCCCGTCGATCTCGGGAATGCGCGAACCGATGGCCGCGCCGAACACCACAAAGTACAGCGACGTCGAAATGACGGGCGAGATGATGCTCTGCATCAGCGTGCGACGCGTGCGAGCCATCTCGAAGTTGTAGATCGCCCTGACGGCGTAGAAATTCATGGCGCGGCTCATCCTTCTTTTTGATGCACGAGCGAGACGAAGATGTCTTCGAGCGAGCTTTGCGTCGTGTGCAGGTCTTTCACCGAGATACCGGCATGCTCCAGATCGCGCAGCAGGGCGGCGATGGAGGTCTGCTCGATGTTGGCGTCGTAGGTGAAGACCAGTTCGCTGCCGCTGCTGCCGAGCGTGAGGCCATAGCTGGCCAGCGAATCGGGCACGGCGGGCAGCGGCTCCGCGAGTTGCAGCGTGAGATGCTTGCTGCCCATGTGCCGCATCAGTTCGGTCTTCTCCTGCACGAGTGTGATCTGACCGCCGGTGATGATGCCCACGCGGTCGGCCATTTCCTCGGCCTCTTCAATGTAGTGCGTGGTGAGGATCACGGTCACACCGGTCTCGCGCAGCGATTGCACGAGACGCCACATGTCGCGGCGCAGTTCGACGTCGACACCGGCCGTGGGCTCGTCGAGGAAGAGCACGCGCGGCTCGTGCGAGAGCGCCTTGGCGATCAGCACGCGTCGCTTCATGCCACCCGAGAGCTGCATGATGCGGCTGTCCTTCTTCTCCCAAAGCGAGAGCGAGCGCAGCACCTTTTCGATGTACGCCGGATTCGCGGGCTTGCCGAACAAGCCTCGCGAGAAAGAGACGGTGGCCCACACCGATTCGAAGGAATCGGTGGTCAGTTCCTGCGGCACCAGGCCGATGGCGGCACGCGCGGCACGGTAGTCCGTGACGATGTCGTGACCGTCGACAGTGACCGTGCCCGAGGTCGGGCGCACGATGCCGCAGATGGTGCTGATGAGGGTCGTTTTGCCGGCGCCGTTCGGGCCGAGCAGTGCGAAGATCTCGCCACGCTGGATTTCCAGGTTGATGTTCTTGAGCGCCTGGAAACCCGTTGCGTAAGTCTTCGACAGATTCTGGATTGAGATCACGGATGGCATGGCGGCGACGATAGCACAGGCGTGAGGAACTTGTTGGGTACGTAGCGCAGGCAAAAGAAGGGCGGGCATCGGGGCCGTCGTCAGTCCCTGTGCCCGCCCCGTCAGGGTGCGAATGACCGGGTGCTCTCCCGGCGCCCCCGATGCCTTAGCGCTGATGCATCGCCTTGGGCACGATCACCATCCAGTTCATGCCGAAGCGATCCTTGACCATGCCGAACGTCTTCGCAAAGAAGGTCTCGCCGAGCGGCATGCTCACGGCGCCGCCGTCTGCCAGCGCGTGGAAGGCTTTCTCGGCCGCGCCCACTTCCGTGAAATCGACCGACAGCGAGAAGCCGTCGAATTGGGGTTTGCCGCTCACCATGCCGTCCGAGACCATCACGGTCGACTCGCCGATCGTGAACTCGCCATGCATGATCTTGTTCTCGCTGCCCGGCGGGAGCATGCCTTCCGGACAACGCTCCGGGCTATCGCCGTAGCGCATGAACATGCCGCGCTTCGCGCCCAGCGTCTTCTCGTAAAACGTCATGGCTTCTTCGCAACGACCTTCGAAAAACAAGTAGGAATGGACTTGCATGGCGTGCTCCTCGTGTATCTCTTGAAAAGGCTTGAATAGGGGCATGACGACGCCCCGGCAGGGAAGTGCTACGGCGCGAGCGTCATGGACACCGATGCGGGCTCATGCCCGACACGCCAGCGGCCATTTGTCTTGCGACAGACCCCTGTCTGACACACGGTGGCACCATGAGACGGATACGTCTGGCCCATAGTGCCTCCTCAGATCGTGCGCGTACAGGTTGTTCCGGATCAGTCGTGCGCTCGATGGCGGTCGCTGCCAGTCTTGCCGTCCTCCGTACCGCACTGAACCTTTTTGTGGACAGCGTACACAAACGATAGCAGACATAATGGACACTGTCCACAAGGAGGTGCAATGACAGAACAAGACACAACGACCGGGCCGGCACGCACGACCTACCGGCATGGCGATCTGCGCCGGGCGTTGCTGGAAGCGGGGATTGCGCTGGCGCGCGATGGTGGGCCGGACGCCGTGATCCTGCGTGAGGCGACACGTCGCGCCGGGGTCGTCCCCAATGCGGCGTATCGTCATTTTGCGAATCGTCAGGACTTGCTCGACGCCGTGCGCTCGGCGGCGTTGGCTGAACTGGCGATGGCGATTGAACAGGAAATGGCGCTGTGCGAGACGGCCGCGCTCGATGCCGTTGCCCGCGCCCGTGCGGGATTGCGCGCCGTGGGCATTGGCTATCTGCGCTTTGCGCGCGCGCAGCCGGGGCTGTTCCGCACGGCATTTGCGCCGTCGGAGAACGTGCGTTCGGCCGCGACGCCGGAAAAGGCGGGGGCGAGCGGGCTCAATCCCTTCCAACTGCTGGGCGCGGCGCTCGACGGCATGGCCGCGGCCGGCATCATCGACGCGGCGCAGCGGCCCGGTGCGGAGTATCTGGCGTGGGCCGCGGTGCACGGATTGGCCGTGCTGGTGATCGACGGCCCGCTGCGCGATCTGCCCGGCGAGCAGGTCGACGCGCTGGGGCAGCGGCTCGTCGAGATGGTCGAGCGCGGGCTGTAGCAGGCGACCGTGCAGGCTGTGCCCGCTGTGCTCAACCCTTGGTCAGTCTGGGCGTGAGCAAATCGGCAAGCCAGTTCATGAAGGCTTGTGCGCGCCGGGGCAGGTGACGCCGGTTCGCATAGAGCAGCGTCACGGCCAGCGGCTCGGCCTGAAACTCGGGCAGCACCTCTTGCAGCGTGCCGTCGGCCAAATGGCCGCGCACGCCGCTCTCGGGGGCCTGAATCAGCCCGAGACCGGCGACGCACGCCGCCTGATAGGCGTCGGCATTGTTCACGGTGAGCACGCCTTCCATCGGCCACTGCGCGTAGCGTTCGCCATCGAAGTATTCCCAGCCCGCCGGGCGCGTGCCCAAGGTCGTCGTGTAGTGAATCAATTGATGCGTGCGCAGATCGTCGAGCGTGCGCGGCACACCATGGCGTTTGAGGTATGCCGGGCTCGCCACGTTGATCTGACGCATCTGACCGAGCGGCCGGGCGATTAGCGTCGAATCGGCGATGGCGCCCACGCGCAGCACGCAGTCGAACCCTTCGCGCACGAGGTCGACACGTCGGTCAGTGCTCGACAGCTCCACGCGCAGCCCGGGATGCTGCGCCAGAAACGCGGGCAATTCGGGAATGACGGTCGTGCGCGCGAGCGTGGCGGGCAGGTCGATGCGCAGGCGGCCCGTAAGCGCTTCGTCGCGCGCGACGAACATCGTCTCCCACTCCTCCATGTCGGCGAGCAGATCCTTGCACCGCTCGAGGCATGCCTGTCCGTCCTGTGTCAGTTGCACGCGACGCGTGGTTCGATGCAACAGGCGCGTACCCAGCTTGGTTTCGAGCTGCTTGATGGCGTTAGACACACTGGCGCGCGGCAGACCGAGGCTGTCGGCTGCCTGCGTGAAACTGCTGGTCTGCGTGACGCGCACGAAGATGCGCATGGCGTCGAGCTGATGCATGGAGATCAGGGATCGGTGCCTCGAAGCGCCGATCCATTGTTATTTGAATTTGATCAGTGTAATCAAATTCACCCGGTTTATTGGTGAAATTCGTTGCAATAGGATGTTGAACATACCGCGCCACCTGAAGCGCGCCGTCGACCACTCACGGCGACCGGCGCTGGCGAGAGTTGGCAGACGCGGGACGAGGCGATCCGACCAGATACCTGGGGGACGGGGGCCGCCGACATTGTTCAACGGGGCGTTGCCAGCGCGCATTGCCCTATGCATTCAGGAGAATCACCATGACCCGCAAAATCGTTCTCATCACCGGTGGCAGCCGCGGCCTGGGCCGCGCTTCGGCACTCGCCGCCGCACGTCGCGGCATCGACGTCATCCTCACCTATCGCAGCCAGCGCGCCGAAGCCGACGCGGTCGTGGCCGAGATCGTCAAGCTGGGTGCCAACGCCGTGGCCTTGCCGCTCGACGTGTCGGACTCGGCGCAGTTCGCTGCGTTTGCCGCAGAGATCAAGCGCGTGCTGAGCGACGTCTGGCAGCGCGACACGTTCGACTTTCTGGTCAACAACGCCGGCACGGGGCTGCACAGTGCGTTTGCCGAGACGACCGAAGCCCAGTTCGACGATCTGGTTCGCATCCATCTGAAGGGACCGTACTTCCTCACGCAGACGCTGCTGCCGCTGATCGCTGACGGCGGTCGCATTCTGAATGTATCGAGCGGTCTGGCGCGCTTCTCGCTGCCGGGCGCTTCGGCCTACGCGATGATGAAGGGCGGCATCGAGGTGTTCTCGCGCTATCTGGCGAGGGAACTGGGCGCGCGCGGCATTCGCGCCAACACGGTCGCACCGGGCGCTATCGCCACGGACTTCAACGGCGGCACGGTGCGCGACAACCCGGGCGTCAATCAGATGGTCGCGGCGAACACGGCACTGGGCCGTGTGGGCGAGGCCGAAGACATTGGCGGGATGGTCGCGGCGCTGCTGGCCGACGAGACGGGGTGGATCAATGCCCAGCGCATCGAGGCGTCGGGCGGCATGTTCGTCTGAGGTGCGAGGCCGTCAGTGAGCGCTGCGGCGTGAGCGCATCGACCCGGACCACGCCACGGCACCGACGATGCACACGCCGCCTACCGCCATCTTGAGCGTGGGTGACGTACCGAACAGCACCCACGCGAAGGCAATCGCGTAGACCGGTTCGAGGGCGATGACCACCGCCGCCTGACTGGCCTTGACGGTTCGCAGGGCGTGAATGAAGAGGGTGTACGCAAGCGCGGTGCAAACGACGCCCAGGCATGCGAGCCATCCCCATTGCGCCGCGGGAAGTGTGAGCGCCTCGCGCCACGCGAACGGGCCGAGCACCAGCAAAATGCCCAGACACTGCCACCAACTGGCCTGCAACGGCGAGGCGTGCGCGCCAAGCACGCGATTGGACAGCGCGATCACAGCGTAGATGGCGCCGGAAAGCACGCCCCACGCGAGGCCGACGGTGGCGCCCGCTTGCCAGTCGAACGCCGGGGTGACGAGCGCGAGTCCAAGGCAGACGAGCCCGATGACCCCGGCGTCGCCCAATGTGGGACGTTCACGGCGAAGGGGCCATTCGAGCAGGATCACGAACGCGGGGAAGCAGGCGAAGCCGAGCGTGCCCACGGCGACCCCGCCCGCCTTGATCGCCAGAAAGAACGCGAGCCAGTGCACGGCCAGCAGCACGCCCGCCACGATGAGTCGCAACGCCGAGGCGAACGAGAGTCCTCGCCACGGTGCCCCGCCCGAGAGTCGTGCGGCGCCGCGTATGCCCGCCAGCCCCGCAAGGGCGATGACGCCGAGCGCGAGCCACGAGAAAAGGCCGCGACCGAAGACGATCATGGTGCTGCTCGCGGCGATATGCTCGCCGAACAACGCCGACGCGCCGAACAGCATGGCCGCGACATGCAGCGCGATCTGCTGGCTGGCCCCGCCGTGCGGGGGCCGGGCGACGCGGGGCGTGGCGGGTTCGCCGGTGGCGGCTGCCTCAGGCATCGCCGGCGGTATCCGGCACCGGGACTGCCGTGGTGTACATGACCTGCTTGAGCGCGAAGCTCGACCGGATGTTGCGAATGCCCGGGATGCGGGAGAGGCGGTCGGTGATGAGCGTCTCGTAAGCGCTCATGTCGCTCACCATGACGCGAAGCAGGTAGTCGGCGTCGCCCGACATCAGGTAACACTCCATGACGTTCGGCAGTGCGGTGACGGCGGCTTCGAAGGCATCCAGACCGTCGCGATTCTGGTTTTCGAGCGTGACGTGGATGAACACGTTGATATGCAGCCCAAGCCGGGACGGATCCAGCAGCGTGACGCGCTGGCGAATGTAGCCCGCCGCTTCGAGCGCCTTCACCCGCGCCAGACAAGGCGAGGGCGAAAGACTGACCCGTGAGGCGAGTTCCACGTTGGTGAGGCGGGCGTCGGCTTGCAGCTCCCGCAGAATCTTCAAATCAATGGCGTCGAGTTCCATACCACATTGCGTGCGTGCCCCGGATGAGGGCCGCCGTTCCAGTCAATTAGCCGCTCGGTAGGCGACAGTGCCGCAATACTAGCCTATTTGGCACCACTTTCCGATGCGGCCGTCACGCCGGCACACCGACACCGTTCTCGCTCGAGGCATCCGGTTGATGCACCCTGACATGTCACTCGTCAACATTCCTGCCGGGCAAGGAGTGGAAATGTTGTATTTCTGTGTTGCCTGACTTGTCGGCTTTCAACAGTTGTTGACTGCGAGTGACGGTTTGCTAATATCCCGCTCCTGATAATGAGAATGTTAACGATTCTCATTAATTAATAAAAATTCACTTCGTCACTCGGGATTTCCTGCATGCCCTTCGCTTACGCCCATCGCGCTCTGCACGCGACCGGCCGCATTACCGCGAGCACCATCGCGCGCAACGCCGTCATTCCCCGTAGCACGCTTGTTCCGCTCGCCCTCGCCACGCTGCTGACCTTTGCCGTGACACCGGCCGTGGCGCAGTCGTCCGCCGATGTTGCGACGGCCGAGGCCAACGCGGCCAATGCGGCCACTACGGCCACCGACACTTCCGCGCAAGCGACGCTCAAGGCCACGACCGTCACCAGCTCGACCCTGCGCGAAACGCCGCAGAACCTGAAGCAGTCGGTGCAGTCCGGCGCGCTCGGCTCGCGCAGCCAGCTCGATACCCCGTTCTCCACGACCGTGGTGAGTCAGGAGCAGCTCGAACAACGTCAGCCCGCCAAGCTCGGCGACGTGTTCTCGACCGACGCCTCCGTGACGGACGGCAGCAACGCCTTCGACGCCTGGGCCGGCTATATCTACGTGCGCGGCATGCCGATCGACTGGCAGTACGGCTTCAAGCTCGACGGCTTGCCGGTAATGACGTATGGCGTGACGATGCCTTACGAGCAGTTCGATCGTGTGGAATTGCTCAAGGGGTTGTCCGGCTTCATGTACGGCTTCGTTGCGCCGGGCGGCGTGGTCAACTACGTGACGAAGAAGCCGACGGATGAGCGTATTGCCAGCGTCGACCTGGGCTTCCATTCGGACGGTATCTGGCGCGAGCACGTGGATCTTGGCGGGCGCGCCGGGCCGAACGACATGTTTGGCGCGCGCCTGAACTACACGCACGAAGAAGGCCGCACGTACACCGACGGCAATCTGAATCGCGATACGGTATCGGTCGCACTCGACGCGCGCATCACGCGGGATCTCACGTGGAACTTCGGCGCGATGTATCAGGACCGTCGCGCGACGGGCACGTCGCCGTCGCTCTCGACCTTCAGCTTCTCCGGCAATCAACTGCCCGGGCCGATCAACGTGTCCAATGCGAATCTGCAAACGCAGGCCACGCATCTGAACACGATCACGCAGTTCTACACGACGGGTCTGCAATATCAGATCGATCCGGACTGGAAGGTGTCGGCCAACTACGCGTTCAACAAGTCGACGCGTGACCGCAACGAAGCCACGCTGTACCTGCTCAACGGTGCAGGCAATTTCACCGGTCAGAACGATCTGGGCGACGAGAACAACACGTTCCGTGCATGGCAATTGAGCGCGGAAGGCAAGGTACGCACCGGTCCGTTCGCGCATCAACTGACGTTCGGCATCGCCTCGCAATACCAGACGAACGACTACGCCTATGTCTACAGCCCGACCTACACCGGCAATCTGTACCAGGGCACGTCGTATCAGTATTACGGCGACGGCACGACCCTCAAGGCGCAGCGCTCCAGCGCGATCGAACAACGTTCGGTCTTCGCCTCGGACACGGTGCAGATTACGGAGCGTCTGTCGGTGCTCGGCGGTGTTCGCTTCACGAATTACAACCAGACGAACGCACAGGGCATCTCGACCTACTCCACGAACGGTGTGTTCACGCCGACGCTCGCGGTGATGTACAAGGTCGCGCCGAACACAACGGCCTACGCAAGCTATGTGGAAGCCCTGGAGGCCGGCGAAGTCGTCGGCGCGACCTACGCCAACGCAGGCGCGGTGCTCAATCCGTTCAAGAGCCGTCAGTATGAAGTGGGCGTGAAGACGGAGCAGGGCATCTGGAGTACGACGGCGGCGCTCTTCCGCATCGAGCGCGGTGCGGTGTACACGAACAGCGCCAACGCGCGTGTGGCCGATGGCCAGTCGATCTACCAGGGGATCGAGTTGGCCGGATCGGTCAAGCTGGGCCCGCAGTGGACACTTGGCGCGAGCGCCATGGCACTCGATAGCTGGTATGCCCGCACGAACGGCTTCGATGGCAACCGCGTGGGCGGCGCGCCGCGCTTCGTGCTCTCGGGCAACGTCGAGTACAAGGTGCCGTATGTGCCGGGGCTCTCGCTGAACGGCGATATTCGCTACAACGGTCGCACGTCGCTCAATCCGCAGAATTCGCTCACGGTCTCGGGCTACACGCTCATCAACCTTGGCGCGACCTACCGCACCCGAGTCGCGGGCAAGGACGTCACGCTGCGCGCCGCCGTGAGCAACCTGACGAATCGCAAGTACTGGGAGTATCAATACGACAACTACATTAAGCCGGCCGACCCGCGCATGGTCAGCCTGAACGCCAAGATCGACTTCTGAGCGGCCTTCGGCATCTGGCAAATCAACGAAACAGCGGCCCTTGCGCCGCTGTTTTTCATGGCGCGCCACGCACGACGTCTGACCGGCCCGCTCCCGGCTATCCCCGTCATCGACAATATCAATCGAGCGGATCGACAAAAGGCCTTGACTGTCTACCTACTAGTAGATAAAGTTCGTCACATGAACCGCTCAACGACATCGCCGACAGCACCGACCGTGAGGGAACAACTGCTCGAACATGCGCAGGGGTTTCTGATGACGCGAGGCTACAACGGCTTTAGCTATCGGGATCTGGCTGAGCGGGTCGGGGTGAAGACGTCGAGCATCCACTATTACTTCCCGGCCAAGGAAGATCTGGTGCTCGAGGCGATCAAGGCGTATGACGCGTTGATCGGCGAAGGACTCGCCGGTATCGACGACGCACTGCCACCTGCGCAGAAACTGGCGCAGTACGCGCAGGGGTTCGGACGCATTGCGGCCGACGGCCACCGGATTTGTCTGTGCGGCATGCTGGCCGCCGACATCGAGACGTTGCCGGAGACGGTTCGCGAAGCGGTGCAACGGTTTTTCGCGTATCACGAGGCGTGGCTGGCGCGCGTGTTGGCGCAAGGGGTGGCGGACGGTTCGCTCACGCTGACATCGTCGCCCGGCGCTACAGCCCGCGCGTTGTTCGCAGGGTTTCAGGGCAGTGTGATGGCCTCCCGGTTGTTCAGGGCGCCGTCGCGGCTCGAAGATGTGGTTGCCTCCGTTTGCGGCGTGGCCTGAGGGCGGGGCAGGCGCAGACGAGCGCGCCGAAGGTAACGGGAGTCGGTCTCCCGTTTATTTGTGGCGAGTTATCTATCTAGTCGTAGATATATAGCGCGCAGAGGTGAGAAACGGGACGGTGGATGGCGAAGTTCTGCCCGGCGTTCACGAAAGTTGTCCCTCAGGTGGATTAAGATCGTTGACGGCGTTGAGTGCAATGCACGCGAGAAGCGAAGAAGCGAAAAGTGAAACGCGGAGCGTGGGCAGCACATCGGTACCGTTGACGCGGGAACACACGCGCAAGGAAGGCGTCAAGACAACTGTCAGACGCTTCGATGCACGTATGTCAGGTTGATCGTCCGGCCAGAAGGCAGCGCCACGATGGCGTGCCGGTCCGGGACGATCGAAGTTTGGAAGTGAAATTCTCTACTTACCAGGAGTTCGTCATGTCGATCGAAAAAGTGCTGTACACCGCCCATGCCACCGCTACCGGAGGCCGTGATGGCCGCGCCGTGTCTTCGGATGGTGTGCTCGACGTCAAGCTGGTCGTTCCGAAGGAAATGGGTGGCCCCGGCGTTGGCGGCACCAACCCGGAACAACTGTTCGCCGCCGGTTACTCGGCCTGTTTCCTCGGCGCACTGAAGTTCGTTGCAGGCAAAGAGAAGGTCACGTTGCCCGCCGAGACGAAGATCGACGGTAGCGTGGGCATCGGCCAGATCCCGACCGGCTTCGGCATTCAGGCTGAACTCAAGATCAGCGTGCCGGGTGTGGATCGCGCCACTGTCGAAGCGCTGGTGCAGAAGGCCCACATCGTGTGCCCGTACTCGAACGCCACGCGCGGCAACATCGACGTGACGCTGACGGTGGTCTGAGTTCGTCGACGACTTTGTGACGCACCGGTGAACGTCGCCGGATGAGAGGAGGGCAGCCCAAGGGCTGCCCTTCTTGCTGTGTGACGCGCGGCACGTGCCGGTCACTTCGTCTTGACTTCGACCTTGATGCCATCGGGCAGCACGGTGATCGCTCCCGGCTCGACCTCGCGTCCCCCGAATCGCAACTGCTCGGGCTTGAACGTGTAAATCGGATACTGGTTGAGCACCTGCTGGGCGACGGTGCCGCCGATCGCGGTCAATTGCTGGCCGTAGGCGGCGGGCATGCCATTCAGATCCACACGCTCGACGTTGGGATTGTCGAGCAGCACGGCGCGTTTGACCGGATCGTATTTCAGCGCGCTCGAGATGGCGAGCACACCGGCCAGCGGCTGGCCTTGCAGCAATACGTTCTGTACCTGCGCGTCGACCTTTGTGGTGATGCGATTGGCCTGCGGATCGAAGCCGATTTGCGGATGCGCCAGCGCGACCGACAGCAATTGGCCGTAATTGAGCGTCGTCGGAAAGCGCTTGCCGATGGCGGCCTCGATTTCCGCTCGCGTCATCGTGTACTCGCTGTTCCAGATGCTGTACCCGGCATGGGCCGGTCGCATGAGCGGGGCGAGCGTCAGGCCGAGCACACCTGCGGCGGCGAGACGCAGCGCGTCACGGCGCGAGGTCACGCAAGCGGCGAGGGTGTCGACGGAATCCACCGGGAGATGCAGGAGAGCCGGGCGGCGAAGGGTCATATCGCGAGGGTCCGAAGGACGGGCACGGCGCGGCCGTGCCTGTGTCGTCAATGCCGATGTGACACAGGCGACGGGGAATCGTTCTGAACGATGCGTTGACCCGCGCGGCGCTGGCAACGCCATGGAGCGAGCCCGCAGGTTCGCCGTCGTGCGACGGCCGCACCGACTGACGTCTTTAATAATGCGGCGGAATTTCGTGGCGCGGATTTCCGTCCGAGCCGCTTTGCCCCTGCGACTGCATCTGTTGGTACAGCGCCTTGAGTTGCTTTTGCAGCAGGTCGATTTGCTGCTCCTGACGCGTGACGATTTCGTTGAGCGTCTCGAGCAGATCTTCCTGAAAGGCGGCCTTGACTTCGAGTTCGACGACGCGTGCTTCCAACGATTCCATGAGCTTCTCCGGTGAACGCGGCATTGTAGGTCATTGCGTGCTTCGCAAGTCTACGTTGGGTGCGATACGGCGCATCACATGGGGCGCCGGGCATAATCGCATCATGAAAACCTTTCTACTGTATGTCGTTACCGCGATCGCGGAAATCGTCGGTTGCTATTTGCCCTGGTTGTGGCTCCGGCAGGATCGCAGTGCATGGTTGCTCGTGCCCGGTGCGATCGCGCTCGCGCTTTTCGCGTGGCTGCTCACCTTGCATCCGGCGGCGGCCGGACGCGTCTATGCCGCTTACGGTGGCGTCTATATCGGCGTGGCCATCGTGTGGCTGTGGCTGGTGGACGGCATGCGGCCGACGCCGTGGGACATTGCCGGTGTGGTCGTTGCACTCGCGGGCATGGGGCTGATCGCCTTTCAGCCGCGCTAGGCGGCGGTAGGGGTCAGGACGTCGCTCGCACACGGTACGTGCAGCGCTGCCCGCCCGCCAGAATGTGCGTCTCGCGCGACACGGTGCCGCGCTCGCCAATCAGTTCCTGAAACAGTTCCAGCTCGGTGCGGCAAAACCCCTGACACGCCTTTGCCGCCGCACAGATCGGGCAGTGATCTTCGATGAGCAGCCAGTCGTCGCCGTCGCGCTCCACGCGCGCCATATAACCCTCCGTCGAGCGAATCTCCGCGAGTTTTTCCAGTCGTTCGGCGAGCCCGTTCAGCGGGTCGACGGCCTGCTTGTAGAGCGCACGCGTCTCTACGGCACGCTGCTCGATCAGACGCTCGAGGCCGTCGTCGCCGAAGAGTTGGCGAATCGAGCCGATCAACTGGATGGTGAGATAGGAGTGGGCATCGGGGAAGCGGCTATGCCCCGCCTCGGTGAGTGTCCACGCCTGACGCGGACGCCCCGCGCCGCGCGACGGCATTGTCTCGCCGACGAGCAGACCGTCCGCGACCAGCTTCTGCACCTGCTGACGTGCCGCCTCCGCCGTAATCCCCAACGCAGACGCCACCTCCGCCGTCGAGGCGGGGCCCTGCGTCTTCAACCAATGCAGTACGCGCTCGTGCCCGGGCGCCGCCGCCCTATTATCCAAGTGGTTATTTGGGTAATTCATCGTGAGACGTGTAATATCCAAGAACTTTCTTGCATATTAGTCGCCCATCGGGCGGCTGTCCATCCATGACAACGAGCACGACGAATTCCACGGCGCCGGGCTGGCGCGATCTGCTGAGTGGCAGCAACGGCTGGCGGTCGCTGGCACTGGCGGGCGGGGTGGCGTTGCATGCCACCAATGTCTATGTGGCGACCACGGTGTTGCCGTCCATCGTCAAAGAGATCGACGGGCTGGATCTGTATTCGTGGAACACCACGCTGTTCGTGGTGGCGTCGATTCTCGGCTCGGTGCTGGCGTCCAAGCTGCTCACGGCGCTCGGTCCACGCACCGCCTACCTCACGGCGTTGCTGGGCTTCAGTGCGGGCACGATCCTGTGTGCGGCGGCACCGACCATGCCGTGGATGCTCGCAGGGCGCACCTTGCAGGGTTTCGGTGGCGGCATTTTGCTGGCACTCAGTTACGCATTGATTCGCATCGTCTTCGCGCCGCCGCTGTGGTCGCGTGCGATGGGACTCGTCTCCGGCATGTGGGGTGTCGCCACCCTGTGCGGGCCTGCCGTGGGCGGCGTCTTCGCGCAGTTCGGGCACTGGCGCTGGGCGTTCTGGTCGTTGTTGCCGATCGTCGCCGGACTCGGTCTCATCATTCGCGCACAGGTGAGCGCCGGACGCGCCGTGGCGAGTGCTCATGCGCCGTCGTCATCGCCATCGCACCACGATGCGCAAGCCATCCCATGGTTCAAGGTGATGCTGCTGTGTGCGTCGGCGGTGGCGATATCGCTCGGTGCCGTGGTCGGCTCGTATCTGCTGGCGGCGGGGTGGATGCTCGTGGGACTGGCGCTCGCCGGGTGGCTGGCGCAGCGCGAGCGTAGCGTGCGTCATGCGCTGCCGCGACTCATGCCGACGGGGGCATATTCGCTGCGCACGCGGCTCGGCGGTCTGTACGCGGTGATGAGTCTGCTCGGTCTGGCGATGACGAGCGAAATCTACATCCCGTATTTCCTCCAGACGATTCACGGCCAGACGCCGTTCGCCGCCGGTTATCTCGCCGCGCTCATGGCTGCCGGCTGGTCGGTCGGCTCGATGACGAGTGCCAGCCGGCAAGACGAGGCCGCCGAGCGGCGCGTGCGTCTCGGCCCGGTGATCGTCACGCTTGGCATGCTGGCGCTGGCGTGGCTGCTGCCACTGCCGTTGCTTTTTGCGAGTGCGGCAGGGGTCGCGAGCCTCTGCGTTGCGCTGTTCGGCGTCGGCGTGGGGGTTGGCATCGGCTGGCCGCATCTGCTAACGCGCGTGATGACGGCGGCGCGTCCGGGCGAGGCGGCGCTGGCGTCGGCTTCGATCACAACCGTGCAGTTGTATTCGATGGCGTTGGGTTCCGCGCTGGCGGGACTCGTCGCGAACTCCGCCGGTCTCGCCGACGGCGCACTGGCCGAAGCGCAGCGCGCGTCGGTCTGGTTGTTCGCATTATTCGCCCTCGCGCCGGCCGGCGCGGCGGTCATCGCATGGCGCGGCAAGGTGGCCGCTCCCGTCACGCAGCAGGAGGCATCATGATCGACCGCATTACCGCCATGCGCACCTTCGTGCGTGTGGCCGACGTCGGCAGCTTCACCAAGGCGGCGGCGTCGCTCGATCTGCCGCGCGCGACGGCCACCACGCAAGTGCAGCATCTGGAACGATGGTTCGGCGTGGCGCTGTTCACGCGTTCGACGCGGCGCGTTGCCCTCACGATGGAGGGCGCCGCGTACTACGAGCGGTGTGCGGCGATTCTGGCGGATGTCGAGGAGGTGGAGTCGGGCCTGTTCGGCGCGCAGGCGCAACTGCGCGGACGCCTCGCCGTTGTGCTGCCGCCGGTCATCGCGCGTGAGGTCGTCATGCCGTCGCTGGCCGAATTCCAGACGCGCTACCCGGGCCTCGAAATCGCGCTCGATGCCACGCCGGCGCACGGCGACTGGCGTGGTGACGGCGTGGACTGCGGCGTCGTACTCGGTGAGTTACCCGACTCACGGCTGGTGGCGCGGCATCTGGGCGATTTGCCTCGCGTGACGTGTGCGAGCCGTCGCTATCTCGACATGCACGGCGTGCCCGACGATCTCGAAGGCCTCGCCATGCACACGACAGTGAAATGGTTGACGGCGCCGGCGGAATCCCTGGCCTTTCCGGCCTCTCCGGCCTCTCCGGCCTCTCCGGCCTCTCGTTCGGCCATGGGCGAGTCGGTCGCTGACGGTGCTGCGCACTGCGCGCCGCCTGCGGCGAACGCCCTCACCACGCGCTGCGGCGATCTGACGTTGACGGTCGGTGCACGCGCGACATGTGTGCGCACGCGTGGCCAGTTGCATGTGGGGGATGAGGCGGCGTATCTCGCGGCCGGACTCGAAGGCCTCGGACTGATTCAACCGACGCTGCTGGCCGCCGCGCCGTATCTCGCGTCAGGACGTCTGGTGCCGGTGCTGCCGAAGTGTCCGCCGCCGCCGTTGCGACTCTCGGCGGTGTATCCGGCACAAAAGCGGGTGTCGCCGCGGGTGCGGGCCTTCGTCGACTGGCTCGCGCAGATCTGCGAGCCCTTGGCCACCGCGCCGGATTACGCGCCGCTTTCGCTGCCGCCGCTGACGCCACCGCCGCCACCAATTAAGCCCGTGGCCGATGACAAGCCGTCGAGGGCGCGCCGCTCGTTCACGCTACCGGCGTAGTGACTGCGCTTTTCTTCGTACATCAGCAGATCGGCCCGCTGGATCGTGGCTTCGAGCCGCTCGCCGGCTTCGCAGGTCGCCATGCCCATGGAGAATGAGAGCGGCGTGCCGGGATAGAACGAGTTGTTTAACTCGACGAGCTGACGAATGCTCTCGATCATTGCCGCGCCGCCTGTGGCGTCGGTCGATGGCAACAGCAGGGCGAACTCGTCGCCGCCGATGCGCGCTGCGATCTGGGGCGCCGCGATCGCTTTGCCCAGCACTTCGCCCGCGCGTCGCAGCAGCGCGTCGCCTGCGGCGTGACCCAACTGATCGTTCACGAGCTTCAGCCCATTCAGATCGGCCACGATCACCGTCACCGGATACGGCCCCTTGCGCTCGAGCCGGTTGAGTTCGTCCGCATAGAACGAGCGGTTGCGCAGCTTGGTGAGCACGTCGTGCTTGCCGAGGAATTCGAGATACGACTCGGCCTTCTTGCGCGCGGTGATGTCCGTGAGCGCGACGAGCACCAGATCCCAGCGCGGCTCGTGACCCGGCAGCACGGCGAATTGCAGGTGGACGTTGATCTCGTTGCCGTCGAGCGCGTAGTTGATGACTTCGCGTTGCTGAAAGAGCTTGTTGTCCCACAGGTCGATCAACTGTTCGCGGAAGTTGTGCCGCATCTCGTCGCGGAACACGTCGGGCAGGCGGGCGAGCAGGGTGGCCTTGTCGGGGGCGACGAACATCGCGAGCGTGTGACGGTTCACATCTAGCACGTGAATCTCGTTCATGCAGCGCTCGACGAACTCGGGGTGAACGTCGGTGAAGGTGCGAAAGTCGGTAATGCCGCGTGCCCTGGCGTCGTCGAGCAGCAGCTTGATTGCGCTGAAATCCTCGACCCACAGCGAGACCGGTGAGTATTCGAAGAGGCCGCGGGCGTATTGCTCGCCCATCGTTACACGCTGGCGTGCGTGTTCGAGTTCGGTCACGTCTTCGAGCGAGATCAGCACACGCTCGAACGTGGCTTCGTGGCCGGGCAGCACCGAGCCGTTGAGCAGCACGTCCAGACGCC
>Ga0181519_10002185_pt1 | contig 16762 bp, 11 predicted proteins | sample PEATcosm2014_Bin_26_FD_121102 | JGI IMG/M metagenome (GOLD analysis project Ga0181519, IMG submission 121102) | Peatland microbial communities from MTU Mesocosm Facility, Houghton, MI, USA - PEATcosm2014_Bin02_10_metaG | ecosystem: Environmental > Terrestrial > Soil > Wetlands > Peat | place...
CGCGGGCGGAACCGGCGGGATGGGCGGCGGAGGCGGAACCGGCGGGGCCGGCGCCGGTTGCGGCCGCGGCGGCGCCTCCGGCTCATAGCCCAGCGGCGGCGGCGTATAGGGAGGGGGCGGTGACGCCGGCGGCGCGGGTGGAGACGGCGGTGCGGGCGGCGGGGGCAATGGCGCCAGGAAGAACGGCGGCTCGATCGGCGTCTCTGGCGGCGTCTCTGGCGGCATCGTCACACCGTAGAACAGCGTGCGGGCTAGGCCCCCTCGTGCTCGGAGGAGGTGCGGCTCGCCTTGGCCCGCACGGGAAGCTGGCGGGGCCACTCGTCGGCGGAGCTCCCCAGGTCCTCGGCGCTGCGGGGCCGGGAGAAGTAGTAGCCCTGGGCGACGAGACAGCCGAGCTCGACGAGCATCTCGGCCTGGCCCCGGGTCTCGACCCCCTCGACGACGACATCGAGGGAGAGAGCCTCGGCGATCGCCAGGATCGAGCGGAACAGCGCCAGCGCACGCTCGTCGGTGCCGAGCGGCGCCACGAAGCTGCGGTCGATCTTCAAGATGTTGACGGGGAACTCCCGCAGGTACGCGAGCGAGCTGTAGCCGGTGCCGAAGTCGTCGATGGCGATGCGCACGCCGAGTGACTGCAGGTCCCTCATCGTCTGGCGGGCGCGGACCTTGTCCGCCCAGACCACCTGCTCTGTGATCTCCAGTATCAACAGCCGCGCCGGCAGACCCGTCTCCTCGAGCGTCCGCTCGACCCGGCTGACGAGCCCGGGGGCGAACGCCTCGTCGGCCGAGAGGTTGAACGCCAGCGAGACCGCCTTGCCAGGATCGATCGGCTGCCAGTCGCGCGCCTGGCGGCAGGCCTGCACCAAGAGGTGCTCGCCGAGCTTCGGCATGAGGCCGAGGTCCTGACAGGCACCGAGGAAGTCCGCCGGGAGGAGCAGGCCGCGCCGCGGATGGCGCCAGCGCGCCAGGGCCTCCACGCCGATGACCGTCCCGGTTCCCATGTGGACGATCGGCTGGAAGTGGGGCTCGAACTCCTCCCCGTCGACGGCGTCACGCAGCTCCGCCTCGACCTCGAGCCTCCGGACCATCTGGAAGTGCAGGACCGGCTCGTAGACCGTCACCTGGTTGCGGCCGGCTGCTTTTGCCTGGTACATCGCGAGATCCGCATGGCTCAGGATCTCCTCGACCTCTGCAGGCGGGACTATCTCGACGATCCCGATGCTCGCCGTCACCGAGAGGCGGATCCGGCTCAAGGTGATCGGCGCCGCCAGGAGGAGGATCATCCGGGTGGCCACCTCCTTGGCCTTGGCGAGGCCCCCCTCGTCGAGGACGATGGCGAACTCGTCGCCTCCCAACCTGACGGCCAGGTCGCAGTCGCGGAGGTTCGACTCGATGCGCTTCGCGGCCACCACGAGCAGCTCGTCGCCGACGCCGTGGCCGAAGGTGTCGTTCACCTTCTTGAAGCCGTCGAGGTCGACGAGCAGCACCGTCGAGCCTGACGGGACCGGGTTGGCGATGAGGTGCTCCAGGCGCTCGGCGAGGGCGCGGCGGTTCCCGAGGGCCGTCAGCACGTCGGTGTAGGCGTGCACGGCCAGCTGCCGGCTGCTGTTGAGGTCGCGGTTGGTCCGCACGGCCAGAGTTCCCGAGAGCAGGAGCCAGACCGTCATGCTCACGCCCAGCTTGATGGCGAAGCTCGAGTCCCAGTGCTGCTGGGCAACCGCCCAGCAGGGCGCGGCGAACAGCGAGAAGACAACTCCGGTGCCGCGCACCTGGGTGAGCCCGATGTACACGAAGCCGAGCGTGAAAAAGCCCGTGTAGTTGGCCGAGACTCCCTTGGAGGTGACGGCGAGCAGCACCTCGCCCGCCAGCATGAGCAAGGGGAAGGCGAGCAGGAGCTGGTGCCGGCAACGGTCCCAGGGGAGCAGGAGAAGGCCGAAGTCCACGGCGGCCACCGCAACGACGACGAGGACGACGCTCCGGCCCGTGGCCGCGCCCAGGTGCAGCAGGGGAGAGGTGCAGGCGACGACGACGCAGAAGGCCGCCACCATGCCGGCGCCCAGTCTCACGTCGCGGTGCAGGCCTTTGATGCGGGCCGTCTTGCCGCGCCCGCCGGGAGGCGGGGCCGACTCGCCCGGCGTCGACGTCGGCACGGCCCGCCCGGGAGACGGACGGTCCTCCTCCCCTTCCACCGCAGCTGCCCCGCCGCTCGCCTCGATCCCGACACCGGGGACCTCCGCGGGGCGCGCCTGTTCCGGCGACGTCTCGAACATCCAAACGCTGTCGTCCCGGAAGCGGGCGTGCCAGAACATCGATACCTCCCCCGGGGAGGCGTCTGGGCCTCCCCCGAGACTCTTCGAGGTCCCTCCCGGCGACGGGGCGTCACCGGCACGACGACGGCGTCGAACAGGAGGAATCGTTCAACCTCTTGTGTTCATCATCGGTACCCGGGGCCACCGGCTTTAGGGGCCCGCCAAGAGGAGGTGGCGCTGGTCGTGAGCCGGGGCGACGGCGGCAGGGGACGGAGGCGGACGGGGGGGACCGCTAACGGCGCCCGGCCCCGATCCAAGCCCTCGCATTCTGGAAGAAACGCAGCCATTCCGAGTACGGGCCCGCGCCCGGTCTCCCGGGCAGCTGACGGTTCATGAACGCCCGCTCGGGATGCGGCATGAGCAGTGTGACCCGGCCGTCGTCGCTGGTCAGGCAGGCGACGGCCCGCGCCGAGCCGTTCGGGTTGTGCGGGTAGGTCTCGGCGACGCGGTGGCGGTTGTCCACGTACTGCAGGGGCACGAGACCGGCGGACAGGGCCGTCTCGAGCGACGCCTCGTCCGGGAACAGGGCCCGGCCCTCGCCGTGCGCCACCGGCACCGACAGCACCGACCCGGCCATGTCGCGGAAGAACACCGAGGGGGACTCGTTGACGCGCACGCTCACGAGGCGGGCCTCGAACTGCTCGGAGGTGTTCCGCACAAAGCGCGGCCAGGCGCGCGCCCCCGGAATGATGTCCCGGAGAAAGGCCAGCATCTGGCAGCCGTTGCAGACACCGAGGGCGAAGGTGTCAGGCCTCTCGAAGAACGTCGCGAATTTCCCGCGCAGCTCGTCCTGCAGGAGGATCGACTTCGCCCAGCCCTCCCCCGCCCCGAGGGCGTCGCCGTAGGAGAAGCCGCCGCAGGCGACGAGCCCGTTGAAGTCCGCCAGGTCGACCCTTCCCGACATGACGTCGCTCATGTGCACGTCGACGCTCGAGAAGCCCGCGGCGTCGAAGGCCGCGGCCGCCTCGATGTGCCCGTTGATGCCCTCCTCTCTGAGCACGGCCACCCGGGGCGCCCCCGTGGCCGCCCCCGGCGGCGCGAGGGGGAGCAGACCGAAGCTCACCGAGGTACGAAGACCGGGATCGTCGTCGTCGCCGACGGCCGCGAACTCGGCTTCGGCGCATTGCGGGTTGTCCCGGATCTTCTGCATCGCGTAGCTCGTCTCCGCCCACCATCCCTCGAGCTCGGAGCGGCTGGCCGAGTACACCGTCGCGCCCGCGACGATCGAGATCGTCTGGTCACGGGTCGGGCGGCCGATGATGGTGGCGCGACCGCCGAGATGCTCCGACAAGAGCGCCATCGCCCTGTCGGCGTCGGCCCTGCGGACCTGGACGACCGCGCCCAGCTCCTCGTTGAAGAGCTTCCCGAGGACGCTGCCTGGGAGCCGGCTCAGGTCAAGGCTGAGACCGCACCGGGAGGCGAAGGCCATCTCGCACGCCGTGGCGAGCAGGCCGCCGTCGGAACGGTCGTGGTAGGCCAGCAACAGGTCGGACTTCTTGAGCTCGACGACGGACTCGAACAGCTGTGTCAGGACGGCCGGGTCGACGTCGGGCGCCTCGTCGCCGAGCTGGTTGTACACCTGGGCGAGGGCCGAGCCGCCGAGACGGTTCCTGCCGTCACCCAGGTCGAGCAGGATCAGCACGGAATCCCCGGAAAGCGCCAGCTGCGGTGACAAGGTGCGCCGGACGTCAGCCACCGGCGCGAAGGCGCTGATCACCACGGAGAGCGGCGAGATCACACAGCGCTCCTCGCCGTTCGCGTCCCACACCGTGCGCATGCTGAGCGAGTCCTTGCCCACCGGGATCGCGAGCCCAAGGGCAGGACAGAAGTCCTCACCGAGGGCCCGCACGGCCCTGAAGAGGGCCGCGTCCTCCCCGCCGTAGCCGGCCGCGGCCATCCAGTTCGCCGAAAGCTTCACGTCCGAGAGCCGCTGCACGTCCGCGGCGAGGATGTTCGTGATCGCCTCCCCGACGGCCAACCGTGCCGAGGCGGCGGCGTCGATCTGGGCCACCGGGGCTCTCTCTCCGAGGCTCATCGCCTGGCCGCTGTCGGCGTCGAAGGCGAGGGCCGCCACGGCCACGTCGCTCACCGGCACCTGCCAGGGCCCCACCATCTGCTCCTGGGCGATCAGGCCGCCGACGTTGCGGTCCCCGATCGTGATCAGGAACTTCTTGCTCGCAACCGCCGGCAGCTGCAGGACCCGCTTCACCGCCTCGGCGAGCCCGATGCCGTCTGGCACGAATGCCGACAGGTGCGGGCTCGGGCTCGAGCACTCCACCGTCTTCTCGACCGGTCTCCCGAACAGCGCGGATGTCGGCAGGTCGATGGGCGTGCCGGTGAAGAGGCTGTCGGTCAGAACGAGCCGGGGCTCGGCGGTGGCGCGACCGACGACGGCGAACGGGCAACGCTCGCGCTCGCACAGGGCGCGCAGCACGTCCAGCCCCTCCTCGCCGGTCGCGAGGACGAAACGCTCCTGGGCCTCGTTGCACCAGATCTCCATCGGGGACAGGCCCGGCTCGGCGCTCGGAATGCTCCGCAGCTCGAAGACTCCCCCCATGTTCGAGTCGTGGACGAGCTCGGGCAGGGCGTTCGCCAGTCCCCCGGCTCCGACGTCGTGGACGGAGACGATCGGGTTGTCCGCCCCGAGCGCCCAGCAGGCGTTTATCACCTCCTGACAGCGCCGCTGCATCTCGGCGTTCCCCCTCTGCACCGAGGCGAAGTCGAGCGCGGCCGAGCTGGCGCCCGAGTCCATGCTCGAAGCCGTGCCGCCCCCGAGGCCGATGCGCATGGCCGGGCCGCCGAGGACGACGATGACGGCCCCGTCCGCCAAGCGGTCCTTGTGCACGTGCTCGGGCCTCACCTCGGCCGAGCCGCCCGCCAACATGATGGGCTTGTGGTAGCCGTAGGCGATCTGGCCGCTCGCCCGCTCGTAGGTGCGGAAGTACCCGGCGACGTTGGGCCGGCCGTACTCGTTCCCGAACCCCGCCGAGCCGAGGGGGGCCTCTAACATGATCTCGAGGGCCGACGCGACCCTGTCGGGCTTGCCGTAGTCCTCCTCCCAGGGGCGCCTGTGACCGGGGATGCGCAGGTTCGACACGCTGAAACCGGACAGGCCCATCTTCGGCTCGCCGCCCCGACCGGTCGCGGCCTCGTCCCTGATCTCGCCGCCCACCCCGGTGGCCGCCCCCGGGTAGGGCGCAACAGCCGTCGGGTGGTTGTGGGTCTCGGCCTTTATCGCCCAGTGGATCGGCTCTCGGTGATATCCGTAGACGCCCGTGCCCGCGTCGGCGAAATAGCGGCCGCCCACTCCCCCGCTCATCACGGCGGCGTTGTCGGAGTAGGCCGACAGCACTCCCCCGGGGGTCCGCTCGTAGGTGTTCTTGATCATCTCGAAGAGCGTCTTCGCCTGGGGCTCGCCGTCAATGATCCAGGCGGCGTTGAACGTCTTGTGGCGGCAGTGCTCAGAGTTCACCTGCGAGAACATGACCAGCTCGACGTCGGTGGGGTTGCGCCCGAGGTCCTCGAAAAGCCCGCACAGGTAGTCGATCTCCGCCTCGGCGAGGGCGAGGCCGTAGTCCTCGTTGGCTTGCGCAACCGCCTTTCGGCCGAGGCCGAGCACGTCGAGCTCGGACAAGGGCCTCGCCAGCTCGTCCGCGAAAAGCTCCGCCGCCGCCTGCATCGATCCGAGCACCGTCTCGGTCATCCGGTCGTGGAGGTAGCCGGCCAGCTCGGGAGAAGAGGACGGATCGGACAGCTCGAGGTAGTAGGCGACTCCCTTCTCGATGCGCTGGAGGCCGAGGCCCGAGTTGACGGCGATGTCGGTCGCCTTCGACGACCAGGGCGAGATGGTGCCCGGTCTCGGCACCACCAGATGCAGCCTGCCCGCCGGCCGCGGGGCGGGCACGCTCGCGCAACCGAGCAGGTCCTGGAGCACGGTCTCCTCGGCGTCGGAGAGCGCCTCGCTGGCGTGCACGAAGTAGACGTCCTCGGCCGCGACGCTCACGACGGCGGGGTGCTCGACCTGGATCCGGCGCAGGAGCCGGGCGGCGCGGAATTCGGAAAGGGCGGGGCCTCCCCTGTAGACGAGCATCAGCGGACCCCGAGGGTTTCGCCTTCGAAGACGACGCCCACCGGCTCGATGACGACCCGTCGCGGACCGGTCACGACCTGGCCCGACACGTTGGCCTCGAGACCACAGCGGGCGGCGAGCGAGACCACCTCCTCGGCCTCTGCCTCGGGCACGTAGACGGCGTACCCGGCGCCCATGTTGTAGTTGCCGTACATCTCGCGCACGTCGTTGCCGGCCTGCTCCGCGACGAATCCGAACACCTCGGGGACCGGCGGGACGCTGCTCATGACGTAGCTCAGCTCGCCCGGAGCCCTCATGATCTTGCGCCAGCCGTGGCCGGTTATGTGCGACAGGTAGTGGATCTCGACGCCGGCGGCGGCGAGGTGGGCGACGAGGCCGGCGTAGATGTGCGTGGGCCTGAGCACGGTGTCGCCGAACTCGGTGCCGTCGGCGAGGCGAGTCCGGTAGCCGTCCGGCAGGCGCCCCGCGATCTCGCGGATCAGGCTGATCCCGTTGGCGTGCACGCCGTTGGAGGCGACGAGGACGACGGCGTCGCCCGGGCGCAGGGCGTCGCCCCGGACCAGTCGCCTCTTGTCCTGGACCACCCCGAAGGCGCACCCGGCGAGCTCGAGCGCCCCGGGCACGACCACTCCCGGCAGCGACTGGGTCTCGCCGCCGCCCCAGGCGACCTTCGCCATGTCGCAGGCCGTCCGCCAGCCCGTGATGAAGCCCTCGGCGAGCCCGGCGTCCCCGAGCCACTCGTACGAGCTCGCCGACCAGTAGGCGTTCAGCGCGACCGGCGTGGCGCCGACGCTGACGAGGTCGTTGATGACCGCCGCCACGGTGTCCTGCGCAATCGCCGGGAAGTACGACCTCCCGGTCGCCTCGTAGACGTCGCGCGCCACGAGGCTCTTCGTGCCGAGGCCCTCTTGCACGAGGGCGCCGTAGATGGCGCCCATGTCGAACACATAGGCCGACTCACCCCGGGTCCCCGGCACCTCCGTGTAGCCGAAGGGCAGGTTCGAGCTCGTGGCCTGTCCTTCCCGCTGCGCGAGCACCTTCGCCGGATCGGCCGTGGCGTAGTCGACGAGCTTGTCGTACGACAGGCCTTCAGCCATGCGCCAGCTCCGGTGTCGTCCCGGGCGGTGGGCGCACCCCAATGTCGGTCCGAAAGTGCATGCCCTCGAACTCGATGGACCCGATCGCCCCGTAGGCCTTGGCGCGGGCATCGGCCAGGTCGTCGCCGACCGCGGTGACATAAAGGACGCGGCCGCCTGAGGTCTTGAGCAGGCCCGTCGCCCGGACCGTGCCCGCGTGGAAGACGACGACGTCCGGCTGAGCCGACGCCCGGTCCACCCCGGTTATCGGGAATCCCCTCGCGAACTCACCGGGATAGCCGGCCGATGCGAGGGCGACCGAGACGCAGACGCCGGGCCTCCAGGCCACAGCTGCCGGATCGAGCCTGCCCTCGGCGCACGACATCAGTATCTCGAACAGGTCACCGTCGAGGAGCCGCATGTAGGTCTGGGCCTCTGGATCGCCGAAGCGGGCGTTGAACTCGACGACGTGCACGGACTCGCCTTCGATCATGAGGCCCGGGTACAGGCAGCCGACGAAGCCGGCGCCTTCGCGGCGCAGCCCGTCGAGCGTCGGCTGCACGACGCGGTGCTCGATCGCCTCGAGCTGGGCGCGGGTCACCCAGTGCAGAGGCGCCACGACGCCCATCCCGCCCGTGTTCGGCCCCTTGTCGCCGTCGTAGACCTGCTTGTGGTCCTGTGAGGCCGGGAACATCGCCGCGGTCGTGTCGTCGCAGAGGGCGTGCGCCGAGACCTCGAGGCCCGAGAGGAAGTCCTCCACGACAACAGTGTCCCCGGAGGCGCCGAACATCCGGCGGACCATGATCAGCTCGAGCGCCTGCTCGGCCTCGTCGAGGGACTGGGCGACCACGACACCTTTGCCTTCGGCCAGGCCGCTCGCCTTGATGACCAAGGGGAATTGCCGGCTGGCAACCTCGACAAGTGCCTCGGGGTAGCTGTCGAAGCTGCGGAAGGCTGCCGTCGGGACGTGATTGGCACCCATGAGCTCCTTGGCGTACGCCTTCGAGGTCTCGATGCGGGCGGCGGCCCTGCTCGGCCCGAACACGGCCATCTTGGCGGCGAGGAACTCGTCGGCGACGCCGGCCTCGCTGGCGGCCTCCTGGCCGATGACGGTCAGATCGACGTTGTTCTGCCTGGCGAAGCTCAGCAGTCCCTCCACGTCCCTCGGGCCGACGGGCACGTTCTCGGCGATCTCGTCCGTCCCGCCGTTGCCAGGGGCGACGTAGATCTGCTCGACCTCTTCGGACTGGGCGAGCTTCCACGCCAGTGAGTGCTCCCTGCCGCCGCCGCCTATCACCAGCACCCGCGCCACCCGTTGCTCCCTCAGCTCGCCACGAGGCCGCCCGCAAGAGGGCCGAGCCCTCCCACAAGGCGGGCGCGAGCCACGGCGAAGTCGCCGATGTCGCCCGGCACCTGCCGGCGCTGCAACGCCTTGACCCGTTCCGACAGCACCGCCGCGGTGTCGTCCGCACGTACCGGGATCCGGTGCTCGGCGACCACGGGCCCGTCGTCGTAGTCCTCCCCGACGACGTGCACGACGTGACCCGCCTGGGCGAGGCGGGCGGCAAGGACGTGCTCTTGGACCCCGATGCCGTAGAGGCCCTTCGTCTCGGGCAGGAGACCCGGATGGATGTTCAGCATCCGCGCCTCGTGCACGCTCGTGTACCCGGGCCTCCAGCCGTAGTCGTGGACCAGTCCCGGGGCGACACGCCTCAGATAGCCCATGAGCACGACGAGGCCGAAGGCCCCGTCCTCCAGCAGCTTGGCGATGGCGGCCGCCTCCGCCGCGGTCTGGTCCCCCGGCCCCAGGCGTTCCCCGACCTCGGGCGGGTGGCTCTTCGGGCCGACGCACGCCATGGCGATGGCGGCACCGCGCTCCTGATTGATCCGCTCGACGCGTCCGAGCACGCCGGCGGTCTCCCTGCTCGCGATCACGAGCCCGACTTCGCAGGGGACCGAGCCCTCGAGGCATGCCCGTATCAGGGCCTCGGCCGTCGTGCCGTCCCCCGAGGCCAGTACCGCCACCAGCGTGCCGCCCATGATCGCCTGCCCGCGCCAGACCGTGCCGGCCTAGACCCGCAACCCGCTCGGCCGGTCCTCGGTCTCGAGGGCGTAGGCGATGCGGCTCTCGTCGCTCCCGTCGAGCCGCGCCCGCTGGCGGCCGATGTCGATCGGGTAAACCCCGTCGAAACAGGACATCGAGAGCTGGCTGCGGGCGAGACCGGTCGCACGCACCATGCCGTCCAGCGACAAGAAGTTGAGCGTGTCGGCGTCCATGAACAAGCGCATCTCCTCGAGGCTCATGTGGGCGGCGATGAGGTCTTTTTGATCCGGGGTGTCTATGCCGTAGAAATCCGGGTAGAGGACCGGTGGCGAGCTGATCATGAGGTGGACTTCGCGAGCGCCCGCGCCCCGCACGATCTGTACGACCTGGCGCATGGTCGTGCCGCGGACGACCGAGTCGTCGACGAGGATCACCCTTTGGCCGGCGACGCTCTCCAGTATCGGGTTCAGCTTCATCTTCACGTCACGGCGGCGCAAACCGGCCGTCGGCTGGATGAAGGTGCGGTGGATATAGCGGTTCTTGATGATCCCGATGTCGAAAGGTATCCCGCTCGCCCTGGAGTAGCCGAGAGCCGCGGGAATGGAGGAGTCCGGGATCGGTATGACGACGTCGGCATCGACGTGGAACTCCCGGGCCATCTCGTGACCGAAGTTCTCCCGCACCTTGTTCACCCGCTGGCCCATGAGGACGCTGTCCGGCCGGGCGAAATAGACGAACTCGAAGGCGTCGATCTTCTGGTTGCCCTCCACGACCTGGCGCGAGGACAGACCGTCCTCGCCGATGACGACGAGCTCGCCCGCCCTCACGTCACGGAGGAACACGGCTCCTATCGTGTCGAAGGCGCAGGTCTCGGACGCGACGACATAGCCGCCGTCCAGCGTCCCGATGGAAAGGGGCCTGATCCCGCACTGGTCCCGGAAGGCGATCAACCTCGTCTCGTCCATCGCGACTGCGGAGAAGGCGCCCGTGAAGAGCGGGTACGCGGCCGCGATGGCATCTTCGAGGGAGGAGCCCCGGAGGACGTGATGCGCTATGGCGGCCTCCATGAGACGGGTGTCGTTGAGCAGCTCGGTCGCGACGCCGTGACCGGCCAGGAACTCCTGCAGCTTGGAGCAGTCCGGGATGTTGCCGTTGTGGGCGAGGGCGAACTGCCCTTCGGCGTGCACGAAGGGCTGGTTGTAGACGTCGCCGCTGCCCCCGGAGGTGGAGTACCGGTTGTGCCCGATGGCGATGCCGCCCTTCAGGCGCTGCATGTCCTCGTCGCGGTAGACCGACGACGCCAGGCCTGCGCCGGCATGCCGGTACATGTGCCTCCCGTCGCTCGTCACGATCCCGGAGCCTTCCTGGCCGCGGTGCTGGAGCGCCCACAGGCCGTAGAAGGCCACTCTGGCGGCCTCGCTGCCGGCACCGTAGATGCCGAAGACGGCGCACTTCTCCCTCAGCTCATGGTCGGAGGAAGTCCCGCTCACGGCTCAGCGGCCCCTCGGGGCACTGAGCGTGGCTTCCCAGCCGTCGTCCTGCAGCTGCCTGTCGACCTCGATGCCGGAGTCGACCTGCCTCTGTTTGAATTCGTCGTACTTGCGGGCCAGCTCCGGATCGCCGAGAGCCAGCAGACGCACCGCGAACAGGGCCGCGTTGGTGGACCCGTTCTCGGGCATCGTCGCCAGCGGGACGCCGGGGGGCATCATGATGTTCGACCAGAGGGCCTCGTGGTCGTGGTTCTCGCGCCGTATCGGAACCGAGATGACCGGCAGCGTCGTGTGGGCCGCCGTGACTCCTGCCAGGTGCGCCGAGCCGCCGGCCCCGGCGATGATGACCGAAAGGCCGCGGTCTTTCGCCCCCTTGACGTAGTCGGCCAGCAGGTCCGGTGTCCGGTGCGCCGAGAGGATGCGGACCTCGAAGGCGACGCCGAAGCCCTGGAGCGTCTCGAGGGCGCCGGCCATCATGTCGAGGTCCGAGCGCGAACCCATGATGACACCGATTTTCGGGGCTGCTGAGGTCGCCACCACCACTCCTTGACCGTGATCGAGAACGCTTGCCTGCTCCGGGAGCTGCCCGGGCGACGGTGCCCGGCGGCTGCCCCGCAAGCCTGCGAGCGGTCGTCGTCGACCGACCTGCACGGCTGCGCGGCCCCTCGGGTGACGATATCAGCGGACGGCACTCGAGTCGGTTCTGTCGCGCCCGGCTGAGGATGGGTCTCACCATGCCGACGCCAGGGTCGGGCCGGCCGCGGGCAGGAGGACGAACGCAGCGTCGCACAATCGCGCCCGTCGATATACTGCCCCGCGATGACCGCACCCGCCATAAAGACAACGGACTACACCTTTCCAGGCCAGACAGGCTTTGCCAGAGGCAGCGTCCGCGACATCTACACGATCGACGATGAGTACCTCGTGATGGTGGTCACAGACCGAATATCGGCCTTCGACGTCGTGCTCCCGGTCGCCGTGCCTTACAAGGGTCAGGTGCTCAGCCGGATCGCCTCATACTTCTTGGACAACACGGCCGACATCGTGCCCAATTGGTTCATCGAGTCGCCCGACCCGAACGTCGTGATAGGGCATCTGTGCGAGCCGTACAAGATCGAGATGGTCATCCGCGGGTACCTCGTGGGACACGCCTGGCGTGAGTACGAAGCCGGCAAGCGCAGCCTTTGCGGCGTCGCCCTCCCCGACGGGCTGAAGGAGAACGACAGGTTCCCCGAACCCGTCATCACGCCGGCGACGCACGCCGAGGAGGGCCACGACGAGGACATCTCGGCCGAGGAGATCGTCGCCAGAGGCCTCATCCCCGCCGACGACTACGCCGAGATCGAGGAGCTCACGCGGCGCCTCTACGCCCGTGGCAGCGCGGCGGCCGAGCAGAACGGCCTCATCCTCGTCGACACCAAGTACGAGTTCGGGCGCCACAACGGCCAGCTGTGCCTCATCGACGAGGTGCACACTCCGGACTCCTCCCGTTACTTCTACCTCGAGGGTTTCGAGGAGTGCCGGGCGAGCGGCGAGCGCCCTCGGCAGCTCTCGAAGGAGTTCGTGCGGGAGTGGCTGATCGCGAGGGGCTTCCAGGGTCTCGAGGGACAGAGCATCCCGGAGTTTCCCGAAGAGTTCGTGCGGGAGGTGTCGGAGCGCTACATCGAGCTGTTCCAAAAGCTCACGGGCCAGGCGTTCGTGCGTTCCGACGACGGCGCCGATCCCTTGGCGCGCATCGAGGCCAACGTCAACGACGCTCTCAAGAGGCTGCGATAGCAGTCACGCGGTCCCTTCCGCGGGCTGTCAGCGGTCAGGCAACGAGCGGTTCGCGTGCGCCCTGTCGCTCATAGGCCAAGTCCGTCCTCGAGGCAGGCCATGTACTGGTCGAATCCCTCCGCGAGGCCGACGGACGGATCCTCGGCGATCGTGAACAGGGCGGCCATCGCCACGCCGACCACGGCGCCAGCGAGCGCACGGACGGCGACCTCGTCCGGGCTGCGTCCGATCCGCTCGGCCACGACCTCGCCTAGCATTCCGAGCGCCGATGCGAACTGGTCGAGCATGGCGGCGCGCAGCTCCGGGACCCCGAGGACCAGGGTCATCCTGTCCTGTTGGGCGTCCTGCTCCTCCCGGCTGAGCCCGGCGAAGGCCACGCGAAAAGCTGCGCGGAGCGCCTGAACGGCGGTCATACCGGGCGGCTGCTCCCGGAAGGCCTCAGCGATCACGGGATCGAATTCGTCGGCGAGCACGACGTCCGCCTTTGTCGGGAAGTAGCGGAAGAAGGTGCTCTCGGAGACCTCCACCTCCTCGATGATCTGCTGCACGGTCGTCGCCTCATAGCCCTGCGCCCGGAAGAGCCGCAGCGCGTGCGACTGAATGGCGGCGCGGGTCTTGGCTTTCTTCCGCTCCCGCAACCCGGTCGCGGGCCGGCCGCCCGGCGCCAGGCCACTCGACGCCAGGCCACTCGACGCCAGGCCACTCGACGCCAGGCCACTCGACGCCAGGCCACTCGACGCCAGCTCACCCGGCGACAACTGGGACCTCCTGTTCGGGCTGCTCCTGATCTTGGCTCACGGGGCCGCCGCCGCGCGGCAAGAAGACGAGAGCCAGCAGCGCCCCGGCGAGGGCGATGCCCGCAGAGACAGCCATGGCGAGATCCATGCCGTGGACGAACGCCGCCCTCACCGACTCGAGCAGGACCGCCGAACCGAGCCGGTGGGCGACCGCGACACCGCCGAAGACGCTCTGGCGGACGAGGACCGCGGCCGGGGCGGGAACACCGGAGAGATCGAGCCGACCGAGATAGGCGGCCGTCAGCACGCTTCCCAGCACCGCCGTCCCGAGCGGGCCCCCCACCTTGTTCAGGGCCTGGAGGGCGGCAGAGCCGACCCCGGCGCGATCTTGCGACAGCTCCGACAGCGCCGCCGAAGTCGTCGTCGCCATGGCGATACCGAGCCCCAGGCCGGCGATCGCCATCCAAAGGGCGAGAAAACCACCGCTCGACGAGACGGACGTCGCGGCCCCGGTGACCAACCCGCCGCAGAGAACGGCGAAACCGATCGCCGCAGTCACCTTCGCTCCGATGCGGCGGACCACCGCTGCTGCCGGCACGGCTCCGAGCACGAGGCCGCCGATGAGCGGCAGCAGCCGCAGCCCCGAGCCCATCGCCGTCGTGCCGAGCACGCCCTGGAAGTACTGGGGCATTGTGAAAAGGGCGCCCATCATGGAAAGCACGAGCACCGCGGCGAGGATCACACCCCAAAGGTAGGACCGCGATGAGAACAACCCGAGATCCAACAGGGGCTGTCCGCCGGGGCGCCGGTTGAGCCGACGCTCCCAGGCGAAGAAGGCGACAATCACCCCGATCCCGGCGACGATGAGCAGCCAGGCGCCGAGGGAGCCCCAGCCGTGCTCGCCGGCCTCGATGAGCCCATAGGTCAAGGTGACGAGCCCGGCGACCGAGAGGCTCACCCCGGCCGGGTCCAGCCCCGGCGGCTCGGCCGCCCGCGACCTCGGAACGAGCGCCGCTGTGGCCACCAGGCCGAGCAGCACCACGGGCACGTTCATCAAGAACACCCATCCCCACCAGTAATGGGAGAGCAGCCAACCGCCGAGGATGGGGCCGATCGGCAGAGCCAGGAAGTTCGCCGCCGCCCAGACCCCGATCGCCTTCGGACGCTCCTTCTCGGAGAACATCACCGTCAGTGCCGAGAGCGCCATCACCACGATGCCCGCTCCGGCGACCCCGAGAACGACCCGCGCGGCGATGAACTCGCCGACCGAGCTCGAGTAGGCGCACGCAGCCGAGCCGACCCCGAAGAGCGCCACGGAGAAGAGAAGCACCTTCTTCCGGCCATAGCGGTCACCGAGGAGCCCGGCGGGCAGCATCACCGCCGCGAGGACGAGCAGATATCCGGAGGAGAACCATTGCAGGTCCGATTCCGAGGCGCGCAGCGCCTTCGACAGCGTCGGCAGCGCCACGCTGAGGACCGTGCCGTCCAGGCCGACCGCCAGCACGGCGAGCGTCAGCCCACCTAGCGCCCACCATCTGCGAGTCCCGACATTCATGACGGTTACCTCTAACTGACTATTACCTCTAACTGATAGTTACTAGTTTCTGATAGTAACATTCGTTATAGGGAGACACAAAGCGGGCTGTCCCGACAAGGCCGCTCTCCCGACGGCCCGCACTTCGACAGGGCCGCTCTCCCGTCAAGAAAGGCGGCCTCCTCGGCTTCGGAGTTGAATATCCGCGTGAGCCTTCCACCGCCTTGCGACCTTCTCGTGCGCGACAGCGAGCTCCTCGTCACCCTGGCCGGAGACCCGATCCCCGGGGGCTGGGTGGCGGTGAACAAAGGGCTCGTCGTCGCCGTCGGGAGAGCCGGGGCGGAACCCGTCGCGAACGAGGTCCTCTCCGCGCGGGGCGGCCTCGTCACGCCGGGCCTCATCAATACGCACCACCACATCTACCAGAACCTCACTCGGTCATATGCTCCGGCGCTCAAAGGCGGACTGTTCAATTGGCTGACGACTCTGTACCCCCTCTGGAGCCGTCTCGATGAGGAGGCCGCCTACGTCTCGGCCTGGATCGGGCTGGCCGAGCTCGCCCTCGGAGGTTGCACGACGACGAGCGACCACCTCTACGTCCATCCCTGCGCAGGGCTGATCGACGCGGAGATCGCAGCCGCCCGCGCAATCGGCCTCCGCTTCCACCCGACCCGCGGCTCGATGAGCCTCTCGACGGACGACGGTGGCCTCCCGCCGCGAAACGTCGTCCAGAGCGACGACGAGATCCTCGCTGACTCCGAGCGGTTGATAGCTAGGTACCACGACCCGGCTCCGGGAGCGATGTGCCGGATCGCGCTCGGCCCGTGCTCGCCCTTCAGCGTCACGCCCGAGCTCATGCGGGAGAGTGCGGCCCTCGCGGCACGCCACGGTGTACGGCTCCACACTCATCTCGACGAGGACCGGGACGAGACCGCCTTTTGCCTGCGGACCTTCGGGCGCCGACCGGTCGAGCACTTCGACGACCTCGGCTGGAACGACGGCAACGCCTGGGTGGCCCACTGCGTCTACCCGACCGATGACGAGATGGCGCGCCTCGGAGCCGGGGGCACCTCGGTGGCGCACTGCCCGAGCTCCAACATGTTGATCGCCGGCGGTGCCACGCCCGTGGCGAAGCTCCTCGCGAACGGTGTCGCCGTGGGGCTCGGCTGCGACGGGTCGGCGTCCACCGACCACGCCTCCCTGTGGCTCGAGGCGCGCACGGCTCTCCTCCTCTGCCGGCTGCTCGAGGGCCCGGAGTCGATGAACGCCTGGGATGCCCTGGCGATGGCGACGACAGGTTCGGCGACATGTCTCGGGCGCGAGGACGAGCTCGGGTCTCTCGCTGAGGGCGCTCCCGCCGACCTCGTCGTATGGCCGATCGACGGCGTGGCGTTCGCCGGTGCCCACACCGACCTCGTCGAGGCGTGGCTCCGCTGCGGGCCGGTCCAAGCCCGCCACACCGTCGTGAACGGCCGCGTCGTCGTGCGGTCAGGAGAGCTGCAGGCACCCGGGCTCGAGGACATGCTCGCCCGCCACAGGACGATCTCCCGCGACTGGCAAGGCGTTCTCGACGGCTAGTCGACCAGTGCTCGACTGCTGGCGGCGGAGCGCCACGACACCGCCCTCCCCGTTGGAAATACGTCTGTCCAGGGACTCCGCCTCTGGAAACCCAGGTCAAAGATGTGTAACATCCACCAGAACTGCCC
>Ga0181519_10002186_pt1 | contig 16760 bp, 11 predicted proteins | sample PEATcosm2014_Bin_26_FD_121102 | JGI IMG/M metagenome (GOLD analysis project Ga0181519, IMG submission 121102) | Peatland microbial communities from MTU Mesocosm Facility, Houghton, MI, USA - PEATcosm2014_Bin02_10_metaG | ecosystem: Environmental > Terrestrial > Soil > Wetlands > Peat | place...
ATGGGGGGCTTTCAATATGCATTTACAGGAAACGACGTTCTCGATGTGACTTATGTAGGCAATCGTGGAACACACATGCTCCACGATTGGCAAAACGATACCCAGATCAATCCCAACTATCTGTCGCTCGGAGCAACCGCTCTGAATTCAGCGGTCCCGAATCCGTTCTACGGGGCCATCACAAATGGTAGTAGTTGCGGATTGGATCAGCCAACCGTTTCTCAAGCTCAACTCCTGCAGCCGTTTGCGGAGTTCTGCGATGTGCAGGAACGAAACGCGCCGGTTGGTTTCTCCAACTACAACGCGCTGGAAGTCAATTTCAACCACCGCTTTTCTCAGGGTCTCAACGTGCTCGTTTCCTATACGTTCTCCAAGTTCCTCGACAATGTCGAAGGGGCAAACGACTGGGCTTACACGAGTAACGCGGGACCCGCCAATAACTACAACCTTGCTGCCGAAAAGAGCGTCGACTCTGGCGATATCCCTCAGTCTCTGGTCGTGAATTACATCTACGACCTTCCTGTCGGGAGAGGAAAGAAACTCGGTGGTGACTTCAATCGCGCTACCGACGCCGTCTTAGGCGGGTGGCAGATTTCCGGTATCAGCTCCTTCAAGTCGGGCATTCCGCTCGGCATCAGTGGAAACAACATCAACTCATACGGCGGCAACCCGCGTCCGGATGTTATTGGTGAGACACATCTCGCACATCGGACGATCAACGAGTGGTTTAACACCGGCGCATTTGCCTTCGCGAAGTTCGGAACGTTTGGTACAGCGCCTCGTAACTTTTCTAACCTACGCGGGCCGAACTACCAGAATTGGGATCTATCCGTCATGAAGAACTGGGCATTTACCGAATCCAACCGGTTGCAATTCCGAGCGGAGATGTTCAATGCCTTTAACCACCCTAACTTCTACTCACCTAATACCGGGTATGGCGGGTGCGATCCAAATTTTGACGCTAATTGCTCGTCTTCGTTTGGCAAGATTACTCAAACGTTCTTCGCTCGTGATGTTCAGTTGGCCGCCAAGTTCTATTGGTAAGAATGTGCTCAAGAACCTAACAGCCTTCGTGATCGCGTTCCTCGTCTGGCCTGCACTCTTAGCGGGCCAGACGATGGAGCGCGATCGTCTTCAATCCATCCTTGCCGAGGCCCGGCACGCCCAAGGAATGAATGACCTTTTCAGCGCGGTCACTTTCTACAAAGAGGCAACCGAACTTCGCCCGGACATCGCCGAGCTATGGGCGAACCTTGGCGTCGTTCAGTACCAGTCCGGAGCGCCGGGAAAAGCTGTCGAGAGTCTCTTGAAGGCTCACGGACTCAATCCTTCACTCTTCGTCCCAGATCTCTTTTTGGGGTTGAGCTATCTCCGCTTGGAACAGGCAGAGCACGCTATTCCATATCTGACCAAAGCTCTTGATCTAAACTCCTCTGACCCACAAGTGCATCTTGCTCTGGGCCGAGCCTACTCATTGCAGGGAAGCCTCTTTGCATCGGCAACGGCATACGGCAAAGCAGTTCAACTTGATCCACGGAACTCATCCGCGTGGTTTGAAATGGGAATCGAGTACCTCGAATTGGTAGAGCGAGACTCGCGAACACTTTCAGAGGTCGCCCCCACGTCGTCCTTTGGACAGGCTCTGCTTGCGGAGTCACTTGTCGGGAGACGACGATTTCTCGAAGCTGAAGACCTTTACAAAGTAGCTATCTCCGCCCCGGTGAAGCCGCCCTGTCTGCACACCGCCCTGGGCCTGCTCTATCTCAGGGTAGAGAACGCGGACGCTGCACGAAATGAGTTTCTTGTGGATGGGCATGCAGATGCAACATGCGGACTGTCGGACCTGGGATTGTCCGGCCTGGCAATCGAAACCGGCCTCTATGACGATGCACTCGGTCGCTTGCAGGCGATATGGAATCGCGACAGGGGTCTGCTGGCTGCCCATTTTGACGACGTCGTCGAAGCGCTGCCAATCGACCGGGTTGTCGCATTCGAAGGTTTTCTTTCAGCACGGCATCGGGTGGGCGCGATCGACGATGGCCTCTTTGACGCGCTGTCTGCACGTGAACCGCGACTGTCACAAGATCTGTTCACTCCATCATCTAATTCATCGCTTCCAGCTTCCAATGAATTGGCAATTCAGGCCGCGAAACAGCTCTATACCGCTCGGCACTACGGCGCTTGCGCACAGCGCCTCATGGGGAGTGTCGAAGCTGGTAGCCAGCGGGAAATGGCCTTAGCGTCGGAGTGCTCCTTTCTCTCGGGACGCTACTCCGTAGTATCGCGTGTTAGCACTCTCTGGCTGAGCAAGATGGGCACCGATCCTTCTGCTCTCTACTGGTCCATTCAGGCCAATGAAAAATTGGCGGTGGACGCTTTCATACGATTTGAGCGGATCGATCCCGGGTCTTCCAGGACCCATATCCTCCTCGGAGATCTCAATCGTCGCCGCCAACGATACGACCAGGCCGAAGCGGAGTATGGCAAGGCGCTTGAACTGGCACCCGGCGACTTTGCCGCGCTGGTCGGCATGGCGTGGGCATATCGTTACGACTCGAAGCTTGAAGCGGCCAAGTCCTACTGTGAGCTTGCTCTCGCGCAGAAACCCGGCGATCCAGAGCTAAACCTTCTTATGGGAGAAGTTATGGTGAGCTTGTCGGAATACGAGGGCTCGGAACTGTATCTGCATAAGGGCTTGAACGCCAAACCGCAGATGCGCCCACACGCGCATGCACTTTTGGGGAAGGTGTACGCCGAAACCGGCCGGATTACGGAAGCGATAGCGGAGATGCAAGTTGGCCTAGAGGGCGATGAAGACGGAAGCCTGCATTACCAGCTTGCAGTACTGTATCGAAAAACCGGAGACATGACCTCTTTTGCCCAGATGGTGAAACAGTCCAAGGCGCTCTCTCTAGCGCGGCGTAAGCGAGCCGAGATTGCAGTGCAAGGATTGTCGGCAACACCGGAGGCAGACGACGGTCCTTAGTGCCAAAGAAAGCACAATTGTTACTGCCGACCAATGAGCCGAATTGCCTTGAAAACGCATTCGGAAACCAACATGTATGTTGTGAAGCTTTGTTGCTGGACAGTCGTCCATGGGCTTTACCCAAACCATTTATCGAAAGTGGAGCGTTTATGCAGGTTTGGAGCAATCAATCGTTTCGTCTTCCTGTCACTGTGTCATACCTACTATCTTCGGTTTTGTTCGGCCTGTGCACAATGCTGCATGCCCATGCGGAGACTGCCAGTTCCGCTGCTACAGTGACGAACGGAACTACAATATCCACTCATAACGGTGCACTGCGGGTCGAGGTGTGCAACGACGATGTTCTTCACATTACCGCCGCACCAAGTGCGGAAGCGATGCAGCATCCTTCGCCAACACCTTGGATTATTTCGGCCTGCAAGGCTCAAGCATTGTCTTTGTCGCGGAAGGATGGCCTGACAGTATTGAGGACCGCGAGTCTTGAAGCGCATATTGCTGAGGACAGTGGTATGGTTGGGTTCTTCGACCTGGCAGGCAACAACCTCCTACAAGAACAGCCAGACCGATCTTTTGAGCCGCTGGCAACCCAAGGGCCGGTGAATTATCGTGTTCAAGACAATTTTAAGCTTGTTGAAGATGAAGCGATCTATGGTCTAGGCCAACATCAGTCAGGCTCTCTCAACAATCGAGGGTTGTCCGTTTATCTGTCGCAGAAGAACACGGATGTTGCTGTCCCGGTATTCGTCTCAACGCGAGGGTATGGTGTTATCTGGAACACAGCCTCGTCCACCTTGTGGGACAATCGCTTGGCCCACTTGCTCACTCTGACAACGGCTGCTGCGAAAACAATTGACTACTACTTCATTTATGGACCAGAGCCGGATCAAGTCATCCACCAGTATCGAGAGTTGACCGGTCATGCGCCGATGTTCGGCAAGTGGGCATATGGCTTCTTCCAATCGAAAGACCACTATCAGTCCCAAGCCGAGTTACTGCAAGTGGAAAAAGAGTACAGAAACCGCCATATTCCTCTCGACACTATCGTGCAGGACGCTCCGTGGTGGACTAAGCAGGGTTCCGATCATTTCAATGAAAACTATCCGGACTTCGCGGGCGCGGTGGATACTTTGCATCGGGACCACGCCCACGTCATGCTCTCCATCTGGCCAAATTTCGATGCCGACACACCGTTAGCTGAGCAGATGAAGGGGCGCAATATGCTGCTCTCTGGAACTCTGATCTATGACGCCACCAACCCCGAAGCGCGCGACCTCTATTGGAAAGGACTTGTAGGACCACTGTTCGACAAAGGGGTCGATGCCTTTTGGCTTGACGCCTCGGAGCCGGAACAAATCAACGAAACACAGGGCATTCAGCCAGGAAGCAGCATCTATCTGGGAGACAGCGCTCTGTACACCAACGTCTATCCGACCGCGCATTCCGGCGGGATTTATGAGCACTGGCGCGCTGCGACCAGTCAGAAGCGGGTGTTTATCCTCACGCGTTCTGCATTCCTCGGAAATCAGAAGAATGCGGCGGCTACTTGGTCAGGGGATGTTTACAGCACTTTCTGGTCTCTATCAAAACAAGTGCCGGCTGGGTTGAACTTTGTCATGTCTGGGTTGCCCTACTGGACAACTGATACTGGTGGATACGGTTACCCCGCGTTCAAATCCACCCAGGATCCGGATCTCCAGGAACTGTTCACCCGATGGTTGGAATACAGCGTGTTCTGTCCCCTCTTTCGCAGTCACGGCCATCGCGCGGACAATCGCAATGAGTTCTATTCCTACGGGCAGAACACGCCGATCCTGATTCAATACGACAAACTTCGCTATCGCTTGTTGCCTTACATCTACTCCTTAGCGTGGAAGGTCACGGACCGGGACTATACGTTGATGCGCCCATTGGTTATGGATTGGCGAAACGATAATAAAGTTTGGGAGATCGGCGATGAGTTCATGTTTGGACCTTCGCTACTTGTAGCGCCGGTCACCCAAGCCCGAGTTCTCACACGCCCTGTCTACCTTCCGAATGGTCCTGGCTGGTATGACTTCTGGACCGGCGCATCCGTTGCAGAGGGCCAAATTGAGTCATACGCCCACCTTGATCGTATACCTGTCTATGTTCGTGCGGGATCTATTCTTCCACTCGGTCCTGAGATCGAGTTTGCCGATCAGAAGCCTACCGATCCAATTGAACTGCGAGTGTATCGCGGCGCCAACGGACAGTTCGACCTTTATGACGATGCGGGAGACGGATATGGATACGAGCAAGGAGAGCGTTCACTTATTCCCGTTCACTGGAACGAGGCAACAAAAACGCTTACTATCGGCGAGCGATCCGGCAGCTATCCAGGAATGCCGCAGGTAGTTCGATTTAACGTTGTCTTTGTTGGCCCGAATCATGGCTCCGGAGAAAATGTGTCATCCAAGGTGGACAAGGAGGTCATTTATTCCGGGAGGGCTGTCCAAGTCATCGAGAATGCTGATTCTCATTGAGGCTATATTTGCCTGCCAAATAGACACGCAAGGCCGATATTCAACGTAACTGAATTGGGAGAGCAATCCTCGAAGGCAATGGACGGGATTATGAAGAAAAAGTTGTGGACGCGACGAGAAGTGGTGCAGGGGCTTTCCGTGTTAGGCGGGGGCGCCCTAGCGGGATTCCCGGGAGTGCGCACCTATGCGAAAGGCCTCGACTCCGATGCGGAAGCCGAAGACTTGTTGCCCTTTGTGAATATTGCATTGGGAACCGGCGGGCACGGGCACACTTACCCTGGTGCATCGGTGCCCTTCGGCATGGTGCAGTTGAGCCCGGATACTTTTAACGACGATTGGGACTGGTGCTCGGGCTATCATCGTTCCGACGACTCAATCATGGGTTTCAGTCATACGCATCTGAGCGGTACGGGTTGCGGCGATCTGCTCGACTTCCTGGTTGTGCCTCGCACCGGTCCTGTCCGTCTGGAGCCGGGCGACCGCCAACATCCTGAGACCGGCTACCGGTCACGCTTTTCTCACGCCAACGAGTACGCACATCCGGGCTACTACTCGGTTGTGCTGGACGACACAGGCGTGCGTGCCGAGTTGACGGCCACGGAACATGCAGGCTTTCATCGCTATACCTTTCCCGCCAGCGGGACGAGTCATATCCTTCTCGACCTGACCCATGCGTACGGGAAGTTCCCTAAGAACATTGAGTGGTGTAGCGCGCGGCAGCAGGGCCACGATCTGATTTATGCCGGACACGCGACACATGACTGGGCCGAAGGACGTGAGATGTACATCGCACTGAAGTTCTCACGGACTTTCGACCGACTCGATTTCTACCTCGACGGAAAGCGCGTGGAGAGCACGAGTGAGGAGTCGCACGGCAAGAATCTTAAGCTGGTTGCGCACTTCCAGACGAACGCGGGCGAGCAGATTCTAATCAAGGCTGGGATCTCCGGTGTCTCTGCTGAGGGCGCGGCGCGGAACCTCGCCGCGGAGATTTCCGACTGGGACTTCGATGGTGTGCAACGCGCGGCAGAGATCTGCTGGCGTCACGAGCTAGGCAAGATCCGGATTAAGACTACAAACGCTGATCGCAAGAAGGTTTTCTACTCTTCGCTCTACCACACCATGTTGGCGCCCACCCTCTTCGACGATGTGGATGGGCGCTATCGCGGCATGGACGGCAGAATCCATTATCTTGCCAAAGGGCAGCGCAACTACACGACATTTTCACTGTGGGACACTTATCGCGCCGAGCATCCGCTGTTCACGCTTATCCATGCCGACCGCGTGCCGGATATGGTGAACAGCCTCATCCGCATGGCCCAGCAGAGTTCCGCTGGGATTCCGGTGTGGCCGCTGCAGGGAAAGGAAACCGGCTGCATGACTGGCTACCACTCTGCGGCTGTGATTGCAGAGGCCTTGATGAAGGGCTTCACAGGCATCGACTATCGAGAAGCCTACACGGTGATGAAGAGGCGGGCCTTTGAGGACGACTACCGCGGCTTGAAATGGTACCGGTCGCTGGGATTCATCCCCGCCGATCTCGAAGGGGAGTCGGTTTCCAAAGCGATTGAGTACGTCTATGACGATTGGGCGATAGCGCACGTGGCCGCCAAATTAAGAGATGGTGCGAATGCCAAGTTGCTGCTCGATCGCTCTCGCAATTATCGGCATTATTGGGATGCCGAAAAGGGCTTCCTACGCCCCAAACTCAAAGATGGTTCCTGGGCCACGCCCTTCGATCCCATCGAGATGGGCCACTCGAAGCAGTGGCATGACTACACCGAGTCCAACGCATGGCAAACCACTTTCGGTATCCAGCATGACTTGGCTGGGGTAATCGAGATGATGGGAGGTAAAAAGAAGTTTGTGTCGAAACTGGACGGGTTGTTCAACCAGCCTCCAACATTGCCAACCGACGCGCCTTTGGACATTGCTGGAATGGTAGGGCAATACGCACATGGTAATGAACCGAGCCACCACATCGCCTATCTTTATGCCTATGCGGGGGTTCCGTATAAGACACAAGAGCGAGTGAGGAGCTTGCTGGAAACTATGTACAGCGATGAGCCGGATGGCCTGGCTGGGAATGAAGATTGCGGGCAGATGTCTGCCTGGTTTGTGATTAGCGCGCTTGGATTCTACGCGGTAGATCCGGTCAGTGGAAATTATGTTTTTGGCGCGCCGTTGTTTGATCGAGCAGTGGTTGACCTTGGTCTTGGCAAGAAATTGATTATTGAGGCCGAGCACAACTCTTCAAATAATAAGTACATTCAATCCGTCAGCTTCAACGGCAAGCCCTATAAGAAAGTCTGGTTCCGGCATGCAGACACGACGGGCGGTGCAACCATCGTAATGAGCATGGGGAATCAGCCGAATAAGCAATTTGGGGCGGAAGAAGGCGCTGCACCGCCGTCATTTAATTATGCCGAAGAGAAGAAGTAAATCCCCTCTTGTCCAAGAAGGGATTTACAGCGATAACTGGTGGGCATTTATATGAAAGGTCCCATCCTTGAAATCGTCGGCGTTTCCGCCAACGTGCCCCAGATAGGATTGGACAGCCCGCCCTTGCCGGAGATCGATCTCCCGGCCATGCAGCGGGTCGATGGCGCAATGGTCGTGATGATACGGACGAAGGGTAATCCGGATAGCATGATTCCGACTGTGCGGCAAACATTGGCTTCCATCGACGGCAACGTTCCGATTCAATCGCTGAAGACCGCCGATATGTGGCTCAGCGCCACACTTACCCAGCGGCGTTTCACCACGATTCTGCTAGTTCTATTCGCCGGGATTGCGGTGATCCTGGCCAGCATCGGTTGCTATGGTGTTTTCAACTATTGGGTAAGTTGCCGGAGGCTGGAGATCGCCATTCGGATGGCAATGGGAGCGGGGACAATGGCCATCTTACGCCGTACTGGAAGACAAGCCGCGATGTTAGGCGCGCTCGGGTTAGTCGTTGGGCTCACAGGAAGCTGGGGCGCTTCGCGATGGCTCAGCAGCCTGGTGTTCGGCATCAGTGCACACGACCCCATTGTTCTTGCGGTATCAGCGCTGAGCGCGTTGCTGATTGTTGCGTTGGCAGCGGCGGTGCCTCTGTGGCGCGCTTCGCAAATTGATCCCATCGAGACGCTTCACGAAGTCTGAGGCAAGGCAAGAATCGGCCAGTCTTTCGTCGAAGGAAGGATCGGTACCGGTATGTCGCCCTTCCCGCAAGTTTTCGATTTGACACGGTCCCCGGCGGGCTCGGGTCGGGACCGTGTACGGCTGGACGACAACACAACCGGAACCTGCAAACCGGTGCGTGGTAGTGGCTGGAAACGTGCGTCGGTCTGTTCGTCAATTGAAACAAAGCGTTTCTACTGTCCCGCTGGCCGACCGTCCAATGCGCTTTTGCGAAGCAGGTCCGCGATATCATCCATCTTTTGGTCCAGCATACTCATCTTTCGCGACACTCCCTGGACCTCAGATTCGGCACGCTTGTTCACATCGAAATCGAGTTCGGCACGCAGCCGGTCCCTTGAGTCCTGTCGATTCTGGCTCATCATAATGACGGGAGCTTGTATCGCCGCAAGCATCGAAAGGAACAAGTTCAGAAGGATGAATGGGTACGGATCCCACGCCTGCTTATCGAGGAGGACATTGGTCGCAGTGTAAACCGAGAGCAAGACGGCAAACGTAATAATAAAGGTCCAGGACCCGCCGAACCTTGCGACGTGGTCGGCAATTCGCTCTCCGGTGGTCTCCACTTTTTCGATCACGTCATTTGGATTTCGGCTGGCGCGACCCCGCACCAATGCCTGGGTGGAATGGAGCTGGCGGCCAAGCGTGGTCATCAGGTCCATTCCCGCCATCGGCTTTTGGGTTAGCAGGACTGCGATGTCGTCGAATGAAACCTCAAGGCATACAGTTTCCGTGATCGCCATGGCGTCGGTCTGGTGGGCTGTCTGCTCGAGCATTGAAGCGAAACCGAAGAACTCGCCTTTTCCAGGTTCGTCGACCACCACCTCCTGCTGGTCGTCGTCCACGGTGAAGACACTCACATTCCCCGAAATAATCACGTAGGCCGCGGCCCCGGGGTCTCCAACTTTATAGATTCGCTCGCGAGGTGCGAAGGTTTGCATGTCGACCTGGCTAGCCAGAAGCGCAGACTCTTCATCGTCGAGCAGAGCAAAGAGGGGGACATTCTTGAGCACTTCCGGTTTACACGCCATGTATCGTCTCCTTGTGTTCGAAAAAACTGATTGTAGTCGACCGCTGTGAATCCCTTATTGCACGCCGCTATGACGACCAGGGCCGACGCATCTAAATGCCGAGTAGGCTGACCAAGTAGTCATTGTCCCAACCAGCTTTGAGGCGTTTTCCGTTGGTGCCGAGTTTCGATGTCTTGTTTTGTTTGAGCAGGGTCAGTGCGAGCGGGTGATGACGGAGAAGTTTTGTGCGGCCTGGCCGACACGATTGCGGCTTCGGTCTTCGCCAAAGGCCACGTCGCGCACCCTGTGTAGCCTGTTTTGGTTGCCCCAGTGCTCGCGAATATCCGCGTTGATCGGCCCGGCTTTGGGCTCAAGACTGCTGATGTATTAGCGGGTTTCGCATTCGGTCTTACCGCTCGCTTTGTGATAACGCTCTGCCTCGATATGCACAAGCGCGGTCAACTGCGGCCAGTCGGTGGCCTGATCGACGAGCGACAGATCGCCCAGCGTCGAGCAGGTGGGGTCCCTGTTGCTGCCGAAACCGACGCCGCAGCCAGTTCCGCCGCCAGCGGTCGACTCTCTCCGGCCATGCTTTTACTACTCAACCGCCGCTCAACAGACTGTTTCTTCAAATACCGGACCAGCGTGCTCAAAGCCATCACTTGACTGCGACAAAATTCACTTCACCCCATCCTGCTCCTCCAGTACAATCCAGCCAAACGAGCTACCTACTGGCGGCTACGTTGACGAACTACAACTCCAGACTCTTCAACCACGAAGAGTCCAACACAGATCAAACTATTTTTACAGGTGCGTAGGTCAGACGCATACTCTCCTTTCCCGCCGAGTGATTCGGCTGCATCCACTCAACTCTTCGATTACCTGGTGCATTTTGCATGACTGACCACCTCTACCGCCGGGTCAAAAGATCCCTGAGTGACGTCCGGCGAACCGTTCTCAAGGAGGACCACATTGCTATGCGGGAAAATCTCTAGCGTCTCCAATCCGTGAGGAACAACGATGCGGTCATATTGGAAGAGCTTAAGCTCCTCTTGCTCCGTCAAGACAGAGCAGGAGCCTTCTAGGACCAGCAAAACGGTAAATCCTCTAGGTTTCCATTCGTGCCGTCCGGTCAAAACGGTTCGTGCAATGCGGAAGCGATCGGTCAAACGTTCGTCCACTAAAGATTCGCGGCGCATGACGGAATCTTCCTCGAAGACCTGCGGCACACAACGCCAGCGCGCTTGTACTGCTTCAACAGGCCAGGAGTCGAACGCGAACATATCTAATGCGAAATCTACATCGCGGCCCATGAATCTGGCAGACTCAGGAATGACTCAAATCGCCAGAAGCGACATATTCAGGCACAAAGTGGGCACAAATCGGTTTGAACTTAGTTCTGAAAGTCAGGCACCGGAATCAGAACGCGCTTTCAAATTCTTCTGAGCGGCAAGCGGGGAATACCTACCAGTTTGATGGGTCACACGAAACGGAAACGTTCTCAAGGCAGGTCTGCTTGGCGCAGCTCTCGACGGACAGCGCGAAACGCTGTGTCGAACTCAGGCAGAGTTTCCATCTGATGACCGAGCCGACTATTCCACAGCGATTTGAGCCGCGATTCTTTGGCGACGATTCGATATTGTAGGCCGGTAATCTCCTTGTTCCGGAAGCGGAGTTTCTCCTCGATTGCCGGAAGCAACAGATGGAGTTCAACTCCAGCGTGGGTGGTGAGGAACCAGAGATCGTAGAGGTCGCGGGGTTCATTCCGTGCCCGATCTCCAAGGGCGACTACCTTTTCAGTGGCGATCTCGTTCAGGCTGTATACGGCCACAGCGCGGCCCTCGGGGATGTCGTTGAACTCCTCGTAAGCTCGCAAAACCTCTCGTTGCTCGACGAGGAAGAGCACGGTTTCCGAGATGGTGATATCCACCTTGACCGTATTCGGATTCGGGAGTGGCCCTTGGTAGCCAAGATAGAATGTGTGGCTGTTGACATGGCTCTGCCGGTCTTCCCGATCAAAGGCAAAACGAATCCCGGATGCCTGGGCGACGCGTTGATAGACCTCTTCCAGGCAATCCCGGATCTCTGCGAAATCCGCAACCCGAGCAAGGGTGAAGTCGAGGTCTTCGGAGAAACGGTAGTCGCCGAAGTGGCAGCGTTTGAGCGCCGTGCCGCCTTTGAATATGAGAAGCTTTCCGAGTTGACCTTGGCTCAATTCGGCCAGAAACCATGCCAGGCAATAGTCACGTTCCAGCACGGATTCAGGGATTCGGCGGCCACCGTGTTCTTTATGCAGCCGGTTCGCCAGCAGGGAGAGATTGCGTTGCGGGATCATGTGTGACGAATCGCCTCAAGTTCCTCGGATTCAATGTTAAGCTGCAAACGCCAGCGCGCTTGATAGGGGCCGACTTTCGGGAGTGTCGGGTCGAGTCGGTCATAGGTTGAACTAAGCGTCGTACGCAGGGCTGCGAGCTGCTCCGGCGATGCCATTTTGTAGAGTTCCAACAGGAATCCAACCCGCCGGGTAAGCGCGCCAGACTGGAAACGCTGTGTGTATTCGAGCAGACGGGAGATATTGATTTCACTCCTGCTCATCCAGAGCGCCTTGGCAACTTCTGGGACGCCACCGGCGTATTGCGGATGGCGAAGGCCGTCGGCGATGGTTCGCTCCCGGTCGCTGACCATGACGGCCTGCTGTTTGGTGACCCAGACCTGCGTGAGTCCAAAGAAGTGCTCCGGCTTCACCGCGACGAAGTGGTATTCGTAGCCGTGTATCGTTCGCGACGGTTTGCGGACGGTCGAGCTGACGTAGAGGGTGAGTTGAGGTTGGGTGACCATCCTATGCAGTTCCATCGCCGAGGCGTAAGAGAGGAAGTAGTCCTGCCCGCCGCACAATTCTCTGCCGATGACGTAGGGGTCGCCCACGTATTCCGTCGCCCTGCCCAGTTCAAACGGAACCAGGTTGTACAGGCCGGGGCGCAGACGAGTGACGACACCCCGCTTTTCGGCTTTGTGAATGAGTGTACGCGCCGAAGAGCCCCGCAGGCCGGTGATCTCTTCCACGTCCCGGAGATTGAACGTGGCCTTGCTCATTTCGTTGAGTTCAACGAAAAGGAGAGCGGTCTGTGGACCGAGCGACTTTATGGGGTGATTCTTCATGTCGGTTTTGTTCCATTAAAGGGAACTATCAATACATATAGTATCATTATTGTTTGATGAGAGAACGTTTCCCTCAAAGGAACTTTTTGCAAGTGCAATGAGATTATGGCGCAGTAAAGCGGACGCAGGCCGAATTTGGGCGCAAAAGCTGGCCGGAGCCACGATCAAGGAGATCCAGGAACCGGCAGGGCACAAGATGATCACGATGTCGGCCCGCTATAGCCACCTCTCGCCAGCGCACAAATTGTCGGTCGTGGAACGGATCGCCGCCACAGCCATTGCGAACGGCCATTGAACGCGCTCGAATCGTACACGTACGATTCCGATTCGTCCGGCACGTGCAGCGGCTCTTCGCCAGGCGATCTCATCAAGTCGGTTGACAACGCTCAGAATGTAACCTGCTTTACCTACGATTTGCTTCACCGGCAGCTATCGTCGAAAGTGGTGTCCGGTCCCTATTCTGGCGTGACGCCGCAAACCACTTGGGTTTACGATGCGGCCACATACAATCAAACAATTCCCACGCAGCAAACAATTCCGATGCAGAACGTCACAGGGACAGTAGCTGAGGCCTATACTTCCACGCCGCTCACAGGTGCCTCCAAGCTGACTGACATCTACTTCAGCGCCACTCCGGTCGCTTCCGGCGCGATGGCCGGCGGCGTTCTTTCGCAAATGTGGGAATCGACGCCGCATTCCGGGGGATATTTCCTCACGCAGGATACCTACTACCCTAACGGGGTTGTAGGCGCCATCTCCGCCTCGCTCGGCGGCTCCTCCATTGGAATCCCCAATCTCACTTTTGGGCTCGACCCCGAAGGACGGCCATACTCAGCCATGGACGGCACGAATAACCTCACCACAGCAACAGCGTACAACGCCGCCAGTTTGCCCACCAGCATCACCTATGGCAATGCCAGTACCGGGTTGGCCAATGACGTGGACAGCTTTACCTACGACCCCAACACCTATCGGCCCACGAATCTGACGTACAGTATCAACCCTTCCTCGGGCGCATATACCGTGTCGACCGCCCTTACCTGGAACAGCAACGGATCGCTGCACCAGATGGTCTACACCGACGGCAGTCCGACTCCAAAGAGTCAGACTTGCAACTACACATCGGACGATCTGAACCGCATCGCTTCGGTCAATTGTGGTAACTCTACCTGGGCACAGACGTTCACATACGACCCCTTCGGCAACATCTATAAAACGGTACCGGCTGGCGACACCGGCACAGCTTACCATGCGGCATACAGCACGGTCACCAACCAGGTGTCGAGCGGCGTAACGGCTAGCTACGACTTGAACGGCAACCAGCTGACCAGTACGCCTGCCACGCTGACCTGGAATGCTTTGAACCAACCCATCAGCGTGAACTCGACCACAGCCACCTACGACGCGCTGGGCCGTCTAGTCGAAAAGGCTGTAGGCGGGACCTATACACAATTCGTCTTCCGCCCCTCCGGGGCCATGCTGGCCGAGTATAGCGGTAGCCTGGTGAAGGGAACGATTCCGCTTCCTGGCGGCAGCACCGCGATCTACAATGCAAGTGGCGTGAACTTTATCCGTCACAAGGACTGGCTCGGATCGAGCAGGTTGGCTACCACTTGGCAGCATGCCGTCTACTCGAAGGAAGCGTACGCTCCCTTTGGCGAGACATATAACGAATACGCCGCGTCAGGCGCAACCCCCGACCGCAGTTTCACGGGCCAGGATCAGGACCTTGCCACGGCTGTAGGAGGCGGGGGCGTTTACGACTTTCTCTTCCGCAAGTACGATCCGTCGGCGGGACGGTGGCTATCACCGGACCCTCTGGGTTGGGGGGCGGTGAATATTGCTGATCCACAGTCGATGAATCGGTATGCGTATGTGGAGAACCAGCCCGTGAGCTCGGTGGATCCCTCTGGATTGGATGATTGCACGTCTCTTGGGAGTGATGCTACAAACACCGGTTGCTTTGTCGGCTTCGGGTCCGGAAACGACCCTTGGAATCCATTTCCAACTGATCCCGCTCCTACCAGTGGTTGTAGCGCTGGCATTGCGGTATGCGTGACCAACAACGATGGTGACAATCCGAGCCAGTCTCAAGCTGATAGCCTGCCCAATTTGTTTTCTTACTTTGATCTTAGCGGTCCGTCCGTCTACGCATACGGTAATAGCAGCAATGGAGGCGGTGGTGGTAATGGCTTCGGTCAGGTGCCTGTTCATGGTCTTTGGACCTACGGGAATTGGTGTGGGTCGGGAGGTTCAGGGACACCGATCAATCCCACCGACGCAGCTTGTATGGCCCATGACGCTTGCTACGCTCAGGCCGGACTCACTGCAGGATCGAATTTCAACGGTTATAACGCTCAATTGCAGTCCTGCAATCAACAACTTTGCAACGCAGTGAACACCAGGCGGAAGTCCCTGGCTCAATCGATGGGCCACAGTTGGCTTTCGGCGGCTCCGCCAGCAAATGTCACTAGCGAGATAAGCGCTGACCAACAAATCAGCATTTACTTCACATCGGTTATCGCTCCATGGGGGAATTCATGTCATTGACAACACATTCCATGAGACATCGGGTTGACATCCTAGTGCTGATCGGCGGATTCATTATGCTGGTTGACACTGCTTGGGGAGGAATCGCCGCACTAGGACTCGACTTGAGCCGAATCAATGAGCTTGTAATGGCGATTAGCTTTGTGTTTGGATTCCCAATCTACCTGCTCGATCTTAGGATCAATAAGCGGATCGCCATTTCTATGGTTGGACTCTTCTTGTTCCGCTGGATCGCCACCTGTTTCGGTGGACCAACCCCAGTTCTTTGTAGCCCCTGGCGCGGTAGCGTATTGCTTATCGTGGCGTTCGGACTCCTTCAGTTGTCTAAGCTGCGGCGGGAAAGAACACTCAGGAATGCCGACAATCGAGCAGTGTGAACTTTAGCAGTTGGGCAGTCTCTTCGGGGGCGACCTTGCCATCTATGTCAATGCTCAGTTCCGTGCCATGGGGTAGACACATCACCGAGTAAATTGCCGCTCGTTTCTGCCCAATATCCGCGCACAGACAACCCACTTCGCGCTTTTCTCTGCCGTTGAAACTGGACTTCTCTTGTACCACGCCTTCTCGCAGAAGATACTATGTATTGAATAGGGAACTTGAATGAGACTCTTCTTGAGAAACGGCATTCTTAGTGTCTCTGTTTTTGGTGTGTGTCTTTGTGGTGCAGCGCAGCAAGCGCTGCCAGCGAAGGTGCAATCAGTGGCCGAGAAGTTAAGCAATACGCCGAACGCGCGTCTGCTCATCATTCAGGCGGAAGACCTGGGCATGGCGCACTCCATCGACAAGGCCAGCTTTGAGGCGTTGGAAAAGGGGTGGGTGACTTCTGCCGGGATTCTGGTTCCAGGACCGTGGTTCCCCGAAGTTCTGCGCTGGTCACGCAGTCATCCCAACGTGGACCTGGGTGTTCGTCTGGACCTCAACGCGGATTGGTCGAGTTACCGTTGGCGCCCTGTCTCCGTTTTGCAGGGAGGGTCGGGACTCACCGACGCTGGAGGTTATCTATCCAGCAGCTATCTCTACGTGGCGCAGCATGCCAAGCCGCAAGAGGTAGAGGGAGAGGCGCGCGCCCAGATCGAGTTGACCAAGCGGGCGGGAATGCCCATCAGTCATCTGGACAACCATATGCGCACCATGATGCTTACTCCCGCCCTGTTTCAGAGCTACTGGAAGATGGGCCAGGAGTACGGACTCCCGGTGATGGTGCCCAATGAAATTGTGAAGCAAAGAGGCATGGCGACCCAGAAGCCCGGCGTCTATGAGTTCGGCGGTATGGAAGTTAACTTGGCGAATGTGCCGGTGGATCGCGAATTGGAGATTAAACCCGGCTTGGCGAAGAAGGACTGGCTGAGCGCCTACGAGAAGACTCTGGACGCG